>ERZ795050.5429-NODE-5429-length-10898-cov-8.290510_pt1 | contig 10898 bp, 7 predicted proteins | sample MGYA00375134_ERZ795050 | MGnify/ENA primary metagenome ERZ795050 (study PRJEB30179, sample SAMN05720221) | activated sludge metagenome | isolation source: Anaerobic digester | place: Japan | collected 2015-05-26 ... | reverse complement strand
TTTGCTTTCTGGCTGGGGTTGAAGCTAAATTCAGGTGAGAGATTAGCCAGGAGGCTAAGCTATGGGTTTAGAGATGAAGGTTGAAAGGGCGGTCTTAAAGGAGTTGGCCCGGAAGTATCAGAGGAGCTCTAAGAAGGTGTAGGCCAGGTGCTGGAGGAATTTATAGAGCTTACCGGTTAATTCTGGTAATTTTTGCTGCTGGTTCCAAAGGAGAACAGCTCATGCTTAAAGCCGACAGTCTGAACCTGCCGGACACTATAGATGGCTGGAAGCTGGATGGGTCGCCAAAAAAAATTACCCGGGAAAATATTTTTGATTACATGGACGGTGGCGGTGAACTCTACCTGGCTTACAAATTCAACCAGCTTCCGGTCTGGTCTTACCAGGCTGCAAAAGAAAGTTAAGACGAAATTCTGGTAGAAGTCTATGAGATGCAGAGCCCGGATGATGCTTTCGGACTGATATCGCTGGACTGGACCGGAGAACCAGTCTGGCTGAATGCAGAAATCCAGCCGCTCTCCGAAAATGCTGCGGCTCCAGCCGACATAGCTTTGTACGGAGAAGGCCTGCTGCGGGCCCGGGTGGATAACCTCTTTCTCCGCATCCTGGCTCCAAGAGAGACAGAAGAGATCAAAAAAATAATCTTAAAACAGGGAAAAATTATTGCCGCTCAGAGTACTCGCCTTGCTTTCCCGGATATTCTTAAGGTCATCGGGCCGCAGCCCAATTCTCGCTGGCAGATCAAAAAGGACAGAACCAGTTATTTTCATTCTCATCTGATTTCAAATTCTCTTTATTATCTGAGCCACGAAAACCTTCTTTATCTTGGACCCGAATGCGAGGCGCTTTACACCGAATGGACAAAAGCCCGGACTGAAAGCAAAAGATCAACTAAAATGATAATCATTAAATACTCGGATGACCGGATGGCCAGCCGGGCCCTAATAAATTTTATACACAGCTACCTGCCAGAAAAATCAGGGCCGGGGAGAGAGCCTCAGGTTGTTGAACCAGAAATTGCCTTAAAGTTGGAAGACGGCTGGACGGGCTGGAAATTATCTAAAAATTTTCTGGCACTTATTTTTGAAGCCCCTGTTTTAAGCATGGCCCGCCCATTTTTTATGACCAGCACGGCCGCACCCGGCTCGGAAGCTGCGATTTTACTGGATAGAATTGCCTTAACCTTTTTTCAGGGTTAGTATCTCCAGTTTGCTGGCAACTCATCATACAGCTAAGGCCTAGGGCATTAGTCAAGACTCGGCCCACGGAAAACCTCAACCTAATCCTCCCCTTCCCGGAGAGTTCCCAATCTTTTTTTCTAATAACAGAGTATCCCGGCCGTTATTTCTCCTGATACAGAGCATAAACGAATGGTTCGGTGGTCGTCTGCCAGCCGGAAGAGACCCGGCGTCCATCCCCCAGCAGCCAGGTCACCTGGTACTGGTAATTGAGGTCATTCTCGGCATGGACATACTCGTATTTGCCCAGAAGTGTTTCGGCCGGCAGCAATTTTACCTCGCCTGTCTTTTCCCGGTCAGCAAATCTATTCTTGAAAGTTACGCTGATCAGCTTGATGTTGTAGGCTCTGACGTTTTCTTCATCGGCGATTATGTCAATTTGCCGATAACGGTGCGGCGGGAACAGGTTGATGGCTGCTTCTTCACTCCGGGTCCATTGTCCTTCTACCTTAATGCCACCCATAAAACTCCAGGTGGTTTTGTATTCATAACTCAGCCAGGTGGCACCCTCTCCCAGCCGGGGATAGACAAAGGATAGCATGTTGCCCCGTTCCGCAAAAGTCTGGGCGTTGAAAATCAGGTCTCTGGTGGTCGGCTCACCTGTTTTATGAACCTTTTTGAAGCTGACCGTGACAAAATTGATGTATTTCTTGAAGGTCTCAAAATCTTCACCATCCAGAATAGCATAGACCACGCGGTCCTGAAGGTCAGGGTCGTCCAGATTGATGATGTCATAAACCTTCTTGTTGTTTTTGAACTTACGCAGGACATCTCCCAGGCTGGCGTCCATCGGACCCGTATCCCGCTCCTGGCGCAGGCGTTTGGTCATGTTGATGGTCCAATCATCGGTCCGGGATACCTTTTTTCTGGTGGTGCTGACCCCGTAGGGTCTATCCTGTTTTTGTTCCTCCTTACCTTCTTCTTTTGGTTCTTCTTCTGGTAAGTCCAGCTTGGTGTCAAACATTTCCCGCATGATGGTATCAACCAGAGTTTGCATCAAACCATCAAGGTTCTGGTCTTCACCGGTTATATCAATCTTTACCGCCCCTTTTGAAGTCAGTTCGTCTTTTATTTCTCGAAATTCACCGGTTCCGGTTCGCACATACCAGGTCCAGATTCCCAGCTTCTTTTTCTTATAAATTCTCCATTTGCTGTACTGGTCAAAATATTCCCGGACTTTGGACCAGTGAATGGTGGCTGTGGCTTGATATTTCGGGGTCAGCCCTTCAAAGGTCATTTCAAATCTTACGCTGACCGGGTAGGTCGGCTGTTTAAGGGCTTCTTCCAGAAAGGTGGCTCCTTCGGGCGTGACCGCTATAGAGACCGAGACTTCCGAGCCTGAAATCAACGGGGCTTTTCCCTCGCCGATGATTTTTCTGGTAAACACTCCACCTTCACCTGCAGCTGCCGAAACAACCATAAAAGTGCCTTTCTTAAAAACCAGCGGGCCTTTGATGGTAGCCTTGGGGTTGATCTTGGTCAGTTCCTGTCGAACTTTATCTAATTCCTGGTCATCCAGCCCGTATTTAACAAAAAAATGCAATATCCCACCCTTGACCTCTTCTTTGCCGGCCTTGGTGTACTTAAGAAAGGTCAGTTTGGGGGTGCCATCAGGCCAGTAAGCCAGTCTGGGTTGATTGGGCATGTAATAAAAAACATTGGGGTCAGCATGGTCCCGATAAAGAATGGCGTTAGCCACCTGAAGGGGTGCAAAATCAAGCTCCACCTCGGCCACTGCATAAGAAGCCAATCCAAACAGACAAAAAACAGCCAGTAAAATTGATGATATCCTTTTGCCGCTCATTACAGCCTCCATTTATCACTCTTTTTTAATTTTGTTTCGTCCTGTCATAGCCATTTAATAAGAAGTTTAAATTTTCTGTTTTTCAAACACGGCGTAGATGAAGGGACCTTCCCGGTTGACCCAGTTGGTCTCAACTTCCTTGCCGTCCAAAGTTAGCCAGATCACCCGGTAACTGTAGCCAGGCTTCCCTTCCTCATGCAGGTAGGTGTAGTTAACCTGGAGTGGGTCGCCCTTATCATAATTTATCACCACTTCTTTCAATATGTCCTTACCATAAACGTTGTGCTTGACTTGAATGGCTACCGCCTTAATCTTATTCTGCAGTATATTGTCCTCATCTACCGAGATCTCTATCGTTCGGCGGCGTATCGGCGGGGTCAGGGTTAACACCGAGTCTGAGGTCTTTACCCAGTCGCTCTCCCATTCCACCCCACCGTAGAAGTTCCACATGGTCTTGTATTCGTAATTCAACCACTCGGTGGCCGCCTCATTTACCCGGCCGTATTTGAAGCTCAGGCGATTACCACGTTCGGCGAACTGTTGCTCAAAAAACTTCACTTCCCCGGTCATCACCGGACCAGCCAGACGGGGCTTGCGGAATATCACCGACACGCTGTTGACATAGTTCTTAAAATCTTCAGCATCCTGACCGTCCAGAATGACTTCAATGCTCCTTTCCTGAAAAGCCGGGTCATCCAGGCTAACCACCGTGAAAAATCTCTTATCCTCGCCATAATTCTGGTACACGCCGCTAATATTGCCGCTCATCACTACTTCCCGGTCTTCCCTCAACCGCCGCCTCATGTCCACCTCATACCGGCCAGAAAGCTTGGTCCGCTTGAAACTGTAGCCAAGCTGGACGCTGATTGGTTTAACTTCAGGAGCAGACGTGGTCGGTTGAGTGGCCTGCGGCCTGCCAGTTTGGGTCGAGGTCTGGGCTCCGGAAGTGGTGGTCGGCGGGGGCGTCGTCTGAGTAACGGCAGTGGCCTGCCCCGAAGTTGTCTGTCCAACAGCCTGCCCAGTGGTAGCCTTTTTAGTGTCAGTTGCCGCCTGCTGGGCTCCTGTAGTTGCAGCCGCTGCGGCGGCCGTAACCTGGGCCTGTGGTTCAGGCTTTTCCTGGGGCTGGGTAGCCGGCAAACCGGCGATTTTTACTCTCAGATTGGCGGCTTTTTCGGCTGCAATCTTTTTATAACTATCAAGCTTGGCCTCAGTTGGGGCCTCACCAAAATCCCTTAAAAATTCTTCATATAATTCTAATGCCCTTTCATAGTTCTCTCGCCGATTTTTCTCCGTTATATTACCCACCTCTTCAAAGCAGTCAGCGGCTGCCAGCAAGGCCCTGGGATTTTTTACTAATCCAAAAACCAGTATGAATTCTTCGCCGGCCTCGATATATTGGCCGGCCTCTCCCAGCGAATTGGCCCGGTTAAACTTTTCATGAGCTTTTTCTATCTCTGAAATTTTGATAGCGATAGCCTGGCGCTCTTGCGGATAGGCATTTTTTCCCTCGGCCAGCTCAAGGAACTTCTTATAATAGTCTATAGCCGCCGTATAAAGGTAAAGGTATCTTTCAGAAAAAATTCCGGCCTGGTAATAATAGATGGGGTCAGGACAGGCTGCATAAGCTTTCTTAAACTGGTCAATAGCATCTGCGTATTTTTTTTCCGCTCCCAAAGCCAGTCCTTTCTGATAAAGTTGATCCGCCCGACGCCGGTCAGCAGCACTGCAGCCAAAGGTTTCACCCGAAGCCGATTGCTGCTCTTGTTGTTCCCAGGCACTGGGGCCAGCTGTTCTTTCCCTATTGGTAATAGAATGGCCAAAACTGGACTCAACTGTTTTCACGCCTGCCATATAATCAACAGCCCAGAGGTTTGATTCCAAGTTACCTTTTTGTATCCACAAAAATGAGCTGGAGGGAAGACTGGTCGTACCAGCTCCAGCCGGAACTCTATCACACATTAGATTTAAGATGTGAGTATAGGCTGTTTCCAGCAATTTCTGCATGTTCTCGTTCTCACCCACTACCTCCAGCTGGATTGCTCCCTTCTGCCTCAACTCCTCCAGTGTAGCCTCCAGGTCAGCCCGGAGCTTGGCCCCCTTAACCATTCCATCTACCGCAGCTTTAATATCATGCTGGGTGTAAACCTTGTCCCAGTCCACCTTGAGCTTGGCCTGAAAAGCTGGCGTTATCCCGGAAAATTTCATCAGGTACTGCACTGAAACATCAGAGGTCGGGTTCTTAAAAGATTCCCAAAGAAGTGAAGCCCCCTCTTCGGTCAGGGCTATGGATACGGCTGCTTTCTGCCCGGGCAACACCGGTGCCTTGCCCTCGCCCACTATCCTCCGGTTAAAAATCCCGTCCTTACCGGCTGTAGCTGATATTATCTGGAAGGTCCCTTCTTTGAAGGGTACAGGCCCAGCTAATTTAGCCTGGGCATCTATAGACTTCAGGGCAGACTCGGCCGAACTCAGCTCGCCAGATGTGAATCCCCAGGTAACCAGAAAGTGCAGCACTCCGCCCTTGGTCGCCCCGTCAGTCTTGGTGTACTTGATGAAGGTAAATTCCGGGGTGCCATCTCTCTTGGTGGCCAGGCGAGGCTGGTCCGGAACGTAATAATATTTGTGGGGGTCAGCATGGTCGCGGTAAAATACAAACCTGCCGGCCTGCACCACCTCCTCCACCGCCACCTCGGCTGCCAAACGAATGCTAATTAAAAAGGAAATCACTAAAAAAACCAGTAAAAATGTCGTTTTCTTTTTCATTCTATTTCTCCTTTTTTCAGTCTGCTCAAGACCGCAGTCTCAACTGGCAGGCAATTGATAAGGCGCCTGAAACAAAAAATAATCTTACTGTCGGTCTTGAAAGCTGAAGAGTCTGAGTTAAGGTATATGACCATCATTCTTTTATCTTCTCACTCTTGCCTTTACCTAAAAGAATTATCTTTTATCACCAGCTCATAGGTTGACAGATCCAGAAAGGCACTGTCGCCTTCCTGCCAGTTGCTCCTTTCAACACGGCCATCAGCATATACCCTGGTAATCCGGAAGCGGTATTTGCCACCTCTGGCCTCTGGAACATTGAATTCCAGGTTGAACTGGGGCTCGGTTTCAGCCGAAAAGACCACACTCTTAACGTCCTTCTGGCCCCGGGCAGTAGTACTCTCCACCTCCACCGTCATCTTAACTGTGTCGCCGTTCAGACCATTCACAAAATCAAAACAGATGACGCTCAGCTTCCTCAGGTTGAAGGAAAATTTCTGGGCCAAATTAATAACCTTAAAAAGCTCGGGATACTGTTCCATGGAAACCGGCACCTCCAGACTCAAGCGGCCACTTCTTTCAGCCGGCTGCAGTTTACCTTCCTGGTCTATTTCATATCCACCGTAATTAAAAGAGCATTCCACGCTTAACCCAGCGCCCTTTTTCTCTTCATAGATTTTCCAGAGATAGGAAGCGGAGACTCCACTCAGGGGAAAGGCAAAGCTTTTCCCGGTCCACAAGACCCTGTTTGACCCAAGAGTGGTTTTCTGTTCGCCGGATTTATCCTTATTTTCATTATCTTCCAGACCGGTGTAGCTGAGACTTACATCAATTGTCTCCACTGGAACAGGCCGGTATTCAAACTGCCCGCCTTTTTCCCTTTTCAGGATTTCAGTATCATCCCCGAATTCTACCGAGATGGTCAGAACACCGCCGGTAGTGGTCCTGGGATCAGACAGTCCCTGGTCTTTGACATAAACATACTTGTAAAAGAAGAAATTGGGCTGGCCGAAGGTCTGACTCAGCAAGAGTCGGGTTGGAACATAATAAAAGAGTCCTGGAGTCTTGTGGTCCGGGTAAATGATAATCTTATTAGCTACTGTCTCCGGCCGTGTCAGAACAGGATCAGCTTTAAGCCTACCCACAGCCGTCAACGACAGCAGGATTAGAAGCACAGCCTTTTTATTAAGAGGCAAGGTCTTTCCTTATCTTAAATTTTCTCATAATAAGCATAGATGAACGGGTCGGTAGCTCTTTTCCAACCAGAAGAAACCCGGGTATTGTCCTTGAACAGCCAGGTGATATTGTATTCATACTCAAGATTGTTGGGTTCGTGGAAGTAAACGTAATTAATATTAAGTGGTTCGCCCTTGCGCAGGACAACTTCCTTCTGTAGCTGCCGGCCGAAATTTCTGTGCCGGAATTGAACGGCAATCCGGATAATCCCATTTTTATTCATATTTTCTTCTTCAGCCAGGACTTCAATGTATCGGTATTTGTGAGGTGGAGTCAGGGTTATGACCGGCTGACTGGTCTTTATCCAGTCGCCCGCCACCTCCAGACCGCCGACATAACTCCAGATCGGTTTATACTCGTACTCCAGCCATTTATCGGTCTGGTCGCCTTTGCGTCGGTATTTCAAAGAAAGCTTGTTGCCGTTCTGCCCGAATTTGGTTCGGTCAAAAATCAGGTCTTCGGTTATGGATTTCAGATCGGCACTTTCGTATTCTTTCTTGAAAGTAATGCCGGCAAAATTCAGAAACTGCTGGAAGGTCTGCAGGTCTTCTCCATCCAGAATCACGTTAATGGTTCGCTCTTCAAAAGTCGGGTCATCCAGGTCTACCACAGCAAAAAATTCTGGACTGTTGCCCAGTTGCTGGTAGAGTCCACCAATGTTGCCAGTCAGGGGAATTTCTCGCTGGTCTCTTTTTCTCCTGGTCAGGTCCACTGTGTATTTTCCGGTTAGCTTAACCTGTTTTCTGTAAAAGCCGAAATGAGCCTGCCCGAACAACTTCCCCAGCCAATTAGAGCCGGAAGAAGCTTGAGATTTACCTATATCTTCGGGTTTTACCGGTTTGGCCTCAAACATCATTTTGGTAAGGGTGTTGTAGGCGGTATCCAGAAGCTCATCCATCTTGGTATCTTCGCCTGTAACATCCAGCTTAATCGCCCCCTGCTCCCTTAGCTCAGAATAGATCTTTTGAATTCTGGCGCTGACGAAAAAGCCACCCCCATCAGCCTTAAATTCTTTATGGTCATAGACCTTATCCCAGTCGACGGTTAGCAGCGCATTATAAGCCGGGGTTAAGCCCTGGTAAGTCATGACAAACTGCACCGAAATATCAGACGTCGGTTTCTTGAAAGACTCCATCAACAGGGTTGAACCTTCCTCCGTCAGAGCTATGGACACGGCTGCCTCGGAGCCAGCCAGAAGCGGAGCCTTGCCCGTTCCTACAACCCGGCGGCTGAAAATTCCGCCTTCCCCGGCTGAGGCCGATATAAGATGAAATTCTCCGGAAGTGAACATCACCGGCCCGACTATTTTGCCATCCTTATCTATCCGGGTGAGTTCCTGCCCCGCCTTCTCCAGCTCTTCTTTGGTCAAACCAAAGGTGCAGAGAAAGTGCAGAATTCCGCCAGTTATTTCTTTTCCGGTGCGGACATACTGGATGAAGCTGAATTTGGGCCTACCGTCAGGCCAGGTAGCAATCCTCGGGGCCAGCGGCATATAGTGATAAGCATGCTCATCGGCATGGTCACGGAAGAGCAGAGCGCCGGTTACCTGAATTGGTTCTTTATCCAGGAGAACTTCAGCCTGAACAGTGACCAACGCCGCTAAAAAAAGTAAAGAAAAGATAAACAAAACAAGCCCTGATTTTTTGATTGCCCAAAAACTCATTTCTGCCTCCTTTTCCGCCCTTGGTTAAAAGTAACTCTGGGCTGACTCTTATCAGCGGTTAAAAAGATTCTTAAGGTGGTAAGGCCCTATGGTCAGGTCCAGAGAATCAGTCACCGTTTCCCAGCTGGCTGATTCTGCTATTTCCCCGGATTTCAGGACTGCTTTTATTTTGTACTCAAAATTAAACTGCTCGCCGCTGGACATCGGCAGGTAAACGGTGACCTGCTCTTTTAGTTTGTTTTTGTTGAAATCCATTCCGGTTACCAGTCCGCTTCGCCCCTGAGCGCTGAGATAGGGAGAACGAATCTCAATCCGAACCTTTTCCACTTCAAGAGGCACCTCATAAGCCGAGGGGTCAAAGACGCTGCTCAGAACTTCAACCTGAAGTTTTCTCATTCTTTCAATGTAAGAGACAACTTCAATATTGCTCCAGATTTTATCAAGACAGGGCTGGCAGCTAAAATCAGGCTCGATTTCCATCCAGAAACTCCGGGCATATTGCTTGAAGAAGGCATCCACCTGGGGACTGGCCGGCTTGCCGACCTCATCTTTAACCAGCATTTCTTCGGCTTCTTTAAGCTTATCCTTATCCAGCTTTTTCTCTAATTCGCTTTTTAAAGCCCCGAGCCCTTTTTCCAGAAGTCCACCTTTTTTCTTGGGGGCTGGCGGAGCTGTCGGAAAGGCTTTACGGTATTCAGCCAGGAGAAGGCCCTTCGGAGCAAACTGGACTTCCAGGTCCAGGGCCTGGCCAGGCTGAATGTTAACCTCGTTAAGGCATTTCAGGTTTTTATACACATCCTCGCCGTTGGGCAAACGGAAACGCAGGCTGACCGAGGAAACCTTTAAGGGAAAATCAGACAGGTTTCTGACGCCGTGAAGATAGAGAACAGAATTCTTTTCGTCAATCGAAAAACCCAGCTCTTCCACACCTGAATACCAGCGGCCGGTGAAATATTTTAAGCCGACCCTGATAGGAATCTCTCTCTCCACTGTTCCTGATTTGATTTTCATTCCGGCCGTCAAGCCTTCTTTTTCCAGAAGTGGCTTCAACTCAGCCAGAGTATCCGGGGTCATAGCGATGTTTATCGGTAGCTCAGTCTCCAGCGAGCCGAAAGTCGGTATTCTGATGTTTTCAATCTCCCAGTCTTCCCAGCCCTGCATATCAATGATGGCAGCCTCATCATAAGGAAGCGAGCGTAGCACGGCCTGCGTTCCGCGGGCTGCTTTTAGGGCTTCTTCCATCAACTTAACATCTGCCGGGTCAACATTGGCCCTGAGGGTCATGGTGGTTTTCACTCTCTGGTCATTAGTCCAGACCGCACTAATCCGGTAGCCACCGGCTGCCTTATCTCTGATTAAATTGATTTCTTTTGGAAGATAATAGTAGGTATTGGGCTTTTCATTGTCTTTGAAAACTCGGTTAAGAAGGGTTAATGGTTCTTCTATGGACAGGGGTCCGATATCCTCAATTTTATGACGAGGAGGCAGGCTCCCGGCGGGATTCAATGGTATGGTTTTGATGACGGCTGGCTTTACCAGCTGCAGGTTTATTCCCCCGGCTGGCTGCTCGGCAGCGGTGGTGCCGATTTTAGCTTTACTTACATCAGTTGAAGAAGTGACCTTTTGAATAGATACAGGCACATAAATGGCAGCCGAAACCCAGACTGCCCAGTCCTGATTGGCCCGACCGGCGGCCGAGACCGATAGCCTGAAATCCACCGTGCTTCCCGCATAAGGTGATAGATCCACAGAAATCTGGTCGAATTTACCATCGTAAGCGGCTGCTAATTCCTTCAATAAAACAGCCCCGCCGCCCGGGTTGACGATGGAAACATAATATTTAACCCCGTCAGTCTGGGTGGCTCCTTTTATAAAGCCGACAGAAGCCCTGAAACTGGCATTGGCCGGAATCTTAATGCCCGGGAAGACCCCGATTATGTTTCCGTTATTCTTCCATTCAGGATGAGTTTGCAGAACAAGTGCATATCTGTTCCCGTCTTCAAGCACAGCATCAGTCAGATGGCGGGCAAAGCCGCGGCTGTCGTTATCAGCTCCATTCCAGGTAAGCTCTCCACCGGGGGCAATGGCCCGGTACCATTTGGCTTCCGGAGCTTTCTTGACAAAATCGTAATAAATAACATCCGCCGAAACCGGACTGACAAATAAAAACATAAGCATAACAGTTAGGATTCCAAAC
>ERZ795050.5427-NODE-5427-length-10901-cov-3.841508_pt1 | contig 10901 bp, 8 predicted proteins | sample MGYA00375134_ERZ795050 | MGnify/ENA primary metagenome ERZ795050 (study PRJEB30179, sample SAMN05720221) | activated sludge metagenome | isolation source: Anaerobic digester | place: Japan | collected 2015-05-26 ... | reverse complement strand
GCGTGAGGTCGGTGGTTCAAGTCCACCTAGGCCCACCACCTCTCTTCTCTCAAGAATCGACGGCTGCACGGGATCAGGGGATGTGAATGGGATCGTGCAGGCAGACTGGAGTTCGCTCCCAAATGTTCGCGAGTTGCGTTTTCGTGTGGGCGTCTCCCAGTGTCACCCGCTCGGTCTTGCGGGGACTTCTCGCCGCAGTCCTGCCGACATTGTGATCTGTGGATGCCCCCCTGCGGCGGCTCCCGTCGCTCAATCTCAATGAGCCAAGCTGCAGGATTCGACCACCGGCGGAGGGTCTCAGCGTTGGACGAGCAGTCTGCGTCCGGCGATCCGCCACCGGCCCTCGCAAACGATGCCCAGGGCTTCCGGATAAGCCAGGTGTTCCTGCTCTAGGATTCGCGTGGACAATGTCTCTTCGGTATCGTCTTCCAGAACCGAAACGGCTCGCTGCACGATGATGGGACCGTGATCTAAGTCTTCGTCCACGAAGTGTACGGTGCAGCCCGTCACCTTGACTCCCCATTCGAGTGCCTGGCGTTGAGCGTGAAGGCCCGGGAAGGCGGGGAGCAACGAGGGGTGGATGTTGAGGATTTGCATCGGAAAGCTGCGAATAAAGTAAGGACTCAGCAGTCGCATGAAGCCGGCCAAGCAGACGATCTCAACTCCGGCGTCTTTCAGTTGCTTTACGACTTCCCGGTCGAATTCCTCCCGCTCCCGGCCTTTGGACGGCAAAAACAGTGCGCGGTAGCCTCGCTGCCGGGCGTGAGCCAGTCCGGGCGCCTCTTGCCGGTTTGAGATCACTAAGGCGATCTCCGCCGGGATTCGCCCGCTTTCCGCGGCGTCGCTCAAGGCCAAGAAGTTCGACCCCCTTCCACTGAGAAGAATGCCGACCTTTTTGGGTTCCTTCATTCGTAAACCACTTTCCCGCCGCCGGGGCGGACTTCACCGATTTCAACAGGGTCTTCACCGGTGGAGCGCAAGCGTCCCAGAACTTCGGAAACCTCCTGCTTCGCCACCACCAGGATCATGCCGATTCCCATGTTGAATGTGCGGTACATTTCCTCTTGGTCGATGTTTCCGCGCCGCTGCACGAATCGAAAGACCGGGAGGACTTTCCAAGATCCGCGATGGACGACGGCGTCAAGATTTGGGGGCAGCGCGCGTTTGAGGTTTTCCGTGATGCCCCCGCCGGTGATGTGGGCGAGAGCATGAACGTGATCCCCTTCCAGTAACGGAAGCACGGCGTCCAAGTACGGTCGGTGAGGCTCCAAAAGCTCCTCTCCTAGGGTGCGCCCAAAATCTTCGATGTATGTGTTCACCGTAAGCCCTTCCTGCTCGAAGCAGAGCTTTCGGACGAGGGAGTAACCGTTGGTGTGAAGTCCGGACGAGGGCAGACCCACCAACCGATCACCGTTCTCCACCCGGTCCGGTGTAAGGAGACGCGAGCGCTCGGCGATGCCGACGATGAATCCCGCCAAATCGTACTCTTGCGGGGCATAAAAGTCGGGCATCTCTGCTGTTTCGCCACCCAGCAGTACGCAGTGACAACGTCGGCAGCCCTCCGCCAGGCCTGCCACAACCTGCTCGACGACTGCCGGATCCAGCCGCCCCGTGGCCAGGTAATCGAGAAAAAACAGGGGACGAGCACCCAGGACGAGAATGTCGTTGGTACAGTGGGCCACAATGTCGATGCCTACCGTGTCATGAACTCCGGTCGCAAACGCGATCTTCAACTTGGTCCCCACCCCGTCGGCACTGGCCAACAAAACGGGATCGTTCAAGGTGGTCCAGTCGGGTCGGAAAACCCCGGCGAAGGCACCGATCTCCGTCAACACCGCGGGAGTAAACGTCGACCGGGCCAGCTCCTTAATGCGAACCTTGGCTTGGTCGGCCGCGTCGATGTCGACCCCGGCGTTGCGGTAACTCAAAGGGATTCGCTCTCGTTTCGCCATGTGTGTTCAGGAGTTTACGGAAAGAGCCTCTCTGATGCCAGAACATCGCCGGAAACTCGTAGACGGCGGTCCAATGGCGGTTGCTAGGGCAGCGGTCGCGAAAGTTCCCGCTCTTCCTCGGCCGCGTCTCTTCCCTGCTCCTCGATCAGATCGAACAAATCCTGCTGCCGGCTAAGATGAGAAATCGGGATCGGGTACTCCCTGTCGAAGCAAGCGGTACAGAAGTGGCTGTCCGCGTCCACCGCCCTTCGTAGTCCATCCAGGGAGAGATAGGCGAGAGTGTCGGCCGTGGTAAACTCCCGAATCTCCTCAAGGGTCTTGTTGTTGGCGATCAGTTCTGAATGGGTAGGAGTGTCGATGCCGTAGTAGCAAGGTCCAATCGTAGGAGGGGAGCTGATGCGAAGGTGGATCTCGCGGGCGCCCGCGGCCCGTACCATCTGAACGATCTTTCGGCTGGTCGTGCCCCGCACAATGGAATCGTCGATCAGGATGACGCGTTTGTCGGCCAGACTCTGTCGCACCGGGTTCAGTTTGACCTTGACTCCGAAGTGGCGGATGGATTGCCTGGGCTCGATAAACGTCCGCCCTACGTAATGGTTACGGATTAAGGCCATATCGAAGGGTATGCCGGATTCTTGGGCATAGCCCAGTGCCGCCGGAACTCCCGAGTCCGGTACCGGCACTACCACGTCGGCTTCAATCGGGTGCTCGCGCGCCAGTTGTCGGCCCATTTCGCAACGGCTCAGTTGCACGCTTCGCTCAAAGACGAGACTGTCCGGACGGCTGAAGTAAACGTGTTCGAAGATGCAATAGGCGCGCCGCGGCGCAGTAGCGATCGTCGACTCGAAACAGTCCCCGTTCTCGATCCGGAGGAGCTCGCCGGGGCGGATCTCACGAACATATTGGGCCGCGATAAGGTCAAAGGCGCAGGTCTCCGAAGCGACCACCCAGGCGTCGTTGAATTGTCCCAGGCACAACGGGCGTACACCGTATGGATCTCTGGCCACATAGAGAGCCCGCGGAGTAAGCAACACCAGCGAGTAGGCTCCTCGGACCTCTCTCAGGGTTTCGATCAAAGCCTTCTGCAGATCCGGAGTCCGTGATCGGGCGAGTAAATGCAGGATCACCTCAGTATCGGATGTCGACTGGAAAATCGCTCCTTCTCTCTCCAGCAGGTGGCGTAAGTTGGAAGCATTCACCAAGTTTCCGTTGTGGGCGACGGCTGTCGGACCCCGCCAGGATTCGGTGAGAATCGGCTGGGCGTTAACCGCTCCAGTCGATCCGGTGGTGGAATACCGAACATGGCCGATTGCCATATGACCCGGGAGACCTCGCAGTGTTTCCTTGTCGAACACGTCGGCCACGTAACCTACGCCCCGAGCCCGGTAGAGACGTTCACCGTCACTCGACACGATCCCAGCCGATTCCTGGCCTCGATGCTGGAGCCCGTACAGACCTAGATAAGTCAAACTGGCCGCCTCGGGATGTCCCACGATGGCGAAAACACCGCACTCATCGCGAAAATGGTCGTCGGAGTGATCATCAGGAAATAGGAATACTTCAGGCTCTTCCATAGTCGATTTCCTCGTTTGAAGAACTTCAGGAAAGTGGGTAATTACGGACCGGATTATCCGGGTTGGATGAAGCACCCCTCCGCCGCAGCTGAGATTCTTCTACCCTTGCGCAATTCAAGCCCCTATTATACCGCCGGTCTCTGACGTCCGTGCCGCGTTGAGCTTGCGGAGCTCGGCACCCGCTGTTATGATCCCACGCGCTTGCAATCCTAGGCGAATCAGGAGAATCATGCGGGCGAATTGCCTCGGGAGGAACTGCTTATGGCCGACGTCGACAACACCCAACAGGCGAAACTCTTTTACCCGGATGTGCCTTACACCAGCAAGGCTTTCTTCCTGAAAGGGAACAACCACTGCGGTTGGGGGATGCAGAACCGCTTCTCTCACATATTCAACCCGACCACCGGCCGAACTGTGATGTTGGCGATAGACCACGGCTACATCATGGGGCCTACGACGGGATTGGAGCGAGTCGATTTGAACATCGTTCCCCTCTTGCCCTATTGCGATGCGTTGATGCTGACGAGAGGGATTCTGCGGGCGGTGATTCCTCCGACCTTTCAGGGGGGTGTCGTGCTTCGGGCCAGCGGTGGGCCGAGCATTCTGAAGGAGCTGTCCAACGAGCAGATTGCCGTGGATATCGAGGACGCCGTCCGCTTAAACGTTTCGGCTTTGGCGGTCCAGGTGTTCGTGGGTGGGGAGTTCGAAACCCAGACCATTCACAACATGACCCGTCTGATCGATCAGGGAAACCGTTACGGCATACCGGTCTTTGCGGTGACGGCCGTCGGTCGCGAGATGAAGCGCGACGCCCAGTACTTTCGCCTCGCGTGCCGGATCTGTGCGGAGTTGGGGGCTCAGTTCGTGAAGACGTATTATGTTCCCGACGGCTTCGATACGGTCGCCGCTTCCTGCCCCGTTCCGCTGGTGATGGCCGGAGGGAAGAAGCTGCCTGAGTTAGACGCCTTGACGATGGCGTACCGCGCGATCGAGGAAGGTGCGTCCGGAGTGGACATGGGTCGGAACATCTTTCAGGCCGATTGTCCTCCGGCCATGATTCAAACTATTCGCAAGGTGGTGCACGAACGAATGAAACCGGCCGAGGCCCTCGACTTCTACCATGCGAAGAAGACCGAGTTGGAGCGTGAGGAACGTTGACCACCCCAAAACCGGTTCAGTTAACCTTCGTTGGGCAAACGGTGGCGACTACCGACTGTGAACCGGCGATCGTTCGTTCCGTCTTCGGTGGATTTCCGGGCGCCTTCTCGCCTATGGGCATGGGAGGAGTGGAATGGTGAATGCCACAGCGAATTCTGAGACCACCCTTGCCGGGTTGCGGCGGCTGAGTCCTGCACTGAGTGTTGGTGTACTGACGGCGGACTTGCTGCACTTGGAGGAGGACCTGGCGAAGCTGGACGGGACGGGGGTGGAAATCCTTCATTTCGATGTCATGGACGGATGCTTCTGCCCTGGAATCACGGTAGGCGTCCCCTTTGTCCGCGGTGTAGAACGTCAGGGTTACGTTAAAGACGTTCACTTGATGGTTCGGGATCCGCACCTCAGCGTCGGCGACTACGTAGCAGCCGGGGCCGACATCGTTACCATTCACGCCGAAGCGGGCTGGACGGCCCATCGGACCCTTCAAATTCTGAGCGGGGAGGAGAATCGCAACGATCCTTCCCGGGGTGTCGTTAGGGGCGTGGCACTGAACCCAGGAACGCCCGTCACGGTCTTGGAACCGCTCCTGGAACTGACGGATCTGGTCGTGGTGGTGACGATCAACCCGGGATGGGGCGGGCAGAAGCTGACCGCCACGTCCCGAACCCGAGTGGAGCAGGTACGTGAGCTACTGGTGCGAAAGGATTCCGAGGCTTTGATTTGCATAGACGGTGGGGTGACGCGGCGTAACATCGAGGAGATTGCCGAGTGGGGAGTGGATCTGGTGGTCAGCGGCAGCGCCGTCTTTGACGGCCGTGATCCGGCCGGCAACGCTCGGTTCATGGTGGAAACACTGCGTGGAACCGGGAAGGCGTGATGACGGACCGGAGCTTGGCGGTAAATCCAACCGCCGTACTCCGCCGGACCGTTTGGATAGAACCGTCATCCTTAAAGCCGAAGGTTACGGGGTAGCCGATCATGAAGAATGCCTGGAATGAAGAGGAAGCCGCCCGTTGCCTGCAGGAATTTGGGTCGTGGGGGGAAGATTTGGCCCTCCGGATCTACACCTCACGCCTGCTGGGAAGACAGAAGGACTTGGTACTCCACGGCGGCGGCAACACTTCTGTAAAGACGCGGATAACCGACCTTTTGGGGCGTAATATCGAGGTTCTCTACATCAAGGGTTCCGGACGGGACCTGGCGTCCATCACGCCCGATGACTTTGCGGCGGTCGATCTCGGTCGAATTAGGGAGCTGGAACGGCTGGATCAGCTTGACGACGAAACGATGATCCGGCTGATTCGTACTGCGTTATTGGACTACAGAAACCCGTACCCTTCCATCGAGACGCTGGTGCATGCATTTCTGCCGGCGCGCTTTATCGACCACACTCACGCCGACGCGGTCCTAACGTTAACCAACCAGAAAGAAGGCGGGCGCCTGATCGAGGAGGCGCTCGGACCGGAGTGGCTGTACCTGGATTACGTCGAGCCAGGCTTTGAGCTGGCCAAAGCAACGGCTGCTGCGCAGCGGAAGCGTCCCGACGCGGTAGGGGCGGTGTGGTTGCATCACGGTGTCGTCACCTGGGGAGGAACGGCGCGCCAGGCCTACAACCGGATGATTGAAGGGGTGAGTCGGGCCCAAGCGTTGCTCGCAGCCAGACGGAAGCGTGCAGTGACGGTCACGGTGGATCTGGAGCGCGCCCGGCGGGTCTGGCCCCGTCTGGCCCCGGTGCTACGCGGCGTACTGGCGTGGGAATCCGGCGACGAAGACCGCCCCCGGATACCTTTGATCCTACAGGCGATTCAGGATGAGGAAACGGCGGGTGCACTGGCGCATCCGGAGGCTCGCCGCTGGTTTCTTACGCCTGTGGTGACGACCGATCACCTCATCCGCACGAAGCCCCGGCCGGCGTGGCTTGAGCTTGATCTTACGGCGGATGAAAAGGTGTGGCGGGAACAGGCCCGTCAGTGTGTGGAAAGCTATCGCCGCTCCTATGAAGCCTACCTGGCTGGTCATGCGGAAGGCGCGCCCGGCCGATCCACCGACTCAAGTCCGCGGGTGATCCTGCTGCCGGGTTTGGGGGCTGTCTGCGCCGGGGAGAACCTGCGTGAGGCCGTCATCTGCCGGGACGTCACGATTCAGACTCTGGCCGTCAAGCGGGCCGTCGGGGAGATGGGAGGAGAGTACGAGGGGCTTTCGGAAGAAAAACTGTTTGCAATGGAATATCGGGGACTGCAGCGGGCCAAATTGTCGGGCGACGGCGGATTGGGTCGGTTCGTCGCCTTAGTGACCGGTGCCGCGGGCGCCATCGGTGCCGGCATTTGCGAAGGATTGTTGGAGGCCGGTTGCCAGGTCGCCGCCTGCGACATCTCCGGCGACCGACTGGGAGTGTTGGCTGAATACCTGCGACCCCGGTTCGGAGAGCGGTTCACCACTGTCATCACCGACGTCACCTCTCCGGACTCGGTGGCGGCGGCTTTTGCCGGAATTTGTGCTCTCTGGGGTGGGGTTGATTTCGTGATATCCAATGCGGGCTTGGCGCACGTGGCGGCCTTGGCCGAGCTGCGCCCGGAGGATTTCCAGCGCCTCGAGCGAGTCAATGTCGAAGGGACTCTCTATGTGTTGGCGGAAGCCGCTCGACTGTTTGAACGGCAGGCCGTCGGTGGAGATGTGGTGCTGGTGTCGACGAAGAACGTGTTTGCCCCCGGCGCCCGTTTCGGGGCTTACAGCGCCACCAAGGCGGCCGCTCACCAGTTGGCGCGCATCGCCTCTCTGGAATTGGCTTCCCTGGACGTGCGGGTCAACATGGTCTCGCCCGACGCCGTTTTCGGGGACGAACCGTTCAAGTCGGGGCTCTGGGCCGAAGTGGGTCCCGATAGAATGCGGGCCAGAGGACTGGATGAAACCCAGCTGCAGGACTACTACCGACAGCGGAATCTTTTGAAGAGACGGGTAACGGCCCGGCATGTTGCCAATGCAGTGCTGTATTTCCTGCTGCGACGGTCTCCGACGACGGGAGCCACGTTACCCGTTGACGGAGGCCTTCCCGACGCCGCCCCTCGATAACCACAGCGGCGATTTTGGGGATTAACACGGGTCGGTCTCACGGTGACCGCCCCGGCAGGCGGCCGAGTGCCCGATGACTTTAGGCGTCGGATCTGCTTCGTGGTGGTGGCACCGCCTGGTTTCCTCCGCCTGCGCCGCATCGGGTTTAGCTGCAACGGAATCCCGCATCACCGGCTTCGGGATCGGACACCTTCAGACGGAGTTGTACCAAAGTCGCCGATCCGGGTCGACAGGAGGCTTCCGTATAATCAAATGGCGATGATCGCCCGTTTGCGGGGAATGCTGGTGGAGAAGGCGGCTGACCGGATTGTGGTCGACATCCAGGGAGTCGGCTATGACGTGGCGATCCCGTTTTCCACGTATTACGAGATCGGTGAGGCGGGTTCCGAAGTGGCATTGTACGTTTACACACATGTGCGGGAAGACGCCTTGCAACTTTTCGGCTTCCATACCAAGAAGGAGAAACAAATCTTTTTGGAGCTGATCCAGATTTCCGGGATCGGGCCGCGCCTGGCTGTGACGATCCTGTCCGGTTTGCCTGTGGACGAACTTTTGCGCGCCATCGTGGACGGAGATGTCGCCCGGCTTTGTTCCATTCCGGGGGTGGGTAGGAAGACCGCGGATCGTATCGTGCTTGAGCTGAAAGGGCGGCTGGGCGGACTGCTGGAGAAGCCGGAGGCGGCTTGGGCCGGAGGATTGCAAGGTGATTCCATGGCCCGTGACGTTAGTTCCGCCCTCATCAACTTGGGTTACCCGAGGCCGAAAGCGGAAGGAACGGTGTCTCGCTTGTTGCGGGAAAAGAGCTGGGAGAACTTCGAGGAGTTGCTGAAGAGCGCCTTACGGGAATTGGCGGGATGACACGATGAACGAGCGGATGGTGGATCCCCTGTACCACGCCGACGAAACGAGCTTTGAAAACAGCTTGCGGCCTCGGCGCTTGGCCGACTTTGTGGGCCAGGAGCAGATCAAGGAGAACCTGTCTATCGGTATTGAGGCGGCCCGGGCGCGTGGCGAGGCATTGGATCACGTCCTGCTGTTTGGGCCTCCCGGACTGGGAAAGACTACGTTGGCGCAGGTGGTGGCTTGCGAGCTCGGGGTGAACTTCCGCTCCACGGCGGGACCGGCGATTGAGAGACGGGGCGATCTGGCGGCCGTCTTGACGAACCTGCGAGAGCGCGACGTGTTGTTCATTGACGAGATTCACCGCTTGCATCCCGCGATAGAAGAGGTCCTCTACCCTGCTATGGAGGATTTCCAGATCGATATCATGATCGGGGAAGGCCCCGGTGCCCGCTCCATCAAGATTGACATCCCTCCGTTCACCCTGATCGGAGCCACCACCCGCACCGGCTTGCTGACGTCGCCCCTGCGCGCGCGTTTCGGTATTGTGCAGCGTCTCGATTTCTACGACCAGGCCAGTCTTGCAGCCATCGTGGGCCGCTCCGCCGGCATTTTGGGGATTGAGATCGATCCGGAAGGAGCGCAGGAAATAGCCCGCCGTAGCCGTGGCACTCCGCGGATTGCCAATCGGTTGTTACGCCGAGTGCGGGACTATGCCCAGGTGCGGGCCCAGGGACGGATCACCGCCGAGATCAGCCGGCAGGGTTTGGAGATGTTGAACGTAGATCGCTTCGGATTCGATGAGATCGACCGCAAGCTCTTGTTGACCATTATCGAGAAGTTCGGAGGGGGACCGGTGGGCCTCGGTACACTGGCGGCGGCCATTAGTGAGGAGAAAGACGCCATTGAGGACATCTATGAGCCATACCTGATCCAGATCGGCTTTCTTCACCGAACTCCCCGGGGGCGGATGGTGACCCCCCAAGCCTACGAGCATTTCGGAGTACCTCTGACTAACGGGAGGCGAACGCTCTTTTGAAGGCGCCTACTCTGTGCCAGGCCGAGAATCCGGGCTTGTCAGCTTTCCCCCCCGGTGTTCGCAGAAATCGTGCGAAGTGGTCGGCGGTTCTTCGGAGACGGGAAATCGGCGGCGCTCCACCGGCGGGCTGCGTCACCCCGGGCTTGGGGAGTTCTCATACCCTTGTTCCTTCTTTGGTCTTGCACGTCCATTTTGGAATGGAGTTCGGCCCCTAAGCCGATCATGTCCGGCTGGAAGAAGATGACAAGTCCGGGGGCTCCTTCTCGCTCTCTTGCTTGCTGTCGGCCGGGAGCCCGGGTAGAGTTCCTGCATGGGAAAGACCACCGAAGGTAGGAAGAGCATCCGGCCGGCGGGACAGCCGGGTTGCCGGTTCATCTTAGCTGCATGGTTGCTGTGTCTGCCGGCCTTGGCCGGAGCGGCCGGCGAGTCGCTTCCACTGCCTGAGCATCCGAGACCGGACTGGAAGAGGGAGGCGTGGCTGAATCTCAACGGTGACTGGGAGTTTCGATTCGACCCCGAAGACGTGGGACGGGAGCAGCAATGGTTTCGAATGGAGACGGTGTTTCCCCTCACTATCCGGGTGCCTTTTCCCTGGGGTTCACCTTTGTCGGGCGTTCCCGACGAGGCTCCGATTGCCTGGTACCGACGTCAGATTGAGATTCCAGCCGACTGGCGGGGAGGCCGCGTTTTCCTCGCTGTGGGCGCGTCGGACTGGGAGACGACGGCCTGGCTGGATGGTGAGCTCCTGGGTGTGCACCAGGGCGGATACATCCCTTTTGAGTTTGAGTTAGGTGGAAAGTTCCAGGTCGGGCAAACGCACAGTCTCGTCTTACGGGTAGACGATCGGGACCGCCCCTTCAAGCTCGAAGGCAAACAGGGCTACGGAAACGCGCGAGGTATTTGGCAGACGGTCTATTTGGAGAACCGGGGAGAGATTTTTCTCAGCTCTGCACGTTTTCTCCCGGATTTGGAACGGGAGGAGGTCGAGGTCCAAGCCGAACTCTCGGATCCGGCCGCTGCGGGAACGACAGTGGAGCTGGAGTTTTTAGGTTCGTCGGCGTCTCCGGTTCGGTGGTCTATTCCGGAAGGAGCGAGAGAATTCAAGGAGCCCTTCCGGTTGGAGGATCCCCGCCTTTGGACGTTGGAGGATCCCTACCTTTATCAGGTCCGGCTGATTCTGCGCCCTGCGGCAGGCGTAGGTGATCAGGTCGAAACCTACTTCGGGATGCGGGAAATCGGGGTCGGGCGAGTGCCCGGCAAAGACTACAC
>ERZ795050.5417-NODE-5417-length-10912-cov-5.073961_pt1 | contig 10912 bp, 10 predicted proteins | sample MGYA00375134_ERZ795050 | MGnify/ENA primary metagenome ERZ795050 (study PRJEB30179, sample SAMN05720221) | activated sludge metagenome | isolation source: Anaerobic digester | place: Japan | collected 2015-05-26 ... | reverse complement strand
ACCGGGCTCGGCAGTCGACACGTGTTTGCAGTAGCGATCGGCGGGTAACTCGAAGACGAACGGAGCCTGTGGCTTCCGGGACAGATCCAGGTTTCATACCCAGATTCTAAGGAGATCATCGCATGGCAACAAAGGGGCTTCAGGTAGGGTTCATCGGCGCGGGCGGAATGGCGCAGAGCCATATGAAAGGCGTCGCCAAGCTCAGTGATGTGAAGATCACCGCGATATGCGATGTAGACGAGCAGCGTGCACAATCGGCGGCCAAGGAATACCACGCGGCGGCGTACACGGATTTCCGGGCGATGCTGCGCAAGAAACTCGACGCCGTGTATATCGTGCTGCCGCCGTTCGCCCACGGAGAAGTGGAAAAGGCCGTGATCAAGAAGGGCCTTCCGTTCCTTGTGGAGAAACCGATTGCGCTGTCCGCGAAACTCGGCGAGAAGATCCTCGACGCAGTGGAAAAGAAGAACCTGATTACCTGTGTCGGGTATCAGCTTCGGTACATGTCGAGCATCCAGCAGGCCAAGGCGTTCCTTGACAAGAAAACGCTCGGGATGATCGTCGGGTACTATTGGAGCGAAATGATTCGTGGCGCGTGGTGGCCCTACATGGAGAAATCGGGAGGGCAGGTCGTGGAGCAGGCGACCCACATCGTTGACCTCATGCGCGACCTCGGCGGAGAAATTGTTGAGGTAGACGCCCGCATGGAGCAACGCGTGCACGGCAAGAACGATGGCATCACGATTCCGGACACGTACAGCGTCCGATTTGGATTCGCAAACGGGGCGATTGGCACGCTGACCACCTGTTGCCTGGTCGGCGAATGGAACATCGGGCTTGATATCATGGTGGACCGCGCCCGATTGCACTGGAAGATTGATGAACTCACGGTTGCGCCGGATTCCGTCACGCTTCCTGCCGTTGAGTCCTTCAAAGCCGGTGACATTGACGCGACGTTCCTCAACGCCGTGAAAACCGGGGATCGCTCGGCTATCCGCTCCGACTATCGTGATGCGTTGAAGACGCTGAAAGTCACGCTCGCGGCGACGGAATCTGCAAGCAAAAAGAAAACGATCGTGTTGAAATAACGTTCCACGCACTCTGCATTACGAAAGGCACATTTCACATGGCCGAGATGCTGTTCACGTTCGCCTCGTACGCCACGCGGATTGAGGGGAGTCTTACGCCGCTGAAAGGTATGAAGCGGCTCGCGGACACGCTTCATCCGTATGGCGTGAAGATCACCTGGCTTGTAAACCACGATTCGGCCGAGGCGTTGAAAAGCGACTTGACCGATTGGCACGATCGGTTTGGCGATGACATTGCGGTGATGGTCCCCCATTTCAAGGGCGGGGCACCGGAACTTGTGGCCCAGGCGCGGGCGGCCCGACAGAGGATGCAGAAGATCCTCCCGTGGACACGCGCCGATATTGCGGGGAACCACGTGCGAAGCAGGGAATCGCTGGAATCGCTCGAAGCAGCCGGGTTCATCGGGCTGTGGGGATTCTGCTGGGAGCAGATCGAGGTGGACGACATCACGGACCGTGGCTGCCCCTGGGGCTTTTACTACCTCGATCCGGCGTTCCGGACCGCTCCGAACACACGCCCGAAAGGGCTGATCGGCATGGAATGGACCGCGCGTGATTTGCTCAAGGCGTACCATTCAGGTAATCCGTGCATCTACAGCACGGATGTAAACGATGTCGCGCGCGCCGGCATGTGCCTCTGGCGGGATATCGAATACCTCAAGGGCATGTTCGACAACTACTATCGGAACCTGCGGTACAACGATCTCGTCCTGTACCAGGTTCATCAGGAAGCCCACGAGATGATGCCGGAATTCCGCTGTTACTCGGAAGAGGATTGCCGGGAAGCAGAAGAGATGCTGGACGAACTCGCGGATTACGTTGTCGGACATGCACACATCAGGACGGCCACTCTTTCCGAAGCGGCTGATGTGTACCGGGAGCGGAACGAGTTCACAGAGCCGAGTTACATGCTCTGGGAAGACACGCCGGCTCCTCCGTACAACCTTGATTACTCGCGAGGTACTCCGCGGGGCCCGTGGCCAAAGACGTTCCTGTTCTACGATTCGGAATGCCAGATGATGTTCGTGGACGGCAAATTCGAACCGGTGTGTCTCAGGAACTACGCCGACAGAGAAACGACTGCCAGGCGATACTTTGAGGAGGTGGATATCCCGCGGGTGCGGCTCCGGTCGCACACGCGATCACCTTACGGAATGGAGCTGCACCTCACCGTCGAGGCGCCGAAAGCCATGCCCTTCGGCATCACGATCTGGGAGGACTTCGGACCCTATCTGCTCGCGGAATCTGTCTCTGAGCCGACGGGAACGGATCTCATGGCGTCCAGAATCCTTTCACAGGAGCTGCTTTTCCTGCGGTACAACGTGCCTGAGGGCAAGACGGAACTCCGGGTGAGGTTCAACCGGAAGTAGACGCATTCCTGTTCCAATGACGAAGGGGCGCGGTGCAGCCGCGCCCCTTCCATTTTTGCCCACACAACCGATCAACCGCGCCGTCAGTTTGTCACGCCAGTTTCGCCAGGGCATCCGCGTCCGCATACACAGCCACGATTTCCCCGAAATACAGGGTGTGATAATCGCCACTGCGGTAGGCTGACCGGTCAATTTCAGCCGAAAGCGTCTCCTGAATCACGTTGTTTTTCTCTACTACGCGGCACTCGTAATGGATCACGCATTCTTCGACAATCGGTGGGGCAACGCGGCGACCCGGTGTTGCTGTCAGGTTCTGTGCGGCGAATTTGTCTTCGTCACGTCCGGAGACTTTGCCGCAGTATGCAACCGCACCGGCAAGGCTTCGCGGCGGGATGTTCACCGTGAACTCGGGGGTCGCCTCGAGGCATTCGTGCGTGTAACGTGACGGGCGGACGAGCACGCAAAAAATGGGCTTCCCCCAGATCCACCCGACCGTTCCCCACCCGATAGTCATAACGTTCGGGCGCCCGTTTTTTCCGGTGGAGACGAGAAGGGCACCTCCACGTGAAAGCACTTCGAGGCTTTGCGACAGGTACGCCGTGAACTGGATATCCTGTTTGGCCATTCTTCTGTCCTCCGTGCACCTACAGGTGATACACATGGGAGAGGTCGCGGCGCGTGATGGCGTTGCGCGTATCCACAATCAGCCTGCTCTTTTCGGCGACGCGATCAAAATCAAACGCAGTGTGGTCGGTGAGAATGAGTACGCAGTCCGCTTCCCGGAGAGCCTCGTCGGTCAATTCAACGCGTTCGACGGGTTTTCCGTCGATGGAAAGTGAGCGGACGTGGGGATCGCAGTACGTGACAAGAGCGAACTTCCTCCAGAGCTCCCGGATAATGCGCACTGCGGGAGCTTCGCGAACGTCTTCCACGTCCTTTTTGTAGGAAACACCGAGAACGAGGATTTTGGACCCGTTCACGCATTTCTTCTGCCGGTTCAGCGCCACGATCACTTTTGTGGTGACATAGTGGGGCATCATGTCATTGATTTCGCCGGCGAGTTCGATGAAGCGCGGCGAGAAATTCACCTCTTTCGCTTTCCACGAAAGATAGAACGGGTCAATTGGTATGCAGTGGCCTCCCAGACCGGGTCCCGGGTAAAACGGCATGAACCCGTAAGGCTTGGTGCTTGCGGCTTCGATGACTTCCCAGATGTCCACTCCAAGCCGGTCGGCAAGGAGCGCCATTTCGTTGATCATTGACACGTTGACGAGGCGGAAGATGTTCTCCAGCAACTTTTCCATCTCCGCGACGCGCGGCGAGCTGACCCTGTGCACCCGGGGATTGAAGGTGCCGTAAAGCGCCGCGGCAAGCTCGGTACACTGCGGGGTGACGCCTCCGACCACTTTCGGCGTGTTGGCGGTTGTGAAATCCTTCCGGCCGGGGTCAATCCGTTCCGGGGAGAAGGCGAGATAGAAGTCCTTTCCCACGATGCGGCCGGTCGCTGTCAGACGAGGAAGAATGATTTCCTCCGTCGTTCCCGGATAGGTAGTGCTCTCGAGAACGATAAGCTGACCGTCTCGCAGGTTTTGCGCGATTGCGTCGGCGGTGCTGGCGACGTACGAGATATCAGGTGTCTTGTTTTTGTCCAGCGGCGTCGGAACGCAGATGCATATTGCGTCGCACTGACCCAGATCAGACAGGTTGTTGGTAGCGCGGAGGCGCCCGCTCTTTGTAAGCGGTACGAGACGTTCGTCCGGCACGTCGCCGATGTAAGATACACCGTTGTTGACGGAATCCACCTTGGCGGGCTGCATATCGAACCCGATCACGCGGAGGCCCGCCCCCGCGAACTCAACAGCCAGTGGCAAGCCGACGTACCCGAGCCCAACGAGCCCTACCTGAGCCTGTCGCGATTCGATCAGTTTTTCCAGAAAATGCATGCTTTTTGTTCGCCTTTCGACGCGAAAAAGGGCTGGCGCCCCACCCGGGAAGCCAGCCCACTCGCAATGTGCTCACGCAAAGCCACCAGATCCCTCTCAGCGACGACCCAGCCGTTCCCTGAACCGTGCGCTCAGGTCTTCATCGCGGTCGTCATCCGGAACGAGGTCGTTGATGGCACGGTCCACTTCTTCCCATGTCAGGGCGGCTTCGGTGGCCTTCATGATCGGCTCGATGAGATGCGTATGCCGCCCCACCGCGCGACTGATGTACGCTCTTTTTTCCTCTTCCGTAAGGACGAAGCGAACGCCGCCGGTTTCGAGCTCCGCTCCCCCAGCTTCCACAGCATCCTGGTCGATTCCCAGATCATCCAGGAACGCCTGCGCTTCTTCGTGCGATTCGTCCTCGGTGACGGCGGCTTGCTCCGGCATGAACAGCGAGTCCACGTCGAGCATGTCGACAAGAGCGCGGCCCTCGCACAGCTCCGCGACTTTGGCCGTTCCTTCCGGCGTGCCCCGCAGAACCATCACCGCAAGTGCCAGGTCCACCGGAGCTTCACCCAGTTCGTCTTCTGCGCGGATGCCAAGAACCAGCAGCGCGTTGCTGAGGACCGACACCGCAGCGCGGTCCTTCGAACCCTGGAACTCCTTGGCGTCCACATCGCGGAATACCCTTTGAACCGTATCCGCGGAGAGAAGCCTTTTTTCGTCATCCTGTGCCATCAACGAGAGCGCGCGGACGTAGCGCTCTTCGAGACCGAGGTGGCTGGCAAGCACGACGGCGCTCTTTGCGGCAACTTTTTCCTGCCGGACGAAATAATTGGCTTTCAGGCTATCAATCGGTGAGACCAAAGATTCCATCTGCAGAGACAGCGCCCGGTTGATCAACTGGTGCAACTCCTTGCGCGAAAGCACCATGCATTTCCGCAGGGCTGCATCCCAGGTTGCCACGGCGGTCTGGAGAGCAGGGTCGGCATAGTCGAAGCGCTGGTCGTTTTTCCGGCGTTCCAGTTCTTTTCGCCAGAAGCTGTCCTCCACAGAGCGAAGAACCCGCAGCGCCATTGTGGGCAGTGCTTTGCCAAGCAATTCGGGGAACTTGATGGTTTCCCCTTCAGGCGCTATCTGCGCGACGTAACGCTCCGTCGCCCTTCCAACTGCCAGTTTGATGGCTTCGCGCGCCTGTTCTGAAGATGGGATTTCCATGATCAACCTCTCTACGGCGCAGTTGCGCCACACACGCGGAGTTGCACGCTCAGATACCCCCCAGCACCTTGTCGAGTTCTGCCAGCGCGGAATCGGCGAACCCGCCCCCGACGCTCAAACCCTTCTGATCACCCCCTTCGCCGGGGACGAGATTCGCCGAGATCTCCTTCACCGTTTTTTCCGCGAAAATCTTCACCATTCCAACGGTTGTGCCGCGCGCAAAAATCGAGACGAGTATAGCCTTGTCTTCCACCGCGCTTACGTACAGGTCCTTCTCCTTGCCCTGTATGTAGAACGCATTGAACTCTTTTTCACCCATCTGGCCGGCGATTTGTTGAGTCGAAGCGAAGTTGGCCGACACCAGCGCGCCGAACGATACGGGATCTATCGTATCCATGGCACCAGACTGGCATACGAGGTGTCCATCCGGGTCCACAAGCAGCACCGTCCTGATTCCGGCGTCTTTCACGTAACCCGCCAGAACACTCTCGATGGTCTGCATTTGCTCCGCGGAGAGAGAGCCTCCCTGTTTGTTCATCGTCTATGCTCCATCTGCGGCGATGGGTGGATGAGCAGTGACCGCGCCGGGTTATCGCGTGCCCTCTTTTTCGAGCTTTTCCAGAACCATACGCGTAACCGCCCTCAATGCTTCGAACACTCCGCGCCCTGTCAGGGCTTCCATTTCGAAGTTCGGGACGCCCCTCGGATTCATCTTGGCGTTCAGTTCCTCCACCGACATCACGTCAGGCAGATCCCGTTTGTTCCAGCCGATCACAAACGGCATGGCATCAAGGTCCATACCGTGTTCCTTGAGATTCTCCCGGAGGTTTTCCAGACTTTCCACGTTGTCGTCGTACCGATCCTTCTGGCTGTCCGCGACAAACACGACGCCGTCGGCACCACGCAGTACAAGCTTTCGCGTGGCGTTGTAATACACCTGCCCGGGGACTGTGTAAAGCTGGAACTTCACCTTGAAACCTTTGATCGTTCCCAGATCGAGTGGTAACAAGTCAAAGAACAATGTCCGGTCCGTTTTTGTCGCGAGGCTTGTCAGCTTCCCTCTGTTCGTCGGGGGGACCTTTTTGTGTATTGTCTCCAGATTCGTGGTTTTGCCACTCATACCGGGACCGTAATAGACGATTTTGCAGTTGATTTCCCGGTAGCCGTAATTGATCGTTGCCATGAATCACCCTCCCACGAAACCTGAATGTGTGTCAAGCCGACTCGCCGGTCACTTTGTCGAATTGCTGCTGGACTGCACGCACGGTTGCAAAGAGGTCGCCCCAGTCCGCAACCGGGCTGACACGGGTGATCAGCCATCCGACATGAAGCCACGTGATGACGAGGGAATCCCGCGTGCCATGAACAACCATGTCCGTGGGTTGGTGCAGCGTGATGTTCTTCAGTTGCGCCCCTGCATCGGTGACGAACTGGGCAACAAATGCGCTCCATTGCTCATCGGTGGTCTCCTCGTCACGCATGGAACCTGACGCCGCCTTGCCCTTCAATGCGCCGATCAGCAGGCCTTCCCGGTCAGACACAACAACACGCACGACGTCCGGGCGTTCCGCGAGAGGAGTGACGATTTCCAGTACCTGTTCACTCATTGCCCGGTCCCTCCAGCGCGGCGACGAGCAAGCGGGTGCGGGCCGCCAGTTCGTCCATGTTGGATGCGGTTTCCACCAGACCTGCAACCAGACGCAAGTCGTCCGCATAGGCGGCGCCGAGCGTCCATCCTCCGTCTTCTCCGAACACACGAATACCCGTCAGGTCGCCGAGATCAATGAACTGGTTCATCTTGATTGCCAGTTCCCAGATGGTCTCAGATTTCGTGCCCAGCGAATCCGCTGACATTCGGGAACCGCGTGCCGTCATCGACACGGGCTGCCCGCCTGCCATCACGCATCCCGCAACAAGCCCGGGTGTCGCAAACAAGTACCGGGTGGCATCCGATGCCGCCTCATCCGCCCATTTGAGTGTTTCTACGAGCGATTGGTCGGCGTTGCCCGCTGCCAGTTCCGCCAGCGCTCGTTTTCTGGCTTCCACCTTGTCACCCGCACGAACGGCCGCAAGCAGTTTGGTCATACCGGCAAGCCGTCCGTTTATGGCTTGAAGGGATGCTTCCGTGTCGGGCACCTCATCTCCGCGGAGCACTTTCGCAAGCGTAAGGCCCGCGCTGACCCAGGCGTTCTCTGGCTCTTCCGCAGACCAGGACTTCAGAACGGCATCAAAATCGGCCCAGTTCTCCGCCTCGATTGCCGCCTGAAGATCATTCAGTCGGTCGAATAACGCTGCCGGCATCAGTTGGCTCCTTCGGGAATCTGGGTAACCTGTGACCAGTCTATCTCGGGAAACGCGGATTCCAAAGCGCTTTTTGCCGTCTGGCCGTCTGCCTTGGTGGCAAAGCGCCCGACGCCGACGCGATACCACTGTGAACCGTCGTTTTTCGTGAACGGCCACACGAGCGCCTCGTACCCTCTCCGCTGCCATTTCGATTTCGCGGCATTGGCTTCACCAAGAGTCGGGAGGGATTCCACATGCACCGTGAACCGTCCCCCGGGGCTCGTGGGTAGTTGGGGCGCGCCGCCGGAGGGTCGTGGCGCGGAAGGTGCTGGTGCCGGCGCAGGGGCAGCCACTGCCGGCGGAGGCGCCGGAGTCGTTGCCTCCGCAGCTGGTGCCGGCGCCGGTGGCGGAGCGGGTTGGGCGACACTATCCGCGGCGGGTGCCGGTTGCGGAGTCGGTGCCGGAGTGACGGCCGCAGGCGATCCGGTCGTACCGGTCGAGAGGCCGGAGATCAATTCCTTCAGTTTCGGACCGAAGAAGAAGGAGGCAAACGCCACCGCGATGAATGCAACGATTACCCACCCGATAAGCTTCTTTCTCCGGTGCTCTTTCGCCATCTCCGCGATGACGTCGTCGCCACCGATGTCGGCGATGGGGCCTGTCCATGGCGCGGGCTTTCCTTCCTCACCCTCTTCACCGGCTGCGGTGGCTTCGGGTTGGCCGACGGGGACAGGTTCCTCCGCTTTTTCCTCAACAACAGGAGGCTCGAGTATGGCGGAGGAGACCACTTCCTCCAGCGAAGCAGGTTCGGCTTCCTTGTGCTCTTCGCCAGTACCCTCTCGTTCTTCGACTATGAAATCCGCCAGCAAATCCGCCGTGACATCGGCTTCCTGCAGGCCGGCAAACGGTTTCTCCTCGGTCGGGGGTGTTCCCGCAGGCGGTGGAGCAGCCGATGGCTCCGGCGGAGCCTTTTCCGCAGCAGGAGGAGGTGCCGCCCCGCTCGGAAGAACTGTCCCGAGGAGGTTGAGGTAATGTGTCGCCGCCATCCGCGCGAGGCCCGGAACCAATGCGGGGGGGATCTCTCCGCCCTCCACCGCGGGAACCTTGGCGGGCTCGGTCGGAGCCTTTTCCACGGCAGGCGGAGAAGGTGCAGGGAGCGCTGGCTCAGAAACCGGAGGAGGCGGAGGAGTCGCGGCGGGTGCGGCAGCCGGCGCTTCGGCAACGGGTTCCGCGGCGGTGCTTGCCTCTTCCTCACCTTTGCCCCAGAGCGCCGACAGCGCGTCGTCTACCGAGTCGAATTCCTGTTTCGCAGGCGGCTTGATAGGCGGGGCAACTACTTTCGGGCCCGCTTTCGCCGCGGCTGGTTCTGGTGGAGGCGGCGGCGCTTGCTCCGCTTTCGGCGGAGGTGGAGCTTCCTTCTTTTCCGCGGGTTTCTCTTTTTCCACTTTGGCCTGCGGTTCAGTCGGGCCGAGGATGGAGGAAATCGCCTCCTCCACCTCCTCTGGCCTTATCTGGAGGCCTTTCAAAGGCGTGGTCGATTTTGCGGTCGGCTCTTCAACCTCTTCCTTCTGCTCCCTGGGCGGGGAAGGCTGCTGTTTTTCCCGGGGCGCAGGGGCTGGCGGAGGTGCCGGTGTGGCGGCAGGTGCAGGAACCGTTTCCGTCCGGGGTTCAAGGTCCAGCAGTTCGGGCGAGATGGCGGCGATCAGCTCGTTGAGAATCGCCGTTTCATCAATCGCATCCACCTGTTTCTGCAGGAATTCCGGAAGCCTCACGCCGTCCGCCCGGCCCGACCCGACGCGCGGAGCCGGAGGGTTCGATTTCTTCTGTGGTGCATCCATGCGCTTTGCCCCGCTGGTAATAAGCCCACCGATCCGCGTCCCTCGAAGCAACACGTAGAGGGGAACAAGAAGGAGGACACTTTTCAGCATCCGGAACGATGCACAGTGCTCGCGCGCTCCATTCCTTTGCCACGTGTTCCTCAACCGTTCAATGTATGGTTTTTTTTGTTGTCTGTCTACCCCCTCCGTACCGAAACAAAAGAAATTCCGTACTTACGCAGTTCACATTCGGGTTTTGTTCTCGACGAACCTGTATTCTGAACGGGCAAGAATCCCCTGTCACAGATCTGGCACGGAGCTCTCCTCAAAGCGCTCCGACAGCGTTCCCACACCTTGTACGCTGGTTTGCGGAAGTGGTGCCGGAGCGAATGGGAGGTCCCGAACGTGGTGTTCCACCCGACATCATAGCCTCATGTTGCGCCGTACCAGCGGGAATAGCTCCGGCCCGTGCACGGCCAGACCGACCCGGTGGCGATTCCCGGGGTGCGGATGCAGTACAGCGATCCGTCGCCGCACGGGAGAAGCATTTCATTCCTGCCGTCACCGTCGACGTCGCTCACAAAGGGTTGATGAATGTAGTCCGGAAAAGTTTCCGTCCAGAGCGTTGCGCCATCGGAACGGACGACATACACATCCGCGCAGGGCGGGATGGCCGGATCGTTGCCGTACCCGCTCGAATTGCCGGTGGCAAGCAGGAAATCCGGCAGGCCGTTTCCGTCTACATCGGCTGCAACGGGATTCTGTGCGTCAAGGTACGCGCGCGGCAAGGGGTGGGCGTGCCTCAACTCTCCCGTAGACAGTGAGAACAGCCGAACCTCTCGAGCGCCACTATTTCCGCCGTCCCGCGTATTGGTGATACCGGCGGCCAGCAACTCCCCTCGAACTCTGGCGACGGCCAACCCGCCGCACCCGCACGGAACCCTGTACGCCAGTTCGCCGTCATCCCGGAAACACCACAGGGAGGATGTTTCCCTGTTGTCGCGATGCACGAGATCAAGACCGGCGATGACGAACTCATCCCTGCCATCGTGGTCGATATCCGCGAGGATGACCGGTGTAGACCCCAGGTCTTCCGGGAATCCGTCCTTCCGCCAGAGGACCTTGCCTGATCCGTCGAGCGCGAGGACGGACGAGGTGCCGTCCGGATTGCTGTACTCGGTTCCCACGATGATGGCGGGGATTCCTCTCAA
>ERZ795050.5407-NODE-5407-length-10925-cov-7.247010_pt1 | contig 10925 bp, 9 predicted proteins | sample MGYA00375134_ERZ795050 | MGnify/ENA primary metagenome ERZ795050 (study PRJEB30179, sample SAMN05720221) | activated sludge metagenome | isolation source: Anaerobic digester | place: Japan | collected 2015-05-26 ... | reverse complement strand
CGCAACAATGCCACGGGATCGCCACGCTCGGTCTTTGACCTCGCTCGCGATGACAGTGGTGAGGGTTCGCAATGACAAGAAGGTAATGTTGCATTAAATTCTTGAACCCAAGCTAGAATAATTATTAATTTCCAATCATAAAGGCCGTTTAATTTATAACTTATCTGATTACTTATGTCACCTTTTGAACGTTTTAAAAAATCAAATACTGAGGGCAATCTATGGATTTATATTTTAGCCCTAGGCAAAAACGAAGTGGTGCCTGATGAAAATGTAAAAAAATTAATTTTTGAAAAGTTTGGATTTTTACCAGATAGTTTTTTAGTAAATAGAGTTTTATATCGTTTAAGACAAGGGAAATATATTGAAACAGAAAGATTCAAAGGAAAAAAAGCATATAAAACAACTGAAGATGGTTTAAGAGAATTAGAAAAAATGAAGGTCTTTTGTCAGGATCTACTTCAAAAGATTTTAAAACAAGGCTAATTAATTAATAGAAGAGCTGTTTTTTTGCAATTGAATAGCAGAATGTATTCGCTGAAGAGCAGTAAAATTAGCAAGAATAGCAACAACTATTAATACATAAACCATAAAAGTAAAATTAAAAATCCCTATAATTAAAGAAATAATTAATAAAATTATTCTTTCTCCTCGGGATAAAATTCCTCCCTTTAGTTCTTGATTTACCAAATCTTTTTCTTTGGCAGTTGCTTTTGCATATGTTGTCATCATCGAACCAAACAAAATAAGAAAAATCCAAATGTAAGACGGAAATAAAATTTCAGGCAATGGTAAAAATAACATGCCAAAAAGCAATATTCCCTCTACATAACGATCACAAACAGTATCTAAATAAGCACCAACCTTTGTTGAAATATTTTTATATCGGGCCACTGCTCCGTCAACAAAATCCAAAAAACCAGCAAAAATAAAAAAAACAATTGTTAATATTAAGTTTTGGTTTATTAAAAAATACAAAGAAATTAACGCAAAAAAAACAGAAAGCAGAGTCCATTGATTTGGAGAAAGCGGTAAATAAGAAAAAATCCTGCCCACTTTTTTTTCTAATCCCTTAAATAAATCTCTTTTTAAATCTAGCATAATTTTAATGGCTTTTTTTATTGCTTTTTTTATTTTAAGATATAAAATCAGCGCGTATTATAAATATTGTGAAATAATACAAATGACTCCTATTATTGCACAATAAATTCCAAAATAATAAAGCTTCCCATTTATTACTACTTTTTTAAGGCCCTTTAAAGCAAAAAAACCAACAACTGCAGCAAAGAAAAAACCAACAAAGCCTCCTATTGCCTCATCAGCATTAAAATTTAAAATTTCAGGAATTTGAAGTATTGTCGCGCCTAAAATAGCAATCATCCCCAGATAAAAAGAAAAATTAAAAGCATCTTCTTTTTTAATGCTGCAAAAAAGTGATCCCGAAATAGTAGAACCAGAGCGAGAAACACCAGGAAGAATTGATAAGGCCTGAAAAAGCCCAACTATTATCGCATCTTTAGCACCAATTTCTTTTATATTTTTTTGAGAATTTTTAACAAAACGAGTAAAGAATAATATTGTTGCTGTTATCAAAAATGAGATACCCACCAATAGAAGTGAATTAAATATTGCTTCTATTTTTTCTTGTAAAAGAAAACCAACAATTACCACAGGAATAGTACCTATGATTAAAAGTAAAATCAATTTTTTATCTTTAAGGACTTTTTTAATATCACTCCAAAAGAAAAAAATAAGGGAGACCAATGTTCCAAAATGAACCAAAGTGTCAATAGCAATAGGTGCTTGTGTGAAGCCGAAAAGTTTTTGAAAAATTACTAAATGACCAGATGAAGAGATGGGCAAGAATTCAGTAAGTCCTTGAACAATACCCAATATTACAGCTTGAAAAATATCCATTTTATTTAGTATTGAAAATTCATTTTTAATTCTTTTCCATCTATAATTCTTTTAAGATTTTGACGATGAGCCCACCAAATAAGCCCTACTAAAACTAGTCCCAACACAAAATAAGGCAAAGAATCAAAAATCGTTATAAAAATCAATGGAACAAATGCAATCATTAAAAGATTTGTTACACTAGTAATTTTAAAAATGAGCAGCAATAAAATCCAAATGAAAATCCAAACCAAAAATACCTTCCAACCAAATAACACAATTAAAATACCAAAAGTAGTAGCTACTCCCTTTCCACCTTTAAAAGAAAGCCATACTGGAAAAAGATGGCCCAAAACAGCAAAAATAGCAACTGCTGCCACTTGCCATTGAGAATCTAAAAACTTCACTGCCAAAAAAGTAGGAATAACACCTTTTAAAATATCACAAATACTTACGACCAATCCCCACCTCCAGCCAAAAGCACGAGAAACATTAGCTCCTCCAATGTTCCCGCTTCCTACTTTTCTAATATCTACACCTTTTGCCTTTGAAATTAAATAACCGCTAGGAATAGATCCCAAAAGATAAGCGAATATTAGAAGTAGAATAAAAGTTATTATCATAATTTTAAATTATGAATGATATCCAAAAAAAATGAACTCGCCTGTAAATTTAAGATGTTCGAGCGCCACATTTTGAACAAAACTTTGTTTCGGGAATGACCATTAATCTTTCTTTGGATATTTCTTTTCCGCATCTTTCACATATGCCGTAATTCTTATTCTTTTTTATTTTTTCTATGGCTCTTTCTATATCCAATAATTGAAGCTCTAATCGATACTCAAGCGGTAAAAGGTTCGTATATTCTTCCACTTCATCTGCATTTTCGTCTTGCTCGGAGGTGTGAAATCCAAACTGAGGAAATTTTGTTTCCCAATCATTGGTTTTTTTTCTATCTTTTTTAGAAAAAGAAGATAAAATTCTTTCCAATTCTATTCTTTCTTCCTCCAACTTTTCTTTTAATTCTTTTAAAAGTGATTTATCCATATCTATTTTAAACTCTAAGTTTTAAACTCTAAACTCTAAAAAAGAAAGTTATAAACCCAAAAAACGATTTTTAAGGTTAGAAGAAAACTCTGTTTTCTTCTGTCGTTTTATCTTACTTGAGCAAGATTCAGCTTTTGAGTTTTGAGTTTAGAGTTTATTTAGGGTTTAGAGTTTATTATTTTAATACATTAATTGTTTGCCACATACTCTCTCGAGAAGTGGTAAGCAATAGTATATCATTTTTTATTGCCCAGTCAATAGATAAATCTGGTACGGGAAAATTGGTGTAGCGGATACGGATACCATTATAAGTATTATCTAAAAAATCAGAACTTGCTTTCTCTCCTCTCTGCCATAAGGTGTGAACCTTTAAAAAATCATCGGGTAAAACCTTTTCCCATTCACTCATTGCTACCCTCACAACACCTGATTTTCCTTCTTTGATTTTAAAAGCAATACCCAAACGATTTCTTCTTTCTTGAGAGAAAAGTTCTTCTTGAGAGTAAAGATAAAGAGTATAAGTTTCGAGATTATCTTTTATGTCTTGAGGAGGATGGAGGTCTAGTCCTTCAAAAAGTTGTGAAATAGTCAATAATTGACCTTGATATTTGGGTACAATTTCAATAAAAGTTTTTGGAGGATATTCCTTTTTGAATTTTTCATCCAACAAAGATATAAACACATCAGAGTTTAAACTGCTTAATTCTATCTCTTCTGACACGCCAATCACCATAGGCGGCAATGGTGGCTGGCAAACAGTATCATCCTGGCATAAATCAACTCCTTTTCCTTCTACTATCTCACATTTTTGACCCCGACACTCTTTGTGAGTAGGATTGGGCGCAGCTGGTGGCAAAGGCAATTCAGCTAATTGCTCATTTGGTAAAACAGGTGCAGGAGGAAGTGAAGACGGCTCCCATTTTAAAAAAAATAATAAAATTCCACTTATTGCCAATAAAAGAAAAATTAAGATTAAAATACCACTCAGTGGTTTTGCTGTTTTGATGGTTGGCAAAATAGGAGCAGGTTTTGTTTTGGGCAAAAAACTTTGATGTGTTTCCTTTCCTTCTTCTTCTTCTTTTAATTCTTCTTTTAGTCGTTTTTTTACTTCTTCCCTCTTTTCTTTTATTTCTTCAACATCGCTTTTTATTTTTTCTTGTTTTTTTTCCGTTTCCTCTCTTTTTAAAAATTCCAAAGCCGCCTTTCTTTCTTCTTCCAAGGTTTTCCTTTTTAATTTCTCTTCTTCCTTTTTTTTAAAAGCAAGTTCCTGCTTTCTTTTCAAACTTTCTTTCTGCTTTAAAATCTCTTCTCGAAGTTTTTTTAATTCTTCTTTTTCTTTTTCTAATTGTTTTTTTAATTCTTCTTTACTTTTTTTATGATTAATTATTTCTTCCTCTTCCTCTTCCTCTTCCTCTTCTACGCCCAAAACATCGATTATGGATTTTTCTAATTTTTCTTCTTCTGATTTCAAATTATTTTTTTCTTCTTCCAGTGTTTTTTGTTTTTCTATCAAATCTTGAATTCTTAAAAAAAGATTTTCCAAGTCCTTCGCTTTGCTCTCTAACTGCTGATACTTTTCTTTTAATAACTTTTTTTGACTTTCCAACTCTTCTTTTCTTTTTAACAGTTTAGTGTATTTTTGATATTGTTCTTCTGATTTTTGAAGTTCTTCTTTTGTTTTATTCCTTTGATCCTCAACCTGCCATCTTTTTTGTTCTATTTCTCGCCTTTTTTCTGTTTTTTGATATCTTTCTTTTTCGATCAATTTTTTTTCCTGATTATCTGTTACCTCTCTTTCTCTTATTTCAAGAAGATCAATCTCGTTTTCTATTTCTTTTTCTTGTCTTTCAAGATTTTCATAATTATTATCTAATGTTTCATTACGAGATAAAAGTTCCTCTTTTTTCTTTTTAACTTCTTCTACCATTTCTCTTGAAACATCTTTGTTTTTTAATATTTGCTGATATTCATTTTCAATTTGCTTTATTTCATTAAACATATCCTCTTTTTGGGACTTTGTTTTCTGCATCTCTTTTTCTATTATTGAAAAAAGCTTTTCTGGACTTTCTTTCTCTTTTTCTTTTTTAAATCTTTCTATTTCTAATTTTGTTTCCTGTGTTTTGTTTCGAAGATTATCCAATTGTGATATTAAATTTTTCAACAACAACTCTTTTTGCTTCTTTTCTTCTGAAAGATTTTTAAGCTCTTTTAAAATGTTTTCTTTTTCTTCTTCTAGCAATTTTCTTTCTTGAATTGCCTCTTTATTTTCTTTTTTGATTTCTTCTTTTTGTTTTTCTTGAATAATTTTTTCTTCAAACTCTTTCAGCTTTTTTTGATTTTGGAAAATTTCACTCTTTAAAGATCTTACTTCTTCAAGAAGAATCTGAGCATTTCTTATAACATCATCTATTTTTAATTCTTCCTCTTCCTCTTCCTCTTCCTCTTCAATTCGTTTTTCCAAACGCGCTATCTCTTCTTCTATACTTTTTAAAGAATCAATACTTTCTTCATCTTCTTCGGTTTGAAATCTTTTTATTTCTTCCAGTGCCCCAAGCAATTCTTCTTTCTCTTTTTTTATCTTTTCTAATTCAATTATTAACTGATCATCTTTTGAATCTGATTTTTCTTCCTGGGAGAAAAGAGAGGTCTCTGATATAAATTCTTTTTCAACTTTCTCTTCTTCCACTGGTGCTAATTTCTTTCCAGCAAAAACATCCTTAACATCATTTTTTATTTCTTGCCATTCTTTTTCAATCTCTTCTTCTTTTTCCTTTATTTGATCTCTTATTTTTTGATTTCTTGTTTTTTGATCATTAAAAGACATAAGGGCATTGTATTTTTCTTCTATTAATTTTAGCTCTTCTTTTGTTTTTTTCTGTTCATCTTCAATCTGCCACCTTTCTTTTTTTATTTCTTTTCTTTGCTCTTCCACTTTCCATCTTTTTTCTTCAAGTTCCCTATTTCCTCCCAAACGTTTTATCTGGTCTTCTATTTCCTGCTCTTGTGATTCAATCTCCTCTTCTCTTTGCTGTAATTCTTTTATTTTTTCATTTAATTGCTCTAGTTTTTCCTGAGTTTTGTCTTTTATTGCTCTTGTCTTTTGAATTTCATTTTCCAATATTAAAGAGAGCTGCTCTATTCTTTTTTGCGCTTTTTGCCTTTTTTGCGCTTTTTGTTCTTCTTTTTCTTTTTCAATCAAAAATGGCTTGATTTCATCATCAAGTGTTTGTTTTTCTTCTTCTAGCTTTTTTAATTCTTCTCTCACATTTTCTACTTCTTTATCTATTTTTTCTATCGCTTTTTTTAATTCTTCTTTTTCTGTTTTTTTAAAATTAATTTCCTTTTCAACCTCTTCTCTTTTTTCAATGTTTTCTTTATTTAAAAGGTCTTCATTTTGTTGCGTATTTGCTTGCGCTCGTTCTGTCTCAAACTTCAACTCTTTTTCCTTTTCTTTTATTTGTTGTTCTTTTTCTTCTTTTTGTGCCATCAATCGTTCCTTCTCTTTCCGAAGCATTTCTATCATTCTTTTTATTTCTAACATTTGCTGATTTGTATTTTCTTTTAATCTCTCTAATTCCTCCTGAAGAGATAGGACTTCTTCTTTTTTTATTGTCTTCTCTTCTTTTTTTGAAACATTCCCAGGAATAATTCTTTTTAAAAATCCTTGAGACTTCTTAAAGTTATTAATTTCTTCTTGAAGTTCTTTCTTTTTTGCATCTTTTTCCTGAATTTTATTTTTCATTTCTGCAATCTTTTGTTCCTTTTCTGTTTTTTGACTCCTTAAATCTTCCAATTCTTTATTTAATTTTTCTTCTTCTGTTACTAATTGTTTTAAATCGCTTTCCCATCTGCTCTGAGACTCATTAACAATTTTTATTTCTTCCTCTTCTTCTTCCTCCTCAATATTTTTTGAAAAAGAAAAATTTATTTCATTTTCAATGATTTTTTTAATATCTTGAATTTTTGCAATGCCTTTTTCCATTTCTTCTTTTTTTGCTTTTAAAGCATTATATTGTTCTTTTGTTTTTTCTCCTGAAAGTTCTGGCACATATTGTCTATGTATTTTTGCAATTTTTGCCACTTCTTTTTCTTTTGACTGAAAAAGAGATTCTATCTTTTTTATTTCATCGTCTAGTTGTTTATTTATTTTTATTAGCTCTTTTTTGTTTTCTTTTTTTTGAGAAATTTTCTCTTTTTGTTCTTTAATTTTTAAAATCAAATTTTTCTCCTCTTCTCTTTTTTCTTCTTCTGATTTTTTCTTTTTTAAAAGACCTTGACGAAATTCTTCCTTTCTTCTCTCCTCTTCCTCTTTTGATTCTTCCTTAAGGGCTGCCATTTTTTCTTTTTCTGCCTTTATTTTCTCTTCTTTCTCTCTTTCTGCCTTTTCTCTTTCTGCCTTTCTCTGCAATTCAAGAGCAGCCATTTTTTTCTCTTCTATAGCTTGTTTTTTTAATTCTTCTTCTCTCTTTTTTTTCAAAGCCAAAAGTGCTTTTTCTTTTTCTTTTTGCTCCTGTTTTTGTTTCTGCTTTTGCAATTGAGATAATTTTTCTTCAGGAATAGAAAAACGGGCTAAATCTTTAGCCATTGTTCGAATTTCTAAAAGATGAAGTTCGTCTTCACTTCTTTTCTTTTGTTCGGCCCTCACTTTATCAAGATAACCTTTAGAGGACTTAATATCTTTTTTGTTTTTTTTAAAAAGCGCCATATCTTAAGCGAGAATCATCGACTATTTTTTAGGAAAAAGAACCAATGAAACCTTCCCTCCCTCGTCAATATTTCTCACCTTGACCGAAACAATATCACCTACTTTAAATTTTTGCATTAAATCTTTTTTTGTTTGCCGGCGGAATGAAGAAATTTCAGAAATATGTAAAAGTCCTTCTCTTTTTGGTAAAAGTTCAATAAAAATACCAAAATCCATTACCTTTTTTACTTTTCCCTGGAATACTTCACCCACTTTTATTTCTCTTGTAATATTATAAATTCGGTCAATTGCTTTTTGCGCCTTTTCTTTATCTTTTGCGGTAACAAAAACTAAACCGTCTTCTTTTATCTCAATAGAAGTATCTGTTTCGCTAATAATTTCATTAATAATCTTGCCACCGCTTCCAATAACATCTCCAATTTTTTCTGGATCAATCTTTATAGTTAAAATTTTAGGAGCAAGTGGCGACAACTCTTTCCGAGGCAAAGATATGGCTTCATTCATTTTTGCCAAAATTTTATTTCGGGCTTCTTTTGCTTTTTCCAAACCCTGCTTTAAAATTTCTAAGGTTAGTCCCTTTACCTTAATATCAAGTTGAATAGCTGTAATGCCATCACTTGTACCTGCTACTTTTAAATCCATATCACCAAAATGATCTTCTGGCCCCTGAATATCAGTTAAAAGTTTATAGTCCCTTTGGGATATTAATTTTGTCTCGTCTTCTCCATCCATTATTAACCCGCAAGAGATACCAGCAACTGCTTTCTTCATTGGTACTCCTGCATCAAAAAGAGCAAGCGAGGAAGCACATACTGAAGCCATTGAAGTTGAACCATTAGATGATAAAACCTCAGAAACAATTCGAATGGTATAAGGAAATTTTTCAACGTCAGGAACCATTGGTCTTAATGCTTTCTCTGCTAAAGCCCCATGTCCAATTTCTCTTCTGCCAGGAGAGCTCATTCTTCTTACCTCGCCAGAAGAATAAGGAGGAAAATTATAATGATGCAAAAACCTTTTTTTACCCACGATTTCCATTCCTTCAACCAAAAGTTCCTCGCCCGGTCCACCCAGGGTTACAATTGATAATACATGGGTTAATCCCCGACAAAATAATCCCGAACCATGGGTTTGAGGAATAATGCCCGCCTGACAACTAATTTTCCTTATTTCATCAAACCCTCTGCCATCAGGCCTTATTCCTTCTTTTAAAACAACTTGGTGAAAAATTTTTTCTTCAAGCATCTCAAATGTCGAACTATCAATACCTGTTTCTGTTTTAAATTCCTCTATCATTGCGGCTTTGGACTTATTATCCTCTTTTCTTGAAAATAAAATTTCTTTAATTTTGTTGTAATATTTTTTACTTAAATCTTCTAAATTTTTCTTGTCGTTTATTGGAACAATAATCTTGGGCTTGCCTTCTTTGTTTTGAATTTCTTTTTGAAATGAAAAGAGATTTTTTAAATGGTCTTTAGAGAATTGTATTGCCTGCAATGTTTCTTCTTCTAAGGCCTCCTTTGCTTGTCCATCAAGCATATTAAAAAGAACATCATCTGTTTCATCCCCTATGCCAGCAATAAATAAATCTAATTTTGCTTTATCACGTTGTTCATAAGTAGGGTTTAATACTAATTCTTTTGTTTCTGTTAAGTAAGCAACCCTTGCTCCAGCGACTGGCCCATTCCAAGGAATATTAGAAATCGAAAGGGCCACTGAAGCGGCAATTAATGATGGAAACTCAGGATCATTTTCTTCATCAAAAGCAAAAACAGTAAGCACTACCTGAACCTCGCGCCTCAAATTGCTTGGAAAATAAGGACGAATTGTCCGATCTATCATCCTTGCAAGCAAGATTGCTTCCTCGCTTGGCCTTCCTTCTCTTCTTACATATCGTGATCCAATAATTCTTCCTGCAGCATAAAATCGCTCTTCGTAATCAACAGTAAGAGGTAAAAAATCCGCTTCTATGTCTTTTCCGCCCATTGTAGCTGTTCCTAAAACTACTGTTTTTCCAAAAGAAACCAGCGCACAACCAGATGCCTGAGAAGCAAATGAGTTTGTTTCAATTTTTAATTCCCGACCTGCAAATTTTGTTTGATAAAGCATAATATAAAAACTTCTAAATTAACCTAATAGCCAAGTTCGTCGGCAGACGAACAAAGAATAAAAAGAGATTTATCTCTTTTTTCAAAGAAATTTTTAATTTTTAATTTAAGTTTATTATTAAGGTTTAGAATTTTAAAGAGAGACACTACTCTTTTAATATACAATCTAATTTAATTAGCCATCAGTCATTTTTTTAAAAGATACTTTTTTGATTGTCCGATATCAAAAAAATCATCAGCTGCCTCTTTCAATCTTGAAGATGTGCTTTTTAAAAAAGCCACTACCTCTACCTGCTTACCACGACTTTTTAAATGTTCAACCAATGGTACAAAATCACCATCACCTGATAAAAGCAACACCACATCAAGCGAAGATGATATTTGTATTGCATCGACTGTAATTCCTACATCCCAATCTGCTTTTTTAAAATTATTATAAATTTGAATGTCTTTTACTTTTGTTTCAATGCCCAATCGCGTTAGGGCATCAAAAAACACTTTTTCTTCACCGCTTTCAGTACGAATTACATAAGCAATAGCTCTGATTAGCTTACGTCCCCCTACTGCATCCTTCAAAATTTGTTTAAAATCTACTCGCGCCTTAAAAAGGTTTTTACCCGAATAATAAAGATTTTCAATATCAATGAATACCCCCACTCTTTGCTCTGGATGTTTTATAATAGACATAAATAATATTAATTATAAATTTCAATTTATAATAACTTCTCGCCAGCGTCGCTATTAAGGATGTATACGTTTTAATTTTTCCTAATTCCCATTGCCCAATAACTAATTAGCCCTTTTTAAAATTACAATTTCAACTTTTTAACTATATTATTATATCTCTTCTCATCTTCTTGTTTTAACCAATCAAGTAATTTTTTTCTTTTGGCTACTTTTTTTAGAAGGGAACGACGGCAATCATTGTCCTTTTTCTGAGATTTTAAATGCTCTGTTAAATTTTTAATTTCTTCTGTCAAAAGAGCGATTTGAATCTCTGCTGACCCTGTGTCAGTTTCATGAAGTTTATATTTCTTAATAATTTCTTCTTTTTTCATAATTTAAATGGAGTAGTCACTAATATACGAATGTCCACAAATATACGAATTTGTATATTATTTTAAATTCGTATATTCGTGATTGCTCCATTTTTTATTTTAACATAATTT
>ERZ795050.5405-NODE-5405-length-10930-cov-4.700230_pt1 | contig 10930 bp, 18 predicted proteins | sample MGYA00375134_ERZ795050 | MGnify/ENA primary metagenome ERZ795050 (study PRJEB30179, sample SAMN05720221) | activated sludge metagenome | isolation source: Anaerobic digester | place: Japan | collected 2015-05-26 ... | reverse complement strand
GTCGGTTCCCAGCGGGTACAGTGCCGGGAATACCTTGATTGTGGAAGGCCGGGATTTGACCTATCAGGAAGCCGCCGATCTGTTTTTGGAAAACGAAAGACTGCGGAACAAACTGTGTCGTTTGAAACATATGATAAATCGCCTGGCGGATGATCTGGAAGTGATCCAAGATTACATCAAGGTGACAGGACCATGAACGAGATCAAATGGATTCTGCTATCCATGAGATTTGTGGTATTCGGCTTGATGGTGAGCGGCTGGATGTGCCGCCATTATGTCACGTTATGGTAGATCAAAAAGCAACAGAGGGGGGGGGGATGAATACAGTCAAATCTGGAAATGGATGGGAAAAAGACAAGGCGTTTATTGAGTTCCGGCAGCAGGACCTGAATAAAAAAGTAGATGATATCTACGAAAAATTATGGGATATGAATGCCGCCATTGCCGGGCTGAAGGTCAAGGCATCCATTTGGGGGGCGGTGGGAGGCATCATGACTACGGCGGCTGGCCTGCTGATGTATCTCATCCGGGAACTAATGCAGGTGAAATCATGAACGGGTTTAAATTAACCGAAACCCTGAACCGCCGGTTATTGAATCTCTGGCCCTGGATCATGCACGCATCCACTACGTACAGCGCCGATCCTTTCTTGGTGGCGGCTATCGCCTGGCAGGAAAGCAGTTTCAATCCGCAAGCAACCCACTTCGAGGCCAATTACTACCGGAAATATTGCCTCAACCTTCCGGAAGAAAAAATCAGAAGATACAACCCCGCCGTGGATTCAATCGCCAAGGAACGGAAACGGCTGGCCACGGCATGGGGGGCGATGCAGATTGTAGGCCTCACCGCCCGGGAAAAAGGTTACCGGAAACCCAAACTGGAATCATTGTGCGGAGAAGACGGAGTACGCATGGGTACCATCTATTTAATGCATCAACTGAACCGGTACGGGAATGATATCGGAAAAGCAGTATCAGCCTATAACGCCGGTTCATCCATCCAATCCAATATCAAATCCTATGTTACGCCGGTCCTGGAACGGTACCGGATATTGCGTCAAGAATTGCACGACAACCCGGCGTTTGGGGAATGAACCAATGCACAAAGGAAAAAGAAAATCAACCATCAAAGAAAAATGCCTGGCCATGCTCCGGCGCAACCCGGAAATCAGCACAACGGAACTGAAGAAAAAACTGGGATGCACATCACGCCACATCCGGTATATCCGTGATCATTATTTCCGGCGCGGGGAAGGTGCCGTGAATCCAGCCGATGTCCTGAGCGACACCGAGCGGTTCCAGTATGAGGAAAAAATCCGCGAACTGGAAAAACAACTCAAAGCCAAACAACGCAAAGAACTGACCGAAGAGGAAATCCGGCATACCATCCTGCAAATCAAAAAATCGGGGACCGCCACCCCGGATTGGATCATCGATCCGGAAAAATCGGGAAGCGGCTTAGCTGGCGTTCCCACCCTGTTCCTGTCGGATTGGCACTGGGGGGAAGTGGTTGATCCCTCCCAGGTATTCGGACTGAATCAATTCAATTTGGACATCGCCAACGAACGCGCCCGGCGGGTGGTGGAGCGGACAATCGACTTGCTCCAGAATCACCTGGTCTCGCGGGAATACCCCGGCCTGGTGCTGGCTATGGGCGGAGATTTTATCAGCGGCGATATTCACGAAGAACTAACCGCCACCAACGACCGCCCCATTATGCCGGTATTGCTCGATCTGTATGGTGTGCTTATCTGGTGTATCGAAACGTTACAACGCGAATTTCACCGATTATTCATCCCCTGCGTTTCGGGCAACCATGCACGGATCACCCGCAAAATCCAAAGCAAAAACCGGGGATTCAACAACTTCGATTGGTTGCTCTATAACCTGTTGGAAAAGCATTTCGAGAAAAACCGGAATATCACCTTTCTGATCACCAGCGGCGAAGACCTGCAATATAAGATATACAACCACCGTTACCGCCTTACCCACGGGGATCAGTTTCGCGGTGGGGACGGGATTATCGGCCCCCTTGGCCCGGTAACCCGGGGGGATTTCAAAAAACGATCCTGGGCGACGCAAGTGGGATTGGAATATGAAACCCTGCTGATCGGCCATTTTCATACCTTCATCGCCATGGATTCCATTATCCAAAACGGATCGCTGATCGGTTACAATGAATTCGCTTTGCGTGGCAACCTGAAATTTTCACATCCCGAACAGGCTCTCTGGATGACCCATCCCCGGCGTGGGATCACATTCCGGGTTCCCGTTAAATTGGAAGATCAGGACGCGGACAGGGAAACAGGATGGGTATCGATTCCGGCGGATGTGGCTGCCTAATGAATACCGTGGAAGAGATTAAACAACTCAAAGAGAAGATTAAGCGCCTGGAGATGGAGAATCATCTTCTCCGCGCCCAAGTCAAGAACGCCTATAATACGGCGGCTTTGCGGGAGAAATACCCGTCACCGCCTCCAGAAAGGATACCAGAACCATGAACTCAGGAAGCCGTCCTTATTGGATGTCCAAAGAAGATTGGATCAAAGTACTCAAGGGTGGAATGGTGGCCGCCGCGGGAGCCGCACTCTTGGCCTCCGCCTCCTGGCTGGAAACCCTTCCCGACCATTTCGATTTTGGGGCCTACGAAGCCCTGGCGGTTGTCGCTTGCCAGATGGCGGTCAACGCCATCCGCAAATTCGTAACCGACACCCAAGAAACCAATCAGTGACATTTTCCTTCCCTTGCAATGTCCGCAGGGCCATTCCGGGTGGTTCTGCGGTTTTTTTTTCATAGGCATTTATTTCTCCTTGACATGGGGTTATTTTCCGATTATAATCTAGATGAATTTTAGATTAAAAATAACACCATAAACCGCCCACACCACAGTCAGGGCAGGTGATTCCTGAACTGACCCCGCGCCGGAGAACGCTCCCTGCTCCGGCGTGTGGCCGGATCAGGAACCAGAATAGGCCAAGAAGCGCAATAAGCGATGCGGCTTCCGATGGCCCGATGAAGCAGGAAGTCAGCTTTGTTCCTGTTTAAGCAGGAATGAGTAAGTCTGACAGAACGGAGATGCCATAAGAGCGCCGCTTTGTGGGACGGTTACGGAATCGCAGCCACCTCACCCCAGGTTCTGAGCGAAACCTATACCATCCCTGTGCATATCTGCATGATACACGCAGAATGTGAGGATATCACCAATGCGCAGTGATAAGCCTATGCCATTTTTCACTCAATCGCGCCACCCTCCTTAGCGCATTAGCGCATTCATGGATTTTAAACAACCACAATCATGAGATAGGAGAAAACCACAATGAACGATTCCAATAAAAAAATACACATCGAGTTGCGGGATGCCGTGAAAATGAACTGCGGATTCCGGACGTCAGTCGGCGGTAAAGGCTATATCAGCGAATCCTGCGTCGTCATCGAAAGGGACGGCGGATTCACGGAATACTATCCATGGAACAACATCCTGGCCGTGCAAGCTTATTCCGACACGCAAGAACCGGAAATCGAGGAAGGAAATATTGTCGATGAACGCATCAGGGATATGATCCATGAAATGCTCCGTTCCTAAAGGAGGTGATCCATGTCTCTTAGCCGCCAAAGGAAATATTGTTTCCGGTGCCGCAAGGATCAATGGCATGAACCTACGCCGGATGGCGGCTGGGTATGCAGTAAATGCCAGGCCATACGGCCAAAACCCATTGGGCAAGCGAAGGGAGACAAACATGAAAAACAAAATCAGCCGCAAGGTGGATAATATCGCCTTTTGGATGAACCTTCACCTCTTCCGCCTGATCTTGCGCTACATGCACTGGGCTGGATTCAGTTGCAGTGAACTGGTCGATGAACTGGAGGAATACCACAAATCCCGGAAATTCCTGGATCACGATGCCCTGCGCCGACTGGCACGCTATTGGGAGTGATATCATGAGCGACATGCTTCCAGGATGCTATCCCAACCTGCCCGCCGAAGAATACCATACCGGGCCCGGCATCAGCAAATCACTGCTCGATGCCTTCCAAATCAGCCCATGGTACTTCGAGCAGGCCAAGTTGGGCAAAGGAAAAACCTCCAGCGGGTTCGATATGGGCACGGCAGCCCACTACGCCGTACTGCAACCAGAACTGTTCGACAAATACGTTGTATGCGGACCGGAAGACCGGCGCGGGAAAAAATGGAAAGACCTGGTGGCCGACAACCCAGGGAAAACCATATTAACCGCCGGGGAATACCAGGAGATCATGCAGGTGCGGGATGCTGTGCTCAATCACCCCACGGCATCCAGCCTGATGACCGCCGGTGAGCCGGAATTGTCCTACTACTGGATCGATCCCGGAACCGGCCTCTTGTGCCGGTGCCGCCCCGACCGCACCATCCACCCCATGTTCGGAGACGACTCCGGAGAATTGGTGGATTTCAAACTGGTCGCCCGGGAAAACGCTGAGACCAGCCGGTTCCTGAAATACATCATCAACTATGATTACTACGTCCAGGCGGCTTTCTACCTGGATGGCGTCAGTGAAGTCGAACGGGCTCCGTTCAAAGGCTTCACATTCGTGGTGTGCGAAAAGGAAACCTACCAAATCCGCGCGTTCCATTTTCCATCCGACCATTTTCTGGTGGAAGCCGGACGCATTAAGTACACTCATTATCTATTTAAGTTGGCTGAATATCTGAATAACCCGCCGGAATATATCGGGTATCCGCTTGAAATCGAACAACCGGAAGCCCCGGCGTGGTTTGTGCGCCAGGTTCAAAATGGCGACTTCGAGTGGGCGTCATCGTGCCTTAACCTCCCCAATGGGGATGGGCACCTGGAGTGAGGGATATCTATCCAAGAGGAGATGTCATCATGGGAGCTATAATCAACCCATTCCGGAAAGCGGAACGCAAGATGGCGAAAGCCCGGATCGGCATCTGCGGTCCAAGCGGTTCCGGAAAGACCTACTCATCCCTACTGATGGGCCGTGGACTGGTTGGTCCATTTGGGAGTCTCGTGCTAATCGATACGGAACGGGGAAGCGGAGAACTCTATTCGCATCTCACCGATTACGATATCGCTATCCTTGAATCCAACTTTGATCCGGAAAATTACATCCAGTTGATCAAAGCGGCTGAAAAGGTAGGATACGATTGCATCATTATCGATTCCATCTCGCACGCATGGGAAGGTACGGGCGGCATCCTATCCATGCACGATATGGCCACCAAAAAATTCAACAACAGTTTTACGGCGTGGCGGGATATCACCCCCAAACACAACGCCTTGGTGGATACGATTCTGCAATCCCCCTGCCACATCATCGTCACTTTGCGCGCCAAAACCCATTACGATCTGTCGGAAGAACAAACCCCCAGCGGACGCACGGTGATCAAACCTAAAAAGATCGGATTGAAGCCCGCCCAACGGGAAGGATTCGATTACGAACTCACCACCGTATTCAATCTCACCCAGGACGGGCATATCGCCAGCGTCAGTAAAGACCGGACCGGCCTGTTCGATGGCAAAGATTTCGTCCCCGGAATCGAAACCGGCGAACTGTTCGCTAAATGGCTCAATTCGGGAGCCATTGATCATCAACCGAACCCGCCCGTCTTGTTTCATCCTCCAGCCGCCCCAACCCAGCCCGCAACAGCCCCGTCGTTGAAAGTGCAATTCGATGCGGCTATCCGGAAACACCAGGAGGCGGTGAATGCCCAATTGGCCGAATTGGGTCTCCCACCCCTCACCGATATCCAGCAGTACCGGATCGCGGTAGGCCAATGGATCAAGAATGAACCAGCAGGCCAACTGAACACCGAACTGCTTCACTGGGTCCAAGAGCACCCGGACGACTTCGTTCAGTCCCTGGTGCTCCATCTGAAAAACAACCACTCCACCGAAACGGTGGCCTAAGGAGACGATCATGCAACCAATCAACCCGGAAACATTGTACCAAAAAATGGATTCCATCATCCACCTCGCCCAGAAAGCCCGCCGCAATATCACGGGAATTTATCCCGATGAGACGCTGCCGGAAGACACGTTTGATCTGTTGTGCCAGATCATTAACGTGTGTCTCGATACCAAATCCCAGATCGCCGAAATCAGTTCAAGATGCAATGCCGATACCCTGATATCCAAATAACCCATCCCCAGGGGTCTCCATCCAACCAATGGAGACCCCTGCTTGTTTAAGGAGAAAACTATGAAAAACAATAGAGTCCAAGGCGTAAAATTCAACAATTTGGATGACGCAAATAAGGTTATTCAATTGCAGACTCTAATCATCGATGCTCAGAATGAGTTGTATGGGGTAGTGATGTCGTATGCCAAGGTAATCGACGCCTTGGTGAAATACCCGGGCCACCGGGGAAAAATCGAGATCATCGGCGACAAAATCTTGGAGGCTGAAAAAGCGATAGGCGAAATATACGAGCATGGAACATGGGATTTAAATTGATTGGTAAAATGGCGCACGGGAGGGATGAGCGAAAATCGGCTTACAGGCCGTGTGATGACATGGAGGTTATCCTATATTCATCCCCACCGGCGCATTAAGGACTCCAATTATGAAACGATGCTTTATCGACACCGAAACCACCGGAATCAACCCCAAAACCAACGGGATATGGCAAGTCGGCGGCCTCGTGGCTATCGACAAAAAAATCGTCCACCGCTTCCTCCATACCTTCCTGCCACACGAAGGCGCGGTTTGGGATCAGGTGGCCCGCGAGATGGTGCCTCCCGATATCCTTCACAAAATCGATCATAAGGAACTACCGGAATCACGGGAAGCCTTCCTGGATTTCAAGGCGAGCGTGAATTACGTCAACCCCAGGGATAAGGTCGATAAGTTCTTCTTCATCGGCTATAACGCCTATTTCGACTGGCAATTCCTGCAAGAATGGTTTCTACGAAACGATGACAAGTATTTTGGCTCCTTGTTCGCCTACCCCCCCATCGATGTCGCCTGCCTGGCGGCGGAATGCCTGGGCGAAGAACGCCTACGCATGCCCAACTTCAAATTACATACGGTGGCCGCGCGCTTCGGAATCCAGGTCAAAGAGCAAAACCTGCATAACGCCGCCTACGACGCTGAACTCACCAAGGACATTTATTGCCGGATCAAATCCTTGGAGAAAGAACCAGTTAAAATCGAAAAATGAAAAGGAGGCACCATGAATCGAGATCAAGTGTTCCAACAACATGCCCTGGGGTTGCGCATTCAGGAACTCCGGGAAGAATTGAAAACCGAACAGGCCAAGCGCATCCAACTGGAAAAAGCCTTGGCCGACTCCACACCCCATACCCTTGCCGGAAAAATGTGGATGGATTTTCATCGAGCCGTCCTCGAACACATCGAAGGGTATACCGTCCCCCAATACGGCGATTTCCCCGATTGCCCCGTCGCCCGGTTCACCGTCCAGGATATTAAAACTCAACTCCTTCGGTATATCAACCGGATGGAATCCAACGCCCGTGGTCCGGCTGAAGCCAAGCGCGACTGCCTGAAGATCGCCCACTATGCCTCTATCTTATGGATGGCCCTCAACCCATCTACACCCCAAACATAAAACGCAAGGAGATCAACATGAAATTCAATGTATGGGTCACTAATTCATTAACACGCGAAGAACTGGATGACGTAATCCAATGGCTGGCCGGCCGCGAACTGTCGTTCGGCCTGCTGCCCTGTGGAAGACGCAAAGGAAAACCGATTTACACCATCTGGCGGGAAGCGTTGCCCGGAGAACAAATCATTCGATCAAAACACTTACGGAAAGATTGCATCGTGCACGCCAAACATCCCTACATGTATCAGTTTAAAGAAGTGTATATCAAAGGGAGGCGGCAATCATGACCATGGAATCTCATACACCCAAGTCCGCCGGATTCATTGAACTTCTCGCCCTGCTGTTCATCGCCCTGAAACTATGCGGGATCGTTGATTGGTCCTGGATGATGGTGCTTTCCCCGATATGGATATCTTTCGGCATTTTCGCGGTAACTTTCATCATTTTTATGATAATCTCGAAACTTGAAAAAACCAGGTGATTTTTTTCCTTGGGTATTTAGGCTGTTAAGCCTTGAGGGTATGAGGGGGGGGGGCAAATGTCGCTTCCATGCAACATCGAAGCTGAAAAGAAAACCCTTGGAGCCATGATCCGAGACCCGGAAGCCATCATCCGCGTCCGGGATATCCTTCAACCCCACGACTTCCATCAACCATCCCACCAAATCATCTACCAATCCATCCTCGATATCACCAACCGCGGATCATCGGTCGACCTCATGATTCTCCACGATGATTTGGAACGCAAAAAACAAGTGGATCATGCCGGTGGACTGCTCTATTTAACGGAAATCGTCCACGGAGTGGCTACGTCAGTCAATATCGAATACCACGCCGCTATCGTACTGGAAAAATCCCAACGGCGGCAACTGATCCGCCATTGCTCCGAAATCACCGAAAAAGCCCAGGCCGGTGAAGAAGACGTAGAATCCCTCACCAGCCTGTTGCAAGACCGCCTACAAAAGATTTCCGCCCGCCAATCCGGACCCCAATCCCTGAATCAACTCCTGGGAGATGTCTTGACAGATACCCGCCAAAGGATCGAAGACGCCTGGGAAGGTCGTCCGCCCCGCCGCTTCCTGTCCACCGGCTTTCATGACTTAGACCGCCTGACCGGCGGGATCGACCAGGGGGAAATGGTGATCCTCGCAGCACAACCCAGCCTGGGAAAAACCGCCCTGGCCTGCTCCATCGCCCTGAATGTGGCCAAATCCGGACCCGTGGTCTTTTTCTCCCTGGAAACCGATGCGCCGGATATCCTCCGGCGGATGATCGCCATTCAAGCGGGATTCTCCTTCCATGACCTATCGGAAGGCCGCGCCCCTGCCAATGCCTTGACCACCCTGGAAAAAACCGCCGCCACCCTGCAATCCCTTCCTATCTATATCGATGACAGCCGTGGAATATCACCAGACCAGATTCACGCACGCTCGGAAAAAATCAAAATGCAGGCCAAGGGACTCAAACTGGTGATCGTGGACTACCTCCAACTCATGAACATCCCTTATCTGAAGGGACTTAAAAAATACGAACAAGTCACCGAACTATCCCACCAGTGCCAAATCCTTCCCGGGAAACTAAAATGCCCCCTGCTTCTCCTTAGCCAACTATCCCGTGAATCCGCCAAAGAATCCCGCGCCCCACGGATGTCCGACCTGCGCGATTCAGGAGCCATCGAACAGGACGCTCACCAAATCTGGTTCATCAGTCTTCCGAAAGATGAAGACAAAGCCCTACCAGGCCCCCGTAACCTGATTGTGGAAAAAAACAAAAAGGGACCGACTGGATTAATCCAACTCCAGTTCACCCCGGAACATTTTGCATTTCACAACCTGGACCGATACGGGGAACCGGATTATTTCAACCACCGTGAAGAAGATGCCTATGTCCCATTTTAACCCATCAAAGGAACGATCCTATGAATAAGGACATCCGCTTATCCACGACTTTTTTTCAAAATATCAAAACAATCCGCCTGCGGGAAGAACTCGGCCCACGTGGTGTGCTAAGCATCCTGCAACTCTGGTGCTACGCCGCTATACACAAGCCGGATGGATACCTAACCAACATGAACGATAAAGATATCGCCCGCGCCGCCGGCTGGAATGGTAAACCTGAAAAATTCATCCAGACATTGATCAATCCAGAAGCGCCGTGGCTGGAAAAAGACGAAAAGAAAAAATGCTACCGGTTGCACGGTTGGAAGGAACATAACACCTATGCCGCCCATGCCAAAGAACGATCCGAAGCAAGCCGGAAAGCTGCCGAAAAAAGGTGGAAAAGAGGAATAGAAAATCATATTCGACGCCCCAAAAATACAGAAACCGTTTCCAAAAATACGAAAAATTCTCGTGAAGAAATCGAAAATTACGATGAAAAATCGAATTCCAAACGCGAAAAATCACACCTAAAAAATGACGAAAAAAAGGCCGTTTTAGAGACCGAAAACGCGAAAAATAAGGGAAATTTTCAAATCGTTTCGGATGAACCTCATACGAACCCGGAAATTTCACATAAAAAATCGCATTCCAACCGCGAAAAATTGCATCCAAGTCGCATGAAAACCAGTGAATATTCGCATCCTGAAGATGAAAATAATCCAAAAAAAAATGAAAAAAAACGCACTCAAGAAGAAAAAAAAACGAATCACATACGTGACGAAAAAGTAGAGCCACACCCCAACAAAACAACCCACGACTTCTCCAGGTACCTCTTTCCAAAAGAGACTGAAACCGCCTATCAAAACATGATCATAAACCCTGATTTTGATGAAGATAACGTGTTTTATCAGATCATAAAATTGCTCGAAAAACATAAAAATACATCCGCACTTTTAAGGATACTCAGCCTTATTTCATTGTCTCCAACCCCTCTCCCCATATCAGCGATAACAGACATCGGGAAACAAGTGTTCTCGGAATCGACCGAATAACTCGATGAACTCAACACCTGATAACTCGATGAACTCAACAAAAACTCGATACAAACTCGACAACTCGAGAGAAACTCACAGAAACTCGAGAGAAAATCACAGAAACTCGAGAGAAACTCACAGAAACTCACAGAAACTGACAGAAACTCGATAGTTACTCGACAGTTTGTTTAGATGTAAACAATTTTAATATTTAGTTGAGATACTAACGTATTAGTTGCGCTACTAATCTTATCGCATTGAACATAAATTTATATAAACCAATGAGTTATAAATGTGCTGGTGAAATGAAAGGATGAGTTTTATTTCAGATAAATACCACATGAAAAACTACTAAACAATTCGTGATGTTTTATGCGGTTTTCAAAAGTCGCATATGCGGTTTTCAAAAGTCGCATATGCGGTTTTCAAAAGTCGCATATGCGGTTTT
>ERZ795050.5401-NODE-5401-length-10941-cov-5.159655_pt1 | contig 10941 bp, 18 predicted proteins | sample MGYA00375134_ERZ795050 | MGnify/ENA primary metagenome ERZ795050 (study PRJEB30179, sample SAMN05720221) | activated sludge metagenome | isolation source: Anaerobic digester | place: Japan | collected 2015-05-26 ... | reverse complement strand
AAAGGAAGGTTAAAAATGAGAATAGCAAACAAAATCCACGTTACAAAGAATCAATTACATTTTCATGGCGCAGTGATTAACGGGCGTATTGAATGGCTAAGGAAGTACAGCCGGAAAACAATACCATACGAAAAATATTATGTCTTACAAGTAAAAGGTGATAGTGGCAAACCATTATTTTTATACAAATTCGCCAGAATGTCAGACAAAAAATATAAAGAAATTAGGGCGGGATTGGATGCACTATATGCGGACAAACTGACACCAAAGACAACTACAAGGCTAAAGCCAGTGCCAGTATTGAGACCAAAACCGAAATTAAAAGAACCACAGAAAGAGCTTGCCACAGCGGGCAAAAAATAAACTACTTTGTACTTATACTAACGCCTGATTGTCAAATCAGGCTTTTTTATATCGATACTATTGTTAAGTTTTGTAAATAAAATACGTTAAAAAGTGCAGCTTTTTTATATTTTTATTTAATATATGGTATAATATAAAAAGAAAGATAAGGGAGTAAAGCATGATTCAATTAACAGATTCAGATTAATTATCAAGGGTTTATTCCTAAGGACAATAATTTTGTAAAACAGTTAAAAATAAAAGGATTATAAGATGAAAGTTAGAAAAACTCTAAAAATAGATAAAGCAGGTTTTTATTTTGATGAATTTCGTTATAGCTATGGCGACGGTTTTGGAGACGAGGAGTACAACTGTGTTGTTCTTAAAGATGGGGTAGATATAACACTACATGCCTACTATGAGAAGGATAACGGATTATATTGCGAAGATATCCCTTATACCCAAAAAGTTACAAAAGGGGATTTAAGGGATTCTCTTAATTATGCAGAAAAAAGAAGACCACAGCCTTATAACCACACAAGGAAAAGCGTTTTTGTCTATCCATTTACTGGGAAATGTAAGTATTGTCATCAGCCGTTAGAATTTAACCGTGAAAACTTTGATTTTGGCTGGTGCCATCCTGATTGTGAAATGGATAATATGGTGGCTTTTTATGAGAAAGAAGGTATTTAATAAAAACTTATGATGTACAATCTTCCTGTTAGTAGTGTTGTAAAGGGTAAATAGTTTTTAATAAAAATGTGAGGATAAAGCATGGCGGCTATTTTTGGGGGTGATATTTATATCAATACTCGTAAGCGTAGTTTTTACAATATTATTGAGGAGATAGGCGGGATTAATATTGACACCCCGCAGGGTATGTTTAGAAATGTTTATTTTTTACCAGAAATACATAAAATATATTGCTCAATGCCATATAAGGTAAATAGCGACAAAATGGACACATTGCCGGTCGAGCGTATTATATTTGTTGGCAGACTGTGGGGCATTGCTAAAAAAGAATGGGCTAAACTATTTCCATATCAGAAAATTGAAATATGCCTACCCGCTGCCAGAGTAAGACACCAAATACAAGAATATTTTTTGGAGAATAGTATTGTATATTTGTCAGAATCAGAAATAGAACGGGCGTTAAAATATGGAACTAATCCATAACGGCACAAAATAAATATTGCGGGAATTTAAGTTTTAAATCTATTAACTTTCCTTTGCAAACATCTTCTGATGATAACGTCCATATTTTAAATGTTTTCCAATCTTCCTCTACACCCCTGTGTTTATACATTATTTTGTATTTACAGGGGTTTTTGGCTCTTTTAAGCTTTTTATCCCAATTACACATGACATAGTAGAATAAAGCCCACCATGTCGCATCGGGTTTCCATTTGTCATTAATCATTATGTAATTACCTCGTCGTCATTGCCGCTAAAGCTCTTGAAGTCTTTAGCCAAGTTGTCCACAAGTCTAAACTGCGACCATGTTAAATATGCGGTTCCACCTCCGGGGTCGCCCAATTCCCTTGATTTAACTTTATGGACTTTAATAGTTGTTTCGCTTGATTTTTTCCCATTATTGTCTGTTTCTCTAAACACGGTTAAACCATAGTCGCAAAGGTCGTACCAATGCGCAGAACCACTAATATTATACATATCTGGTATCTTTTGGCTATCCTTTCCCGGCTTTGATGGGTGTGCCACAATTATGATTAGTATATTAAGCTCTTTAGCAAGAGAAGACATGCGACTTAAAAAATCTGCAATCCAGTCGGTTTCATTAGTTTTAAACTCTTTACGTAGCTTAACATAGTTATCTATAGTTAATGTTTTTATGCCATATCTTTGTACGGCATAATGTGTAAACTCAATAATGTCCTCAACGGTGTTGTATTGGCTCGTGTCTATGGTGTATATATAATCATTGTAAAAATCAAGGGCGTTGTGTATTTCTTCCCCGGTAATCTTGTTATAGTCCCCAAATGGCTTTCCAGACATAAAACTAGCGTATTGTTGAAATATGGTTTCTATTGTGTTTTCGGCATCCCATTTAAGGTGTCGCCATTGGTAGGTTATAGACAGGTTGTTTAAAAGATTATCAACCCAAAACGATTTGCCATGCGACGGAATCCCCGTTACTACCATTACACGACCTGTTTTTATTTTAAAAATTTCGTCTATGTTTTTCCATCCGGTGCTTTTCCCGTCTTCATAGCCGTAATTCCAATAATTTACAATATCGTCATATTTATCTAAAAACTGATTAAGCCCCGGAACTGGAACATATTGCGCATCTTCTATAACTTCTTTTAGTTCGGTTCTACTGCGCTTTAGTACCTCGTTGGCATCGTCTTTGTCTTGTCTAAACCTAACAACCTTACACTTATGTTTACCCAATCGCCTAATCAAACTATTTTCTAGGATTTTACCAGCGGCGTCATTGTCTGAGCATATCACATAGCTATCAAATTTTTGTAGCCAATTCCAGCAGTTTTCTATACACTCAAGTTTGTTGTCTTCATTACTACCATCTTTCGCACCATTTGGCACACTTACAGCCTCTATACCAATTTCTGCAAGTGCCATTGTGTCCCACTCCCCTTCTGTTATAATAAGCCTAGAAAAGTCTGTTATTAAATCCATGCCGAAAAATATACTTTCCGCATCTTTTACCTGTAAAAACTTTTTGTCTCCTGTCCTGTATTTTACATTAATAAGTTCCCCGTTCCTGTAATAAGGGAACGCTATACAGGTAGTTTTTTCGTTGAGTTGTGGGAAAAAATGCTCTACATATTCAAGCTTAAATTTATCGACAGTCTCTCTTGAAATCCCCCTGCCTTCAATATATTTATACATTTTTTCTTTTCCAGAAACGGGAATTAATGCCTGTGGTTTTTTATAAACCTTTTTAGGTGTAGAATCCTCTGCAAAGACTACACCAGAAAAATCACATCCGGGGTTGTGGCAATGGTATAATATACGGTCAGGCTTGACAGTAATACTTAAACATGGGTCATGTTTGTTTTTTCTGCTCGCTGAACATTTAGGGCACAAACACTTGCCCGACGTTGTTCTAGTGATGCCAAGTTGTTTTAGTTTATTTAGCATGCTTGTTAGTTTTTCTTTCCAAATCTCTTTTAATAAACGTCTTTAGTGTGGCAATGTAGTCCTTAATAATGCGCCTTGAATTAGGTTGCCATATTAGGACATCATCTATTTTAGAATTAACATAAGATTGTGTTATGGTGTAATCAAACTCCTGCTTTCTTTCTAAAAGCCATTTCATAAACTTCTCATCTTTCTGCCATCCGTATTTTTTTTTGGTTCGTTTTTGCCCAAAATCGTCAATATATTCTATAATCTCGTATTCTAATAGCTTTTCAAAATCTTCTAATTTACTTACTCTTGACATTTTTACCCTCGCTATAGTTTTTATTTTAGCATTATTGTTAACATTTGTAAAGCTATTTAAAAAATATTAAGTTTTGTAAACACGATTTTTCCTTGATATTACTGTATTTTGGACAAATACATTAAATATAGTAGTGATTTATTTCAAATACCAAGTATAATGATAATATAAGTTTTAACAAGGAGGCTTAAAAAATGAGTGAAGAAAAAAAAGAAAAAAAAGAAACAAGATACGACAGCTTTGAAGCTTATGTCAATAGTTTGTTTAGTAAAGATGAAGACGATGAGGACGAAGAATAATGCCAAAACTATCTGAATATTCACCAGAAGATTTAGGATATGAATTGCGACCAGTCGCTATTAACGGCGATGAAGTGATAGAAGATTATGTCGATTTACGTTTAGCGGAATACTATTATCAAGGGGTATTATGCTAAAAAGAGATTCAAAAGGTAGGTTATATATGTAAAAATGTGCAGAGGTGTAACGTGGCTAAATTAGAAGAAACAAGCGCAAAGAAAGCTAAAACACATACTGTTTATAAAAACAAAGACGGTGTTAGGATTCCCGGAACTACTACCATTATTGGTGTAATGGACAAGCCAGCACTTGTAGCATGGGCGAATGGCTTGGGGTTACAGGGTATTGAGGTAGGTAAATATGTCGACGCCTTGGCTGAAATTGGCTCATTAGCGCATTTAATAATCGAAAAATATCTTAAAAAAGAAACAATGAACTATGATGACTATTCGCCCAATACAGTAAAAGCCGCCGAAAATGCGGTATTAAAATTCTTTCACTGGCTAGAATCCAAGAAAGATTTTAAGGTAATAGGGTCTGAAATGGTACTAATATCTGAAAAGCACCAATATGGCGGTACTATTGACTTATATTGCTTTGTAGACGGAAAGTATACATTAATTGACCTCAAAACATGTAAAGCATGCTATGGGGAACACTACACGCAAGTAGCAGCATATAGAAACTTGTTACTCGAAAACGGTCATCCTGTAGATGATTGTAGGGTATTACGCATAGGGCGTGATGATAGTGAAGGCTTCGACGATTATTCTGTACCAAAGGTTGATACACATTTTAAAAGATTCCTGATATGTCGTGAACTTTATGAGTGCAACAAAGAATTGAATAGAAAGTAAAGGAGATAAAACATGTTTAAAAAGGCATCTAAAAAGGGTTCAAAATTAAGATTGGCACTGTTTGGAGTGTCAGGAAGCGGTAAAACATTTTCTGCTCTAAGAATAGCCAACGGGTTAGGGAAAAAAATAGCTGTAATAGACACCGAAAGGGGTTCAGCTTCAAAATATTCTGACAGATTTAGTTTTGATGTTGCAGAGTGTGAAAAACCCACTATTAATAACCTAAAAATGATTATCGAACAGGCAAAAGGATATGATGTACTAATAATAGATAGTCTTTCACATGCTTGGATGGAACTATTACAAGAGGTGGAACAAATTGCAAAGGCAAGATATGGCGGAAATACATGGTCTGCATGGTCAGAGGGAACGCCAAAACAACAAGGGTTTATAAATTCTATTCTTAACTTTCCCGGTCATGTAATCGCAACCATGAGGGTAGAAACAAATTGGACTACCATGACAAATGAAAAGGGTAAAATCGTTCCTGTGCGTATTGGAGAAGCACCAAAACAAGGTAAAGGAATGGAATACGAATTTGACATGCTTATACAATTATCACAAGACCATATAGCGCAAGTACTAAAAGATAGAACCGGAAAATATCAAGATGAGCTAATAGAAAAGCCCGGCGAAGAATTTGGCAAAGAATTAGCACTATGGCTTGATAGTGATGAATATCGTCAATATGCCGAAGAAGAAACAAAAGTGCCAGAGGCACGCCAAAAAGAACCAAAAACATCTAAAAAACCAAAAACCGAAAAACCTGTTGACTTAGACAAGGTTGAACAAAAGGTTGATGAAGACCTTGGGAAATTATTAGCGGCAAAAGTTAAAGAAGCCGGTATATCTTCCAAAGAAGATTGGAAACTATTTTGTCAAACATACGGAATAACCAAAGACCCGTCAACATTCCAGCTTTATCTCGATGATGCGGAAAAACTTACTACGCTCGTGAAAGATTTTATGCAAGCCAAAAGCTGTTAGGGGGTGAATATGAAATTTGAGGTAATACGCCACTATAAAACCAAAAATCCAGAAATAAGCCATTTCGATGCTGATTATGGGGAAACGTTGAGGATGTTAATATCTAATAATCTAAAATGGATAAACACATCTCTCTGTATCGCCCCTGAAACAAAGAAAGATACCGAAAGACTAAGAAAACATCTTGAAATATGTTACGCACTGCATTTAGAAAAAAGGAGTTAAACATGGTAAATTTCAGCAAGGTTAGTGATAACGAATTTCAGCCTATTCCAGAGGGTTCTTATCACTGTGTTATCGAAGATGTAAAAGACGGTACTACAAAAGACGGAAAAAGTCGCATGTGGAGTGTAAGATTTAAGATATTAACAGGCGATTACGCTGACAAATGCCTGTTTACCAATCTTGTTCATAATGATGGTGGACTTGGCAATTTGAAAAAACTCTATAGCGTACTTGGATATGACGTAAATGCCGACGTGGATAGACAACTAGAAGTTGACGACATACTTGGACGGCAGCTCGAAGTTATAACAGAGCATCAAGAATATAACGGTAAGATACAAAACAGAATACCTTACGCTGGATTTGAAGCAGTATCGTCGCCAATAAAAGAAACGGAAGATACAGCCGAAAGTAATGATGATGAAGTAATTGGCGAAGATGAACTACCGTTCTAGCCGAAAGGCAATTTCATATAGTACCTATTAAATAGGTTGACTTAGCTGGTATTCAACAGGAAATCCAGCACCTTTTAAGATATTGTGAGGAAATAACATTGTTCTATATTGGGATTGATAACGGGTTACATGGCGCCATTGCCGTGATAAGTGATAAAAAAGAAGTTAAAATGTTAGAAAAGTATACCAAAGACCTTAATAGGCTCAACGAAATAGTAGATGCTGCATGGTCTTTGGGGGGCATAAAGGGCGCAGTCATAGAAAAACCAATCATACCAGTATTGGCAGGTGGTAAATACTCAAGCTCTGGAACTTCGACTTTTAATACTTTTGGACATTGGGAAGCACTATTACAGATAAACTCTATAAAGTACACATGTGCCAATCCTGTCATAAGACATAAAGATTGTTGGCGCAAAGAGTTTAAATTTAAGTCTATCAAAAGTGCTGACCTAAAACAAGAATCTATAAAAAAATGCCTTGAATTGTTCCCTGATTCGGAAAGTCTTATTAAGAGAGACCGTGCAATAAAAGGGAAAAATGGGCGCAAGCAGTTATTAACAGACCTTTATGATGATAACAAAGCCGAAAGTATACTACTTGCCGAGTATTGCAGAAGATTGCACGAAAAGGAAATTAAAAACAAAGAACTTAGGGAAAAATAAAAAGTATGTAGCTATAATAAAATAAGGAACTAAAGCATGAGTATTTTTCAGGACATATCAGAAGACCTTTTAAACATATCAGAAGACCTTTTAAGCGTATGCTCGTCAATGTTTGACATCGTAAATCAATACTGTCTATATATACTTTTTTATCAAATACTAATTTATTTTGTGTTTATAATTCCCATCATAATGTATTGCAAACCTTAGTATAGTATGCTATAATATATAGTGATACTCTCCCTCTTCTCCTTCAATCGACTAACTACTTCTACTCTCCCCCATTACTAACAGAACGCAAGTATAAAGGGGGAGTTTTTTTATGCTATTACACGAGCCACAATGACAGCCATTAAACGAATATGGTAGTCCGATAGTGTTGTGCCAAAAGCAAAAATAAAACGCCTTGTAGGGCGTTCTGTAAACTATAAATCTCTAGGTTGGTTTAAAAAATGTCCTATATGCTTCACGTTGTCATTGTTTATAATATTTAGGTTATTATTTTCAATATTTTTTATAACCCTTAGCTTATTTTTTTCATACATTCCGCAATTTTGCGTTACCATTTCTTCCGGTATTATATAAACCATTTCATATATTAATGCCTCTATTAATGGACACCTATTCTTATTGGCGCAATCGTTACACTGGTCATCACGAGAGTAGTATAATTTATCTTTTACTTGGTACATATTAGTTCCTCCATTTCTGTTCTTATATCCTTGCCTGATAGCTCGTTACCTAAACTTGTCCACCCTTCGCATCGTTGTCTTGCAAATAACTCAATCCGGGGAACGTCTCCAAATAACTGTACTATCCTATTGCGTGCCTCGTCTGGCTTCTTAGAGTGTTTTTCTTTGGGTGATATAATAACGCTTGACACCTTATTACTTATGGGTTTCATTCTTCCCTTAATGCCTAATAAACAAACCTCTGCGTTACTTTTAGCATAGTACCCTACACCAAAGAAGGGTTTTCCGTTTTTAGGATTTGTCTTTATCCATGTAAAAGCTACGGTTTTATATTCAAACCCCCATTGCTTAAAAAGCTGCATCTGCTTATCAATTTGCGGAAATGTACACCACATAAACATGGCGCAATTGTCAGAAGCCAGTTCACCAATTGGAAGTGCTGCAATCTGTTCTATAGTCATTGTCCCATAATGACCGCCAGCACCGCCACCAAAGCGTGTATCTGGGTTGTTTCTGGCATTATAAGCCCATGGAGGGTCAAGAAGGATAACATTAAACATCATTAGTAATCGTTCTTAATAGAATCAAAATACACAATAGCTTCGGGCAAGAAATTTGTTATACTGCCATCGCTATCTACGTGAACAGTAACAATAAAACCACCAACATGGGCAGCTATGCGCTTCCCTTTCATCCATGGTGTTTGTGCCTCGAAACATCCGGCTTCAATAGCATGGATGTTTCTGTAGAACATATACAACATTTTGTGGTGGTGTCCGTTTATAAGAATGTTCGGCTTTTGTCCGCCGCTCATACTATCCATATACTTCTGTATCGAATATGAAAGGGCATAACTGGCACCATCAAGAGGGTGGTTTAATTCCATCCTACAATTAGGCGTAAGATTAACAATGGCATTCAGACAGCCAAGGTACTTCATATCGTCTCTTTTAGCTGCTATCATTTTGCCAATGTCTACACCGCCGTTAGTAATGTGCCAAGCGTCGTGATTCCCTGTGATAAAATGCGTAGTTATAGTATCACGTTTTGGATAGTTCTTAACTACATAATTAACTTGGTCGTCTGCGCCAACACAAAACGTTTGATAGATATGGTCGCCACGTCTTTTGTTATACCCATCTGTTATGTCGCCAGCGTGGTAAACGTCCTTAATGCCCCTGTTTTCACATATATTATAAAAATCATTAAGATGTGTAAGCTGTTGGTCTTTAGAACAAAGGTGTGTATCTGATACCACACCAAAGGTAATTATCCTGCTACCCTGCCAGTCATAGTTATATATGTTTTCTTTAGGAACTATGTTCTTTTCAAGTTTAATAACGCCATGTATATTCTCTATGTTATAGCCATTATTAACCATTGCGTCTATGCGTGAGTTTATAGCGTCTTCTGAAAGCGCAAAAATTTCAGATAGTTCTTTTTTTGTTTTTCCTGTGGTTAATGCTTTTATAAAATTATCTGTACTATCATCAGTTTTTTTAATAGTGCCGGTATTATTGGATTTAAAATTAATACCGTTTTCTGTCTTAAATTCCTTAACAATAGCCCTAGCCTCATCCCTTGTAAGCTTGGTACTACTATATTTGGCTTTGTATTGACTATATGCTTTATCTGCTGCAATGTTTTTATTTTTACAATTCTGTAAAAATTCCTTAAACTTTTTCATGTGAACTCCCTAGATAGATTAATTAACTCACAACAAGCTTTATAATTTCATATACAACAAGAACAAGACCAGAACCACATATAACCTTTAACCCACCCTTTATTTGATTTAAAAAACACTCATGACTATTAACAAGCACTAATATCTTTTCAATATCCTGTTTGATATACACTATATCTTCGTGAATGTCGTTTAATTTATTCATTACTATCCTTATTGTTTTTTAATATCAACATCAGACCAGTTAAGCCCAAACTTAGCAAGTTCGGCATTTATTTCGTCTTTATTAAGGTTTAAAACTTTAAGTGTTTTATTGTTATCGGCTGCGAACAATCCCTTGTATTTACACAGTTTTTCAAGTGCGGCAGAGGCACCAGCAGGGTCAAACATTATCATATCAACGTCAAGAGTATCGCCATCTTTTAGTACTATAGTTTTCTTGACAGGAGTTCTGCCCATACACTGATTTTTTAGACATATAATATCATTTAGAATATCACTAACTTGTATGTCAAGTTCTTCTGTCTTTTCATCCAAGAGCTGTCTTATATACTCCCTAACATCTTCTCTGGCAAGTAAATGACTTGCGTTGCTATTAGCATTACTACTTGAGTAACCAGCCCTTACATAAGCAGCGGCACCATTAAAATCCTTAATGTATTCTCTACAAAAAAGCCGCCATTGTAAATCTTTTTTAAAATCTTTGTTAGTATTTTCTGACATATTTTAATTTTACCATAAATATTAAGTTTTGTAAACTCTTTAAATCATTATGCGCCAATCTTAACATCTCAAAATTGGTATTTATTATTGCAGGCTTTAGCGATTCGCCTTTATTTAATTTTGTTAGTGGGTCTATTTGTGTCATTATTAATTTACTACTAAAGCATAACTTACTTGTCCAATATCTAAAGTATCTATTGTAGAGAAATCTGTAAGATTTACTTTTTTAATATTGTCAGTATTATAAGTACCACAATATAAATATCCGTCATTTACTACCAAAGCTCGACTTGGTTGTCCAATATTTAAAGTATTTATTGTAGAGAAATCTGTAAGATTTACTTTTTTAATACTGTTAGAAGTAGTATGACCACAATATAAATATCCGTCATTTACTACTAAAGCTTGACTTGGTTGTCCAATATTTAAAGTATTTATTGTAGAGAAATCTGTAAGATTTACTTTTTTAATACTGTTAGAAGTAGTATGACCACAATATAAATATCCGTCATTTACTACTAAAGCTTGACTTGGTTGTCCAATATTTAAAGTATTTATTGTAGAGAAATCTGTAAGATTTAC
>ERZ795050.5398-NODE-5398-length-10944-cov-4.695472_pt1 | contig 10944 bp, 11 predicted proteins | sample MGYA00375134_ERZ795050 | MGnify/ENA primary metagenome ERZ795050 (study PRJEB30179, sample SAMN05720221) | activated sludge metagenome | isolation source: Anaerobic digester | place: Japan | collected 2015-05-26 ... | reverse complement strand
GGAAACAAAAGAATTTCCTAGAACAAAACTCTCATCTTTAGGTAATGCTAAAAATATTTATGGTGTTACTGGTCTTGATAGTCATATGCGTGGATATCCTTCTCCCACTGCTGAACCAATGACTGAACTTCTTGCGCCTGAAGGCTTAAAAATTTATCAAAAGATGCGTAAAAACGATCCCATTGTTGGCGGGTTAATTCTTTTACTTGAAACAGTTATAAAACGTCTAAAATGGGACATTATTGGACCTAATGCTTCTTTAGTAAAAAAGATGATTGATGAAATGAATACTTCAATGGCACAAATTTTTGGTGAAATAGCAGAAGCTTTCTGTTATGGTTTTTATCTAGGTGAAAAAATTTGGCAGGTTCGAAATGGCATTGTTACTCTTATTGACATAGAACCTCGCTCACAACTTACTATTGAAGCTATTAATGATGATAATGGAATGGTTATTCAAAATTCAGACTCTAAAGGACAACTTACTATTCCATATGAAAAATGTTTTCATATTACTTTTTTAACTGAATGTAGAAATCCTTTTGGTACTTCTATTCTTCGACATCTTTATAAACCATATTACTATAAGGTGTCCATCGAAGCAGCTGAGGCTCTTGGAATTGAGCGAGATTTAGGTGGACTTCCTATAATGACTGCCCCTGAAGGCTTTGATTTTAATGCCGCAATTGAAGACTCACCTACTTATAGTGCAGAAGTTGCTCAAACTCTTGATTGGGCTATTTCTCTAGTATCACAAGTTCGACGTGATCAACAACAAGGTGTTGTTAAGCCTTTTGGCTGGGAATTTACTATTCTTCGTGGTGAACAACGTGCTTCTGTCCCAACTTCTGACATCATAGCTAGATACAATACTGAGATGGCCACTGGTCTTTTGGCTAATTTTGTTTCCCTAGGTGCCTTTGCTTCCACTAATAATGCTAATACAGAAATCCATGTTACTAATTTCTTAGCTGCTTGTGAAGCTTATGTTAATATTATTGCTGAATCATTTAATAAACAGGTAATTAATTCAATTTGTCGTTATAATCGTATAGAAGAACAGCCACAAATTACTTTAAAGTTAAAGAATATGGGTGTTTTGAAAGCTCTTGGCAATTTCTTAGCATCTATCACTGACAAAGGACTAATTCGACCAACTGAAAGTATTAAACATACTATTTTAGAACTTTTAGATTTTCCAGATGATGAACCTCTTATTGACCCAAATGCAACTAACAAAAATTCTTTGGAGGATAACAATGCCTAATATAGATAGATCTCAAACGATTCCTTCTTATATCTATGAAGCTTATAACACACAAAATAAGCGTAAACAATTTCCACCTAGTTATTTTTTATTTGTAGACGCGTCAGGCAACAGAAAGTTTCCTTATCGTGATCCAAAATCTGGTGCTATTCATTGTGGACTTCTTAGAGCTGCTATGTCTCGTGCAGGCCAATATAATTATAATGAGGTCGAAACAAAAGCAAGAAGTATTTATGAAAAAAGTTGTAAAGAAAAGGATATAGCGATAAAAAACCTTGAGATAAAAGGTGAAGAAGTCTTTGGCGTTGTTATTGCGCCTGAAGAAGTTGATATGGATGGTGACACTTTCACAAAAGAAGCTATCCGTAAAGCTTGTTATGAGTATAATACTTATTTTCAGGGAATGGCTTATCGTCATGGCCTTAGACTTAACACTGATCAAGTTAATCTTCTAGAAAGTTACTGTACTCCTATTGATATTATTGTTGAAGGTGAAACTATCAAAGAAGGCACTTGGGTTCAGCGTTGGAAAATTAAAGATCCTGAACTACAACGCCAAATTCGAGAGAAAGAAATTGTTGGTTTCTCTCTTGGTGGCTTTATTATAGATAATCCATCTCGTGGTTAACTCTCCTTTCCACTCCCCTGTTGGCCGTTGGAGCCTGCCCACTCCAACGGTCTTTTTTTACCCCATTTCCATTTGACTAATTTTGAACTTTAGCCCAATATCATGATCTAGTGAGGTCGAAATGTTAATTGAAGAAATACAAGTTAATGAAGTAAGTCTTGCAGCTAATCCAAAAAATAAAAAGAGGTTTATCTGTATTAAAGATACTAAAGGAGGCATCTTAATGGATAAATTTTTAAAACTTATGGCATTCTTGGCAACTAAGTCTGCAAATGTACCTGTAGTTGTCCAGGAAGAGTTGAAGACCGTTGATAAAGACGTTTCTTCAGAAGATATCCTTGATATTTTCAAGGATCAACTGGCTGGATACACTATCAGCAAAACTATGGATGGTGTTAAACTTGTTGATACTAATAAGTTTGATATTGTCGAAAAGACCAAAGTTGCTGATCTTCCTGATGCTATCAAGAAACAGATGGAAGCCCAGGATAGAGAAATCCGTGCCCTTAAGCTTGACAAATTTACTTCTACGGTTGCTACTAAAGTTGGAGATGCTCTTATTCCTGTTATCTCTCCTCTTTATGAAAAAATTAGCGAAAAAGATCTTAATGATATTCTTGATGTTATTAAGTTCCAGCAAGACATCATTAATGAACTTGGTAAGAGTCAGTTGACTAAAGAAATTCCAGATAATGAAAAGAATCTCGAAGCTAAAATTGCTGAATATGCTAAAGTCCATAATATGAAAGAAAGTGACGCATGGGCTGCTTATGCAAAAGAGCATCCTGCTGACTTTAACGAGGGGGTGTAAGAATGGCTGATCTTGAGAAAAATCTGATTCATGACACTGTGGTTCCGTCTACAACTCTTGTTGGTGCAGAAAACTATCTTGTAGACGATACTGGTGCTAAGACTACAAGCCGTAGCCAGATGGCAAAAGGAATTGTTTATGAAGGTTTTGGTGCTAATCTGGCTTCTGATGTTGTCATTTCAGGTGAAATGGAAGCCTATGTTGATGGAACAGTAGCCGCTATATCTATTGGTGATCCATTGACTCCTGATGGTGCTGATTCTAGCAATGGTCGTTCAACCGTCGATGGTGTTTTTACTAAAGCAACGGTGGGCACGGATCATGTCAAGGCAACAGCTCTTGAAGCTGCTACTACCATCACCAAAATCCGTGTTCGGATGCCAGCATAAGGAGGTTATAAATGGCTCACTGGAGTGATCAAGTAAATACTACCTACATTGCAAATGTAGCAAATCGGTACATGATTGAGAATCCATTCAAGGTTTTTAATATCTTTCCGATGATTACCTCGCAGAAACTTGCTGGGTATATTGCTACCTATACCAAGTCTGATTGGCTTCGTATTGGCACTACTTCACTGTATAAGCGTGTAGGTGCGTCGGAATCGGTCGGTGATGACTACACTGTTGGTAAACAGGCATATCGTTGCGAACAGTATTCCTTCCATAAAGACATTACCAAAGATGATCGCAATGAGTATGATAATCCGTTTGATCCTGTCAATGACTCTATTGATTTCGTTGTAAATCGTCTGCAGCGAGTTCTTTTGAGTGAACTTATTGACTCTTTCTTTACTAGTGGTATCTGGGGAACAGATGTTGATTATGATGACTCTGGATACAGTAAATGGGATGCTAAGACTTCTGGCAAGTCTAATGCTGATCCAGTTGATGAAGTTATGTCTTATCATGCTATCATCAAATCAACCACTGGTTATCAGGCTAACAAGATGATCATCACCTTTGACATTCTCAAAGCCCTTAAATCAAACACTTATATCATGGACCGGATGAAGACGACCACTGATAAAGTCATCACGTTGGCTCTTCTTGCCAACTTGTTTGAAGTTGAGCGCATCGAAGTCTTGGATGCAGTCAATGAAGGTGGAACTGACTTCATGGTTAATGGTAAAATGCTGTTGTGTTACACGCCTCCGCGCCCAACTAAGGCTGCTCCTTCCGCTGGTTATAATATTGCCTATGTTGGTGAATCAAATGGTCGTGCAATTGCTACTCGTAAGATTCTCATGCCTGAAAAGAATGATGCTGTGCGTATTGAAGCCGATATGTACATTGATCAGGTAGCAGTTGGCACCGATCTAGCTGTTTTCTGCGAAAACGTGGTTTCCTAACCTATTGAGGGGGAACAATCCCCCTCTCTTACTTTTTTTCATTATGATAGAATCTACCTTATTATTAGAAGTAGGAAGTGAAGCTCTTCTTGATCTCACCGCTGCTGAAAAAGCAGCTATTCTTGCTTTATTTACAGATGATCAAGTTCGCCAAGCAGGCATGAAGACATTTGATATTCTGCGAAAGAAATTTCTTCCAACGTATAAAATGGGTTCTTCTTATGAAGAACTCTCAGCTAAATATAAAGCTTATGATAAGCGTTATAAAGAATATGCCCAGTCAGTAAATGCAGGAAAACTTGCTGTTACTCCAACGGCAACTGATTTTACTGATGAAACTTCTTATCCGTTAGAGAGATATAAATGGGTCGCACCAACGCGAAAGTAAAAATTTATCAGCGAATTAAAGACTACCGAGGAACTCAAACTGATTCTTCTTCTCCTATTCTTGTTGGCGAATATGATGCTTGGATTGAAGAACATCTTACTGATGAAATTTTAACTGTGTACTTCGGTGGACATATGGATAATATGTATCATCGAGATATTCCAAAAGGTCTTTGCTTAATTTTTGAAGATATTAACTTATTTGATTGTTACATGGAACATAATGGTGTAACTTATGAGATTTTTAAATATCAAAAGAACATGGACCATAGATCAATAGTCCATCATGTAGAATTTTACTATGGCTAAAAGTATAAATCAGTTATATAGAGACCTTGAAAGACTAGTTAACACCATTGGTCAAGAAGAAGGTGCTATAATCTGTGAAGATATTTTAAATGAGTTTGAAGAAAATATTCCTAGAGATAAAGAAAGATTAGTTGATAGTGGTTTTGGTTATGTTGATGGAATTTTAGTCGCTACTACAGAAAAAGGAAGAAATGCTAGCAATCTTCCAGTTGTAGAACCTGAACAAGAAGGTTTTGGTTATGTTAAAGGAGTTAAAAGAATTACAATAAAATTCTTTACACCTAAACCAGCAGGAGATAATGCTAAAGTTTTTACTTACTATGGTGGCGCTAAAATCTTTGATTATGCAGAATTTGTTCTAACAAAAGCTTTTAAAGATACTCAAATAAAAACTTTTATTTCTTCTGGATTAGTTATTGCTAGAGGACGTATAAAAGAACTTGTTAGACGCAAATGTAAGGAGATTTTAGGTGGAAACTGAAATCATCGAATACATTGAGAACAATACTTCATTTCGGCGTGAAGTTGAAATTTTTACAGATCCAAATGCAACTAAAGCCAAAAATATCATTGTTATTAAAGTTATTCATGCAACAACTCCATTTGGCAACTTAAATGCTCGCAATGTCACTATTTACATTCATCATTTTGACCCAGTCGAGTCATTAAATAATGCAAATACTATTCTCACAGCATTAAACAAAAAACGTGGAATTGATAAAAACTCTTGGGGTGTGATAGGTGACATAGTAATAAGATATGAAGGCGTAGATTCTATGAAAAGAACTGTTCATAGTGTTTTATTAAAAATAGGACTACAGGAGGATTAATAATGGCTAATTATGAACTTGGTCCGTGTCAGATTCTTTATACCGATGTTGACGGCTCCAGTGGGGGTCTGGTAGACCTTGGAAAGACCTTTGGTGGAGTTAAAGTTACTATTGAAGAATCTTCACAGCAACTTAAAACTGATCAGTCTGGTGAAACGCCTGAAGATGACATGATTACTGGCACAGTAGTCAAGATTTCAGCTGCTCTTGCTGATATTTCTCTTGAAAATATTGCTTTCATGCTAAAGGGAACTGTTGAAACGGATGGTAGTAAGAGAAAGGTTGTTATTGTTCCTAATGCCGGAACTTCACTGATGACTAATGCTAAAAAGCTTGTTATCAAACCTTATGTTTCCGGCGTTCCAACAACTGATGCTAATAGATGGATAACTCTGTTTAAAGCAGGTATTCGAGCACAGCTTGATCTTACTTATGATGCTTCAACCCAGCGCGTTATTCAGTTTGAAGCAACTGGCTATCCTGATATGAATGATGAAATTGGTTGCTTTGGTGACGACACTATAGCCTAATGCTTTTATTTGGTGCCGCAGATATTACTTTTACGCCAACCACCTCTAGCCAGGAAACAATCAATTTTTTTGAAGATTTTAATCCTGGCTTTGAGGCTGGTTTAAGTAATTGGTTTTTTGTAGGTGCCAATACAACTGCATCGCTATCAAGTGATGCTAATTCAGGCGATCACGCTTGTTTACTAACACTTAGTTCTGAAGAAGTTGGTTTTAGCGCAATAAATATAAATACCGTTACAATCACTGAAAATGAAACTTACACAGTAAGTATTGCTGCAAAAGGTTCTTTAAGTGATATTTCAGTTGCCTTATATATTATTTGGATAGATGATGATCATAATGTTATTGCTACTGATTCTATAGACTTATCAACAACTTTAAGTGCTAATTACCAAACTTTTGAAGACACTTTTACTGCTCCTGCTGGCTCCACTTGTGTTGGTTGTCAAATTACTGGAGTTGCTACTGGTATAGCTTCTGGAACTCTTTTTTTAGATGATTTATTCTTTGGAACACCAAAAATATCAGGATCTGCCGGCACTCCAGTTACTTTACCAAAAACTGCTGGTGGAGGCTCCATTTCCTTAGATGAAATTACTTATCGTTCCTTACGTTCTCAAGAAACTACTAAAATTATCACTGGAGGAACTGGAGTAATTCATTTTTATGACTGGCCTTCATCACTTGATATTTCTGATGATCCAACATTATATGATTATGGAAAACTTGTAATAGATGCAACTCGATATAAAATAACTCTTTATAATTGTAAACTATTCATTTCACCATCAATTTCTTTTGGAAAAAATTCTCAGGAAAGTATTGATGTAAATCTGGTATTTAGACCAGATCCATCAACTAATAAAGTTATTAAAATGGAGGGCTAAATGAAGTATAATATTGATCAGATGTTGGCAGATGATTCTATTACATTGGTTATCAAAGGAAAAGAATATACTATTCTTGATCTTCCTGATGACATTCAAAAAATGCTTGAGGAAAATAAAGAAAATCCAAGAACTATTTTAGCAAAAATTATCAACTGTCCTGAAGAACTACTTGCTGACTATGGCATTGTTGGTATTAATAAAATTATGCAGGTAATTAACGAAAATTTTCTGCCAAAACTTTCGACCCCAGGACAGTCGAAAGAATTAAATGCGCCGGAACAATAGCCCATGTCCTGCATATAGATTTTGAAAGATGTTTAAAGTTGCCTAGATGGAAACTTGATATTCTTTTCAATGAAGCATCTAGGCAACGAGCTTTAGACGTAATTCAAATGTCTGCCATTTTCAACATAAAAGAAAGTGGCATAGAAAGTATCTTAAAAGTACATGGTAACTATACAGAAGGCTTTTATGAAAATGAACTTAACAACTTAATGGGAGCTATGAAAAAATGAGCTACCGAATTGATCTTGATCTTGGTCTTGCAGATATAACTCAACAGTTAGCTGCTGTTAGACAACAAATTAAACAGCTGACTGATAGAAGTAAATTAGGAGACTTAGGTGTTGATCAATTAGCCGCAAAATTACAAACAGTTCCTAAAAGACTTGAGGTAGTTTATAGAGTTTCTCAAGATTTGCTCAATAAACAGTTAATAACTGTCGATAAACTTAAGGCAAGAATTGAAAGCATTAAAACTTTAGGCGCTGCAAGTCCTGCTGCTTTACAAGCTTTTACCGCTGGTTCAACGTACAAACCTCTTTTCACTTCTGATCAGATGATCACTAACTTAGAAGCAGAAACTTCTAAAGTTTTAAAAACTGTTAATCAAGAAACAGCAAAACTTCAAAGTGCTATGACTAAACTTCAAACAGTTATGGCGATGAGAAGTTTTTCTGCTGGCATGACACAAATGCCGTCAATTGCAGCTAGTCAAATAGATCCTATAATTGTTAGAACTCAACAGCTTAATAATCAGTGGAATCAATTTCAAGCCAGTGTAACTAAAGCAGTTCCTAATAATTTAGTTTCTTTTGGTAACTTAGCTAAATCAACTATTACTGGCATGGGAACTTCTTTAGGAAATGCTGGAAAAGCAGCCGTTGGATTTGGTGCTAACATGATTAAAAGTTTTGTTAGTGCCAAAGCACCAGTTATCAACTTATCTAATATTGTTGATAAGAACGGACAAATTATAAATAGACATATCAGTATTGTTGATTCCTGGTGGCAGCATTTTGGACGTATCGCAATTGGTTTTACAGTTGCATATCGTGCTATGAATGCTTTTGAAAGTCTTTTATCAAAAACTTTTACAACAATTAAAACTGCTATAGCCGAATATAGTGAATTAGCTTCACTTCAAAGTAAACTTTCTATGTTTACTACACTAGCATCTCGTGGAACTATTTCTTTTTCAGATGCTATGCAAATGTCAGCTCAAAGTGTTCAAGCCTTAGCTAAAGAGGCATCAACCAGTATTATAGGCATTGCTGAACTTAGCGCTGCCTTAGATGAAACAGCCCAACAAGGTGTTCTTATTCCACCTAAACTTATGCCAGCTTTTGTTGACTTTGCTAACTTTACAGCAATGATTGCACAAACAACTGGTAGTGATGTAAGACAGTTAAGATCAGAAATTCAGAACTTAGGTGATGGCTCAACAAGAGCTGGAAATGCTCTTATTCGTACTATGAAGAGTTTTGGTATCTTAAATGAAGAAGAATTAAAAATACTACGAAAAGCAGGAGATCGCCAAGAAATTTTCTATAAAGTAATTCAAAAAGTTAGCGATGCTTATAAAGATATTAAATGGCAAAGAATAGCAACTGATTCAACAGTTGCATATCAAGTGTGGGAAAAAAGTATTCGCCGTGTAATAACTGCTTCCATAGAACTTGCTGGGCGAGAAAAACAAAACCAAAATATAATAGCAGCCACTATTAGTGAACGCATTAAGAAATGGAATGAAGCTTTTTCAGGTGACTTAGCAAAAAATGTCGATGCACAAAGATTTGCTATCATGATGACTTTAATAGCACAAGGTGTCGATAAAGTAATGATAGCTTTTGAAAAGATGATTCTTTTTGTGGGACAAATAGCAACAGCTTTTTATAATTTAGAACCGACATTAAAAAGTGCATTAAAAGCTATTCTTGCGTATGAAGGTATTGTTGCAACACATAGAATTATAATGAGTCTTTATGGAGCAATAAAAGCTTTAAATGCTTTATGGATAGAATTTGCTGCCCGTTTTAGCGCTAGTTTTATATTAGGCATTAATGCAGCTTTTGCTAGACTTGGTTTCACAATAACTATTGCCACTGCTCCACTTATAGGCTTTGGAATAGCAGCATTTACTGCTGGATCAGTTATATCTACATTGACTGGATATACACTTAATCTTGAAGGACCAGTTAAAGCTTTAGCAAGTGCTATCTCTTGGCTTGCTGATAAATTTGCTAAACTATTTGAAAACTCTTCTCTTGTTCTTACCACCTTAGGTGCTATGTCTGGTTTCTTAATAAGTGGTCCTTTAGGTGCTTTAATTGGTGGAACAGTTGGTTTTGGAGCTGGATTAACTCTCAATACTCAGTCTACTAAAAGCTTAACAAAAGAACTTAAAATTCTTGAATCTCAGTTAACAGAAACAAAAAAGCGTATTGACTCATTAAAAGATAGTATGAGTGATCTAAAGCCAGACTCGTACTTATATGCACAAAAAACTGCTGAGCTTAGTGGGTTAGAAAAATCTTATACTTCATTAACACAAAAAATAGCCACTATTAATAATCGTTTAAAAACTGGTAAGGTTTTTGACTTTAATAAAGAACTTCGTCAAAACATGCTTAATTCAGTTGAAGCAGTTGGACAATCTTTACTTACCTTAGCAAGTCCTTTTGGAAATGCTATTAGTGCAATTTGGGAAAAAATGATTCAAGTTAAAAAGAAATTCCCTGGAATGAAAGAACTTACAGGAGAATTTCAAAATATTCCCACTAAACCAGAAGACCCACAAAAGATTGCTGATGAGCTTTATGACTCTTTACAAAATATAACTACTAATGTTTATCAACGACTTCAAGATTTTATTAAATCTGGTAATATTAATTTAGTTAATCTTTTACTTACTCCTAGTAAATATCAATCAACTACTTCTTTATCACCAGTTATGGCTGAGTTACAAGCCCAAGAAGCAACTTTAATTGAACATATTGAAAAGGTTAAAAGTGCATTAAGTCTTGGTATTGTACCAGAAAATATTAAAGTTTCTAAAGATACTTGGACAAAGCAACTTATTGCTGAGTTATCAGAAGCAGAATTTCAACTTGAAGAATTGCAGCAAAAAATAAATATTGTAGCTGATACAAATAATCTTGTTAATGCTACTAAAATAAATAAACTAATAAATGAATTTGAAGCTGGTCAAGCTGCACTTAATGCTTCTTTTGAACAAGGCACAAAAGAATATAGACAAGCTTTAAGTGACTTTATTAGTTACTATAAAAATAAAATTGCTGCTTTACCCACTCTAAAAATAGAACCAGGACAAGAAAAAGTCTTTAATGAACTAAGAGAAAAACTTGAAAAAATTATATCAACTATTAAAGCTAGTGAAAAAGAATTTGGTACTTGGTCTGATTACTTTCAACGAGGTCTTGATACAATTATTAATGATAATAGTATATCACTAATTCAAAAAGCAGTTGAAGACTTTGCTTCGTCTACTGAGGATGCTTTTGTTAATTTTGCAAAAGAAGGTAAATCAGCTTTTAAAGGACTTGCAGATGCTGTTATAGCTGACATTACTAGAATGGTTGTAAGAATGGCTTTATTACAACCCATTGCTGGATATTTAACAAATGCAATGCCTGGAATAA
>ERZ795050.5396-NODE-5396-length-10946-cov-3.916812_pt1 | contig 10946 bp, 9 predicted proteins | sample MGYA00375134_ERZ795050 | MGnify/ENA primary metagenome ERZ795050 (study PRJEB30179, sample SAMN05720221) | activated sludge metagenome | isolation source: Anaerobic digester | place: Japan | collected 2015-05-26 ... | reverse complement strand
CCGAGTCGTTGACCCCCCGCAGCAGTACGGCCTGGTTGGACACGGGAATGCCCGCCCGCAGAATCTTGTCGCAGGCCTCCCGCGATTCCGGCGTCACCTCCCTGGGGTGGTTGAACTGCGTGTTGAGCCACAAAGGCCGGTGGGAAGCGAGCATCCGGGCGAGGTCGTCGGTAATCCGCATCGGCAGAACCACCGGGACACGGGTGCCGACCCTCAGGACCTCGACGTGGCGGACCGTCTGGAGTTCCCCCAGGAACCAGTCCAGTACGTCGAGGTTCATGGTCAGCGGGTCTCCGCCGGAGACGATGACTTCTCTCACCTGGGGTGTAGCACGGACATAACCGACCATCGCCTCCATCTCTTTTTTCGACCGGACGGTCTCCCCTTCATGCCAGATCCTCTTCCGGGTGCAGTGACGGCAGTACATGGCGCAGGTGTTAGTCACTACGGCCAGCACCCGGTCGGGATAACGGTGCACAAGGCCGGGCACCGGCATGGCTTCTTCTTCGTCGAGGGGGTCATCGTCTCCCACCAACTGAAAGTCCGTCTCCCGGAAGTCGGGGATACACTGCTTTCGGAGGGGGTCTTCGGGGTCGGACCAATCGATCAAAGAAAGGTAGTAGGGGGTGATGGAATAACGGAAGAGCTTGGTGAGCGTCTTGTGTTTGGCGGCCTGAGAGGCGCTGAGGTTGAGAAGCGCTGCGAGGTCATCGACCGTCCTCAGCCTGTTGGCCATCTGCCACTTCCAATCGTTCCACTGATACGGGGCGACATCTGGCCATATCTTTTGAACGACACCAACGCCCTTGAATGAATCATCGCCCCTGAGACGGGAAACGTGAAAAGGAGCCGAGGCCTTGTCTGGCGGCTCGTCTTCCTCGCCTGTCACGATTCTCACTGCCATTGCCCCTCCTGTTGTCGGCCTTTCGGTTATTTTACGAACAACGTGCGCCGGAACCTTGTCGCTTCCTGACGATGATTTCGTTTTATCTTTTTTGATGAAGGGGATGGGTCTCTTTCTTCGTCTTCTCACGACGGACAGGACCTTCATGAGTTTGTGAGTGAACGAAGGACGTCGTCGACGGCGCTGCTGTGGTTTTCGCTATAACATTTTTTTTAACCATGTCAAGCGTAAACTGAAAAATTTTCAGAAATTTTCTCGGGAAAATTCGCGGCACGGAAAAGACTTCCCAAACCAGCGCGGATGCCCGTCACATCTCGGTTTGCGACGGTTGCGTTTTTTCATTTTTCCGTTTTACTGCGAAAGACGGCTGCTACGGCAGGTGCGCCGAAGGGGTCGATGGACTGCAAGATGCGGAGCATCTCGTCGTGCACCTTTCCGTTGGACGCCACGACGCCGGGAGAATAGAGTTGGTGCGGGTTTCCGCCGATTTCCGACACGACTCCGCCGGATTCCCTTACCAGGAGCGTACCTGCAGCGGTGTCCCACGGGTTGAGTCTCAATTCCCAGAATCCGTCGAAACGCCCCGCCGCAACGTAGGCCAGGTCGAGCGCGGCGGAGCCGGCCCGGCGGATCGCTTGGGCCTTGAGGGCCATGCCGATGAAGTAGGGGATGTTGTTGTCCGGGTTGGTGCGGATGTCGTAAGGAAACCCTGTGGCGAGAAGGCTTCGCGAAAGGGAGTCCGTTCCCGACACTTTTATTCTCCTGTCGTTGAGGAAGGCCCCTTTCGACTTTTCAGCGACGAAGAGCTCTTCGAGCATGGGGTTGAAGATGACGCCCAGCACGACGTCGCCAGCTATCTCGAGGGCTATGGAGACGCAGAAGACAGGGTAGCCGTGGGAATAGTTCGTCGTCCCGTCCAGGGGGTCGATGATCCATCGGTATTCAGACCCCTGTTTTATCCCCTCGGACTCTTCCGTCAGTACATCGTGCCCCGGGAATTGTTCCCTTATGCGTGCGACCAGCATCTCCTCCGAGAGGCGATCCTCCGCGGTCACGATGTTTATTTCTCCCTTATAGTGGATCGCATGTTGCTGATGGAGCCTTTGCCGGAGAACTCCCCCGGCCTCCTTCGCCGCCGCAACGGCAACCTTTTTGAACGTCTGCATCTGCTCTCTCCGTTGTTGAAGTGGCGAAGATTATATCAGCATCGCGCCTCCCATCGCCAGCGGCTTTAACTTTTTGTTGCGTACCCCTGGGATTGGTGTTAAATGTCAAACACTATTAACTATCTCCATGGTTAAGGGTCCATGAAAGAGGAAATACCGGAAAGAGAAGCTGTTCCAGAGAAAAACCCGTATCCGGATCTCAAGGCCCTGAGGGAAGCAAAGGGCAAGACGTTGAGAGAAGTTTCTCAGACGACCAGGGTCAGGATGGCCTATCTCGAAGCGATCGAGAGCGGTCAATTCCAATTCCTTCCCGAGCGGATATACGCGGAGGGCTTTATCGGGGCATATGCCCGAGAACTCGGTATCGACAGCTCGTTGATCCTTTCCCATTATAGAGATTACCTGCGTAATCTCACCGGCGCCGGGCACGAAAAGGAGACGAGAAAAACTTCACCCCCTGCGCCGAAAAGACCGGCCGACGCCGCACGGCGGGCCGACATCGGCCGACCCCTGCTCCGATGGGTGAAAGGCCACCGACAGATGCTCGGCCGCTCTCTTGTCGTCCTCTTCGCCGCTTTTGCCGTTTTTTATTTTTTGTACACCGACGAGAGGCCTGAACCCGGTGTTGTGCAGGAGGCACCCGCGACGATTGCAGAAAAGGCGGTGCCGGCGGACCGGGTCGGCCCCGGGGAACCCGCGAAGGAACCCGGAAAGGAGGATGCAGGCACTGTAGCCGCTCCCGGCCAGTCCGGTGTCCCCGCCGGGACCGAAGCGAAGCCCGCGACGCAACGGGAGCCCCTGAACCTGGTCGTCACGGCGAAAGAGAAGACATGGGTTAGGGTCACGGCGGACGAGGAACCGCCTTTCGATGTCCTGCTTAGGCCGGGAGACAGGATAGAGCGTCAGGCGCAAGATGTCTTTCATATCGACATTGGGAACGCCGGCGGAGTAGATATCCAGTTCCAAGGAAAACAACTGGACAGAGTCGGGAAGCGCGGCGAAGTAGTTCACCTGGTTTTGCCCGAGCCGGCAGACCGATGAGCAGCGTTGCAGCGGCTTATCGATGAATTAGAATAGGACCTCACTTTAAGGAGAAAATAGAGTCATGTTTGGGATAGGAATGCCGGAGCTTATCGTCATCCTGGTCATCGTTCTGATCATTTTCGGTGCGGGCAAACTACCGGAGATAGGAGGAGCACTCGGCAAGGGCATCAAGAACTTCAAGAAATCCGTGCACGATAAGGACGAGGCCGGCGTGACGCCGGACTCCGGGAAAGTCGACGAGAAAAAATAGCGTCCCCTTCCCCTCAGAAGGGCACGTCGTCGGGTATCTGGTCGGATTCGGGGTGGGCTGTCGGCTCGGCCCAGGCATCCCGTCCCTTTTCCTGACCTTTCCCGTCGAGCATCTGCAAGGTTGCGGCGACGATTTCCGTCGTCGCGCGTTTGTTCCCGTCCTTGTCTTCCCACGACCTGGTCTGCAGCCGACCTTCGATATAGACCAGCTTCCCCTTCGTGAGGTAGCTCTGACATACCTCCGCCAGCCTGCCGAAGGTGACGACCCTGTGCCACTCTGTCCGCTCGACTCGCTCGCCGTTTTTGTCCTTGCGGTATTCATTCGTCGCGAGCCTGAGATTGGCCACCATGGTCCCGTCCTGCGTAAAACGGACCTCGGGGTCGGCGCCGAGCCGTCCGATCAGTATCACTTTATTCACCATGCCCTTCCCTCCAGTGAGTCGTTGCGGCGGGAGCCCGAATCGAAGCTCTGTTAAGCTCATAGCCCGATTGCGAGGCGTTCGTCAAGAAGATTAAAAGGGTGAGATGTTGACTTCGATGGGATGTTCCGCTACAAATGTGGGAAAAGTTTTCGATTTTACTTGGCAGGTTTCCGGATGATTGCCCTGTTGCGGTCCGCTGTTCTGGTGATGCTGGCCGGCCTGTGGACCGGCCTTGTGTCCTCCTTCGTCATCCTGGGGTATCCTTTTTTCCCGGAGGGTGAGAATACTGTTCACAGGGTCGCGCGGAAGTGGGCGAGAGGCATCCTTTGGCTTTCAGGAGTGGAGGTGGAAGTGAGGGGTACGGAAAACATCCTTCCGGACCGACCGCAGATTTTTATGGTCAACCACCAGAGCTTTTTCGACATCTTCATCGTCCTCGCCTTCATTCCCGCCCAGTTCCGCTTTATCGCCAAGAAGGAGCTCTTCCGGGTGCCGATTTTCGGGAGTGCCTTGAGAAGATACGGGACCATCGAAATCGACCGCCAGCATCGCGAAAGCGCCGTCAAGAGTATCGGGGAGGCGGCGAGGAAGATCAGAGAAGGCAAATCGGTGGTTACTTTCCCGGAAGGGACGAGGAGCCCGGACGGCGAGGTTAAGGATTTCAAGAAGGGCGTTTTCCACCTCGCCCAGATGGCCGGCGTCCCTGTCGTCCCCGTTTCGATCGTCGGGAGCCGGGAGATCATGCCCAAGCACTCTCTCAAGGTCAGCCCGGGGAAAATCGTCATGGTCATCGACAAACCGGTGGAGACGGCGGCCTATTCCGAGGAAAGAAGGGATGAACTCATCGCGAAAGTCCGGGATGTGATCGTGAAAAATTTTTGCGACGTCAAGAAGGCTCGGCCGTCTCGGGCTTCTCAGGGGTGAGAGGCAGGCTTCTGAATGGCAAACGACGGTAAAAGAATGAACAGGGGCTCATCATCATCTCCTGGCCGATTGCGCGAGGTCGTGGCGACCTTCTGTCTGGCCCTTGCCCTGTTTCTTTTCCTCTGCTTTTTTTCCTACAACCCTTACGACCCTTCCTTCTCTCATTCTCCGACGGCGGGCGGTAGAGTTGTCGATAACCTCTGCGGCGTCGTAGGGTCATACAGTGCCGACGCCCTGATCCGCTTCCTGGGGGCGAGTGCCTTCTGGCTGCCTGTTTTTTTGGCGGTTGTCGCCGTCAGGCTCTTCAGGAAAGAGTACGATGCCTTTACCTTGCCCATGGTCTGCGGCTTCCTCGCTCTAGTCTTTTCGACTTCGGGCCTCCTGTCTATCGCCGCCGGGCAGGTCCGGTTCCGGGGAGCAGAATTGTCCGCCGGCGGGGTGCTGGGAAGCGCCTCTGTCGAGTTTTTGAAATCATACCTGAACACCACGGGTACGTTGGTCTTCCTCGTTCTCCTATTGATCGTCGCCCTCATGGTTGTCGCCGACCTCTCCCTGGTCGTGCTGGCCAGGAGGTTCGCCGACACCGTGGGGGGAATCCGGTCAAGGCTGTGGTCCTTTGTCTTAGGTAAGATGGAGCGCCGGGAAGAGGAGCGGCTGGAAAAGAATGTGCGTCCGCCGGAGCGGGAGGCGGGGGAAACAGCCTGGGAAGAAGAAAAAGACGCAAAGCCCGTGCCCATCATCTTGGAAGAAAAACCCCTGCCGGCGGCGGAACGGACAAAAGGAAGGAAGGGCGGGCAGGCGGCCTTCGAGTTCATCAAGACGAAGGAAGCCTTTCAGCTCCCGCCGTTGACGCTCCTAGACGACCTGCCGCGGAGGGACACGAAGGTCAAGAAGGAGGGTCTGATCGCGAACGCCCGGCTTCTGGAGCAGAAGCTCGCCGATTTCGGCGTGGAGGGGCGGGTCGTGGAAGTGAAACCGGGGCCGTTGATCACGACGTACGAACTGGAACCGGCTCCCGGCGTGAAACTCAACAGGATTACCAACCTGTCGGAAGACCTGGCGATGGCGCTCCGCGCACCGAGTATCCGGATAGCCCCGATAACGGGCAAGGCCGTAGTCGGCATCGAGATCCCGAACGAGGAACGCGAGCCGGTCCACCTGAGGGACGTCCTCGACCACCCGGCCTTCCTGGAGTCCCGGTTTAGGCTCCCCATCGCCCTGGGCGAAGACATTGTCGGGATGCCGGTAGTTGCCGACCTTGCGAGGATGCCCCATCTCCTCATCGCCGGCACCACCGGGTCCGGGAAGAGCGTCTCCCTGAACGCGATGATCTGCAGCATTTTATTCAGGTCTGCCCCCGATGAAGTCAAGTTCCTGATGATCGACCCCAAGCGCCTTGAGCTTTCCGGCTACGAGGGCATCCCCCACCTCCTCCACCCCGTGGTCGTAGACCCAAAGGACGCCGCCCTCGTCCTCAAGTGGGCCGTCGTCGAGATGGAGCGGCGGTACCGGGTTATCGGCGAAAGCGGGGTGAAAAGCATCGAGCAGTACAACCGGCTTGTCGAGAAGGAGGGCCTGACGGGCTGGAGGCCTTCACCGCAAGGGAAGCCGGGAGCCCCTGGCGAGGAGGGGGAGGTAACCGATGTCTCATCCCCGGCGGACGCGGATGTTAAGTCTCCCCGGGAGAGGCTCCCCTACATCGTCGTCGTCATCGACGAACTCGCCGACCTCATGATGGTGGCGCAGAGGAACGTCGAAGAATCCCTGACGCGGCTCGCCCAGATGGCGCGGGCGGCGGGCATCCATCTCATCCTGGCAACCCAGAGGCCTTCCGTGGACGTGATCACCGGCGTCATCAAGGCCAACTTTCCGACCCGCATCTCCTTCCAGGTCTCCTCGAAAGTGGACTCCCGGACGATACTCGACCAGCTCGGCGCCGAGCAGCTTCTTGGGTCGGGAGACATGCTTTTTCTTCCCCCCGGAACAAGCCGCCTCTCGAGGATCCACGGCGCCTACGTGTCGGAGAAAGAAATCGAAAGGGTCGTCGGCTTCATCAAGATGCAGGGCGAACCGCGTTACGACGACACGATCCTTAAATGCCCCGAAGTCCTCGACGGGGAAAAGAAGGATGAGGATTTCGACGAAAAATACGACGAGGCCGTGGAACTGGTGACCGACCTGGGGCAGGCCTCCATATCTCTCGTCCAGCGCTACATGAAGATAGGCTATAACAGGGCGGCCCGGATAATCGAGCGGATGGAGGCGGAGGGCGTCGTGGGACCCTCGGACGGCGTGAAGCCGCGCAAGGTCCTGGCGAGGAAGCTCCCTCGATGAAGGAAAGGGTCTACATCCACAGCCTCGGTTGTCCCAAGAACCAGGTCGACGCGGAGGTCATGGCGGGGCTCCTCGCCGGGAGCGGCTATGAGATGGTGCCAGGCCCCGAGGAGGCCGAGGTCATCGTAGTCAACACCTGCGCCTTCATCTTGTCGGCGAAGCAAGAGGCCGTCGAGGAGATACTGACGATGGCCGGGTGGAAGGAGCGCGGTGCCTGCCGGCGGCTTATCGTCACGGGGTGCTTGCCCCAGCGTTACGGCCGGGTCCTCGAAAAAGAGATGCCGGAGGTGGACCTCTTCCTCGGTACGGGTGACTTTCCCCGGATTGTGGAGCTGCTCCGTAAGTCGGGGAGGAGCTCCCGCCGGTCTTTCGTCGGAAGGCCCCGCTTTCTGATGGACGCCGGCCATCACCGCTTGCTTGCGCCTTCTCCCGCCAGTGCTTACCTGAAGGTCGCCGAAGGTTGCTCGAACAGGTGCTCTTACTGCGTCATCCCGCGCATCCGCGGCAAGTTCAGGAGCAGGCCGCCGGAGGACGTGCTCGAGGAGGCAGAGGCGCTTGCCCTCGCCGGGGTCAAGGAGGTAGTCCTCGTAGCTCAGGATACCACGGCCTACGGCCGAGACCTGGCAGGGAGGCCGCTCCTCGCCGACCTCCTCAGGGAGCTTGCGGCCGTACCGGGGTTCAGATGGATCCGGTTCCTGTACGCCTACCCGTCGTCCGTCACCGACGAACTGCTGGAGGTCGTCGCCCGGGAAGAGAAGGTCTGTAAGTACATCGACATACCGGTCCAGCATATCGACGACGGGATTCTCAGGGCCATGAAAAGGAAGGGCGGGAGCGCCGAGGTCCGGGATGCGGTTGGCCGTATCCGGAGGATGGTCCCGGAGGCGGTTTTGCGCACGTCGGTCATCGTCGGGTTTCCCGGTGAAACGGCGGCGAGGTTCAACCGGCTGTTAGAGTTCGTCGAAGAGGCACGGTTCGAAAACCTCGGGGCTTTTACCTACTCCCGGGAAGAGGGGACGGAGGCGGCCGGCCTGGCGTACCAGGTCTCGGAGAGGGTCAAGGAGAAGAGGAGGGATCTCTTGATGGAGAGACAGGCGGCGATTTCCTTCGAGGTAAACCGAAGACGGATAGGCCGCGTCGAGGAAGTTCTGTTGGAAGGGGAAACCGGAGACCCCGTGTTTCCCCTCCTGGGCAGGACGCGCACCCAGGCGCCTGAGGTCGACGGGTTCACCTACGTGAGGGCAAAAAAAGGAGAAATCGGAGACATCGTGTTCTGTCGCGTCGTAGACGCCGACACCTACGACCTGTACGCGGAGGAAACAAGCTGACGGCCGTCAGTCATTCCCATCCGAGGGGTTCATACCCCTTCTCTTTCAGGCAGCGGTTGACGAATGCCTTGAACACGGGCGAAGGCTGAGACGCCTTGACGATGCCGCGGACGAGGCCGACCGCGGCCCCGGACGCCGCGCCGATGGCCGCTCCTCTGCCTAAATCGTTGTCAACGGCGCCCGCGGCGCTGCCGGCGATCGTGCCCATGATGCCGCCGCCTGCTGCCCCACCTATGATCTCCGCCCCCGGGTTGGCCTTGACGTAGGCCTCTGCTTTTTGCATGCACTCCGAGATGTCCCGCTGAGCCCGCTCTTCGCCAACTTGTTGCAGATGGTTGTTCGGATAAAGGACCGGTCGCTGGCCCGCACATCCTGCCAGGAAGAAGACGACCAGAATGAGGGATATACGTTTCATGTCTCACCTCTTCGGTAATTCGGGGGGGGACACAGATGGTGTTACCGGAGAAACGTAGCACAGGTGGGGCCGAGGGACAAGGCGAAAGTCGCCCGCCCAAGGAAAATTTTGACATCCGACGGCGCTTAAAGTATAGAAGCGGTTAGCTTTAGGGACGGAGTAACGATTTCATGTCGTTTCGTGACGTTTTGAGTCAGTATGAGCACGAGATAAGGATGATGGAGGATTCCTTGAAGGGGTATCTTCGCTCCGAGGTGTCCCTCGTGCCGGAGATATCAGGACACCTCATCGGCAGCGGCGGTAAGCGGTTCAGGCCGCTCCTTCTCCTCATCTCGGCCGACCTGTGCGGATACCGGGGGGACAGGAGATACCCCCTTTCGGCCGTCATCGAATTCATCCATACTGCGACGCTCCTCCACGACGACGTCATCGACCACGCAGAGACGAGACGGGGGAAGCCGGCGGCAAACCGCGTCTGGGGAAACACGGCGAGCGTTCTGGTGGGTGACTTTCTGTACTCGAAGTCCTTCCAGTTGATGTCCGGAGACGGCGACCTCACGGTGATCGACCTGATTTCGAACACGACGAACACGATGTCGGAGGGAGAGATCCTGCAACTGCAAAAGTGCGGCGACCTCGACATAACGGAGAAGGAGTACCTGCTGGTGATCGAAAAAAAGACGGCGGTGCTGATCTCGGCCGCCTGCGCCGTGGGCGCCTTGATCGCCGGCGCCCCCGGAGCAAAGGTAGATGCGATGGCGGGGTTCGGGATGAAACTCGGGACGGCCTTTCAGCTGACGGACGACACGCTCGACTACGTGGCCGACGAAGAGGAGTTCGGCAAGGCCGTGGGGATGGACCTCAGGGAAGGAAAGGTCACCCTGCCCCTGATCCATACACTGCGCTGTTGCAGCCCCGAAGAAAAGAGGCTGATCAGGGAGGTCGTGCGGAGGAGTGAAGGAGACGGGAACGCCGTCGGAGAGATCACCGCCCTGATCACGAAGTACAAAGGTGTCGATTATGCCCTGGAGAAGGCCCGGGCTTACGTCAACGAGGCCAAGCCCTTCCTGGAGGCCTTCGAAGATTCCCCCCCCAAACGTGCCCTCCTGGCGGTTTCGGATTACATCATAGACCGCAAATTGTAGCGGTCATCCTCCTTATGGACATTCACACCCGGAGAACCTCATAATCCTCCCGGAGGCTGTCCGGAAGCCCTTCCCTGACCCCTTTCAGAGCAATGGGAAGGAAGGCCATGATGTCGGCGGCGCTGATGCCGTCTTCGCCCCTCGCTTCTGCCGCAAGGTCACCCGCGAATCCGTGGACGAAGACTCCCATACGGGCCGCTTCCGGGACGGGCAGCCCAAGGCCGTTCATGGCGGCGATCGTGCCGGTGAGCACGTCGCCCGTTCCCGCCTTGGCCATACCCGGGTTGCCGCTGAGGTTGATAAAGACTTGCCCGTCGGGATAGCCGATGAGGGTATGGGCGCCCTTGAGTACGACGACCGCCCTGAGCTCGCCAGCCGTTTTCTGAAGGAGGCCGATCTTGTCCTCGTTGATCTCGCCGACCGTCTTACCCGTCAGCCGCGACATCTCCCCCGGATGGGGCGTCAGGATCACGGGCCCTTTCCTTCCCTTGAGGATCTCCGGTTTCGCCGACACCGCCGTCAGGCCGTCACCGTCGATGATGAGGGGTTTCTCGACGTTGGCCGCCAGGTCTCTGGCGAGGTCCTGCGCCTCCCGGTCGAGGGAGAGACCCGGTCCGACGACCACCATGTCCATCCTTTCGGCGAGGCCCAGCAGGGTGTCCCGGTTTCTGCTCGCAAGGCTTCCCGATTTCGTCTCCGCCAGGGGGATGAGGACTATTTCGCTCCCCTTCGCGGCGATGTAAGGTGCGATGGAGGCGGGAGCGGCGAGACGTGAATAGCCGCCGCCGGCCTTCAGAAAAGAGTGGGCCGCAAAATAGGGTGCGCCGAGATAACCGGCGGCCCCGGCGACGAAGAGGACTTCCCCGAAGTCCCCCTTATGGCCTTCCCTGCTTCGGGGCGGGAGGGGGACGATGTCGTTCACGGAGACCATGATGTCGCCGCGCTCCTGCACGGACGGGGGGTAGGAGATAGCGGAGACGTATAGTTTACCGCAGTATTCATAGCCCGGATATAG
>ERZ795050.5385-NODE-5385-length-10966-cov-5.213546_pt1 | contig 10966 bp, 13 predicted proteins | sample MGYA00375134_ERZ795050 | MGnify/ENA primary metagenome ERZ795050 (study PRJEB30179, sample SAMN05720221) | activated sludge metagenome | isolation source: Anaerobic digester | place: Japan | collected 2015-05-26 ... | reverse complement strand
AACAAGAAACTAATCAAGAACTACAAGAAGCAAAAGCCCGAATTAAGAAATTAGAAAAAATTATTAAAGCCAGATTAGATTATTGTCAAAAACAAAACGGCTTGCCTTATTGTAAAAATTGTGGATTATCAGAAGATGACTTAAAATAAATATATGAATAATTTAATATAGTATAATTTATGCCAACAAAAGCTGAAAAATTAAAATTAAGAGTAGGAAAAGAAAATGATAAACGCATTAAATATAGCGAGTTCGAGAAATCTTTAATGAAAGATTTGTATAATAAAGGTTGGTCAATTAGAAGCATCGCAAGAGAAATTGGTTGTTCCAGAAGATTAGTTCAATTTACCTTATTTCCAGAAAGATTAGCTCGTGTTTTAGAACTACGAAAGGAACGGCACTATGTTTCTACTAAAGAAAAACATAGAGAATATATGCGACGATATCGAAAACACCTCAATGAGCTTTGGTTTAATAATATAAATGATAGTTAAAGGTCGGAAATTAAAATAATAAAATACTAAAATGTTTTTACTTTATATTTTTATATGTTTAGTCTTCGGATATTGCTGTTCGTTAATAGCCAAAAGCAAAGGACATAATCAGAAATGGGCGTGGTTCTGGGGAATAGTAGGAGGAATGCTTGCTGTTATAGTATATCTTTTTCTTGGTGAAACAAAAGAGAAAAAGATTGAAGAAATGAAAAAAATAATGGCAGATGTTAAAAAAGAGATGAAAGATCAAAATGACAAAGAAAATTAAAATTTTATTAGTAATACTGGTGCTGGCTTTCATAGGTTCAGCAATATATGTTATAATACAAAAAAAGAAAACGAGCGATTTGGAACTCGTGCCGCTTTCGGAAAGGGCTCGCTATCTCAACACTCACAGCAAATTGGCTAAAATCGCCGCCACCCACCTTGAAGAAATGGTAATGGATGCAGAGAAGGAAGGAATATGTTTAATAGTATTATCAGGGTATAGATCAAAAGAGGATCAACAAAGGATTTGGGATAAAGCAGAGGATAAAAGTATTGTGGCTTTACCGGGCAAGAGTGAACATGAAACAGGGCTGGCAGTTGATTTGGGCGGCTGTCCAATGATTGACGGCGTTAGGAATGACGCAGGAGAAAGATTGGAATTGAGAAATGATTTTGAAACATTGCCGGAATACCAATGGCTTAAAGAAAACGCGGCAAAGTATGGCTTTTATCAGAGCTTTACAGCGGAAAATCAAAACAAAACTGGTTTTCCGGCGGAAGGCTGGCACTGGAAATTTAAATATAGCATATGGCAAAAATAAAACCTATAAAAAAAGAAAAGGTTAATATAGGAAAAGGTAAAGGATTTTTTAAATTCAAAGGAAACGATGGAAAGATTTATCGTATGGGATTAAAAGAGAAGGAATTTTGTGAAAGATACTTGGATTTTAGCGGGAATGGATCAGAAGCGGCAGCAGCGGTTTATAAATGCAAGAACGCGAGAGTGGCGGCATCTATGGCTTCGCGTTTGTTAACATCTGTTAATGTTATTGCATATATTGATTTGAAATTAGAAGAAAGAGGATTTTGCGATGAAAATGTTAAAAAGCAGCATTTATTTACGCTTAATCAATTTGCTGATTTGGGCGCAAAAAATAAAGCAATTGATATGTTTTACAAGCTTAAAGGGGAGTATGCGCCAGAAAAGTTGCAGGTTGAGCATGAATTTGATAATGTTAGCGATAAGGAACTCGCTGAAATGGAAAAGACACTTATTGATTTTTTATTAAAAAAGTAAAAAATCCGCTGCTAAAATTTTTATGGAGATAATTAAGGTTCATTATAAAATTTCTAAACCAGTTAAAAACTGGAAGGAAATTGAAAAAGAAGCATTGGAGTTGCTTCGTTATTTGCATTTTGGGAACTTCAAAGGCAACTGGAATAAGGCATTTGCTATTTCTCATTGCCAGGTTTCAGAAACTCCATATGCGTTTTTTGTAGTGTCGCAGGATGTCTTAGCTGAAAAAATGTTTGAGAGTTATTTTATTATTAACCCGGAAATAATTGAAGCGCCGGCGACAAAAGACGTGGCAGGGAATAAAGTGCCAAATGAAGTTGAATATGAAGAGGCATGTATGAGCTTTCCTTTCCGTTTAGCAAGAAGGATTAAGCGATATGATTATATAAAAGTTAGATATCAAATTCCTACCTGGCACGGATTAAAAACAATTAAGCGTGAATTAAAAGGCATTGCCAGCGAGATATTTCAGCACGAATACGACCATTTACAAGGCAGAAATATCTATTTTGAGAGCGAAACGCCGGTAAAATGGTGGGAATTGATTGGCAAAGAACGCTCAAAGGGCGGAACTTCGCTTGAGCCGGCAGAAAGTTTAGGGCTGGAAAGAGCAAAAGAAAAGACTATTGACCCTACAAAATTAAAAGATTATGGCAAAAAAAATTGATCCAATTAAACAAAGAGTGCTTGATTTGTGTGGCACTACTGATAAAGATGTTGTATTAAGCAAATTGCGCACGATTAAAGAACAGAAAGTTAGCCGGTTAAAGCATAAAAAATATCGTTATTTTGTGCCAAATGGCAAAGGAGAGGAATATATCAGGCAAGTAGGCAGTGGAGATAATTTTATTATTTTATTCTCGGCGGCAAATGGTGTTGGTAAAACTACCACTTCAGCAAACATTGTCGCGCATATTCTTTGGGGAGAGGACAGCGAAAATCCTTATTTTGACTTGCCGCTTTTTAAAAACTTTCCTTATCCGAAAAGAGGAAGGATTGTTTCTGATCCAACTAACATTGAAAAAAACCTTATTCCTACACTTAAAGAGTGGTTTCCGGAAGGCAGATATAAGACCAGCAAGGCAGGAAAGCATTATGATAGCCTTTGGATAACTGATACTGGATTTGAGTTTGATATTATGAGTTATGAGCAAGATGTTAAGGAATTTGAAGCAGCAACACTTGGCTGGTGTATTGAAGAAAACGAGAGGGTTTTATTAGAAGATGGTCGTTGGTTGCCAATTAAAGACATCAAGGTTGGAGATGTTGTTTGGAATACTAATGATAATTATCGCAAAAAGAAATGCCGGGTAATAGCTAAATTTGATAAAGGCATTAAAGAAACAATTAGGATTAAAGTAAGAGGAGGACAGACAATCATTTGCACTCCTGACCATAAAATTTGGTGTTCAAATAAAAGAAAGTGGATTGAAGCCGGAAAATTAAAAAAAGGAGATAGATTATATTCTCCAAGTTTTCCTATTAATTTATTTAATACTTTTGATGAGGATTTAGCATTCCTAATCGGTGTTTGGATTGGCGATGGCTGGTTTAATAAATCGGTATTTGTATCTTGTGCTGATGATGTTTTATTGGCGGAAATAGAAAAAAGGGTTGAAAAAATATCTCATAAAAATAGATACGATTACCGAATTATTTGTAAAAAATTGAGAAACTATTTAATTTCGTCTGGTCTTTCAGGAAAAAAATCTGGAACAAAATTTATTCCTGATGTTTTTTTCAAAGAGGATAGAGCAACGATTGAATTATTAAGAGGATTATATTCTACCGATGGCTGGTTTTCTAATAATGGAATCGGATATGGGACGACATCAAAAAGATTAGCCGATGATTTAGTGCTTTTATTAAAAAATAGGGGAATTAAAGCCGGGATTTACAATAAAAAAAGACAAAAAGAAAATTGGAATGATCAGTATTTTGTTTTAATTTGTCAAAAAGATAGCATTATAAAATTTTGTGAATTAGTTGATGTTCCAAATAAGAAAAAGGAATTGAATAAAGTTTTAATGGAAGCCAAAAGAAGGAAAGGTAAAACTATTGGGAAGGAAAGAAAAAAGAGGGATACAAGGAGAGCTGTTTTATCGGTTGAGAATTTTGGCAAAAAAAGGGTTTATGATATTTCAGTTGAAGGAGAACATAGTTTTATCTGTAATGGGATAAGGGTTTCAAATTGTTGGTTTGATGAGCCGCCACCAGAGCCGATTTTCAAAGCAACAGTTGCTCGTATGAGAAAGGGCGGGGTAATCTTTATCTCTGAAACTCCGTTGTATGCCGCTTGGCTTTATGACCATATTATTGCCAACCCGGATAAGGACTTGTTAGCAAAAGGACAAAGGGTTTATGTAGAGGCTGATGTAGAAAGCGCTTGTAAGCAACATGGCATTAGGGGACATTTAGACCATTCTCACATTGAGAAAATGATTGCTGAATATACGGAGGACGAAAAACAAGCAAGAATTTATGGAAAATTCCAGCATTTAGTTGGTCTTCGCTTTAAGGCATTTAGCCGAAATGTCCATGTTGTCAGACCATTTGAGGTTGACCCAAGACGCTTTTGTGTTTATCACGCCCTTGATACACACCCACGAGTTAATGACGCCGGGACTTGGATTGCGGTTGATGAACAAGGCAGAAAGTTTGTTGTTGATGAGCTTTGGGAAAAATGCGTTGGCGGAACAGAAGAATTGGCGCAAAGGATTAAAAAGAAAAACGAGCAATACAGGATTGAGCGACAATTGCTTGAACCTTCGGCTTTTATTGAGGATCAGCATACAGAGCAGAGTTTAGCGGCAAAATTGGCTCATTACGGGCTTTTCTATGTTGAAGCGACTAAAATGAGGGCTATCTCTGATAAACGCATTGAGGACGCTTTGGCTTATCAAAAAATCAATGTTGGTGATGGGGAGGAATATATCAAGTATCCAGAACTCTATGTTTTTGATACCTGCCCGAGAACTATTTACGAATTTGAGCATTTGCGCTGGGACGAATGGCAAGGCAAGACTGCCGAGAAAAAGGACGTCAAAGAAAAGACCATTGACAAGGACGACCACATGATTGAAAACATTGGGCGTATTTTAATTCAAGAGCCACAATTTTATCCTATGCCACAAGCAGGAAATTCAGGGATTGCTGATGACCCTGACTATGATCCATTCCCAAAAACCCTTTAATTAAGTTATTCACAAGTTATCCACTTGACTTTTTCAAATAATAAAGTAATAATTAGATAGGCCGAATAGCCGCCATGATATAATAAAAGACATGAGAATAACCACCTACAAAGTTGACAATTATCGCAATTGTCCGGTGTATTACAGAAATTTTGGTCATTGCTTTGAGTATCTGGCAATAATCAATGGTGAAATATACACAGCGCATATCTCGGTTATTCCGACGTTTATCAACCGCTTGCTTCACTTATTAAGAATTGAAAAATCAGAATACAGTCGCCAGCAACAGGAAAAAATTCTTATTCAGTTGCGTAGAATGGCTGAAACAACTATTGATTTTATTTTAGGTGATAAAAAAGAGGAAATAAAAACATAAAAAAATGCCACAATCATTTGAAAATTGTATATCAAAAGGCGGTCGTGTCCGCACAAAAAGAGTTAACAAAGACCAATATATTAAAATTTGTTTTTTGAATGGGAAGAGTTATCCCGGCGAAGTTCATAATTATAAAAAACTTTCGCGCAAACAAAAATAATAAAAAAATAATAATAAAAAAAGCATAACTGGAAATTCGCCAAATTTTACCAGCTATGCCAAATAAAAAAATACAAGAAACAGAGCCAACACGAAAGCTAACACCATTTGAGGAAGAAGCAAACAAGTTGGAAAATCGGGATTGGAAATCATTGATTGATCAGGTTGAGGCGGAATATCAGCTGGCGTGGTGGTTTATGAGGCCCAAACTTGATGAATGGGCTGTGCGTCTAAAAATTTATAATAATCAAAAGCGCGACAAAGATACTATTGGCGATCCTTTGCTTTTTACTATCCACCAGACCGTATTGGCTTCGCTTTACAGCGACCGATTGGGGGTGGATTTTTTAGGTAGAGAAGCTGGCGATGAAGAAGTAGCGGAAAACTTGAACGCAATGGCTGAATTTGATTATGACGAAATGGAAAAGGATATTTTAGATTACGAATGGGATTGGGATGCTTCATTCTTTGGCAGAGGACTTTTGCTTAATTTTGAATTTGACCGAAAACTGAAATGTCCAGCACCAGAAGTTATTGATCCTATGACATGGTTGCGTGATCCACGCGCCACTTCTGTTAATGGCGACCGCAAAGGCAGGGGCGCAATGAAATTTGGTGGTAGAGAAATTAGGCTTTCAAAGAACGACATAGAAAAAGCCGGCATTTATTTTAATTACAAAGATTTGAAGCCTGACACCGGGGATATTCGCTCGTTGATTGATGCCAATGTTCAGGCAAGAATTACTGCTCAAGGGCTTGGTGATTTTACCAAGTTTGAAAAATTAGTTGGCGATAATGCTGATTATAGGGCTTTGGAATGGTTTACACACTGGAAAGGCAAAAAAGTTATTGTAACACTGGCTGATAATCGCAAGAGAGTAATCCGTTATACTGAAATTGGTTCTGATCTGTTCCCGATAATTGACAGACCAATTTATCCTATTTCACATGATTGGGACGGTGTATCTATTCCTGATTTAGTTGAAGACAAGCAAAGAGCGAGATCAATTATTCAGAATTTAGGATTAAAAGGCGTTTATTTGGGCTTACACCCGACTTATTTATACAATACTAACCTTATTAAAAACAGAGGCAATCTTAACATTGATTTTAATAAGCATATTCCGGTTGATGGCAATCCAGCAAATGCTATTGTGCCAGTTCAAAGGCAATCAATCAAGCAGGAAGTCCAATGGATTTTAGAGATTTTAGACACTGCCGCGCAAAGGGCAACAGCAACGCCAGATATTCAGCAAGGCATACAATCAGAGAAAAGAAGGACAGCCACCGAAACAAACTTAATTTCAGCTAAAGTTGATACAAGGTATTCTCTTTCAGCCAAGATATTTGGTTGGTCAGAAAAGAGGTTTTGGCAACAATGGTATCGTCTTTATAAAGAGCATTTTGAAAAGGATATTGACGAGAAGGTTGTCAGGATTGTCGGGGCAATGGGTGCGAAATGGCGACCGCTTACTCGGGAAAATATCATTGCTAACACTGATCCAGACATAAAAATTGAAAGCAAGGTCATTTCAGAAGCGACAAAATTTAATGACTTGCAGAAATATCGTTTATTTATCAAGGATATTATTTCTATTGATCCTCAAAATAGCAATATCAGATTTGCTTTAAGAAAAATTGGTCGTCTTTCGGGCTTTACCAAAGAAGAGGTTGAGCAGATTTTGCCGCCTAATGTCGACGAAATGAACGCGGAAACTGAAAATGATTCGCTTAATAAGGATAAAATTACACCAGTTGAGGTTGTGGATGATGATTTTATTCATATGGAAGTTCATAACAAAGCCGCTGATACTCCAGCGAAGTTTGCTCACATTGAAGCCCATAAAAGAGCAATGATGCTAAAAAGAGTAAATCCAGAACTTGATTTGGCAAAACAGCGTCCAGAAAATCCACAAACAACAGAAGAAATAAAGTCGCCAGGCGTGAGTTTTGTTCCACCAGGTGGTAGTGCAATACCAACAGGCGGGAAACTAATACCAATGAAATAATAAATTTATGGCAAAGAAGAAAGAAACAAAAATTAAAGGAATAGAAGTATTGACTGTGCCAATAGCGCAGCCACAACTTCAAACAGAAGCGCAATCAGTTATTGCGGCTTTGAAATCAATGGCAGCGACAGAAGGTTGGGCGATAATAGTTAAAATCTTAAATGACAACATTAAATACCTTGAAAAAGCAATTTTAGAAAAGATTGACCCAGAAACCAAAGAACCATTATCTGAAGCAGAAGTTGAAATTTGCCGGATTAAAAGGTTATTAAACATTGAATTGAGAGACACGCCGCAGAATTACAGCGAAATAGTTAAAGAAATTGGCAATTTGCCAGAGAATTATGACCCTTATTACAAAACGAAAGAAGAGATTGATAAAGCAAGATTTGCGCCGCCAGCAGACGATAAGGGGAGATAGAAAGCACTTTGACAACTTAAAATGTCCTTGTAGTGAATGTTCGCGCAGAACTATTGCGAGGTTCACTGAAACCGATTATCTGTGGGGGACTTTGGCGAATTTCCTACTTACAGACCACTATATCTAATGCCTTCGGGATAAAATTGAAGTTTAACTTCTTATCCAAATTACGAAGGCTAAATAAGATCGTGGCGCAAGTAGTCGGTTTCATTGAGCTTCGCAAAAAGCTCTGCCGTGCGATTTAGTCGGTCGCACGAGGCGTGCATAAAAGCACGTATCCGCTGAATTTCGTTTTCGGCATTGCGAAAGGAAGCGTGTATTTTACAAACATATGCCAGATGGTCTAAATAAAGATCAAGCCGTCGGTCAAGGTGAAAACCAAGATGCAGACGAGGTTAAGGCAACTGACGCCGGAACGGATCAGGAAACTGATACCGGGCAAAAGTCAGAAACAACCAATATCGGAATAGAGGACGCCGATAAAGGTGAAGGTGAGGGCGATGGCACTCAAAAAGACGCCTCAAAAGAGGAAGGTCAAAAAGAAGCCAAAGTCCCCACAGACAATAAAGGTTCTCAAAAAAAGGGCGAGGACGACAATGCAGAACCAGAAGTCCGAAAGCGCTTATCTCCGCAGGATTTCATTATTCAGCGCCAGCAGAAAAAGATTGCTAAATTGAAAGCTGGCGAAATTGACGAAAGAGAAGAAAGTGAAGATGAGGAAATCGCGCCAGAGGACGAGGCACTAATTAAAAAAGTCGTTGCGCCTATACTTCAACCAGTTCTTGAAAAGACATTATTAGCAGAAGATGAGCAGGAAATTCAGGATTTTCTTAAAGAGAATCCAGAATTCAAGCCATATGAAGCAAAAGCCCGACGCTTTATGCAGCACCCTTCAAGAAGACAATTGCCTATAAAATCTATCTTTTATGAGATAGCAGGCGACGATCTTCTGAAAATTGGGGCTGAACGCAAAGCAAAAGCTGACGAGAAAGCAAGGCAAACTCAAACCGGAGGCGGCTCAAACCGAGCTGGCGAAGGTGGAGGTAAAAGCTATTGGGAATTGTCAAAAGAGGACTTTGAAGCCAAACAAGAGAGAATCAGACATAGTCAAGGTTAAAGATTTCTCTTTTTTAGGGTCGTTAAATTATTAACTAAATTATTAAAAAATATAATTTAAAATGCCGAATACTACACGGACACAAATCCCAGCAGAGGTGAACAATTTTTATGACAGAACTCTTTTAGAAAGAGCAATGCCATTATTGACCCACCTCAAATGGGCGCAGGTTAGAGATATTCCAAAAAACGCCGGAACTAAAACAATTAAATTCCGACGCTATGGAAATCTATCTGCCGCTACCACTCCTTTACAGGAAGGCATTACGCCATCAGGTAGCCAATTATCCGTTACCGATATTACAGCAACCGTCGCTCAATACGGCGATTATGTAACGGTATCGGATGTTCTTACTTGGGAAAGTGAGGACGCAGTCTTAATGGAAGCCGCCGAGATAATGGGAGACCAAGCCGGCGACACATTAGACCAACTTTGCCGCGATATATTAAACGCAGGCACAGGAGTAATTTACTCCGGAAGTGGTAATACCTCAACAGGAGACATTGCCGCCGGAGATGTAATTTCTCTCGCAAACTTGGACACCGCTATTGCGAACTTAAAAGCCAATAACGCTAAAAAGATTACGAGACAAGTAAATGCTTCAACTGGATATAACACCAGTCCTATCAAAGCCGCCTTTATTTCTATTGTTCACCCAAAAATTGCGGTGAAGATTAGAACTTTGGCAATGGCTGCTAATATGTGGACACCAGTTGAGAAATATGCCAGCCAAGCCGGAGTAATTGAAGGGGAAATTGGTTCATACGACGAAATTCGTTTTATTGAAACCAATAACGCCAAAATTAAAGCCGGACAAGGCACTAGCGGTATTGACGTATATTGCACGCTTGTTATGGGGGCAAATGCTTATGGTATTACCCGAATTTCAGGTGAAGCATTAAAAAATATCGTCAAGCCACTCGGTTCAGCAGGTTCAGCCGATCCTTTGGATCAGCGCGCAACTTCTGGCTGGAAAGCCACCTTTGTCGCTAAAATTCTCAATGAGAATTTCATACAAAGGATAGAAAGCGCGGCTGTCTAACGGACAAAACCGCCTTTGGAAATGTCGCATGCCAAAGTCCTTAATTTAAAAAATTAACAGGAAATAAACTCTTATGAGTGAAAAAACTAAAAATCCGCTCTTGGGAGAAGATGATCCGGGCGAAAGCGCGGAAATCAACAAAGAGCCGGAAAAGCAGAAATCAGCAAAAGCAAAGGTAAATCAACCTGTCAGCAATGATGACAAGTTGAAAGCCGAAGCTATTGCAAAGTTTCCGAAGGATATAATCGCACAAACGAAGTATATCCTTGATAATTCAGAGCACGTTAACTTTATCATTCCAAAAGTTGAAGGAGAAATTGGAGTAGAGGAAGTAATGATCAACGGCTATAAGCTGACGATCCAGCGAAATGTATTAGTATCAATACCAATACAGGTCGCAAAAATCCTCGCTGAAAAATACCAAATAGCTCTTGAGGCTGGTAAAGAACATAAAATTGATCGTGCTTCTGATGTTCAAGATGCATTGGCTTAAAAATAAGTCGTAAAGCCAATCAAAATAAAATAAATTTAACTAATTCCTATGCTTAAAAACTACAATGTTAATGGTTGTCTAAAAGCGCCAGGATTAGCCATTGGGGGTGGTTCAAAACTGACCTTCAAATATGGCAATACCTTTGCGGTAATTGCTAATGGCTATATTTCTGACGATGTAACGACAGCCGATGCGCCATCGCTTACAACTGCAAAGTTAAGCACCGGTGTTGTTGCAGGAACATTGGCAACGGACTACGTTCGCGTTTATACTTTATTGGCTTCGGTCAATAAGGATACTGGCGCAGCAACCTTTACTCTTGCTGCAAGCAAGGACTTTGCGGAAGGACATGTTTGGAAGTTAGAGGATATCAACT
>ERZ795050.5383-NODE-5383-length-10969-cov-3.650449_pt1 | contig 10969 bp, 11 predicted proteins | sample MGYA00375134_ERZ795050 | MGnify/ENA primary metagenome ERZ795050 (study PRJEB30179, sample SAMN05720221) | activated sludge metagenome | isolation source: Anaerobic digester | place: Japan | collected 2015-05-26 ... | reverse complement strand
GAAGCCATCTGCCTCTATAGGCGGTGGTAGTTCACAGATGGACATGTAAGCTATGTATATGAAGATATTTGTATAGAGGAGATGTGGAGGCTGAATGCCCAAGGAAAGTGGGATTTCACTTTTGACAAGGTGGGAAGATGGTGGAATGGCGATAAAGAAATTGACATTGTGGCGTTTGACAGCACCGGAAATGATATAATATTTGGGGAGTGTAAATATTGGGAAGGCAAGGTTGGAGTGAATGTACTTGCTGCTCTTGAAGAAAAGGCGAAGTTTGTAGAGTGGAAAAGGGAAAAACGTCGGGAACACTTTATATTATTTGGAATTAACGGATTCACAGATGAACTGGTTGAATTAGCAAAGAAAAGGGAAGATGTTGTGTTGTGTGAATAAAATAAGAGAAATACATAAGCATTCTTGATTAATAAGTTGGTGAGGAATATATGTTTGATGTAATTGCAATAGGTGAATTGTTAATAGATTTTTTGCCTTCGGGTATGAATGAAAACGGATTACCCCTTTTTTCAGCAAATCCCGGCGGTGCCCCGGCAAACGTTCTTGCAATGCTTGCGAAACTGGGCGCAAAAACGGCTTTTGTCGGCAAAGTCGGTAAAGACGGTTTCGGACAGTTTTTGAAGGCAACTCTTTTAAATGCCGGGATTGATACGTCCAACCTTTTGATGAGCACAACTGAAATGACAACTTTGGCCTTTGTTCATCTGGATGACAAGGGCGACAGATCCTTTAGTTTCTATCGAAAGCATTGTGCCGATGTCAGCTTGGATGCCGGTGAGCTTGACAAGGATCTGTTGAGTTCCTGCCGTTTTCTGCACTTCGGTGCCGTCTCGTTGACGGATGAGCCGAGCAGGACTGCTACTTTGGAGGCAGCAAGAATCGCAAAAGAGTCGGGAGCAATAATTTCCTATGACCCGAATTACCGCTCTGCATTATGGGATAATGAGCAGCAAGCTGTAAAATATATGCTAAAGGCAATGGAATATGCTGATTTGGTAAAAGTGAGCGAAGAAGAACTTTCGCTAATGACCGGATGTACGGATTATTCCCTGGGAGCTGAAAAACTCCTTGCAATCGGTCTGTCTGTCATCTTTGTTACCTGCGGTGAAAAAGGATCTTATGTTTTTACCGAAAGCAGCTGTGCCAACCATGGCGGATATAGAGTAAAAGCAGTTGACACCACAGGAGCCGGGGACACTTTTATGGGAACTATGCTGTGGCAGCTAAAGGATAAGTCGTTGGACGAGATAACACAAATATCCGAGGAGGAATGGGAGGAACTTTTGGCCTTTTCCAATGCAGCAGGTGCCCTTGTGGCTACGAAAAAAGGAGCAATACCTGCAATGCCTGATTTGGACACGATATATGCTTTTAGAAGATCCTCTCATGCAGAAAATCCGCCGGTTGGATAAGCCGGTTGACGAATTGGCTGAAGGCGAACCAATGGTGAAGATATTGAGCAGTTGAAGAAATTAAAGAAAGGTTTTGAGGTATATAAAATGTCAAGATATAAATGTATATTATTTGACTGCATGGAAACTGTAATTGATGTTATTGAAAAGCCTGATTTGAGACTCTATGCGTATTGGGCTTATTCCGGCTGCGGTTATGAATCTTTATGGGAAAGCTTTGATGCCTTTGCACAAAGCTATAGTAATATAAGAAATGCATTTAGAAATAGTTATAAAGAATTTGAAGAATATAATCTGTTTGATATATTCGAATATATGGCAAGACAGCTTTCGGATGACGGTAACGTCAAAGAAAAGGTAACAAAAGCACTTTTCAATAATTATTGGGGAAACTACAAATCGAACTGTATTGTTTATGATGACGTTAAGTCTGTTTTATCCGAGTTATCCGATAAATATAAACTAGGAATTGTATCAAACTTTATAGTGAAAGATGGAGTAGAGGAACTTCTTGAAATTAACGGCATTCATAAATATTTTGATTTTGTCGTTACTTCTATAAAGGTAGGATGGAGAAAGCCCCATCATAGAATATACGATACAGCATTGGACTTGGCGAAAGTATCGAAAGAAGAAATACTTTTTATAGGAGACGACTATGCTTGTGACTATGAAGGACCGACAAAATATGGGTTTGATGCGGTATTGCTAGATAAGGAGTGCATTTACCGCAATGTAGAGAAAAGAATAGTAACCCTTGATAAAATAGTCGATTATTTAGATTGAATATCTTACTATTATATGAAGCATAATACCCTATATATCAAAGAGAAAAAAATATTAGACCAGTTGACAATTATAGGGCATAAGCATACAATAAAATAGGGATAAAAACTCGATAGATGAATACACTGGAAGTTTACGGCTGTTACCGTAATAAAAGCAAATACTTTATTATTAGGGGACTTGTGTTTATTTGAATTTTCGGAGGTGAGAAGAGTGGAATCTGGCAGTAGTAATATTGACTGTGGAGATAAACGTATATACTACGGGAAAAATAGAATTACAACTGTCAAACTCTGTTCTTCGCTGACGAGAGTTTGCTTAATGTTATAATTCAAATTCTATTTTTTCGTATATGTTTTTTTCCCAGAAACGAATCTCTATTGTCATTTTTTAACGTTTTCTTCGAAAAATCAGTTTGCATAATTAATTGTTAAATTTAATGATTAATTTAATAATCATTATTTAGGGTTATATTGGCATTAAATTGCTTATAGCTTTTATTGCCTGTTATAGCTATTGCTTTATATTAGGTTAAAGGTAATTTTTTATATTATTTCAAGAAAGCAGAGGTGGTAGTTATGGATCCCGAACCTTTACCCGGTTATTGTAATGAAAAAGTGAATAATTTATTCAGGGCCATAGCTACTAATGGGATAGTGTGGCCCTATTGAAGGAGGGCTGCAAAATGAATGAAAAAATTCTTGCTCTTATTGAACAGGGCAAATATGCTGATGCAAGAAAAGAAATTGTTGAGATGAACGTTGTTGACATTGCACAACTTTTTGAAGAATTGGACCGGCAGAAACTTTTGGTGGTATTCAGGATACTGCCTAAAGATGTTGCATCCGGTGTTTTCTCTTATATACCCAATGAACTTCAAAAATATATCATTGAATCTATTACTGACAAGGAAATAAAGACTATTATAGATGAACTGTTTTTGGACGATACAATTGCCTTTTTGGAAGAAATGCCTTCAAACATAGTAAAAAAGGTTCTTAAGAATACCGATGAAGAAACGAGAAAACTTATAAATCAATTTTTGAACTATCCTGAAGATTCTGCCGGAAGCATAATGACTATTGAGTTTGTTGACTTAAAAAAAGAAATGACAGTAAAACAGGCATTAGAGCATATCAAGGATACAGGGGTTGACAAGGAGACAATTAACAATTGCTATGTCATTGACAACAACAGAATACTGGAAGGCGTAATATCAATCAGAAAACTGATATTAAGTGATGGTTCAGCAGTAGTTAAAGACATTATGGAAAAAGATGTTGTGTATATTAACACCCATGATGATCAGGAAAAAATGGCATCGTTATTCAAGAAATATGACTTCCTATCAATGCCTGTGGTTGATAACGAATGCAGGTTGGTTGGAATAGTGACAATAGATGACGCTGTAGACATCATAGAGCAGGAAAATACCGAAGATATTCATAAGATGGCTGCTATGAAGCCGTCTGAAGATAAATACCTGAAAACGAACGCATTGGTGTTAGCAAAGAATAGAATAACCTGGCTTTTAATCCTAATGATTTCGGCGACTTTTACAGGAATTATTATAAGAAAATTCGAAGATGTGTTGCAATCGGTTGTGGTTCTTGCTTCATTCATTCCAATGCTCATGGACACAGGTGGAAATGCCGGGTCTCAGTCATCGGCACTTGTTATCAGAGGCTTGGCCTTGGGGGAAATAAGCCTAAAGGATGCTCTGAAAGTCCTTTGGAAGGAGATTCAGGTAGGCTGTCTTGTCGGGCTGGCTCTCTCAATAGTAAATTTTGTAAGGTTATATTTTGTGGAGAAAATTAATTTATCAATATCTATAACTGTGTGTATAACCTTGCTGTTTACAGTTATATTAGCAAAAATTGCGGGCGGGATACTGCCTATTATAGCAAAAAAATGTAAGATAGACCCTGCAATTATGGCAGGTCCGCTGATAACAACTGTTGTTGACGCTGTAACTCTGACTATATATTTTTCAACAGCGGTATGGTTATTGGGAATATAAATGATTTTTACATGTGCCATCTTGATTAACTTTGCATGTTATGGTATAATATTCTAGATATTTATACGAATCTGGTTCAAGAATACAGAAGCAATACGGTTCTAGCACTATATGCAGTAATCTGCATTAATGTATGCTATTGAAGGCATATGGTTTTTCAAAAGAAGATCCGTATGCCTTTTTTAGTGGGATTTCACGAAGTGAAATGACCAAAAAGCGATGGAGGGCTCGATACCACCGGAGTTTTTGTTGGCGTTCATGGCGAGGATTAATGGCATATTCCTTTTGATTGTTATACCAAATAACTCATTATGACGAGGAGGTTTTATTATGGCATGTTTTATTGTACCTGTTGCAGAGGCCGTTGTAACGACCGTTATTACCAAAGCTGTAAAATCTAAAGATACTAAACCGGAAGCTTTAAAGGCTGACACCGTCAGCTTTTCGGCAAAACACAAAATCCCATTCTCAAGAAAACTGAAATGGCTCAGCAATATGCTATGGGGAGGATCAGTTCTGCTTGCCTTTGAGCATGTATGGCACGGTGAGGTAGTGCCATGGTTCCCGTTCTTGACAGCGGCCTCCGACCCGGCCGAGACATCGGAGATGCTCTTTGAAATGGCTACAGTCGGCGTGTCCATGGCCTTAATTGTTACCGCTGTCTGGGGTGTCATGCTGCTTGTGACCAATGCTATGGAGAAAAAGGCTATAAAAGCACATCCTGCTCAAATTAAGGAGGGATGTATATGACTTTACTTACCACCGTTTTCGCAGCGATAATTTGCACAATCATTTGGTATAAAAACGCTCCCAACAGTGAAATGAAGGTCGGTATTCTCTGCTGGATGTATTGGGGTGCTTCGCTGATGTGGCTGGTGGACGCGGTCTTCGAGTACGTCGAACTTAAGGCAGAGTATTTCACTCCTGCACCGGTTGATATGCTGAATGATTTCTATTTGGGACTATCTGTTGTTGCACTGGGGCTTATTATCTGGCTTGTGATTCTTCTCATCAAAGACCCAAAGGGTGTTGTCAAAGCAGCGTTGTTTAAAAAATAGTAAGAGCTAAATAAAGAACAGCCCTGCTTTCAAAATGCGGGGCTGTTCTGGCAAGTGGGGTTTCACGAAGTGAAATGACCAAAAAGCGATGGGTGTTTGATGCCCCCGGAGCTTTTTTTTCAGAATAAATTATTGTTATTGATTAATAATATCCATTGTTGTATTGTTATAATTAAAATAATCAATAAAAACATCGATACATAAAAGGGAGTTATAGCTAGTGAAATTTAAGACAAAGCTAATGATATATATTGTATGCATAACAATTGTTCGGCTCGCAGTTTTCTTTATTGCAAATCCGATAATTTGCCCGGATACGCAATCATATATTGATCTTGCTAAAAATATTGTGAATTTTGACTTTTCCGGCTTTAACGGACTTAGAACACCGGGTTATTCATTGATTTTATTGCTTGCGGGATTTAATTTGAAAATTACAGTTTTGATACAGATGATTTTCGGAGTAGGTATATCTTATTTAATTTCAAATATCGTCTATGAGTTTACAAAGAAAGAGAATCTTTCAATAATTGCTTCTGTTTTTTACGCTGCCTTCATTCCCTTTCTGTATTTTGAACTTGCTATTTTAAGTGAAACTACTGCAGCCTTTTTTATACTATTATCTTTTACATGTTATATTAAGCTTCTCAAGAACAAAGACAGGTATTTGATGAGGGTTTTACTAATTAGTATTTTTACATTGATTGCAGCGTTTACAAGACCGGTTTATTTAGTGATGGCTCCATTATATGTTGTTTACTTTATGTTTGATTTTAGAGCCAATAAGCTGAAGCTTGGACAATCAATAAAATACCTGGCAGTTTTTGCTTTGCCTATACTTATTGGCGTTATTGGGTGGTCATATGTTAACCTTAAATATAACGGTACCTTTTCATTTGCAACAGGTCGTGGATTTGCTGCTATGGAAATGGCAGGAGACTATATTGAGTATGCTTCTGATGACCATCCATATAATATTATCAAAGAGGTTTATATTAGGGAAAGGGATATTAATATTCGAAATGGTGCTCCCCATATTGATACTATATGGGGGATAACCGATGAACTCCAGGAGAAAACAGGCCTTAGTTATAATGAACTTTCCAAAGAGGTTAAGAAAATGTGTACTCAAGTCATGTTAAAAAAGCCTGATATATATTTCAAGTCCGTTATCAGATCAATGATAAATTTCTGGAAAACATTTGGGAGACCGATTTTTACTGAGTCGAATATAAGCACTCCTATAAAGTATATTAATATTGTTCAAAGATGTATATTAATTTTATTACAATTACCTTTTTTGTTTTCGCCTTTGGCATATCTTATAAGAAGGAAGAAATTGAAACTCAATGGGGATGTTAGATTGATTTGCTCTTTTGTGTATATCTTGATAATCGGTATCTCAATATTAATATCTATTATTGAGTGCTCGGAAGGTAGATTTGCCATGCCTACTTTTCCATTACTTATTATAACTACTTTTATTTTGTACTATAATATATTGGGGAAACCAAAAGTTGGATGAGTTATAGATGTGATGGCGAGTTGGATATTTGAAAACTGAAGGAATATTAATGGACATAAAAACGGATCAAGGCTAAAGAATTTGAAGGATAGTATATAATGGCTTGTCAGTGCCGGTATGGCATATTAGTGAGCCGAAATTTATTAGAAGGAGATGGAAGCATGATAATTGTTTACGAATCAAAAACGGGTTTTACAAAAAAATATGCTGACATGCTTGCAGCAAAGACAGGACTAAAGGTTTTTCCGGTAAAGGAAATTTCAAAGGTTGGTAAGGACGAAGAAATCATTTTTCTTGGCTGGATGAAAGCCGGAAAGATTCAAGGCCTTAATAAATTGCGAGAATATAACGTTAAAGCTGTTTGCGGATCGGGTACTGCACGAAATGCCGAGCCCGATGCCCAAACAGTTATCGCAAGGAATAAGATCGGGAACAAACCGTTTTTTTATCTTCGCGGGGGATGTTTGCCTTTGAGAGAGATAAAGGGCATGGATAAAATATTGCTTTCCATGTTTGTGAAGATGCTTAAAAGCCGCAAAGATAAAGATGAAAAACTCGAAGAAGCAATTTCAAATATCGAAAACGGTTTTGACGGTGTAAAAGAGGAAAACCTCAAACCTGTGCTTGAATGGCTCACAGAAAAGTAGAAAAGCGGCATGACGGGTGAAAAATTTTTAACTAAAAAAAGGAGGATACCGGTATCCTCCTTTTTTTAGTTGGATTTCACGAAGTGAAATGACCAAAAAGCGATGGGGGCTCGATGCCCCCATCATTTTTGCTCATATTCATTTAATCCATCCGGTCACGATTCATAAAAATTGCGGACTCATCTGTTATTATACGGGTATTTCCTTAAGATGTACCTTTTTAATAATGTTACGTCACTGGAGTCAACGCTATTATCTTCGTTGAAATCTGCTGCTTTTTTAAACATTTCTAATTTGCTGTAATCAGGAGTATACGTTCTGAGGATGAATCGTTTCAATATTGTCAAGTCTGTGGAATTCACTTCGTCATCAAAGTTTACATCCCCGAGTTTTATTGAAGCAGTAGATGTAGGAGTAGGAGTCGGGGATTTTGTAGGAGTAGGAGTCGGTGGCTTCGTAGGAGTTGAAGTTGGGGTTTTGGTAGGAGTCGAAGTTGATGAATAGGCACCTATTGCATTTTTATATGCTTCAAGGGCTGAAGAACTCGAATTGATTCTCCAGTCGGTTTCTTTGTTTTCATGGAACCAAACGGCAGCAAATATTTTAGTGTAAGAGTTTTTTATGGAGTTATATGTATCTGTAATCCATCTTGATTTGTCTCCGCCTTGTTCGGCTGATGCGAATTCTGCTATAAACATGGGTTTGTCTATTGATGATAAGGCATTATAAGCTCGTGAAAAAATCTCGTCGAAGGTTTGCCATTTGCTTCCCCAGTCTTGAGTAGTACCCCAGTTATATCCGTCAATGGAAGTGAAGTCTACATAGTTGTCCCCGGGATAATAACCCAGATAGCTTGTGTTGTCACCTACATTGTCACAATTTACAGTATATATCCATTTGACATTGGTGGCACCGTTTTGACGGAAAATGTCAACAATACGCCTGAAGGCAGCTATGTAGGTATCGTTTGTGTTTACGTTGCCTGGGTATCCTATAGCCCATGGATACCAGTTTCCGTTGGCCTCATGGAGAGGTCTTAGCCAAATTTCCTTGCCGTAGGCTTTCATATCTTGTGCCATTTGGGTTATGTAAGCATCTGCATTACCGTTTTTAATGGCCGCAGTGTTATATTCCCACGGCTCCCAGGTAATCATTAATATTGAACCGTTATCGTAAACAGCATCAGCATAGGATTTTATATAGGAAAAAGTGGTGGACCAGTCAATAAACTGGTGTATAATATCCATCTTTTTGCCCTGAAGTTCCTGAAAACTGTCAATAGCTGCTTTTGAAGGCCAGCTTCCTATCCATGCACCATATTTCAAATCTCTGTCTGACTCACCAAGGGATTGAAAACAAAACAAACCGGTGAGCATACTAAATACAAGTAAAGCCACTAAAATTCTTTTTTTCATACTATTCCTCCCATTCAAAAAATTAAAATTTATTAAAAAATATCAGTTTCTCTAAAATATCCTCCTTTCATGACTTGGATTTATAACTTTATATACAAGGAGTAAAAACATCAATACCCCCAGTAATTAATACTCCCGAAAAATATAAAGGTAACGTTTTATATAGTCTTTATTTCCAAAAATCCTGTAGTGATTCAAGGACCGGTTGATTGTCCAGTATTGAAATAGTCTCTATATAATTGTTTTTTAAGTAATACTTTTCATATGCTTCAGAAAAATGATTCTCTTTTGCAGCAGAAGCAACGTTTTCATTTGCAAATCCAAAAGGAATCAAACTAATTTCATTCTTCCAGCCGGTATATTCACCGTATAAAGCATTAAAACCCGTTTCCATACTTACATAAGCACCTACAGAAGTCTTATACTGAAAATAGGATGCAGATATACCGTACTTATTGAAAATACTGTGGACGGTCTGAAGCCACTCCACGCGTTTATCCACGCTGTTTATCCGGGAAACTCCATACTCGGTTAATAACGGGGCTTTGCCGATGTTTTTAGCCCACTCATAACGGCTTTTTACCTGGGACTCCAGGCTTGAGGCGTCAAAGTCCCCAATACCGTCGTTGACAAAACTGTAGGGTTCAAAAAAGTGGAACAGGTATACCACGTTTGATGAATCTACCTTTACCAAACCTCTTTCCCAAATAATACCTTGTTCACCTTTGTCTATTGTATTACTTTGGGTCTCGTCGTTCCAATATGACTCGCCGGGATTGGCTTCCTTGCTGTTATATTCAGGAACAAATATGATATGTTTTTTGTCGATTTTACGTATTTCCTTACATACATTGTTTAAACGCTCTGTGAATACCTCGATTCCACCTTCACTGTCACTGGGGGTTCTTGGCTGGTTTATTATTCCGTATCCTGCCACACCTTTAAAGTCTTTGAGTTCATTGGCTAAATACTTCCACATTTTTATCCATTGCTCATAGTAAATATCATCTTCAAATACGGATTTTAAACGGATTGAACCATGTTTGTTCTTTTCGTGAATATCATTGGCCGAATCCAACCCGGGAGGAGCCATAAGCATTATGGCAGTATAAATATCCATCGAAGAAAAACGCCGGATATGTCCTTTCAGCCTTTCAAGATTAGCTTCCCTGCTTGGGTTGTCTTCTGCAAAAAGCTGATAATTGATGTCGTATAAAACCGTGTTGCATCCGAGGCTTTTAATTCGCTCAAAATCATCCTCGGTCAAAACCCATTCATCTTGCACAAGCGGCCTTATAATTGGGTCCTTACCTTCACTTTGCAATTTCTCCGATTCTCCGATGACCCAGTTGCCCCAGAAGTTGTTGGTCAGGGTAATACCTCTGATATTGAAGATTTCACCATCCTCAGTAACAATATCTTGTCCCTTTGTTTGTAAAATAGTTAAATTTGTCGGGTCATCACTATAGAAAATATTATTGTTGTTTTTACCGATCAAGCTACCGAGATTATCAAATATTCCGCTCGTTAATAACAGGGCTATTGACACAAAGATTGCCAAGGTTCCGAAAGTTGCTTTCAAAGCAGGTTTTAGTCTTTCGAAAAACGACAGAACCTTGAAAGTCAGTTTAGATTTTTTATACCTGCCAGCATCAACAGCATTAATAACCTTCATATAAAAATACTTATCCATTTTTGGTTCTTTGGCAATATATTTTTTGGATATCAAAAGTGCCCCCAAATAATTTCTGCAGTCCTTGCAAGTGCTTATATGCTTGTTTATTTCTTCAGATTTTTCATTACACAAAGAATCCACATCGCAATTTATTATTTCATCCATATATATACATTTCATTTTAATCACCTTTCCTTCCCATGTTTAGTATCCTCTGGGCAAGTGCAGATTTTGCTCTCTGAACTTTCATTTTGGCAGCTTCCTGTGAAATTCCCATTATTTTTCCGATTTCCTTATAGGAAAAGTCTCTTAAATACCTTAATATAAAAGCTGTCTTTTGTTTTTCCTTAAGGCTGTCTATGGCTTCAATTATTTCTTTATAATTCTCCTTGACCTCAACTAACAGTTCAGGACTG
>ERZ795050.5357-NODE-5357-length-11015-cov-111.323449_pt1 | contig 11015 bp, 5 predicted proteins | sample MGYA00375134_ERZ795050 | MGnify/ENA primary metagenome ERZ795050 (study PRJEB30179, sample SAMN05720221) | activated sludge metagenome | isolation source: Anaerobic digester | place: Japan | collected 2015-05-26 ... | reverse complement strand
ATTCCTACATAATGGATCAGCATCCCAGAATGTGACTCTTGGTGCCGTTTACGGTAAGCCAAAAATGTCAAACTTCGGCTTCATGCTAGATTACAGCTGGATTTCTGGTCAGACCGCTAATGGCAATACGATTGGATTCTGGAAAACAAATCTAGACAAGGCCATCGCAAACAAGACAAATGGTACACAGGTGAGCAAGGAAACGCTTCTAAATTATGTTGCACAGCTCTCGAATCTTGCGCTTTCGCCGCTAAACGTGACCACACTACAGCAAGCTTCGGATATTCTGAGCAAGAGCAGCTCGCTTCCTAGCGATTTGCTCTCCAAACAACTCATGAGCAGTGAGTTCAATCATGTAAATGGAGCATACATAGGTGGGAATCGTCTTGTAACCTACTTCTTCCTCTACGATGGTGAGTACATGCTTGCCAATCCTGGCCTATTCAGCTCCGCGCAATTGCTCGCACAAAAAGATAAGTACGACGCCTACAACAATAGCCACGGTAGCGTGTTCTATTTCTAATTCTTTAGCTAAGAAGCTTTGGTAATCAAGCATCGAAAATTTCGTAGCTTATCATGCAGCAAATCATGGTTTTTCGCCTAATCGGTTTATATCGAGTTCTCTTGCAATCTGCGAAACTAAAGAGTTGTCATAATCAGCACCAAATTCCCAAAACATTATTCCTCCTAGGTTATTGTCTTTGATATACTTAGTTCTTTCAGATAGGCCTTGGGGTTCAATGTAACTCATGACAAATTGTCTGACATTTAATAGATCAGTACTTATATACATTGTCTTGGCTTGTTCGTCCCATTCTTTATGGAAGCCATTCTTATCTTCTAGCAAATCCTTTACTTTTTTTATAAGAGGATCTTTAGATGTAAAAAAGCCCACCGTATTTAGCTTTTTGGATATAGCCTTCCATAGCTTATTATTGGATACTACAACTTTTGGTATGCTCGCCCCAAATGAAATCCCAACATTTATTTTCTCTGCTGGGCATCCATTCTTCAAATATAGTTTTACTGCCATATCTATATTATAGTCGTCGTGATCAGATTTTGTTTTCCATGTTTTAGAAGGATATAATGCCGAATCAAAATAACATGTGCCGTTCCCAAAATCATATGTCATGATGTTTATGTAGTCTAGCAGATCTATTACATTTTGGAATTCTATCCATTCGCCATTTGAGAAACTAACACTTGGTGAGCCGGCTATTGTCAACAATTTGTCATTGCCTATCGTTTTTCTCACTTCTTTCAATAACAAAGTAAGGTTCTGCTTATCTTCGGGTCTAGATTTTATTGATCCCCATCCCCCTATGACAGGATATTCCCAGTCCAAATCAATCCCATCAAGTCCAAATCTGTCGATAATCTTCCTGCAGGATTGTGCAAAAGCTTTTCTTGCATCATTAGATGCAGCAGCATCTGAGAATCCTCTACATCCCCATCCACCTACAGATAAAAGAATTTTCAAGACAGGGTTCTTCTCTTTCAAAATATAGATTCTTGAAAGATCGCTTTCAACCTTATCGGACAAATAGATTGTATGCAGCAGACTATCGTCAAAATCATGAGGTACAATTACATCGGGGTTTGTTTCATTTCCTAATTCTTCATATTCTCTATTGTAAATCAAGCCGAACGAATAATTGAGATGAGTGATTTTGGTTACATCTAAAGTGTTGATGTCACAATTCTTATGGAATACATATCCCACATTTCTGTACTCCTTCTTTGCAATAGGTTTGGTCAGAGCCGAAGAAAAAGCTAAATCAACGGCAATTGCAATCATTGCTACAGATAGAATGCTTGGATGAAATATTCTTTTCATCATGGAGAATCATATTATCAGAAAAATGCATGCTGTTCATCCTTCTTTATCGTACTTATCCTGCCTAGGATGCTATGGCGTTAGATCATAGGATCATCTGCCACTTTGCGCTTCGATGAACTCCTTACGTATTGTCATTTCTTCTTCTGCTTGAGCTCCCCACAAATCGCGGACGATGAAATAGCTTTTCTTGAGTCGCTCGCGATAGGGCGGCGTATCTTCCCAGCCCGACCAGATATATGGCGCATCTATGTTTGCTTCGAGTTTGCCTATTACTTTCCCCGATGTGCTATCTAAGACAAGAGCATCGAACACAAACCCATCGGTGACAATAGTTTTTAGTTGATCGGTAACGGGATTATCGATCGAGCGGCTGTCATCGAGCACTTTCAGCGATGAAGGGTCGGTAACATTGAGGCGATTCCAGGGGATACGCACACGCAGAATATTCCCTTGGACATTCCAGAGATTTCCAGATTCATCGAATTCGCCCTGGCGAAGAATAGAAGCATTGAAGCGCTTCTCTGGTATCATAGTTCCATCCTTGGTGATCACCTTGCCGTTTACTAGCATGTCGATATCGCTGAATGCTCCGCTGTGCATCAAGGTGCTTGCATATCTCGCTCTGGCGATGTTATAGGATGGAATAACCTGTAGTCGCATCTCTTGCGGCTTTATTTCTAGCAAGAATTCCATGCCTGAGGCAGTGGTTCCAAGCCCTCTTGGCCAAGCCATCTGCCCCACCGCCCTTTTATAGGTATCGATACCGATTAGTATTTCATTACCGTTAATAAGATTATCAGCCGAAAGCGTTGCGGTTAGGTAGAGGTAGGTAGCATCATGGGCAATATCTAGCTGCATCAGCGCGCCACTGCCTTGAATGGTCTTCTCTGGGGCAGTGGGGGCTATGCTTTCATTCGCTATAAGGCCATAATTCTGCTCTGGGTCTACTGCATTGTGCCATAGAACTCTGCGATCGAATGGTATCATGAATGGTTCTTGTATCCAGGTTTTCTTTGGCCATTCATCCATAAATTCAAATATCGAAGCGCCAGTATAGCCTGTTTTTTGGATTGCATCGTACATACGTAGGATATCCCTGCCAGCAGTAGCTTCATCGCTGCCTCCATGATGAAGCCCATCGGGCGAGAGATGCGCAACCCCTGCACCATTCGCGATTCCAAATTCGGCAACTATGGCAGGATAGCGCACATGTGTCTTTATAAATTCTTCGAGATATCCGCCATATCTCAGAATGCCTACAGAGTCTTTGTATAGATTATACGAAGGTTCATTGACAATGAAATCTGGATAATTGGGGTATATATGATAAGCACCGAATAGCCCAGCAGTCATAAGAGGTGATGTTTCGAGATGTTCGATCTGGATACTTGAACAGTCATTCCAACGGTTTTTCTTTCCTGTTATGGGGTCCCATTCGGTGTCATGCTGTATAGGATCGAGCGTTGGCCAACTAACAATACCTACAGGGTGCAGGGTTTGATAGCTCTCATATTCGATTATTGAGACAGCATCGAGAGATTCTGCGAGCCACACCTCTGTTGCCGAGGCTGCTTTGCCTGCGGAGATAAACTTTCCTGCATAAGCAATGCCTTGATGATTTGCATCGGTCTGTAGTACTTCCACACTTTCGAGTTCTCGTCCTACAAGCCAACCCAATAACCATTTAGATACATCGGTGCTGTATATACCCCAGGCGCGGCCCTTTCTTTCAGGTATATTTGCGCGGCCATAGACAGCATCGATCACATAACCGATCTCCTTTTTAAAGGCTTCTTGATACAATGGCTGCAAGAAGTCATTTCCAGGAGGATGTTCCTCAGGCCAGATTTCTTGAAGCAATAAAAGCGTCGCTTCGGAATGGGTCATATTATAGATAGCTAACGCACGATAGAATTCAGGCGGCAATAGCGTGTAGATGCGCACGGTATTGGCCCCCATATCGGCAATCATGGCCAGCCATCGAAGGTAGGTATCGATTTCATTAGGAAATTCTGTAAAAAATTTGCCGGGCTCCGCTGTCCCTAAATTGACGCTTCTCACAAAAATTGTATTCCAATCTCCTGATGGAGAAGTAAGCTGAAAGCCTTCTCTGATCGCACGGACAGGGACTCGAACCTCGATAGGCTTTTGGATGGCATTAAACTCTGCCCTCTGTTTTCTATTTTCCTCGAGAATATAGTTCATAATTGGAGCATAGGCCTTCCAAAAAAAGCAACTATTATCCTCCACTGTTTCATCTGTAAGGATTCGCTTTATAGCCTGAATGCCTTTTACTCGATAAGGTGTTCCCGAGAATTGAAGATCAGCAAAATCGCCCGCAAAATACCAGCTCGTATATTGCTCATTCTTATAGCGGACTATGGCCGGAAAAGTGGTGGGCAAGTTCAATCGATCCAATTTTTTCTTGCCCTCTGGCTTGAGATTGAGCTCATAGTGCGCAACTTCTTCCAAAAGAGGGTCGGCAGTAACCCATTCGAACCAATATCGATATGAGACTGGCTTTTTTACGCCAATTTCGCTGTCCCATGGCGCATTGAGGACCATCTTCATGCCTTTAGGGCTTATATCCTCTTTCTCGGTGAGTACTTCGATATCACCCCTTTCATTGAGAAGTACGATTCCGCGGCCGGAAAATGTCCATTTCTGATTCAATGCGGATTCCCAATTCTGCACAATCCAGGCTGGGACGCTTCCATGGGGAGCAAGGTCATCATAGTAATTGCCGATCCAGCCTCGCCACGAGAGCCCAATGAGGCGGCCTAAGAGGTCTCTATTTTTAGCATTGGTTGGCGAGGCTGCGGTGTTAAATTCGGCAATGAATGTATTGCCTTGACCAAGGGCGCTTTGAATGATTTTGCAATCATTGCCATCTAGGCCTCCATAAAGCAATGATGAATTATCTTCAGGTGACTTTTTCTGCATATAGTCATCGCGATACACACCATAGGTATCGGCAATATATATAAGGTCTGGCTTCTTACTTGTTTCCGGCAGAGAATTGCTGCGCCATTCGTAATTAGCTGGAGAATTAGATACAGGGTAAAAGCCATAGTAATCAGTGCGTACATTATAGAGCTTCTTTGTGTCAGGTTTTGCTATCTTGTTGTTGTCGAGAAGCCAAAAAAGCCCTGCATGCTCCCTAAAATCCGTGTAAGGTACAGTCTTATCGACAACCCATATTTCGAGCGGATGATAGGGTTCGCACCTCCAGAGCACAAAAGGCAAAGCGATAAGCAAAGTAGACAAAGCAAGCAGCGCTATTCCAATGATCCAGAGAAGACGAGTCCGCCATCTTTCTGTAATTCGCGTAATCATAGATGGACAATTCCTTCTGTGCTTGCGGCTGAAGGCTCCTTTCCTACAAAGCCTTTCCGCTCGAATTTTTGCCAGCCTTGAGGTTTCTGCATCGCTTTGACAAAACCACTGGCTCGCCAAGTAGAAAAGAGTTGGCGAGGACCAAAATTCTCTACAATCGCTGTGCCGATCAATCTGAAGGTATCTCGATAGTCATAGTAGATGTCATGTCTTTCAGCTGTTTTCAGCGACATTATGGAGATAAAAATGCCCATAAGCACCGAACCAAAGAAAAGCAAAAGCGCTATCCTTGCGCTCAATATGCCAAATATTGCGGCTAGAAAGACCATAACATAGCCTTGAATTTCGAAAAGAGGCCCAATCATCTCAAATATGAGAAAGTAGGGCATTGCCAAAATGCCCATCAGGCCATATTTTGGGTTAAAAATCAGCTTCTTATGAAAATGCATAATGTCGACGAGACCACGTTGCCAGCGATATCGCTGTTTTTTCAAGCTGGAAAGTTTTTCTGGTACTTCCGTCCAACAGTTAGCATTGAAGGCATAGCTTATGCGGTAAGGACGCTTTGCTTCATGCATGCTGCGCGCAATGCGAACTACGAGTTCCATATCTTCGCCAACAGTATCTCGCTGGTACTGACTTTTACTGGTCAGGTATCCACCAACTTCCACGATGCGTTCTTTTCTAAAAAGCCCGAAAGCTCCTGAGATTATAAGGAGAGAGTTTAGGTAATCCCATCCAAGCCGACCACACATAAAGGCCCGCATATATTCAACACTTTGAAGTCGCGCAAGCCATTGATTTGGCACACCGATTCTTTCGATCTTTCCTTTGTCGACTTTGCAGCCATTGATGGGGAATACATTGCCGCCTAGAGCTGGAGTTTCAACACCATAATCAAGAGTGAGCGCTGCAACCTTGAGCAAAGCATCTGATTCCAAGAGCGAATCTGCATCGATACCACAGAAGTATTCTTTAGATGAAACATTAATACCTGCATTGAGAGTATCGGCCTTACCGCCATTTTCTTTATCGACTACTACCAGGTTCGGTATAGAGGGGTTAGTATAAATGCCTCGTATCGGGTAATGCGGAAGTCTCTGCTCATAGGGAAAATCTGTCCTTTTGAGATCGAAGTAATCGATGAGAGTTTTGAGAGTAGCATCTTTGGATCCGTCATTGACGATAACTAGCTCATGGTCTGGATATCTGAGGTTAAGTAGTGAATTTGCACTCTGGATGATGGTCCTTTCTTCATTATAGGCTGGTGCGATGATCGAGACCGAGGGCAGCATGCGGGGTTTGAAGAACATTGTGGCCTTCTTGAGTTCCCAGAGCTTAGCCTCCCTTCGAATATTCAGCCTCGAAAAGAACAATAGCACAAGGTAAATCAGATTGACTGCAATGGCATAATAAGCAAAGGTCACATTGAAATTTAGAACAAAATATTTCATGTTCTCTATGAAGGACAGCGTGGCGATCCTCGGATAAAACCGCACAACATATATTATAGGGAAAAAACAAACTGCTACCGCGATAATTCCATACATCCAGTGAATCATTTTTTTATTTAGTTTCTCTTGCCTATCAGGCTCGCTACGAGATAGTCGCTCAAGGCCTAGCTTTTCTAGGAGAGCGTCGGGCAAAAAAAGCCCACATTCTCTTGCGAGTAACGCATTATCCTGCAATTGCGGTTTAATGATGGCGATAAGCTCTGCCTCGAGCTCGATATTCTTATTGCTTTTTAAGAATTCGATGATCTCCGTGACATGGCCCATTCTGATAAGCTCATCGATTATGCCTTTGGCTACATCGTGATCATAGCCTACCAATTTTGCGATTATATACTCGATTCTATAGGAGAGCACATCTGCCAGCCTTTGATGGAGCACACCAGTAGAGTGTACAAAAGCATCGATTGTCTTTGGTATGAAATTCGAGTGAGTACTAAGGAGCTCGGAAAGACCTTCGTGGGCGGCTTTTGCCGTACTATCGCACTCTAGGTAAAATAGAAGTTTACTGAAATGATCCAAACTTGGACTATGCCCCAAGGAACGCACTGCAATTGACTGAATCTCCTTATCTCCATGTTCGAGATATAGAGTAGCGCTCAACTCCTCTGGGTAGAGCTTTTCTAATGCCTGCGTGGCCCTCACCATGAGGCGATGATAATTTGAGGCTGAAAAGTGGCGCATCATCAAGTTTCTAAATCTTCGACAATGAAAATCGTTTGCAACCTTGCTTCGATAGGGGCACTGTCTATGCAAGTCATCTGCTTCTTTTTGACCATACACGCAGTAGTAGCAGCATTTTTGGGGCAATAATTCAGCGGTTTTTATCTGCTTTTCTATTTCGAGAGGGAACTTTTGTACTATCTCTATAATGTATTGCTTGAGCTTAAAAGAAGGATAAATAGCCGCAAGGTCAACCAGGAGCTCGCGAATCTCGATGTCTGAGCTTGAATAATATTCTGGTCCAATCTCCTTTATTGCATTAGGGAAACCTGCAATCAGCATGTTGACCTTGCTTCTATACCAGAAATGTGCTCCATAAAGGCTTTTAATGAGAGATTGGATGGATCTTGAATCGCCAATGTCTGAAAGTGCATTAGCAAGGTAGAGCTTCATAGCGAATTTTTTTTCTTGGAGAAGTGCTCTTTCTATTGCCTTTCGTGCGCTTTCGGAGCCGATTATAGAGAGCCCTTTAGCGGCGTTCATCCGAATAAAGCGGTTATGGCTAAAAAGGTGACGCAGCAGCGTGTGTTCAAACCGTTGGATAGGAGCTGTTGTAAACACACGTTGTTTTTGGATAGGCGAAATGACAACACTTTGACTCACGAGTAGGATGTTTTCGAGCAAAGAACGGATTTTTCTTTTACTTAATTTGAAGGAGGGAGTTATAACTTGAGAAATCTGCTTAAGCGTGTTCCTACGCTCCTCGGCCTTGATCATGATGTGAGATTTATTGAGCAGAGTGGTTATCATTGCATAGAGAGAAGCCCAAAGAAAAAAAATGACCGCAATCAATAAGTAATCTGAAGCTATAGTCATTCATCTTTTCCTGTCTGACTTAGAACTTTAACAATTCCAAGCAATTCCTCCAACATGATCGGTTTCTGAAGATAGTACAGAATGCCAAGATCATACGCTCTGCGCACCGATAGCTCCGTCTTCAAATGAGACATAACTATGACTGGTATATCTTTCGTAGCAGTCTTTGTGAGCATCGACTCTTTAAGTCGATAGGCATCGATTTTTGGCACCATAAGCTCGGAAATGACTATTTCTACTGCTTCTTTTCCGAGCAGAGATAGCGCCTCTTGGCCATCAGAGGCGGTCAATATGGCATATCCTTGATTGACAAAGTAGGTCTTAAGAACCTCGACATTTGCTTCATCGTCGTCTACGATCATAATGTTTGCTAAGGATTGTGCCTCTTCTTCCTCGGTAGTGCCAAAATAAACAGTATTACCACCTTTTTTGCGTGCAAGGCGAAGACGACGAATGCCGATATCCGTCATTGCCAATGCTATTTTCTCTAATTCTGGCTGACTCTCGCTAGCCTCAGCGAGAGTCGATAAACCAATCGATACCGTGATAGGCTCAATAAATACTTTCGATGTTTCTATTTCATAGCGCATTCTGTCGAAGAGATTTACTGCTTCATTAAAGGAAATTGCTGGAATCCAAATCGCCATTGTTGCACCATGCAGCCTGAAGGCCATAGCAGTCTTGGGAAGGTTCTGGAGAAGGATGCGCGCAACACCCCGCAGCAAGGCTTCGACTTCCTTAGACCCATATTTATACTCAATCTGAGCGATATTTTCATCTAAGCTAATTATCGCCAGCACATGATCCTCAGGCCCTGTCTCCGAAATGCGTATTGCGGCTTCTTCTTCGATGAATGAGTTGTAGAATGCTTCCGAGTACAAACCCGTGACTTCATCTCGGATAGCACGGTCTCTTGAAACCTCGATGCTATTATTGAGCTCTTCATTGAGCTTGCGCAATTTATGGAGTTCTTGCTGAAGCAGAGCAAGCTCCTCAGCGCTTGCGCCCTCTTTAACGGCTCGGGCATAAAGCTCATCGGCTAAGCCGATCTGGAAAAGTTCTCCACATTCTATAGAAGAGAGATGATTGAAAATACTCTTTATATCGCTATGGATGATAGCACCGTAAGATGGCAAGATGCGTTCTATATCGCGTAGACTGAGCGCTTCTAGTACAGGAGCAAGTAGCTCACGCGAGGGCATATTCACTCGGTGGAAACGTGTGAGCTGATCGAGGAATCCATCGTATTCGTACAAAGAAAGGTTTGTAGAATACGAAGAGCAGAGCCCTCCTGTTAGCAATGTCTTTGTTTTTTCATCGTAAGTGACAAAGGCGCTTGGCTGAGGGAGATAAGGAGTTGGCAAGAATTGCAGAACGCGACCAGATGCGAGCTTAAAAAGCCAACCATGCTCATCAAGGATATAAGGCTGCATAGTAAGCCCATAAAAGCAGAGCTGGTTCCATGTCTGTAAATCCGTAACAATAGTTGCGACCGAGCCATCCTTCTCGAAATGAGATAGCGACGATGCTATTCCTGGTTCTTCGCCGTGGATTACAATTGTGCGAAGTATTTCCTGTTCGGCACATTTTAGGATATTGGACTTCAATTGATCATGATAAGCTTCTGGTCCTGGTCCAAATAGAATTGCCTCCGATTCATCGATCAAAAGATAGCTATTGGGCTGAAGCGCTCCTACGAGACTTGGAGCTCCTATCCGAAAAAAACCTCCACCAAGATCTACGATAGTATCGATAATTTTATAACCTACCTTCATATTAATTTTCAGATAAAGAGAGTAGAGCTGTCAAGGTCGGAAGTAATAGACAGAATGTTTAGATGGGATAGGCTAATATATCGACAGGATGGGCAGGATAAGAGTTGATGAACATAATTTTAATAGAGGAAAAGAGAGTAGCCTTATGATAGATTGTGTCCAAAAATATCCTTCTTATCAAAGCTAATCTTGAAAATCGTGTCGAAAAATGAAAATCAGCATCTGCCATATCTGCTTATGCCACTTTGTGCTTTACAGCAAAGGAATGTCGCGAGATAATGCTAAACGTTCAATGGTATGCAACATCTCCTATGATTTCCCCTTCAATAGTCCACTTGGCATTATTAAATTCCATTGTCCCCATAAAATCCCTTGGGATAAATTCACACATGTGAGAATTATTGAGAGTCACGGTCGAATTTCCTATCGGTTGCAAAAAGAGATAATCGGAATTATTGACTGTAATATGTGAATTTCTAAGCGGGGGCCTATATGTCAAGACCACTTTTCTGAAAAAGTTTCGTGGACTTTGGTGTCCACAATTGCCCTCATTGTGCATGTCCAGCTTTCGGAAAGCAGGTCACCATTTTCCGAAAGCCTAGAATAGCTTGAGACTTATTGCAAATATCCCCTGATCTTTAATTGGCAGCCGCATGAGGACTTTATCGTCATTCATGCTATACCCAATAGACAAGTTGCCATGACAAATAAGGAGAGGAATATTATTGAAGCTAATGGCGGCACAGAATCCCCATACTCCTTCTGCAAAAATAGTCCTCGAATACGAAATTCTTCCATCAATTTTAGCATTAAATGCATTTGTTTCATGGTTTCTTGAGGGAATATAGATAGACGCCGCTAATGTGCAATAGGCCAATCTTATTGTACCTAGATCGAGGAAAAATTCATAATTCAATTGACTATAGTCAGTGGGCGCAATTTCATAATGCCCAAAACCAAATTGTTTTATCTCATTGAAGCGAAAATAGTGAAAAGCCGGCACCAATTCTC
>ERZ795050.5356-NODE-5356-length-11018-cov-3.767399_pt1 | contig 11018 bp, 8 predicted proteins | sample MGYA00375134_ERZ795050 | MGnify/ENA primary metagenome ERZ795050 (study PRJEB30179, sample SAMN05720221) | activated sludge metagenome | isolation source: Anaerobic digester | place: Japan | collected 2015-05-26 ... | reverse complement strand
TTTTGGTTTTTGTTTGGTCTCTTTTGAATTCTTTTTTATTTGTTTTGGTTTAAGTGGATCATCTTTATCTTTTTTTGAAGCATTTGTAGACTGTTCATCTCCAGAAAAGACATAGAATGCTCTTTCCCCGCTAATAGTAAGAATTTTTGATGCCAACCACGAGACTTGATGAGATGCAAACGACATAAAAACGGCAATAGATATAAAACAGAAAACAAAAATTTTTAATTCTTTTCCTTTCATCCTTTCGATTTTGATTGAACTTCCTCTAATTCTCTGATAATTGAAAGGACTCTATCTCCCTTTTCAAAACTATCATCGAGTTTAAAATTTAAAACTGGAGTGTATTTTAGATGAATGTTTTTTGATATTACCGTTTGGATATCAAAACGTTCTTCTTCGAGGATAGAAAGTATTTTTTCTTTTTCTTTTTGACTTGTATTAAAAGTACTTATAAAGACTTTTGCCGTTCTTAAATCTGGGGCTGTTTGTACCGAACTTACTGTGACAAGTCCCTTCTTTAATGGAAAGTCTACCTTTTCGAGATAGAGAGCGATTTCTCTCTGTACGAGTTCATCAACACGAGGCATTCGTTTTACTTTTTTCATAAAACCACCATTAAGATTTTAGAGTATAGAAAGATAGGAAGAGTAATATTATTCAGAGATTTGTTTTTTTGAATTCTACTTCATATATCTGGATTTTATCTCCTTCCTTAAAATCAACAAAATTATCCAGTCTTATTCCACATTCAAAGCCCTGACGAACTTCTTTTACGTCATCTTGAAAACGCCTTAATGACATAACTGAGCCATTATATATTAGTTCATTTTCGCGATATACTCTTGCCTTTGCTCCGACTTTTACTACACCATTTGTAACAGAGCATCCACAAACTTTAGGGCCTTTTGATATTTCAAATATTTTAAGGATAACCGCTTCACCAATAATTTTCTCTCTCGATTCAGGAGCGAGTTTTCCTTCAAGAGCATCCTTTATATCTTCAATCAACTCATATATAATGCTATAAAGTCGAATTTCAACACCATGCTGTTTTGCAATTTGATTTACACCTGTATTTACCCTCACATGAAATCCAATTATGATAGCTTTTGATGCTGAAGCGAGTAAAACGTCGTTTTCCGAAATGGCCCCCGTAGCTGAGAGAATTACATCAATAGTAATTTTTTCTGAAGGAAATTTTGATAAAGATTCCTTTATTGCTTCAATAGACCCCTGTGCGTCAGCTTTTATAATCAATGGTAGGGTTGGCTTTTGACTTAGAGCCATTTTATTTAATAGATCCTCAAGATTACTTGATGGGATATTTTGAGTCAATTGCATCTTCTTATTTTCTTCAGCTCTTCTATCTGCAATTTCTTTAGCTTCCCTTTCATTTTCACATACTACGAATATAGTACCCGATTGAGGAACTCCTGAAAGTCCAACAAGTTTAGCTGGCATTCCTGGGCCAACTTCATCAAATCTCTCATTTTGAGCTCCAATCAAGTTTTTTACTTTCCCATAAAATTGCCCACAAAGAACAAAATCCCCTTTCTTCAAGGTTCCATTCTGGACTAAAATATTCACTGTAGGACCAAATCCTTGTTCAAGCGAAGCTTCTATTACCACTCCCCGCGCTTTTTTTCGTGGATTTGCCTTGAGTTGCAACATTTCTGCTTCTAGTAATATTCGTTCGAGTAAATCATTAATACCATCACCACGTATAGCTGAAACTCTTACTACTGCCACATCCCCACCCCATTCTTCTGGCTGAAGACCGTGTTGTTGCATCTGTCTGAGAACTTTACCTGGATCTGCTCCCGGCAAATCCATTTTATTGAGAGCTATTATAATTGGAACTTTTGCAGCTTTAGCGTGATTCAACGCTTCAATAGTTTGCGGCATAAAACCGTCATCTGCAGCAACGACAAGAACAGCAATATCAGTGATTCTGGCTCCACGAGCCCTCATTGCTGTAAACGCCTCATGTCCTGGAGTGTCTATAAAAGTGATTGTTTTATTGTTGTATTTTACAACTGACGCGCCAATATGCTGTGTAATTCCTCCAGCTTCTCCTGCAACCACATTAGTCTTCCTTATTGCATCCTGTAGAGATGTCTTGCCGTGATCAACATGTCCAAGAAATGTTACTATTGGAGGTCTTTCTCTTAAATCTTCCGGATTATCTTTTTCTTCAATCTCTTCAGGATCTGGTTTTTTTTCTACTACTTTTAATTCAACAGATGGTTCTTCTTTTTCCCTCTTATCTATCAGGAGATTTTTCCCATATTTCTTGGCTATTTTTTTTGCTGCACTATGTTCAACAACCTGATTTATATTTGCCAGTATATTCATAGACATTAGAGATGTTATAATCTCGTTTGGCTTTTTGCCAAGAGCGTCAGAAAGACTTTTAACTGTTATTGGAGTCTTGAGGTGAATAGAATTTTCATCTTGTGTAGTTTTTTTATCTTTCTTTAGTTCTTTGTCGAGTTCACGAAGATGTTCCTCAACTATGTCTATAAAATCCTCATCTATTACGCTTGATACGCTGGTTACATCAATTCCAAGTTCTTTTAAAGAAGAAATTGCGGTATTCAGAGGCAAATCAAAATGCTTCAAAATATCTTTTAATTTTACTCCATTCTTATCGTTTTTCTTTTTCTTACTTAAAGCCATATAATTATACCGCCTGTTCCTCGTTAGTTGTTAGTTCTAAGTTGTTTTATTTTTTCAAGATCAGTTTCTGATAATCCTTCAATTTTTGAAATATCCGCAAAATCAGCGGCCTTGATACCATCAAGTGTCAAAAAACCATTGCTGACAAGGAGTCTGGCTGCCTCCTGACTTATATTAATTTGTTCAGAAAGGATTTTTGTGGCTTTTTCAATTTGTTCCTGAAATGCCTGTTTTTCCTCTTCCTCGCTAATAATATTAACTTTCCATTCGAGGAGTTTTGTAGTTAAACGAACATTTTGGCCGCGTTTTCCTATTGCAAGAGAAAGCTGTTCTGGTGAAACGGTTATATTTAAAAGATGTTCTTCTTCATTTACCTCAATTTTTTTTATTTCGGCAGGTTGAAAAGCCTTCAAGGCAAAATTTCTGATGTCATCATCGTATTGAACAATTTCTATCTTCTCGCCATTCAGTTCAGATGTAATATTTTTTACTCTCATGCCTTTCATTCCAACGCAAGCCCCTATAGGATCTACATTAGGGTCTTTACTCCATACAGCAATTTTAGTTCTTGAACCTGGTTCCCTAGCTATCCTTTTTATCTGAACCGTTCCATCGCTTATTTCAGCAACTTCTCTTTCAAATAACTTAATAACAAATTCAGGAGCTGACCTTGAGAGTATGAGACTTGGTCCTCCACCAGAAGTTTCAACAGCCTTTAGCAAAGCTGAAACTCTCTCTCCTTGAACATAGTCGTCCCCAGGTATTTTATCTTTTGGCCCAAGTATTCCTTCAGCCTTCCCAAAATCAACTATAATAGCTCCGCTATCATAACGTCTTACCGTTCCGCTAACAATCTCTCCGATTTTATCCTGAAATTCCTCTTTTACTATTGCTTTTTCCGCTTTCCTGAGTTGCTGTGCAATAGTCTGTTTGGCTGCCTGAGCGGCAATTCTACCAAAATCCCGCGGAGTTACTTCCCACTTGATAACATCTCCAACTTTTACTGAGGGATACTTAGTCTTTGCCTCATCAAGTTTAATCTGGTCATTATTGGGATTTTTTTCTACAACCTCAAGGGTAGCCCAGGCCTTTATTTCTCCTGTTTTTAAATCAAGCTTCACTTCAAGATTCGTCGCTGGATGTATACTCCTCCTTGAAGCGTTAAGTATAGCTTTTTCTACGGCTTCTGCCAGCCTTTCCTTGCCAATACCACGCTCCTGCTCAAGATATTCAAGAACTGCAAGTAATTCATTATTCATTAGTTATTCTCCAGAGTAATAAGACTAAAATCAAAATCAGCCACCTGGAAATCCCAGATTTAGTGGCACAACAACGCTTTTTTGAATAAAGCGCAAAGACAATAATTTATTTCCTCTTCTTGTTTTTTCAATAAGCTCATTAATAAAAAAAAGAAAGAATTTCTTGAATACTAAAAAAAGTGTTGTATTATACGCAGCAAAAAAAAGAGAAATATTATAAAACGAGGATAAGTATCAATGGCAGAAGAAAAGGAAAAATCAAAAAAAAAGTTAAGTTCAGCCCACAAAAGAGCTAAACAAGCTGCAAGACGCACAACTATGAATAAAGCAAGAAAATCAGAGTTGTGGTCTATAGAAAAAAATATCAGAAGTGAAAATGACCCTGAAAAAAAGAAAAAATTACTTTCCCTTTATTTCTCAAGATTAGATAAAGCTGTCAAAGCAAATGCAATTAAAAGAGGTAAAGCTTCAAGAAAGAAATCACGCCTCTCAAAGTTATTAGCAAAAACTCCCTGATTCATGCCTTAAAATGGCATGATAGTTATGATTGATTTTCATGTTCACACAAAAACAAGTTATTGTGCTGATAAAGACTTAAGTCTTGATTTTTATTCTGAACAAATTTCTAGCACAAACCTAATTGAATTCGTTTGTGTAACAGACCATTCCATGGCGATCTATTTTCCAGAAGATATTGCATGGAAATGGGAATTCCTTTCAGACAGCAATATATTTGAACAATGGAGAGACTTTGGGAATCAACGCCTGGCTAAACAGATTTCTGAATTAAAAAAATTTAAAGAAAGAAAAATTCTCTGCGGAATTGAAACTGAAATGCTTCCAAATGGTAAACTTTGCTTTGACCCTATGTTCAGATCTCATTTAGACATTGTAATTGGAAGTGTGCATTTCCTACCCATAGAAAATAATCGAAATGTGTTGGATTATTGGTTAGACCATACTATAATGATTCTGAATTCAGGAATAGATATATTAGGCCATCCATTCAGATGGATAGCAACAAAGATACCAATAACCCAAAAAATAGTAGAAACTATAGTAAAAGAAGCAAAAAAAAACTCTGTTGCTCTCGAACTCAACTCACACTATAAATATGAAACTGAAGACATTATGATGATAAAAATATGTGCAGAACATGATGTAAAAATTAGTATTGCTTCAGATGCCCACCGTAAAGAGGAATTCGGTGATTATTCTTATCATATGTCTGTTATAAAAAAATCTGGTATTAACAATATTTCGAATTTAATAAAAAATTAACCGATAAAAGCAGAGGTAAAAATGGCAAAAGGCACATTAACTCAAAAGATCATATCTTCTCATCTCGTAAGCGGCAAAGAGGAAATAGGCTCTGAAATAGCCATAAAAATAGACCATACTTTAACTCAAGATGCAACTGGCACTATGGCTTATCTCGAGCTCGAAGCAATGGGAATTGAAAGAGTAAAAACAGAAATTTCTGTCTCTTACGTAGATCATAATATGCTTCAAAACGGTCCAGAAAATCACAATGATCATTTATATCTTCAATCTATTGCAGCCGCAAAAGGAATCTGGTTCTCACGACCCGGAAATGGTATTTGCCACCAATTGCATCTTGAAAGATTCGGCGCACCAGCAAAAACGCTTCTCGGCTCTGATTCTCATACGCCCACTGGGGGAGGAATTGGAATGCTCGCAATTGGAGCAGGTGGACTCGATGTAGCTCTCGCGATGGCGGGAAAACCCTTTCGCCTATCCTATCCTAAAGTTGTTGGCATAAATTTAAAAGGTTCTCTTCCTGAATGGGTAAGCGCAAAAGATGTAATTCTAAAGGTCCTCAGCATACTTACTACAAAAGGTAACGTAGGTTCGGTAGTAGAATATTTTGGTGAAGGATCGAAAAAATTGTCAGTCCCAGAAAGGGCAACTATCACAAACATGGGAGCTGAACTTGGTGTTACAACTTCAATCTTTCCTTCAGATGAACAAACCTTAAAATTTCTTAAAGCTCAAGGAAGAGAAAACTCATATATTGAATTATCTGCAGATAAAAATGCGGATTACGATCAAATCATAGAAATAGACCTATCATCACTCACCCCTCTCGCTGCATGTCCATCAAGCCCTGATAATATAAAAACAGTAGAAGAACTACAAAAAATTCCAGTTTCTCAAGTAATAGTAGGTTCGTGTACTAATAGTTCTTTTAGAGACCTTATGCTTGTAAGAGAAATTTTAAAGGGAAAAACAATATCTCCGTCAGTATCATTTGCTATCGCACCAGGAAGTAAGCAGGTAATGAAAATGCTTGCTGATTCAGGAGCCATGTCAGATCTACTCGCAAGTGGAGCACGAATCCTCGAATCAGCATGCGGGCCATGTATTGGACAAGGCTTGAGTCCTGCAAATGATACAGTATCTCTACGCACTTTCAATAGGAATTTTTCCGGAAGAAGTGGAACGAAAAATGACGCCGTATATATAGTTTCCCCTCTTGTAGCAGCTGCATCTGCTTTAACAGGATTCATAACGGATCCCCGAACTTTAAAAATCAAGATGCCAAAAATAAAAATGCCCCTGAAATTCGACATAGACGATAGAATGATAATACCCCCTCCTCCTCATGGAACAAAAATTGAAATAATAAGAAAAGCAACTATCGGAGAACCTCCAAAGAATTCTCCTCTTCCAGAACATATCAATGGAATTGTAATTATAAAAGCTGGCGACAAAATTACTACCGACCATATAATGCCAGCAGGACAATACCTCAAATATAGAAGCAATATATCGGAATATTCTAAATATGTATTTGAGCCCTTCAACCAAAATGGAAAAGAATCATTCGCTCAAAAAGCTTTAAAAGCTAAAAATTCAGGATTTCACGGCATAATAGTAGCCAGGGAAAGTTATGGACAGGGCTCATCGCGTGAACATGCTGCAATTTGCCCAATGTATCTCGGAATTAAAGTCGTAGTAGCATGTTCGATAGAACGAATACATTCGGCAAATCTGGTAAACTTTGGAATAATCCCATTACTCTTTAATTCCCCTTCCGATTATGATTTAATAGAAGAAAATGCAAGATTTATAATTTGCGAAATTCGCAAGCATTTAAAAGTTGGAAAAGAAATAAAGGCAAAAATCTGCTTACAATCAAATGAAAAAGAAATAATTTTGAGACATACGCTCACAGATGAAGACATAAAAATAATACTTGCTGGTGGAAGACTTCACTACGAATAAATCACACAATAATAATGAATTTTCATAGGAATCTAAAATAGCAATATATCTCTGAAATGAATTAGCACTTGACTTCTTTTTATACAAAATTAAATTGAATCACAAGATATTAGATTAAACTTATAATAGGAAAAAAGGAGAGCAAAAAAATGAGTTTATTAAAGATAAAAAATGAAAATGAATGCAAATACGATGAAATTTCACTTGGTGAAATAATGCTAAGGCTTGATCCTGGTGAAGGAAGAATACGAACAGCAAGATCTTTTAGAGCATGGGAAGGAGGTGGTGAGTATAATGTTGCAAGAGGATTACGAAAATGTTTTGGCATGCGAACTGCAATAATAACAGCTTTTGCTGATAACGAAATTGGACATCTTATAGAAGATTTTATTATGCAAGGCGGTGTTGATACTTCATTCATAAAATGGCTTCCATTTGATGGAATTGGTAGGACTGTTCGGAATGGTCTAAATTTTACAGAAAGAGGTTATGGAATTCGTGGAGCAATAGGTGTATCAGATAGAGGAAATACTGCCGCATCTCAAATGAAAAAAGGGGATATTGATTGGGATTTTATTTTTGGAAAACTCGGCGTAAGATGGTTTCATACAGGCGGAATTTTTGCTGCCCTTTCGGATTCTACCTCAGAACTTATTGAGGAAGCTATGATCTCCGCTAAAAAATACGGAACTATTATCTCATATGATTTGAATTACAGGGCTTCCCTGTGGAAAAGTATTGGAGGAAAAAAGAAAGCTCAGGAAGTAAATAAAAGACTTGCCCGATTGGTAGATGTAATGATTGGAAATGAAGAGGATTTTACGGCTGCTCTTGGATTTGAAGTTGAAGGTATCGATGAAAATATTTCCTTCATTGATTCATCTAAATTCAAAAATATGATAAAAAACGTAATAAAAGAGTACCCCAATTTTAAAGTTGTAGCAACAACTTTGAGAACTGTAAAAACAGCAACTATCAATGATTGGAGCGGAATTTGTTGGGCAGATGGTAAATTCTATGAAGGAAAAACATTTAATAACCTTGAAATTCTGGACAGAGTTGGCGGTGGAGACAGTTTTGCATCAGGACTTATTTATGCTTTTTTGAAATTCAACGATCCTCAAAAAGCAGTAGATTATGGTGTAGTTCACGGAGCCCTTGCGATGACAACCCCCGGAGATACATCTATGGCTACCCTTGCAGAAGTGGAAAAAATTGTGGCAGGAGGCGGAGCACGAGTAGTGAGGTAGTAGTTTTTACAAATCAATGCAATGGTAATTTTTTTCTACTTTGCTTCGAGGATAACCTCTTTTCTGATTATATAGATGGCATTTCCCCTTTTTACAGGCTTTAAAAATAACGCCCTTACTCTTTGTCCATAAAGAACATTTTTCATTGCACGAACAATATCATCAAAGTTATTAATTCTTATATCGTTTAGACGAACTAAAACATCACCTCGTCTTACTTCTGAATCCCCATTACTTGGAGACAATTCAGAAACAATTAATCCACCAGCAAAAGGATAATCAATTGATTTTGCTAAAGATTTATCAAGTTCTATTAGACTCAGAGATAGTCTTTTCTGGGCTATTTCCTGTCCATTAAATAACTTTAACTCTTCTGTTTTTAATTTCCATTCTTTACCATCAATAGATTTCAAGGATATTTCAATTCCCGGCTTTATTTTCCATAACTCTCTACCTAAGGAAATTAAATCTTTGAATTTATTACCATTTATATGGGAGATTTTTGTTCCAGGCTTTAATCCTGATTTTTCCGCTGGACTTCCTGGTAGAACTTCAGAAATAATAAAATATTTTCCTGTTTGCTCAATTCCCGGAATTATCCCAAGACTTGTTTTTGAAAATCTCTCTGGAATCAACCACTTACCAACTACGGATTCAATTCGTTTTACTGGAATAGCAAAACCTATTCCCTGTGCATCTTTGTATATTGCAGTATTGAGTCCTATCATCTCACCAAGAATATTTACGAGAGGTCCCCCACTATTACCCGGATTTATTGCAGCATCCGTCTGTAAAATATCAGAAAAAATTACCTTCCCCTGATAAATAGCTTCTCTATTTAAAGCGCTAAGAATACCTCTTGATATGCTACTACCCAGACCATAAGGATTTCCCACTGCAATAACAGTTTCCCCCAGATATAATTCATCAGGAGGGGCAATTGAAATAGGTTTTAAGGTGTCAGGAACAGGTGTTATCAATGCAAGCAATGCAATATCATTTAACTCATCTGAGGCGATTTCAACAGCTTTAGCTACCTTTCCATCATAGAAGACAATATTTATTTCAGTTGCCCTGTAAACAACATGAGCATTTGTAATTATCAACCCAGCAGGATCAATTATTACTCCACTTCCAAGTGAGTTTGTCCTACTCTGTAAATCATGCCCAAAAAAGTCTTTAAAAAAACCTTCAAACGGGTCTATACCCCATGGCGAGTGAGAAGAACTTACAATAGTTTCAGTCCCAATGTTCACCACGGAAGGTAGTACCTTTTCAACAGCTTTAACAACTTCGTTGCGACGTTCTTCAGCAAAGAGTAAAAAACAATTTAAGAACAGGAAAAACAATACAATTTTTCTTTTCATTTTATAATTTCTACAATTTAATTGCATGATTTTATTTTTCTGTAATATATCTTAAGAAATATAAATTTTCTAAAAAAGATGTTAAGGCGATGGAACTTTTTTTAAGAAAAACTAATTTACTTAAAAATAAAAAATATACAATGAGAATTACTGAAAAAAAATTGCAGATATTCTGGAAAAAGATAAAAACTGGAACAATCTTAAAAACCTCCGATGGAAAAGATATTAAAATACTTTCTCCCGGAAATTGGAATTTCGAAGAGGGACCTGACTTTCAAAATGCAAAATTTGAAATTGATGGAATTACAGACTCCGGTGATGTAGAAATACATCTAAAGTCTTCTGATTGGTTCCTGCATAATCACAATAATGATTCTAATTATAAAAATGTAAAACTTCATGTTGTCTTCAAAAATGACAAGACTGTAATGGATAAAATAACAATAATTCTTCCAGAAAAGTTGAGCTTGCCGAAAACTCCTGTTGAAAAAAATCTAAAGTTTGGTTCAGGTAAATGCCAAAATTATTTCTCAACATTGGATGAGATTATCCTTAATGATTTTTTGAGTGAAGCAGGGATTGAAAGATTTAAAGAAAAAGCTTCTGCAGCAACTGCAGAAATAATAAAAGATGGCTTTGATAAAGCAGTCCTAAAAAAAATTTTTGAGGCCGCTGGATATAAAAAAAATAAAGAAAATTTCGTTGAACTATTTAAACGAATACTATGTCACCCCGAATATAAAAATCCAGAAATTCTTCCAGCTCTTATCTGGGGAGAATCGGGACTGCTTCCAGATCCAACAACAAAAGACGTTCACAGAGAGATGAAAGAATATACTTCCAAACTCTGGAATATATGGTGGAAATATAGACTTCATAATGAAAAACCAATAAAATGGATAAAAGCTGGCGTAAGACCACTTAACTCTCCGGAAAGACGTATCGCTGGACTTTGTAGCATAATATCAAAAACAAATGCAAAAATATTATGCGAAATATTAAAATTGATGAAAAATTCCCAAACTCCTTCGATTTTCTCATCAAAACTTATAGAATTTTTCACTGTAAAAGATGAAATTTGGGATAACTGGACAAATTTCCGAAATAAAAGAAAGCTAAGGGCCTCAATAATAGGAAAAATGCGTTCTATTGACATCGTAACAACTGTGATTTTACCTTTCTTATTTGCGAAATTCGCAATAGATAAGGAC
>ERZ795050.5351-NODE-5351-length-11026-cov-4.035457_pt1 | contig 11026 bp, 18 predicted proteins | sample MGYA00375134_ERZ795050 | MGnify/ENA primary metagenome ERZ795050 (study PRJEB30179, sample SAMN05720221) | activated sludge metagenome | isolation source: Anaerobic digester | place: Japan | collected 2015-05-26 ... | reverse complement strand
TGGCAGAAGAATTAATTGAGGCTTCGGAAAACAGAGGAGCTTCGGTGAAGAAAAAAGAAAATGTCCACAAAATGGCTGAAGCCAACAGGGCTTTTGCTCATTTTGCCTGGTAAAAAATATGCCTAGATTATATCCTATTGAAAAATACAGGAATATTGGGATTATCGCTCACATTGATGCTGGAAAAACCACTACCACAGAGAGGGTTTTGTTTTATACTGGTATTTCCCATAAAATAGGGGAGGTTCATGAAGGAGAAGCAGTTATGGATTGGATGGAACAAGAAAAGGAAAGAGGAATAACTATTACTTCTGCAGCTACAACTTGTTTTTGGTCTCCGGGAGATTATTTAAAGAAAGATAAGACAAATGAGCATAGAATAAATATTATTGATACGCCCGGCCATATTGATTTTACTGCTGAGGTGCAAAGAAGTTTGAGGGTTTTAGATGGAGCAGTAGTTGTTTTTGACGGAGTAGCTGGAGTGGAAGCTCAATCAGAAACAGTTTGGAGGCAGGCAGATAAATACCGTGTTCCCAGAATTTGTTTTATTAACAAACTGGACAGGCTGGGCGCTTCTTTTGAAAAGAGCCTGGATTCAATCTGGAAGAAATTAACTAAGAATGCCGTGGCTTTGCAAATTCCAGTGGGAGAAGAATCTAATTTCAGCTCAGTAATTGATTTAATTGAAATGAAGCTGGTTGATTTTGAAGGAGAAATGGGTAAGGAAGTAGTAAAGAAAGATATTCCTGAAGCTTTAATGGCCAAAGCTGAAGAGTGGAGAATGAAGATGATTGAAAAAGTGGCTGGAGAAGACGAAACTTTAACTGAAAAGTATTTAGAAGGGGAAAAAATTACTGCTGAAGAACTGAGAGCGGTTTTAAGAAAAGCAACTATTGAATCAAGACTAGTGCCAGTTCTTTGCGGTTCTTCTTTAAAAAACAAAGGAGTACAGTTAATGCTTGATGCGGTAGTATATTATTTGCCCAGCCCGCTTGATGTTCCTCCGGTAGTTGGTACTGATCCCAGAGATGAGAACGTAAAAATTGAAAGAAGGGCAGATGATAATGAACCTTTTTGCGCCCTTGCTTTTAAAATAGCCACTGATCCTTTTGTAGGAACCTTAACCTATATGCGCGTTTATTCAGGTCAATTCAAAAAAGGGGGATATTTGCTTAATACAACCTCTGGAGAAGTGGAAAGAATTGGCAGGATCTTGAGAATGCATGCTAACGACAGAGAAGAGGTGGAAGAGATTTTTGCCGGAGACATTGCGGCAATGGTGGGATTAAAGAAAACCTCAACCGGCCATACTTTATGCGACGAAAAAGCCCCTATTGTTTTAGAAAAGATAACCTTTCCCGAGCCGGTTATCTCTATTGAAGTTGAACCTAAAGCTAAGTCAGACCAAGAGAAAATGGCTATTGCTTTAAAAAAACTTCAAGAAGAAGACCCGACCTTTAAAATGGAAACTAGCCAAGAAACAGGAGAAACTATTTTGTCAGGAATGGGAGAACTTTATTTAGACATCATTGTTGATCGTTTAAAAAGAGAGTTTGGGGTAGAAACCAATGTGGGCAAGCCTCAGGTTTCTTACAAGGAAACTATTGAAAATAAAGCGGAAGCTGAGGGAAAATATATTAAACAAAGCGGGGGCCGAGGTCAATACGGCCATGTGAAGATAAAAGTTGAGCCTAAAAATAGGGGCGAAGGTTTTGAATTTGTCAATGAGATTAAGGGAGGAGTGATTCCCCGAGAATATATTCCAGCAGTAGAAAAAGGTGTAAAAGAGGCAATGGCTAAAGGAGTGGTTGCTGGCTATCCTTTAATAGACACGAAAGTTATTCTTTATGATGGTTCTTTTCATGAAGTTGATTCTTCGGAAATTGCTTTTAAAATAGCAGCTTCGATGGCCTTGCAAGATGCAGCCAAGAAAGCAGGTGCGTATCTCCTTGAGCCGATTATGAAGATTGAAGTGGTAATTCCTTCTGACTTTCTAGGTGATGTTATCGGAGATTTATCAGCTCGAAGAGGACAGATTGAAGAAACAATGGACAGAGCGGGAATGAAAGTAATAGAAGCTAAAGTTCCATTGTCAGAAATGTTTGGTTATGCCACTACTCTTAGGTCCTTGACTGAAGGGCGAGGAACGTTTAGTATGGAGTTTAGCCATTACGAAAAAGTTCCTTCAAACATTAGTCAGGAAATTATTGAAGGAAAAAGAAAATAATTAATTGCTTATGGACTTAAATGAAATCAGAAAAATAATAAAAGAGGAAAAAGCCAAGGTTGTTCTTGTTGATTCTGAGGGCACTTCTTTGATTATTCTTGATTATGAAGAATACAAAAAGATGAAAGAGTCCGAAGAAGAAAAAAGGGAGATGTCCGAAGAACTGGAAGACGAGCCTTTAAAAATTGAAGATTTGCCTTTCTAGTTATTGACTTTTTTTGATTTTTGGGTAAAATAAAGGTGTTAATAATAAACATAAAAATATGAATGCGGAGCCGGGGATTTTTCAAGCCTACAGCTTACGCAATTTGTATTAAAAAATTATGGCAGAAGTTTTTGAAAGAACAAAACCCCATCTGAATGTGGGAACAATCGGCCATGTTGACCATGGCAAAACGACCTTGAGTGCCGCTATTTTGCATGCTTTAGCTCTTAAAGGAGGCAAAGTAAAAGAAAAATCAGTAGACCAGATTGATTCAGCCCCTGAGGAAAAAGCCAGAGGAGTAACGATCAATATCTCTCATTTGGAATACGAAACAGAAAAGAGGCATTATGCTCATATTGATTGCCCGGGTCACGCTGACTATATTAAGAACATGATTACTGGAGCAGCCCAAATGGATGGAGCTATTTTGGTAGTAGCTGCTACTGATGGCCCAATGCCTCAAACTAGAGAACATATTCTTTTGGCCAAACAGGTTGGTTTACCTTCATTGATTGTTTTCTTGAACAAATGCGATATGGTGGAAGATCCGGAAATGATTGATTTAGTAGAAGGCGAAGTAAGAGAGCTTCTGAAAAAATATGAATTCCCGGGAGACCAGATTCCGATTATTCGAGGTTCTGCTCTTAAAGCCCTGGAAGCTACTTCAACTGATGACCCTAATATAAAGCCAATTTTTGACTTGCTTGACCAGCTTGATAATTATATTCCCGAACCAGCAAGAGACGTTGACAAGCCATTCTTGATGGCTATTGAAGATATCTTCTCTATTGAAGGAAGGGGAACAGTAGCTACGGGAAGAATTGAAAGAGGAATTGTTAATGCCAACGAAGAAGTGGAGGTGGTAGGAATCAAACCAACTCAAAAAACTACAGTTGTTTCCATTGAAATGTTTAATAAATCGCTGAGTCAGGGAAGGGCTGGAGACAATGTTGGAATCTTGCTGAGAGGATTAAAGAAAGAAGATATTGAAAGAGGTCAGGTTTTGGCTAAGCCAGGAACAATTACTCCGCATTCTGAATTTGAAGCTCAGATTTATGTTTTAACCAAGGAAGAAGGCGGAAGACATACTCCCTTCTTTTCAGGGTATAAGCCTCAATTTTTTATCCGAACAGCTGATGTTACTGGCGATGTTCTTTTAAAAGAAGGAACAGAAATGGTTATGCCCGGAGACACGGTTGATGTTTCAGTTAAATTGATTGTGCCGGTTGCCATGGAAGAAAAACAGGGCTTTGCTATCAGAGAAGGAGGAAAGACGGTCGGAGCAGGAGTGATTACTAAAATTATTAAATAGTTATTTTATCAGAAGAAATGCCAGTCGCTCTTAAAAAATCAATAAAGCAGGAAACTGTACCCAAGCTGAGAATAAAACTTCGTGCTTACGACCATAAAGTCATTGATAAAAGCGCTCAGCAGATTATTGATATTGCTTTACGTAATGGGGTAAAAGTGGCTGGCCCAGTTCCTTTGCCAGTGGAAGTTAGTAAATTTACAGTAAATCGTTCAACTTTTATTCATAAAAATGCGAGAGAGCAGTTTGAAATGAGGATTCATAAAAGATTGATTGATATTTTAAATCCTAATCAGAAAGTAGTGGAAGCATTGAAGTCATTGAACTTGCCAGCTGGCGTGGACACAGAAATTAAAAGTATTTTGTAGATGCGTATTATTAAAAAACAATATTAATAATTCAAGCCGACTAGTCTGATTGTTGGGCTGGTGCCCAATTTTTTATTACAACATTATGAAATGTATATTGGCAGAAAAAATTGAAATGAGCCAGATTTACGATGAAGAAGGGAATGTTATTCCTGTAACTTTGCTTTCTGCTGGAGAGTGCAATGTGCTTCAAGTAAAGACCAAAGAAAAAGACGGCTATTCAGCCGTTAAGCTTGGGTTTAAAAAATTGCCTGAAAGAAAAGTAAAAAAAACTAGACCTGGATTCAGACACGTCAAAGAGTTTAGGTGCGACGATTCTTCTTCTTTTAAGGCAGGCGATGTAATTAGTTTAGATGTTTTTCAAGAAGGAGATAAAGTAAAGATTTCTGGTATTTCCAAGGGCAAGGGTTTCCAGGGGGGAATAAAAAGATGGGGATTTTCAGGCAAAGAAGCTTCCCATGGGGTAAAGCACGAGCACAGAACTATTGGTTCTATTGGTTGCAGTGTTCCGGGAAGAGTGATAAAGGGAAGAAGAATGCCGGGCAGAACAGGAAACAAAAGAACGACAATAAAAAATCTGGAAATAGCTAAGGTGGACAAAGAAAATAATATCTTAGCAGTAAAAGGAGCGGTGCCTGGAAGAAGAGGAACTTTATTGGAGATAAGAGGACTATGAAAAAAACAGAAGAAAAAATTGAAGATGTCTTTTCCTGCCCCTTTAATTCTAACTTGGTTTATCAGGTAGCGGCGGCGCAAATGTCTAATCGCAGGCAAAAAGTTGCCCATGCTAAGGATAGGTCAGAGGTTAGCGGCGGAGGAAAGAAACCTTGGCGCCAGAAAGGAACAGGCCGGGCAAGGCATGGTTCTATCCGTTCTCCTATTTGGGTGGGAGGAGGGGTTACTTTTGGCCCGAATAAAGCAAGAGTTTTTAAGAAAAGAATTCCCAAGAATGTTAAAAGGAAAGCTCTTTTAATGGTTTTGGCAGAGAAGAAAAGAAATGGAGAATTGATAATTGTTGACAATATTGACTTAAAAGAAATGAAAACTAAGGAAGCAGTAGCTTTTTTGAAAAAGAACAAGCTTTTTGGAGAAAACTGCCTGATTGTTTTGAATGGTATGGATAAAAAAGCGATTTTGGCCTTTAGAAATATTCCTAAGGTGGCAACTATTCAATTTAAAGACCTGAACTGCTTAGATGCTTTACTGGCTAAGAATATTATTATAACGGAAAAGTGCTTGGAAGATGTTAAAAAGTTATTAATTAAAGAACAACATGACAGCTAGAAAGGTTTCTCCTAAAAAAGAAGAAGCAGACAAAGAATCAAAAGTTATTCATGGAGTTTTGAAAAATCCTTGCGTTACAGAAAAATCAAACAGGCTGACTGAAAGTAATTTTTACACCTTTAAAGTGAGAAAAGATTCCAATAAGAAAGAAATAAAGAAAGCAGTTGAAGGAAAGTATAAAGTAGAGGTAGAAAAAGTGACAATTGTTAATTTGCCCCGCAAGAAAAGGTTTGCAGGAAGAAAAATCAGTGGCTTTACTAGTGGTTGTAAAAAAGCTATGGTTAAATTAAAACCAGGCCAAACTATAGAAGTAATGGAAAAATAAAATGATTAAGAAGAAAAAGGCAGACAACTTAAAATCATTGAGCAAGAAAAAAGCTGAAAAGAGGCTGGTTTTAAGAGTGAAAAAAAGTGGCGGAAGGGGAAGTTCAGGTAGAATTACTTCCCGTCATAAAGGAGGAGGGTCAAGAAAATTATACCGCTTGGTTGATTTTAAACAATTGAAAAGAGATGTTCCGGCTGAGGTAATTGCTTTGGAATATGACCCCAACCGAACTGCTTTTCTCGCCCTTTTACAGTATAACGACGGAGAGAAGAGCTATATCATTGCTCCTCAAAATTTGAAAGTAGGAGATAAGCTGCTTGCTTCGTCTAAAACTGAAATTAAGCCGGGTAATCGCATGAAATTAAAGAACATTCCCGAAGGTTCAATGATTTATAATATTGAAATAGAGCCAGATAAAGGAGGAAAACTAGTCCGTTCAGCTGGAGCAACTGCTACTATATTAAGCTATGATGCTGGTTACGCTAACATTAAAATGCCCTCTTCAGAAGTGAGAAAAATACCAGGAGAGTGCTATGCTTCTATTGGAAGTGTTTCTAATCCAGAATACAGGTTTATTCGTTGGGAAAAAGCAGGCAAGAGTAGAAAAAAAGGAATCAGACCCCACGTAAGAGGAACAGTAATGAATCCTTGCGACCATCCTCATGGAGGAGGCGAGGGAAGGACGCCGATTGGTTTAAAATATCCGAAAACTCCTTGGGGCAAACACGCTTTAGGAGTTAAGACAAGAAAAAATAAATGGACAGATAAATTAATAATAAAAAGAAAAATTAAAAAGAAAAGAAAATAATTTATGGCAAGAAGTTTAAAAAAGGGTCCGTATGTTGACCAAAAATTAATGGAGAAAGTGAAAAAGCAGAAGCCTGATGATGCCCCTATTAAAACATGGGCAAGGGCTTGTACAATAACGCCTGAAATGATAGGATATACCTTTGCTGTTCATAACGGCAAGGATTTTATTCAAGTAAGAGTATTAGAAGAAATGGTTGGCCATAAATTGGGAGAGTTTTCTCCAACAACCAAGTTTTCTAGGCACGGCGGTAAAATGCAGAGAGAAATTGAAAAAGAAGAAAAATAAACATGGCTTATCAGGTTAAATTAAAATATCTGCACATCTCGCCAAGAAAAGTAAGATTGGTGGCTGATGCGGTGCGAGGAAAGAAAGTTGATGAAGCTCAGGCCATTTTGAGTTTTACCGTAAAAAAAGGAGCATTGCCCATTCTTAAATTGTTAAATTCAGCTGTAGCCAATGTTCCGGGAAAAACTGATAATTTTTTTATTTCCAAGATTACGGTTGACGAAGGTCCGGTAATGAAAAGAATTTTGCCCAGAGCCAAAGGAAAGGGGGATGTCATAAAGAAAAGGTCATCGCACGTTACTTTGGTTCTTGACGAAATTAAAAAAGAAAAAAATAAATGAGTCATAAAGTTCATCCCAAAGTTTTTAGAATAAAAGGAATTAATGATTGGCAGTCTCATGGATATTATGGAAAAGAACCTAAGAAAAATCTCAAGGAAGATTTCATTATCAGGAATTTTTTAAAGACCAAATTGAAAGATTTGAACGTGGAAAAAATAGAAATTGAAAGATTTTCTGATAAAATTAATATCATTATTTATTCAGCCAGGCCTGGATTAATTATTGGCCGGGGCGGAGAAGGAGTGGAAAAATTAAGAACAGAAGTTTTAAAAGAATTATTTAAAAAGAATAAATTAACCTTGAAAGAATTAAGAGATCTTTCTAAGAAAATAAAGATAGAGATAAGAGATGTTCCCAATCCTTGGACTTCAGCTGATTTAGTTAGCCAATGGATTGCTCAAAAGATAGAAAAAAGGAATCCTTTTCGAAAGACCATTAAACAGGCCTTAGAAAAAGTAATGGCCAATAAAGAAGTTAAGGGGGCAAGAGTAGAAGTTTCTGGACGATTAAATGGAGTGCAAATTGCCAGGAAAGAAAGTTTAGAAAAAGGACAATTGCCTAGGCAAACCATCAGGGCAGACATAAATTATGCTTTATCAGAAGCGCGTTGTACTTATGGAACTATTGGCGTAAAGGTTTGGATTTACAAAGGAGACAAGTTTAATTAATAATTTATTATGTTTGTTCCTAAGAAAGTAAAACATAGAAAACATCAGAAGGGAAGGAGAATTAATAGAGAAGTGGAAACCAGGGGAACTGAAATCAGTTTTGGCAGTTACGGTTTGAAAGCCGCAAGTTCAAAATGGATAACTAGCGCTCAGATTGAAGCAGCAAGAAGAGCTATTATTCGTTATTTGAGAAAAGGAGGAAAATTATGGATAAGAATTTTTCCGGACAAGGTGATAACCAGAAAAGGTCAAGAGGTGCCAATGGGAGGAGGCAAGGGCTCTCCAGATCATTATGTTTTTCCAGTTAAAACCGGCAGAGTGCTTTTTGAGTTAGAAGGAATCAGCGAAGAAGACGCCAGGGAGGCCATGAGAAAAGCCGGAGATAAACTTCCTTTAAAGACAAAATTTGTTAAAAAGCAATGATGTATGAAAGCTAAAGAATTAAAAGGAAAAAGTGAACAAGAATTAAAGGTCTTGCTAGAAGAAAAGAAAAAGAAGATAGAAGAGCTTCGTTTTAAAGCATCAGCTGGAGCATTGAAAAAAGTTAAAGAGATAAAAGAGAATAAAAAAGATGTGGCGAGGATTTTAACCGAGCTAAATAAAAAATAATATGCCCAAAAGAAGATTGACAGGAACAATAGTTTCCAATAAGATGGCCAAGACCGTCGTGGTTAAAGTAGAAAGAATCAAAGAGCATCCTCTTTATAAGAGAAGGTATAAGGTGCATAAAAATTATAAAGTTCATACAGAAAATAGTGCTGATTTTAATCTCGGAGAAAAAGTAATTATTGAAGAATGCCGACCTAAAAGTAAAGAAAAAACTTGGGAAGTAATTGAAAAAATAAAATGATTCAAACAAGAACAATGTTAAAAGTAGCTGATAATTCCGGAGCCAAGATTGCTCAATGCATTCGGATTTTAGGTGGAACGAAAAGAAGATATGCTTCTTTGGGAGACATTATTGTGGTAGCTATTAAATCAGCTGAACCGAGAAAAGCAGTAAAAAAACATCAGGTAGTTAGAGCAGTTTTAATAAGACAAAAGCAACCCAAAAGAAGAAAAAATGGTACCTATATCAGATTTGATGATAATGCCGTTGTTATTCTAGAAGGAACAAGCAAAGAACCAAAAGGAACAAGAATTATTGGTCCAGTGGCCAGAGAAGTGAGAGAAAAAGGATTTGAGAAAATATCAACAATGACTAAGGATTTAGTATGAAAATAAAAAAGAATGACCAAGTTTTAATAATTTCTGGAGACGACAAAGGAAAGAAGGGTAAGGTTTTAAAAGTATTTCCAAAAGAAGAAAAGATTTTGGTTGAGGGAGTTAATTTGGCTAAAAAGCATGTCCGTCCTAAAAAAGGAGGAGAAAAAGGACAGATAGTTAAAGTAGCCAAACCGATTTTTTCCTCAAGGGCAAAATTGATTTGCCCTAAATGCGGGAAAGGGACAAGAGTTGGTTATGAAATTACTAATGATAAAAAACAGCGCGTTTGCAAGCAATGCGGCGCTCAGATATAAATATGGCGGAATTAAAGCAAAAATATGAAAAAGAGGCAATAAAAGGAATGCAGGAAAAATTTGGATATAAGAACAAAATGGCTGTTCCCAAGATTGTTAAGGTTGTCATAAATACTGGTTTTGGAAGAATGGTTTCCGATAAGACCAAGGATGAACAAAAAAGATTATACGATTATGTAAGCGAAAACATGGCTTTGCTTTCCGGTCAAAAGCCAGTTTTAACTCGAGCCAGAAAATCTATTTCTTCTTTTAAATTAAGAGAGGGAAACATTATCGGAGCCAAAGTTACTTTAAGAGGAAAGAAAATGTATGATTTTTTGGAGAAGCTGATAAACATTGTTTTGCCTCGTTCGCGGGACTTTAAGGGCATTTCTCCAAAAACCGTTGATAAGAACGGAAACATGAATATCGGAATAAAAGAGCACATTATTTTTCCAGAAATATCGCCAGAAAAGGCGCCTATTATTTTAGGACTTGAGATTACAATTGTCACCAATGCTAAAGATAAAGAAAAAGGATTGGAATTGTTTAAACTTCTTGACTTTCCAATAAAGAAAAGTTAAAGTCAAAAATATGCCGAAATTGTCACAAATAATTAAATCAGAGAAAAAACCAAAGTTTTCTACAAGAACAGTAAGAAGGTGTTTTAGGTGCGGAAGAAAAAGAGGATATATTAGAAAGTTTGGTTTATGCAGAATTTGCTTTCGGGAAATGGCTAATCGTGGAGAAATACCCGGAGTAAAAAAGAGTAGCTGGTAAATAAAGCTTATGGATCCTGTTGCAGACATGTTCAGTTTAATAAACAATGCTATTGCTGTTTCCAAGCAGCAAGTAGTCATTTTCCCTTATTCTGATTTTAAGTTCAGTATTTTAGAGCTTTTTAAAAAGCAGGGCCTGGTGGAGGGAGTGGAAAAAAAAGGAAGGCTTTCTAATAAAAGAATAATTTTAACCTTAAAATATGATGAAAAAGGCAGACCGGTCTTTTCTAAAATAAAGATTGTTTCCAAGCAGGGTCAAAGAATATATAAGCAAGCTAAAAATATAAAAAGAGTGAAATCCGGCCATGGTTTAGCTGTCATCTCTTCTTCTCAAGGATTGATGACTGATGCTGAGGCTAGAAAAAAGAAAGTGGGCGGAGAATTAATTTGTGAGATATGGTAGTATGTCAAGAATAGGAAAACAGCCAGTTTTAATAGTTTCTGGGGTTGAAGCAAAAGAGAGCGACGGAAGATTAGAAATAAAGGGGCCAAAAGGGCAGCTTTCTTTAGAGATTCCAGCAGGAATAAAAGCAGAAATAAAAGATGATAATATTTTTTTCTCTGCATTGAAATCAGACAAGAAAACAAATGCCTTGTGGGGTTTAACCAGGACATTGGCTTCCAACATGATTGAAGGAGTAACCAAGGGATTTGAGAAAAAATTGGAAATTAATGGAGTTGGTTTTAAGGCCAGAGTAGAAGGAAAAGATCTTATTCTTGATGTTGGTTATAGCCATCCTGTAAAGATTGAAGCCAAAGAAGGAATTACTTTTAATGTTGAGAAAAATATTATTATTGTTTCTGGAATTGATAAAGGACTAGTCGGTCAAGTAGCGGCAGAAATAAGAAGAGTTAAGCCACCTGAACCGTATAAGGGAAAGGGGATAAAATATATTAATGAAGTTATAAAAAGAAAGCTTGG
>ERZ795050.5347-NODE-5347-length-11032-cov-19.639428_pt1 | contig 11032 bp, 9 predicted proteins | sample MGYA00375134_ERZ795050 | MGnify/ENA primary metagenome ERZ795050 (study PRJEB30179, sample SAMN05720221) | activated sludge metagenome | isolation source: Anaerobic digester | place: Japan | collected 2015-05-26 ... | reverse complement strand
GAGGGCCTCGACAGCGTCATGAAAACGCTGCGCGAACTGCCGGCAGAAGTCGTAAGCAAGAACGGCGGGCCGGTACGCGCCGCACTTAGGCGTGGCGCGGTGATCATCCAGAAGCAGGCTATGGCCAATGTGCAGGAGATCGTCGATACGCCGAACGTCGATGGACGTTTCGTTTCAACCGGCCTGGCAAAAAAATCGATCCGCATCAAGCGCGTGCGCCCGCTGAACAAGCAGCGGGGCGAGGCATTCATTGTCTCCGTCAGGTCGCAGCGCTACCCAAACCGGACCATCCAGCGCAAGGGCCGCAAGGGGGCGGACCTGAAAACCAACGACGTGCTGTTCATGCTGGAGGCGGGGACCGAACGCAGAAGGGCGATGCCCTGGATGCGCCCGGCGTTCGAGGCGAAAAAGGGCGAGGCGCTGCAGGTGTTTGCCACGGAGTTGCCTCGCGCAATTGATCGGGCAGTGAAGAAGTTGGCCAAGCGAAACGGGGCACGAACCTGATGTATCCGCCGGTTTTTGAGCTGCTCTCCGCGTCGTCAACGGTGGCCGGCTATGTGGATGAGCGCATCTATCCGCACGGCTACGCGCCGCAGCGGGTCACAGTGCCTTATGTCACATGGGACGTGATGGGCGGTGCGCCGGAAAACAACCTCACAGCCGTCCCTGATACGGACAGCATCGTGGTCCGCGTGCGCGTATGGAGCGATGACGCACAGGCCATCTATGCCATTGGGCAGGCTGTGCGCGATTGCCTCGAGCCTGAGGCGCATATGGAAGACGTACCAATGACCGGCAGGGACCCGGAAACGTTGCGCGCATGGCTGGCGATGACGTTCCGGTTCTGGACCGCGCGTTTCGACGCAACCAGCTCATCTAGCTGACAACAACCACCCGATACCCCGAATTCGGTAGGCATGTGCCTGCCGTGGTCGCGCGCGTGCGCATTTTCTGAGGAAACATCTATGAGCACCCTGAAGACCCAAGGCACGCGCTTGTATTTCGCGTCGCCCGCATCCGCATCCAGCTCCGACGCCGATGGCGTGGTGATCATGTACGTCACCTGCCCGACCGGTATCCAGGGGCTTGGGGGTGCGGCCGATCAGATCGACACGACGTGCCTTGATGCCACCGAACGCACGTTCGTGCAAGGGCTTTTGAATCCGGGGCAAATCACGGTCCCGTTCAATTTCGACCCGGACGCCGCATCGCACCAGGAACTCATGCTGCTGCGCGACGCAGGCACCGTGATTAGCTGGATGGTCGTTTTCTCGGACGCCGTGAACGCGGGCACTGTGCCCACGTCTGTGGACTCGGATGATCGGCTGGTGTCGGCAGGATCGACCACGGCCGAGTTCCTGGGCTACGTCGCAGACGTGACGATCGACATTCAGACGAACGAGATCGTGCGCGGTTCTCTGGTGATCCAGCGCTCCGGCGCGGTGGCGTGGGATTGGCCATAACAGGCGGAACGGCGATCCATAACGGCGATCTGGATTCCGGCCCCGCTGGCTCTGTGCTGTCTCGCCGTGGCGCATCCGGCGGGTGTCCGGTTCCTGAGGTGTGAGTGATGAGCTACTTCGATGATCTGATCGATGCATCGCTGATCCAGCGCGAGTTATCGGTGCGCGGAAAAACCGTCCCGACGTGGTGGAAACCGCTCACTGCTGGGCAGCGCGTGGAACTGCTGCGCGGGCAAGTGGTAAGGAGCGATGGTGAGTCCGCGTCGGTGGTCGAAGTCGATTTGGCGCAGTCCGCAGAACGCTCGCAGCGCATGGTGGTGATGACGCTGTGCACGCAGGACGGGCAGGCGGTGTATCGCGCGCTGAAGGATTTGCAGTCCGATCCGTCGTGGCTGATCGATGCGCTGGTCGATCTTGCGCGCAAGGTGCACGACGAGGGAAACGGCTAGACCTCGCGGACGAATGGCATAGGTGGCTGGTGCGTCTGTCGCTGATCATGCGCCGGCCCGTCCACGAGGTCATGACGTGGCCACTTTGGGTCACGCGGGTGTATGCCGAGTTCCTGGGCCGCGAGCCGCTGCCAGAGGAGCGTATCGAGCTCGGGCTGGCGCAACTGACAGCCAACTACGTCGCGGTCCACCGTGCGCCTGGATCGCCCGCGCCGCGAGCTGCTGATTTCCTGCTCGCCCGCGATGCCTGGCGCGACGACGCCGGGGATGGGTACACCGAAACCGATCTGGCCATCATGAGGCAGCTGCTGAAATGAAAATATCAGTCATCCTCGAGGCGCTGACCGGCCGGTTCGAGACGGACATCAAGCGGGCGTCGAAAGAGTCGGAACGCGCGTTCCGGCGCATGAAGTCCGAGGCGAATGCGGCTGCGAAGGTGATCGGCGCGTCGTTGGCAACGGCGGCGGCGGGGGCCGCCTACGCGATCAAGGGTGCCATCGACGAGATGGACCAGATCAGTAAAACGGCACAGAAGATCGGCACTACCACTGAGGCGCTTTCGGCACTGCAATACGCCGCGAAGCTGTCCGACGTATCTGTAGGCCAATTGCAGGCCGGCATGACGCGCCTGGTGCGCGCACAGGCGGAGGCGGCGCGGGGCACCGAGCGGTACGTCGATCTGTTCGGCGCGATCGGCGTTGCGGCGCTGAATGCTGACGGGTCGCTGCGCAACTCGGCTGACGTGATGACCGATCTGGCGGACGTGTTCGCCTCGCTGCCGGACGGGGCGACGAAAACCGCGCTCGCGGTCGAGTTGCTCGGCAGATCGGGGGCCGACCTGATCCCGCTGCTGAATGGCGGGGCGACAGGGCTGGCCGAGATGCGCATCGAGGCCGAGCGGCTGGGGCTGGTGATCTCTGGCGAGGCGGGGAGGGCGGCGGAGGAATTCAACGACAACCTCACACGCATGGGCGCCGCTGTTCGTGGAGCGGCAATTGAGGCCGGAGCGCAACTGCTGCCGGTGCTGAGCGACTTGTCCGGGCAGGTGGTTTCGATGGCGAAAGACCCAGCGTTCCGCGACGGGCTAGCGGATGCGCTCCGGGGTATCGGCGAGGCGGCTATCGCCACAGCGAACGGGATCGCCGCGCTGGCGGGCACGATGCGGTTTTTCGGTGAGTCGGTGGCCGCATGGGTCAGCGGCCCGGCCGTTGGAGACTTGCCGCGCATCGATGATGCGATCGCGGAAATCGAGCGCAAGCTAAAGCGGCTTGACGATATGCGCAAGGCGTCTGGCACAAGCGGATCGAGCGATGAGCCTGCGCTGCGGGCAGAGCTGGAGCGATTGCGCCAGATGCGCGACGTGACGCTCGAACTGGCGGCGGCAAGGAAAGAAGTCGCGGCAGTCGCCCCGCCCGGTGCGGGCGCAGCACCGCGCGCCATTGGGCGGATATTCGCTCCGAGCGCCGGGGCCGCAGCGCAATCGAGCGGCCCAAAAAAGCAGTCCACCCGCCTGCGCGACATCTACCTGCAGCAGGCCGACGAGGGGCTGCGCGAGGTCGAGGAACGCTACCGCGAGCACGCGCGGATTCTGGAGGGCGTTGACCGTCTGCGGCTGGAGGCGATGGATGAGCATTCGCGTTCTGTGGTGCTGCTGCGCGAGAAATACGGAGAACTGACTGCCGCAGTGCAGGCTGGGGTCGTCGAGCAGCAGGAGGCAGCGCAGATTGCCGCAGGGCTTGCGCAGCAGTGGAGCGAGCACGTTAAAACCGAGACGGAGAGCATGAGCGAGTTCGCGAAGGCTGCGGCGCAAAATATGCAAACGGCGTTTGCGGACTTCCTGTTCGATCCGTTCTCGGGCTCGCTGAAGAGCATGGCCGCTGAATTCGCTGGCGTCCTGCGCCGGATGGCGGCGGAAATGCTCGCGGCAAAAATTTTCGACTCACTCGGCAAGGCGGGCGAGGGTAAAACCGGCTTCATGGGCTCGCTGCTCGGCTTTTTCGCGGGGGCGAAGGATGCTGGGGGATCGGTCCCCGCCGGCACGTTTGCGTTGGTCGGCGAGCGCAGGCCGGAACTTGTGGCAGGGCCGGCGACCGTGGTTGGTGGGGCGCAGACGGCCTCTATGCTGCGGCCGCGCGAGCGAGGCGACACGAAGATTCGGCTGATCTCGATCACCGACTCGCAGAACTTCAACGACTACTTGGGCAGCGATCCCGCCGAGCAGACGCTTATCGCGTTCGCCGAGCGGAACCAGGGCTTTTTCCGTCAACTGGTTGCGTCATGATCTGGCCGTTCTGCCCGCGCCCGGAGTTCACGGAGGCTCTCACGTGGCGCACGGACGTACTGCCGACGTATTCCGCTGAGCAGCGCGTTAGGCTGACGCACACGCCGCGTCAGGCGTTCGGGTATGAGTTCGGCATGACGCATCGCCAGTTCGAGCGCGCGCGCGTCCTGATGGCATCCAATGGTGCCGGGGAATGGGATCTGCCTGTATGGGCCGAGCGTCAGCGTGTGACGTGCGCAGGCGGCGCAGGAACGCTCACCGTTGACACCACCGCCTCGGACTACCGGGCCGGCGGCAAGGCGCTTCTATGGGCCTCTGATGAGGCCTGCGAGCTGGTCACGATCGACGCCGTAAATGCATCCTCTCTTGTGCTGGATGGCGTTACGGTGGCCGCCTACACCGACGCACTGATCGTCCCTGTGCGCACCGCGTACTGCCTGGGCGGGCTGACGTCTACGCGGCCCGCCGGCCCCATCGTCAACGTGCAAACCGAGTGGCTCTGCTACGATGGCGTGGACCTGTCGGACGGGTCGCTGTATAGCACCTACCGATCGCACCCACTAGTAGACGACTGCCCGCGCGTTGGGCAATCCGCGTTTTCCGAACGGGTTGCTGTTCCGTCGTCGATGGTCGATAACGGCCTCTCGCCTCCCAAGGTGTTCGCCACTCGGTCCATTCCTGATCGCGCCGTCGGTATGGCATGGATGCCGCAGACCCTTCCCGATCTGTGGGCCGTCCGGTGCTGGCTGCACAGCATCCGCGGCGCGCAAAAGGCGTTCTGGCTGCCCATGTGGACGCGCGGAATCACGCTGGCAGCAGACATCAGCGCGATCGACACCACCATCACGATTCGATCGCTCGGGCTCAATGGCGTAGCGGAAATGGGCGACCTGTTCCTGCGCACGCTATCAGGGGCGGAGTACACGTTCCGCTTTACGTCGGTTGCCGCGTCAGGGCAGAACGACGTGCTTACCCTGTCTGCCGCTGCCGGCGCGTCTATCGCTGCGTCTGCGGTAGACGTGCTGTGCCCGCTGCACTGTGTCCGGCTCGAGCAGGATCGCGTCGAATTTGCGCACCTGTACCGCGGCCGTGACCGCCAGATCACCACCATACAGCTGCGCGCGATCGAGGTTCCTGTGCCGTGACCTACGCAACCGACGAAATCAGTATCGAGACCGGCGCACCCGTCGAGCTCTACACCTTCACGCGCGGCGGCGTGGTCATCGGGCGCTACACGTCCGGCGAGGCGGATGTGACGGTAGACGGAGACACGTACAGCACCTACCCCGGCGGACTTGCGCGCGGCGAGATCAGCATCAGCGGCGAGCGTGGCCGCGCGGCACTGCGGGTCACCGTGGCGCGTGATCACCCAGTCGCGCAGCTTGTATCGTTAAGGCCACGCACCGGAACGATCGGGTGCACGATACAGCGATTCCACCGTGGCGACGCAACGGACGTGATCACGATCTACGTTGGCCGCGTGCTGTCTGCCAGGCGCACGCGATCAGGAACGCGCGAGATCGTGGTGGAACCGTTGAGCATTTCGCAGAAGCGCATCGGGCTGCATCGCGTCTGCCAGCCTGCGTGTACGTGGGAGCTGTACGGATTCGGGTGCCGGCTGAACATTGACGACTGGAAGCATGAAACGACGATTGCGGGCGTTAGCGGAAACACGATGACGGTTGCGAGCGTACATAGCGGCTGGCCGTATGTGGGTGGCATCGTGGCGTTCACCGAGAATGGAATTACGGACCACGCATTCATCGAGGCGGTAGATGACAAGACGTTCACGCTCGATCTGCCGTTATATGGTGCGGAAACCGGCGAGCCGGTGACTATTTACCCGGGATGCGATTGGACGATGACAACGTGCGATGAGGTCTATGACAACGCGCTAAACTACGGAGGACGTCGAAACGTGCCGAACCTGAATCCAGTCACAAGTAACGCGTTTCAATAATGGGCATATTCGGGTATGTCGCTCTGCTGGTCGCCAGCACGCTTATCATGCGTGTGCTGGCGCCGAAGCCGAAGGGGCCAAAAGCCGCAGCGCTCGAGGACTTCACCGTGCCGACCGCAGAGGTTGGCCGGCCGATTCCGTGGGTGTTCGGCACGCGAAAGATCAAAGATCCGAACTGCATCTGGTACGGAGACCTGCGTACCAACCGCAAAAAGAAGGACGACGGCACGTTCTTCTGGTACTACATGGGTCTGCATCTTGAGATATGCATCGGGCCTGTGGATGAGATAAAGCGAATTTGGTATGGCGACAAGATGTGCTGGGATGGGTCGATCGCCGAAACGACGTATGGCACGGTGATCAATCAGCAAAACTTGTACGGCGGAATTCGATCCGAAGGCGGAATCTGGATCGCATTCGACGCAATGTTTGGCGATGCAGATCAGCCGGCGAATGCGTACATGGAATCGCAACTTGGCGCGCCAGTGAGTGCCTTCCGTGATTCGCTAACGTTGGTGTTTCATCAAGGCATCATTAGCGCCAACTCTGCTTACGTGCGTCCGATCATGCCGCTGGTACAACGAATATATGCAGGATGGGCAGATGAATGCTGGTTCCCAGAGACAGCATCGATTGCCGCTCCGATCGCAGCGATCAACCCCATGCATGGCGAGCTATACCGCGAAATTATGCGGCATCGTCCTGGGCTATACATTGGATTCGAGGAAGCGCCAGATGAATTCGGCGCTTTTACCGGATCAATCACAAATTGGGGCAGCGGCCAGAATGGCACGTATATCGGGACCCTACCGAGGCATGGCGGCATCGTCCCGCACGGTTCGCAGTCTGTAGGATGCGTCACGCCTAATGGTGGCGTCACATTTCCGCAAAATGCCAAATACAGCTACACGACAAATGACGTCGTCATGCTAGCGTGCAAGTTGCGCCTGAGCCAATCATTCCGTTCGGCTGCTGTCGATGGCCGATATTATTTGTGGCTTGAGGGGCGTCTTCAAGATGCAAACAATCACGGACTCGGCGCGCTGTTTATACTGGACGACGTAAACGGCGACAGGCTGGAGGTAAGCTACAAAGGCGCATCCGATCTTGACTGGAATGGTGCGCATATCGTTCTTCCAGAAGGCACGCTGACCAATGGTGCAGAGTTTTTCCTGGCGTTGCGCATCACAAAAACCGGCGGCACGCACGGGACTGGGATGATTAGCTTGTGGCTAGGGTGTAATGCAACATTCGTCGGCAGCTCCAGTTTTCCGGCAAAGGCCATTACCCCGACAAGAGACGCTGTGCTGGTGCGGATCGGGCACGGCTCAGGCGGCGATGTACCGGACCATCCGATTTATGCAGAAGTAGATGACTTCGCGATTTTCACATCGCATCTTGCTCAGTCCAGCATCGAGAATCTGGCGCGTGCGTACTGTTCCGATCGCGACTATGACATGAACCCCGCGCACATTATTAGCAATGTGTGGACAGATCAACATCAAGGCATGGCCTACGATCCAGCCATGATAGACGATGCCGCGATGCGCTATTGCGCGCAGTTGCTGTACGACGAGGAATTCGGCATATCGCTGTATTGGGCGCGGCAGGAATCCATCGAAAACTTCGTTGCGGAGGTCTGCCGGCATGCGGACTTGCTTCAGTCGATCAACCCGCGCACCGGGCAGTTGCGGCTGATCGCACTTCGCGATGATTACGATATCGAGGACCTCATCGAGATCACCGAGGATGACATAATCGAGATTGTCGAATGGCAAGAGACGGCATCCGGAGAAGGGACTAACACAGTCACGGTGACGTATGAGGACCGCAACGGCGACCAACAAGCGGCGACCTACCAGAACCGCGCAGCAGCATTGCATTACGGCGTGATTGCGCAAACGATCGACTACCCAGGCATCACAACGGCAGAGCTCGCAATGCGGGTGGCAGAACGCGAGTGCCGCAAGCTGGGCGGCAACTTCGCAAAGGGCAAGATCAAGTGCAACCGACTGCCGTGGGACATCATGCCAGGCGCCGTGTTCGTGTTGTCACACGGGCCTGAGGGAATCGGGCCGCTCGTTGTGCGCGTGCTGGAATGGAGCGGCGGCACACTCACTAGCGGAGCAATCACGTTGAACGTTGTGCAGGATGTGTTCTCGCTCAAGCACGACGTGTCGCGATTCTTCCCGCAGAGTGGCGAGTGGACCGCGCCAGATACCGCAGCTGCGCCATGTGAAAATGAGACGGTGCAGGAGATGCCATATTGGATGACACGCAATGTCTACGGTGTGGCTGAGACATCAACCATGCCGGTGGAAGCTGGCTATATTCTCGCACTCGGCACACGGCCAACGCCGACCACAACGGACATTGATATTTGGTCAGGCGTGCCTCCAGCTGCTGTTGTGCAAACCGCAGAGGATCGCGGAATTGTGCCCACCGCCACGCTTGCTGCGGCGATTGATTATCTCGATGGCACAGATATCGAGCTTGCCGACAGCGTTGATCTTGGCGACGTACAGCCAGGATGGCTAGCGCAGATTGGCGAAGGATCCGGCGCAGAAATCGTGCTGGTTGACTCCATCGACGGGCAGCACATCGCCATCACGCGCGGCGTGCTTGATACCGTGCCGCATCAATGGCCGATCGGGGAGAGATTATATTTCATCAGTAGCTCGCCATCTGAATGGCCGTATTCGCCAGTTCAATACGCAAACGGCGATGATGTAGCGGTTAAGTTGCAGGCCGGATCACGGGCTGGAGAGATCGACATCGAGGAAGCCGCAAGCCTATCGATCACGATGGCATCGCGCATCGCGCGTCCCTATCCGCCGGGCGCTGTCAAAGTGAATGCAATCTATTTCCCGTCGGTGTGGGATGATTGGTCGGAGCTCGAAATAACATGGGCACACCGTGACAGAATCGAGCAGACTGCGCCTGTCGAATGGACCGCTGCGAGTATCGGGCCGGAATCGGGTACCACGTACACCGTCCAGGCATACGGAATCGATGAGGATGGCGTAGAAACGCGGTTCTATCAGGCAACCGGGATCAGCGGCACGACAGACACAATCGACCTCGATACGTACCCGCTGCCAGTCGATGCGGCCATCGTGTCAGTGCGCGTGTGGAGCGTGCGCGATGGGCTTGCCAGTTGGCAGCACGTCGCGACCAACATCATCAACCTTCACGCGCCAACCGACCTGGCAGCGGAGTACGATGCATGACCGCGACAATCACACTCACGTGGAAACACGATGGCGCAAAGCCGACCGAGTTTCGCATATACCGCTCAGATGCACCGATGGACCCGGACGACATGCCGGAGCCGATCGGGACCGCTTTGCCGGCCGAACGCGAGTACGTAAACGACGACTCCATCGTTGAGGATAACACCTACTACTACCGCGTCGGAGCGCTCATCGGCAGCGCCGAGCGCATCAGCGATGAGCTGGAGTTCATCGCGCTGCCCGCCATAACCGATCCGCCGTGGGATCATGTGATCGCGCTGTTGCACTTCGATGAGACGAGCGGCGCGACGAAGCTCATCGATCAGTCGCGGTATGGTCGCGTGTGGACGCCAACAAATGCCGCGACGTCGGACAGCGTGGTTCTGGTGGATGGTAACTGCCTGTCGCTAGCCGGGCCGGCAACGCCGAGCTGGCTGGAAACGTCGAAGTCTGGGCTGACGATCGGATCATCCGACTGGACCATCGAAGCCGCAATCCGCATAGCAGCGCTTCCGGGCGCCGGAAAGCTCTATGGAATCCTGGGCACAGGGAACGAAGATTCACCCTATTACAGCATGCGATTCTTTATCTCCGATAGCGGCGAAATTGGCGTGACGCTGTCGTCAGATGGCGCGGCGACAACAATAATAAAGTCAGCCGCAAGTGCAATCTCGACCGACACGACATATCGCGTATGTGCAGAGCGTGACGACTCCACTGTGCGTGTGTACGTCGATGGGATCGTAGTCGCGACAGGGTCCTACTCAAGCAGCGTGTATCTGTCCAGTGGATCGCCGAACATGTACATAGGCAGGCTGCTGGACCAGAGCGATATCGCGGAGAACCAGGGCATTTTTGCCGGAAAAATTGACGAATTCCGATGGGTGATTGGCACCGCGATATATCACGGCATCACCTACACACCAAGCGCATATCCATTCCCAGATGTGCGGAATGCCACGCCAGACCCGTATTGGAGCGATACCAAGGCGCTGCTGCACTTCGACTCGGACTACACCGACGTAGCCAGTGGATCATGGTCGGAGGATGGCGGGTCGCTGTCGATATCCGGCAGCACATACGTATATGGCGGAGGCGCTTTGCGCGTTCCATCAGGAACATCGCGGCTGAAACGATCCGGACTATCGATCGGATCAGGGGCGTTCACCGTCGAGGCAAGGGCTCGGGCAGACTCGTTGAGCACAAGCTTTATTATTTTCGATTGCCGGAATGCGCACGAGGACAGTTCTGGCTTCGTTGTCGCGCTGCGATCGACCGGCAAGCTGCTATTTGGCACAGGGTCGCCGTTCGCGGCAACGGAAGGAACAACCGTGCTAACAGCAGATACGTGGTATCGCGTCATGGTGACTCGCAGCGTGAACGGCGTTGTGCGGCTGTTCCTCGATGGCAACCTAGAGGCTCAGGTGACTGCGTCTGCTAACATGTCGCGTGCGAACTGGTATGTAGGTCGAACGGTGGACTCATCGGGTTCTGCGGGGTATATCGACGAGTTGCGAATTACTGTTGGAGCGGCGAGAACGCCGGACAACTGGACGACAGCTGCGGCGTTCCCGCACGGGAGCTAGCCTCGTCTCGCAATCAGCATCATTTCTGATTCGCGCCGCGTTCCGCCATCGGTTGCAATG
>ERZ795050.5346-NODE-5346-length-11032-cov-175.953995_pt1 | contig 11032 bp, 11 predicted proteins | sample MGYA00375134_ERZ795050 | MGnify/ENA primary metagenome ERZ795050 (study PRJEB30179, sample SAMN05720221) | activated sludge metagenome | isolation source: Anaerobic digester | place: Japan | collected 2015-05-26 ... | reverse complement strand
CAAAAGCAAACTCATTTTCTAAAAGCTCAAGCGCTAATGTCTCAACCTCCGTCCCCTCGGGTTTAGGATATTTTAATATAGGACTTTCGAGTCTAGCAGCCTCGACTCTTTCGAAAGCCGACCATGTGGGAATATATCTAGGTGATGACATCTTTATCCATGCCACGAGCACAGGAGCTAAAACAGGAGTCATTCACAGTTCACTAAGAGAAAAAAACTGGCAACAGCGGTTCTTGTTTGCGGGACGCGCTCTTCCTGCTTCTGGTTTTTCTGGTTTTGCTTCAGACTGGGGAGGCGCAATTAGTTTTGCCCAATTGGATACACTTCTACAGGGTGATCTTCTAGCCTTTGTGCGCGGAGTCTCGGGCTGGACGGAGATTTCGCTTCCCATTGCAAAGAATTTTAATGCGGGCCTGCGGGCAGGCGCACAATGGGATCGTACTCTTAGCGTAGTGAGAGTTCCTATCGAGCTCGATCTTGGTCAGATTTCTGGTATATCTGTGTTCGCTGGTCCAGCATTCACATTCGGATCACCAGCGCTGGATGACAGACTATATGGCCCAGGAGATTTCTTCTTAGCTACAGGAGGGCTAAGGTGGTCGTCTTTCTTCTATTCTACCGGCGCTCATCGACTTGGTAGCTACATTGAACTCAGATATGATTATTATGTTCCTAAGCAAGGCCAGGTCGAATCAATTCGGTCCGATCTTCAATCTTGCCTTAGTATTTCGATTGGTCTTCGCTTGCGCAATGTGCATTATTGATTGATTTTGACCTTCTAGTCGTTATGGAAAAATAAAAAAGGCTGCCCAGCTTATTGGACAGCCTATATTATTTGCTGCGCTATCTTCAAGCTTCTTCCATGACAGGAATCAGCTTCTTTGTGCCAAACACCTCTGTCTCTAGCAGCTTGTAGCATTTTGTAGGACATTTCTGGACACATATACCGCAGGAATTGCACTTGGCATAATCTGTTACCGGAATGCCATTCACCATCGAAATTGCTCCTTCCGGACAAGAACGAACACATAGATCGCACTTGATACATCCGACCTTGCAGTTCTTGAGTACGGTCTGCTTGAGCACTGTCCTATTCGAACATAGGACGATGGAACCAGCCTTTGTAAGTGGTATAAGCGTCAATATTTTCTGTGGACACTCCTCTACGCAGAGGCCGCAGCCTGTGCAGTTGTCATAATCGATATGAGGAAGACCGTCTTCTCCCATTTCGATTGCATCGAACTTGCACACGAGCACACAGTCGCCAAATCCCTGGCATCCCCATGCACAGGCTTTAATGCCGCCAGTCGATAGCTTTGCGGCTCTACAGGTGGGAATACCGCTGTATTCGCCTTTCTTTGCTGTTTTATCGATTGAGCCCTGACATAGCAGAACCGCTACCTTCTCTTCGACAGTCCCTGCCTCTATACCCATAATCTTCGAAAGCATTTCAGCGGTGGCCGATCCACCGACAGAACACTTAGTTGTGGGAGCACGGCCGGTTGCCACGGCCTCCGAATAACCATCGCAGCCAGGATAGCCACAAGCTCCGCAGTTTGCTCCGGGTAAGGCTTGTCTTACTTCGCTGATCTTTGGATCTCGTTCGATCTTGAATTTCTCATTGAAGAAGCCCAAGGCCACGCCAAGGATAAAAGCGAGCGCTGCAGAAAAACCTATTGTCAAAAGAATTGTAATAAGCATCTCGATATCCTCTTATTTTATAAGCCCTGTGAAACCCATAAATGCTATACCAATCAAGGATGTGGCCATAAAAAGTATCGGCGTTCCTTGTAAAAACTTCGGCACAGGGCTCGTTTTCATTCGATCCCTTATGCCAGCAAGGAGAATCATAGCCAAAAGATAACCAAGCGATACGCCAATCGCGTACACAATCGACTGAATAAAGTTGTAGTTATTCGAGATATTCTCGAAAGTCACCGCAGAAATAGCGCAGTTTGTTGTTATAAGGGGCAAATAGATGCCCATCGCCGAGTACAAACCAGGAATATTCTTCTTGAGATAGAATTCGACGAGCTGCACCAAGCTTGCAATGACAAGAATGAATACCAGAATCTGAAGGAAGGTCAAATTGAGTGGCACAAGAATGTAATGGTAGATAGGCCATGTTGCCGCCGTCGTTAGCACGGTTACAAAGGTTACGGCATAGCCCATGCCCATCGATTGGCCCAGATCGCTTGTCATCCCTATATACGAACAAAGCGCGATAAAGCGCATTACCACGATATTGTTTACCAGCATCGACAGAAGAAAAATCTTGCCAAGATCCATTATGCGGCCTCCTTCTTAGAAACTAATTCTTTTTTGCGCGCAGATGCCTCCATTTTCTTCTTGAGCCAGATATTGAAAGAAATAAACAGACTGAAGACAAAGAATCCCCCAGGCGGCAAAATAAAGAAGAGAATCGGTTCATAGGAGGCAGGCATGACTTGAATCCCCGCAAAAGTCCCATTTCCAAGCAACTCTCTTATTGCAGCAAGACCGATAAGAACCCAAGTATAGCCGAGTCCCATTCCCAGCGCATCGGCGATTGCCGATGGCAGATTTTGCTTAGAGGCAAAGGCCTCTACGCGCCCCATTATTATGCAGTTGACTACGATCAATGGGATGAAAACACCCATGCTCTTCGAAAGGTCGGGAAAGTAGGCCTTCATCATCAAGTCGACGATCGTAGTAAACGCAGCAATGACTATGATAAACACGGGCATTCGGATCATCGAAGGAATAAGGTTGCGGAATATAGAGATTATTATTTCCGAAAACAGAAGGACAAAAGTCATTGCCAGTCCCATACCAATGCCATTCGAGACATTAGTCGTTACCGCAATTGCAGAACAGAGCCCAATCATAAGCATCAATAAAGGATTATCAAAAATGATCCCTTGTTTGAAAACCGAATACAGCTTTTTCATTCTCACTTGCCTCCTGCTTGGGGCCTGGCGCTCTCTTTGGCTGTTCCTGCCGATGCCCCCGGTGCTCCTATGGGCGATCCTGTGGAAACCGCAGGAGATGCTCCTATAGATGTCTCGCCAGTTGGCTTTTCGTCTTCCATCGATGCCATCATCACTTTCTGATCCATATAGGCGATTGCTGCATCGCCTGCGGTCTTGATGAGCTTGGTGAGAGACTTCGATGTTATGGTCGCTGCCGTAATCGCTGCAACATCTTTCTTCACCTCAAAGGGATCCGTAAGAAACTTTCCTTCGAATTGACCTAAGAATGTCACCTTTTTGGCTTTATCTACATAATAGGTCGGATTAGATGCATTCATTCCAAGACCTGGCGTATCATTGAGCGCCATTATCCTTACTCCCGCTATGCTGCGATGCAAATCAATGCCAACTAGGAGAGTCGCATTCCCTCCATAACTTGGGCCCGAAACCTTTATTGCTAATCCTAGCGGAACATTGTCACTTTTTACTTCATATGCTGTTTCAAATTTAATATTTGGCTCCGGGCTTGTAAGATTCTCGACAACATCGAAGGCAGTCGCCTGCGGAAAGATATCTTTCAAAGAAGCCTGCAGTTGAATTTCGCTTTGTCTTTCGATGCTGTCCTTGGTAAAGGCATAGACAACCGCAAGACTTGCGCAAGCAATCGAGGCATACAGCATAAGAATTAAGCCAAGCTTAGTCTTTTTCATTTTGTAGCCTCCTTGGACGGCTTAACAGGCTTGGGAGGAGGCAGAAAGCCATATTTTTTCGTTCGGAGCTTATTGAGAAAAGGTGTCAAGACATTCATTATCAATATCGCATAGGTCACTCCCTCTGGATATCCGCCGAATTTTCTTATAAGAACAGCAATCAAACCAATACCAATACCATAGAGAGCCTGCCCTTTTTCTGTCAGTGGCCTTGTAGCATAGTCTGTCGCCATAAAAAAAGCGCCAAATGCTATACCTCCAGTCAACAAACTAAACACTGGATCCATCCCCAAAAGCCAAGAGAAAACAAATGTAGATGCTAGCACCGATACTGGAACTATCCACTGAATGACCCCGATGGCAAGAAGAAAAAGCCCACCCAGAAGCACAAGCAAAATCGAGCTCTCTCCAATGGTACCCGGGCGGTATCCTATGAATAGCTGACGATAAAATGCCCCGATATCGCTTGCGCCGAAATATTTGGCAACATCGGCCAATGAGTTGCCCTGCTTGATTAGATTTAGAGGTGTGGCCGTACTAACCGCATCGGCTGGCAATGCAAGGCCTTTTGGCATGTTCCAGCTTGTAATCGCCGCGGGGAAGCTCATAAGGAGAAAAGCACGGCCAATCAGTGCAGGATTGAATGGATTCGCACCCAGCCCACCAAAGAACTCCTTTGCCACTACAATGGCAAAGACAGCACCAAGTGCCACCATCCAGAGAGGAGTGGCTGGAGGCAGAACTAGCGCAAGCAGAAGCCCGCTGACAACTGCTGAAAAATCGCCAACCGTTGTGCTCGCTTTAATAAGCTTTCTAAATAAGAATTCCGATAGCACAGCCGCTGTAATCGAAGTAAGAATGACTCCAAGGGCAGCTAATCCATAGAGATATATGCCATAGGCCGCTGCTGGCACCAATGCTATTACGACAGAAAGCATAATGCGCGGAGTGTCGACTGGCGAGAATGTGTGCGGGCTGGAGGATAGTATGATTTTCTTATCTGACATTCTGTGCCTCCTTCTGTTTCAGCGCGCGAAGTACTTGCTTCCCAACCCTGAAGCGCTGGACAAGATAACGATGCGCTGGACACACAAAAGAGCAGGCGCCACATTCTATGCAATCCTGAAGGCCGATCTTTTCAGCTTCGCCATAGTTGCCGCTCTCGATTGCAATAGCAAGCAAGGCAGGGCTAATTTTCATTGGGCAAGCTCGAATACAGCTACCACAGCGGATGCAGGTCTTTTCCTCAAACCGCAAGGCCTCTTCAACACTCATTAGAATAACACCTGAAGTGTTCTTTTGCACTGGAATTTCTGTGCTCGGTACAGCTACTCCCATCATTGGTCCGCCAAAGATAACTTTGGAAAGCGATTCTTCATCGATATCGATTATTCCGGATTTGGCAAGGTCGGCCACCACGGTCCCAACAGGCGCAATGAGATTCTTTGGAGTCTTGCAAGCTCCTCCGGTCACCGTAAATCCACGCTCTATAAGCGGCTTTCCTTCTCTGAATGCATCGGCAATTGCACATAGCGTTCCCACATTCGATACGACACAGCCCACATCCATAGGCAGACCTCCGGATGGTACTTGTCTGCCTGTGATAGCCGTGATAAGCATTTTTTCGCCGCCCTGCGGGTATTTTGTCTTGAGTACTTGAATACCGATCTTCATGCCGGCCTTAACTTGCGGATTCTCTTCAATGGCCTTTTGAACAAGCGGAATTGTGTACTTCTTATTTTCCTCTATAGCAATGATACCTTCGGATGCATTTATGATTTTCATCACTATCGAAAGACCATCGACGATCTTATCTGGCATCTCAAGGAGAGTCCTTTCGTCAATTGTCAGGTAAGGTTCGCACTCTGCCGCATTGGCAATTACCAAAGAAATTGGCTTTGTGGGAGCGAGCTTGACATGAGCCGGGAAACCCGCTCCTCCCATACCGATGATCCCTGCTTCACGAATGCGCAAGAGAGCCTCTTCCTTTCTGCAGGCGAATGGATCGAGGGGAGGCATGAATTCTCTATCGGATTCTCCTTCCGGTGTATCCTTTGGCTCGATTACGATACATAGACCTTCTATGTTATTCGATTGCATTCGCGGCTCAATTTTCTTGACCACGCCAGCTATCGATGCATGGATAGGTACGGTCATGCGACCTTCTGCATCGGCTATTTTCTGCCCAAGCCTCACAAAATCTCCGACCTTGATTAGAGGTTGAATTGGGGCACCAAAATGCTGATTGACAGGGATCACTACCTGCGGCACAGAACTCACCTTTTCGATTGGTGCATGCTGCGAGCGATCCTTTCTCTCGGACGGATGTGCCCCGCCTCTGAATGTCTTGATTGACATAGTAGAAAGGTCTCCTTTGAAGATTTACTTTGACCTCGCGAAGAATCCAATCCTCTTCGCATTCAATGTAAAATGATAGAAAATTATAACAAAATCGAGCTATATTAGCACCTGTTTTCGATTGTGGTCAAGGTAAAAAGAGTATAAGTATTCTTTGTATAATAAAAAGATAAAAATTTATTGAATATTTGAACGAAAGATCTGGAGAAATGTCACAGCGAAATATCGAAACAAGACATCTGAGCATAAGAAAGCGGGCATTAAAAAGCGCCGCTTAATCGTATTGCAGCGCCTTGTTCCCTATTCTCATATCAGGTCCACAAAATGCTTACTGATTTCTTCCCTTCAGCATTACACGCACCTGCTTCATAAGGCCATCTCCCTCGCTCTTTGTCTCTATATCAATTATATCATTGAGGGTCGTATGGATAATTCGACGCTCGAAAGGATTCATAGGCTCTAGCAGGATGGAGTGCCCTGTGCTGCGTACTTCTTCTGCGGTTTTGTACGCAATTCTGACCAATGCTTCTTCGCGTCGCAAGCGGTAATTTTCGGAATCGAGCACGATCTTGGTGTCGCTATGGCCAAGATTGCCCGCATAGACATTTGCCAGAAGTTGCAGCGCATCGATGTTCCTACCTTTTTTACCTATCAGAATTGAGGCAGAGTCGGTGTCTATACGCAAGCCAAGCTTATTGGGTTCCCTAAAGGCCACGGAGACTTGAGCGCTATAGCCCATCAAGTTGATAACCTCAGTAGTCCATTCTACAATTTTGCTCTCGAAATCATCCATAGGGAGGGGCTCAATATGCCTCTCTTCTCGGGCTTCTCGGGTTTCTCGGGCTTCTCGGGCTTCTTGTTTTTCCTCGAATTCATTGTACTCATTGGATTCTCTTGCCCGATTTTCCACATAGGAAGAATCTTTGGTATGGACGCGGATGCGCACCTTTCCTTTCTTGAACAAGCCACCACTTTGGTTTTCGATGATCTCTACATCGAATGAACTTGTATCCAGGCCGAGCTCTTGAGTGGCTAGTTCCATAGCCTCGCGCTCGGTTTTCCCTTCAAACTCATATATCATTTGGATCGCTCCTGATTGAAAGATTCAATGATCTATTTCTTGGCCTTATTTTTCCGTGTTACTGATGATCTGTCAGAACTATAGCTGCGGCCTTCGCCTTTCTTTCTTGAAGATGCAGAACCGCTTGCTTTTTCGGCCTCGGCGGCCTGCTTTTCGAGCCATTTTGTCACTCTTTCCGAAAAAGCCTCTTTTGTGGGTTCTCTGCCAACGGTCTTAGCTTTTGTATCTATCGCCGAGCTCTTGCCGGTCGCTAATCTCGGACCAGCGCTAGCTGCTCCCACAGCTGGCATTCCTCCAGCAGTTATTTCGGCACTAGCTATTTTGCGTTTTTTCATCAGGTTGTTGATTAGGACCTGTTGAGCAATCGTCAGGATATTGTTTGTAATCCAATAGATCAGAAGCCCGGCAGGCACATCGTAAAGAATGAAAAAGAACATAATAGGCATGCCATACATCATGAACTTCATCTGATTAGCCTGTGGATTGTTGCTTTGGGTGCTTTGAGGAGCCTGTGTAAACTTGCCATACAATAATTGGCTAAATAGGTATATGATGGGCAATGCCCTCAAATCGTTCCATCCAAGAAGAGGTATTCTAAAATTGCCAAAATTTACGAGGCTTTCTGGTAAAGAGAGATCATTTATCCAGCCTGGAATGAACATTGCTCCCCTGAGCTCGAAGTGGTTGTTGAATAGATTGTACATTGCAATAAATAAGGGGAATTGGATTAACATTGGCAGACAGCCAGACATTGGATTGTAATGTTCTCGCTTGTATAGCTCGGCCATCTCTTGATTGAGCTTTTGTGGATTGTTCTTATATTTGGCCTGCAATTCCTGCATCTTGGGCTGAAGCTCCGACATTCTCGCCGTAGCGAGCGACCCTTTCTTGGTAAGGGGGTAGAATAACAGCTTTATCAGCACCGTAACGAGAATAATGGCTACACCATAATTAGGAATTAGGCGATAAAAAACATTGAGCAAGAATTTCAATATGTTTTCCAGCCATCCTAGAATTCCTGAGCCCTCCATGGCGTCTTCCAGCTTTAAGTTGGAAAGACCAAATCCATTCTTATCCGCATACTCATATTTTCCCAACTCTGCTGAGGTCTTAGGGCCAAAATAGAAATAGTAAGTATCGGTAACCGAAGCACCGGAAAATGTGCTTCGTAAAAGTCCCAGACTATTGGTCTGGTTAATAAGCGGATCCTGGCTAGCTTCTATTTCGTAAGCAGATAAAGGCGCTTGTGGAACCGCAATGAATGTAAAATATTTGCCAGATAGTGCCACCCAGCTTGCATTCGGTGCAATGGTTTCTGAGGTGTTGGGCTTGAGTTTCTGATTCTTTTTCTTGCCATCTATTTCGGCGATATATTTTCGGTAATCAGCATTCTTAGGCATCTGATCGAATCGAGGACCAATCTGTGGTCCAAGGTCGATTCTATAGGCAACTCCGTCTGTTCCCAGAATAATAGGCTTGCCTTCTGGCTGTTCAATGCTAATCGCAAGTCCAAATAGATATTCTCCATCGCGAAACGAAAAAACCTTCTTAAATATAAAGGGGACCTTTTCGTCGCTTCCTGCCATCTTTGCCTCGAACATCCTCGAGAATGCAATTGTGTTCTTGCTCTCATCTAGATACTGGGCGTTCATAAGCTCGCGCATTGGTGTGGAAGATTGGCCAAAGGAAACAGAAAGCCCATCTGCACCCTGAGAGCCAGCTACGACCATGTCTACTCCGCCCCTTGAATCCCTCAAATCTTTGTGCTTTTTCAGGGTTAGCGAGACAAGTTCTCCACCGGCGTTGGTAAATGTCGCGCGAACAACATCGGTCTCGACAATATAACGCTCTTCTGTGGTTGGAACAGGTATCATGTTGGCTATAGGAGCGTTCTCGGTAGATATTGGAATAATAGAAGGTAGTGCTTTTGTAGGAGTTGCTGAGCTCGGCTCTTGCGGTATTGCTTGCCCATTCGCTCCTGTTTGTTCAGAACTCTGCGTTGTTTGCTGTTGAGTGGCGGGAGGGAAAAGTATATTCTGCACAATAAACCCAACGCTTACTATTACCGTGGATAGGACCACGGCCAAAATCATGCGTTTGCGTTCTTCTTTCGAGGTGGTTTGCTGTTCATTAATTTCATTCATGGTACTGGATCATAGCCTCCTGGATTTCCTGGATGACAGCGAATTATTCTTTTAAAAGCTAGCAAAAGCCCTTTTAGGGGTCCATATTTATGGATCGCCTCGTAAGAATAAGAAGAACAAGTAGGGTAAAATCGGCACGATGGTTGAAAAAGAGGTGAAATAAAGAGCTGGTATAAGCGAATTGCTATCAATAAAGGAAATGAGAATATTTGTTTGACAATATTCATAACAGTAAATCCGCCTTGCGAAGCAGATACTGCATAGCGCTGTAAAATTCTACAAATGTTTCAAGCCCAGGATAGAGCACGAATACGATATCAAACCCCGGCTTGACAGAATTACGAATATGTCGCCAAGCTTCTCGGGCTAACCTTTTTGCTCTATTTCTTGTTACTGCGCCAGAAAAAGCACGCCCTGCAATAAATGCCACTCGGCTTTCCTGCCCTTCCTTAAGAAGGACATGCATTCTCATGCCTTTACAGGAAAACCGCGCTCCTTTCTCAAAAATTAGATCGATTTCCTTGGTTTTCCTCACCCGAAGGCTCTTCGGAAAGCTCCGATCCTGCCGCTCCTCCTGAATTCCGCTCTGGGTATTTTCAGTACTTCTTCTTCTCATCTGAGACAGAGAGCTTTATCCTGCCTTTTGCTCTTCTTCTGCTAAGAATCTGACGGCCGCTTTTAGTCTTCATTCTGGCACGAAAACCGAATTTTCTATTGCGCTTAACTCGGCTCGGCTGATAGGTGCGTTTCATGGTCTTATTCTCCTTGCGTAAACGGCTGCATTTGCCCTTCCCAAGATCTCTCACTGCAACCGGGAAATTGCATAATCAAGCGCTGGAGTATAGACTGCAAAAGAGCCTTTGGTCAACCGCCTTTCGACTACTTAGGCTCTGTCTGTCGTCGAAGAAGCCTCTTTATTATCTTCTATCGTAAAAGCAAGCCCAGTTATATCCAACTCAGGATAGTTCTTCGATATTCGCGCCAATATCTTCTCCTGGTTCAGCTGTAGAAGCTGGATCCATCCTGAATGTTCGGTGGAGACAATAAGACAGTGATGCATTATACCTTTAGGCTTGGAATGATCAGCAAGGCGCTCTCCAACGATCTGTTTCCATGTCGATCGAAAAGCCGCGAATTGCGTAGCAGCTTCGAACACATTGTCGTCGAAAAAACGAGAAAGAATCTCAGATGCTTTCTTCACGCGAGAATCGTCCATGGCTAACCTTGTAAACTATTGTAGACCGATTTGCATATTCTCGCCATGGTTCTTCGGGCAGAAAGGTGAAAACCGATTGTGCGCCCGAATCTTTTGCCGGCAGGAGTGAAAAAAACCTTCGCCGCTTTGCCACATCGAGCTCCAGAAGCACATCATCGAGCAAAAGTACGGGAAATCGCGGTTCTGCGCTTTGGGACAGTTCAGAGAAAAGGTAGACTTGTACTACACGCAAAACAAGAGAGGCCAGCCTTAGTTGACCCGTAGAAGCAAAAGCAGAAAAATCCCGACCTTCCATGGTAAATACCCATCTGTCACGATGTGGCCCCGATAAAGTGGTGCCCACTTCGATATCTCTCTGTCGCCTTTGCGCTAAGATTTCTACAATCTCGGACAAAGATGCTTCCTCTGGCCAGTTTGGTCTGTACTGAATCGAAACCTCTGTCCCAAGTTGAGAGACTTGCTCATATCTTTCTGGAAAATGATCCTTAAAAAGATGCGAAAGTCTCTTACGGTATAACATGAGCTCAGAGCCATAGCGCGCAAGCTGTTCGTCGAGCGTATCTAGGACACTA
>ERZ795050.5342-NODE-5342-length-11038-cov-44.477101_pt1 | contig 11038 bp, 16 predicted proteins | sample MGYA00375134_ERZ795050 | MGnify/ENA primary metagenome ERZ795050 (study PRJEB30179, sample SAMN05720221) | activated sludge metagenome | isolation source: Anaerobic digester | place: Japan | collected 2015-05-26 ... | reverse complement strand
ATTACCAATATAATTCAATGGTGATTTTACATATTTTCTCATATATTATCCCATAATATTAACAATATGTTTATATTTTATTTTGTATAATGGCTCCATAAATATATACTCCTATATATAAAATTATAATAATAATAGCAGAGATGGAAGGAATCGAACCCTCATATGCGGATTTGGAGTCCGCTGTTTTGCCATTAAACTACATCTCTAAAATGGCCGGGATGGAAGGATTTGAACCCTCACATACGGAACCAGAATCCGCCGTCCTACCATTAGACAACATCCCATTAAAATAATTGGCTGGGCAGAGAGGAATCAAACCTCTGATAGTGGAGCCAAAATCCACTGCCTTATCACTTGGCTACTGCTCAATATTATGCATTCAATAAATACAATATATTAAATTACAAAGATTCTTTTTCTTTCTTCTTTTGTTTAGTATAACATTTCCTATGTGCTGGCACATGATAGTATTCAGGAATTATATAACCATAATCATCAAATTTCAAATATTTGTGCATCTCTATAGATACAGTTTTTCTACCATCTCTTATATCTTTTACAGATATATACTTTCCGCAGATCGCACATTTTCTCCAAGAATTTTCATCATTACTCATAATTACTCCTAAATATATTTCAAAAAATTTATATATTTTCTTTTGTTATAATTTAACAATATTTCCATTACAAATCAAACATTGTTCTGGCATAGCATCATATTCTTTCCTAAAATCATCCCATCCAGAATAATAATGTCCACAATCATTACATTTTGCAAATTGCCCATACATATGGGTATTGTTTAAATCATAATCAGGCAACTATACTATTACGTATTTGTATTTTTTATCATTACTTGTTTTCCATTTCTATGGAGGACGACCATCAAAACATGCGGGATGCGCATCATACACTCGCATTGCTTCCATTAAATTATCCCAAATTTCTTTACTCATATAACAAACAAGATTAATCATTATCTATCTCCTTAAATATGTTTCTTTATATTATATCCAAACTATTAATATCATTCTTGGGAATTATATGACACATATACAATTCAAGCTATTTAAATGGATCATTATCTTTACATTGTAATGGAGAAATAAGGTTCATATACAATCTATTTTTAAACTAGTGTTCATCTGTATTACCAAGAAATGCTATAAAAAAATACATCCTCTAATTTGTTTCATCTTGTAAAAACGGGAAAATCAATTGCTGTACTTCCTTTTGTGAATCCTGCTAGTATATTTTGCACATACTCAATGCTAATCCAAGTAATGCATTTCTTATATCAGAAATATGTTCAGGATTTTGAATATTATCCCCAAGTGCTAAACTTTCAATTTTCATTTATTATACCTCCTTTTTATGATAATTGGTGGTCATACCGGGCATTAAAAATCATCTTCAAAATGACAATAAATATATTTATCCTCAATATATTGTTCTTCCGATTCATATCCTAAATATTTAAGTCTAGCTTCGCTAATCCTCAATCTATTTCTATTATTGTATCTATCTTTACAATTATTTCTACCCCTATTTGAACAAAATTTTTGAGTAGAAGTACGAGGTTTAAATTCCTTTCCACACATTAAACATTTCATTATAAGCTCCTATATTAATATTATAATTTATTTTTACTTCAATAAATAAATATAACTGTTATATTTGAAATACCAACCCACATACCTTACTTAGGCTATTGACAATAAAAATCCATTTGTTTAACATCAAACTAAACAACCTACCAAAGAACTCCATTACAGAGTAATTTATCATGCATGCGTAAATTAAAATTATTATACATTATACATTCCCTTTATTTAATAATACTGTATGCCTTCCTATGCACACGCTTAGCAGGCGTGCACCTTAAACCTACTCGGTCACCTCTCCTTCTAAAATAATCACTATATTTACTGGCAGAGGATAGGGGATTTGAACCCCTAAGGGCAAAACCCGGCGGTTTTCAAGACCGCTGCCTTACCAATTTAGGCTAATCCTCTTTATAAAATGGAGACGATATCCGGATTCGAACCGGAGATAAGAGTTTTGCGGACTCTTGCCTTACCGCTTGGCCATATCGTCCTACTTATATTATAATCAAAAAAACTCAAAATGCCGAATTTTTTTTGGGAGCGGGAAACGGGATTTGAACCCGTGCTATCAATCTTGGCAAGATTGCACTCTACCATTGAGCTATTCCCGCATAATGGTGCCAGAGATCAGATTCGAACTGATATGGACAAATGTCCGAGGGATTTTAAGTCCCTTGTGTCTACCTATTCCACCACTCTGACACAATATTAATTATTTATATTCATTCTTTCATTCACAAAACTATTTAAAACGTACTTAGTTTTGGTAATGACATAAATGGCAACTAATTTATATATAACATCTAAAACTTTTTCTATTTTATCAGGATATGGAGCTGTGCTTTGTATTTTTTCAAATTCATTTTTAGTATAATCAGTATAAAATATCAAATGAATTCTAGTTTTAAAATAATAATAACTTACATCTAATTCATATGCCACATTATCAGATTCTTTTGAACATACATTAAAGTTTTTATCAAAATAAACTTCATATGAAAATTCTAGACTAGTAATTTCAGGATCAGCATCTTCATCATATATAAAGTCTATATATGGGATTATACTATTTTCTTCATCAGTAAATTGAATACCATTTAACAAATTATTTACCTGATTTAAAATAGGTTCATCTAACAAATTACTGTTATTTGACATAATTATCTCCATATTTCCTTATTGTTTAATAAGTTAATCATTATACAAAATTTATTATGTTTATTAAACATTATGTTTGTAAAACAGAATCATCGCAAGCATAATCTATTATTTCGATTAAATCGCTAATCTTAAACAATTTTAATAAAACATCAGCAGGCAATCCTTTTTCTTTATTTTGGATTGCTAATCTTATGTATACATGTATTTCTTTGGTAGTAAATGAATATTTATATAATTTATCTATTATTTCTTTTACATCATCATCAGTTAAGAAAACTTTATTACATTGCTTTAATATATTAATTAAATAAGAATATAACAACAACATTCTATCATTCATATTATTTATTGTATGATATTTTTCTATTATAGGATAATACAACTCGTCTAATACATTCATTCCATTACAATACAATATATATAATTCATCTATATTATAATTACTATATTTCTTAGCTAATGTATCATAAATTTCATTTTTACCATCTTCACTTCTATAACATTTTATATTCAAGTTTCTTAAATAATTAATATCAAATTTAACAGGTGAACAACTTAATTTATCAACATCAAATAGTTCTATCATTTTATCTATAGAATATATCTCATTATCTAATGGTAATGAATTGCCTAATCTAAATATATAATTTAAAATAGCTAATTTAGAATAATCTCGATCAATAAAATAATTAATAGATAAAGAATTATCTCTTTTAGATAACTTTTTGCCATCCATACTCATAATTAATGGTAAATGATAAAATAAAGGTTTATCCCATCCAAAACAATTATAAAGATAAGAATGATATGGCAAAGTAGATAACCATTCCTCACCTCTAAATACAACACCAATATTCATTAAATGATCATCTATTACAGACGCTAAATGATATGTAGGATAACCATCAGATTTTAATAATACAATATCAGTTAAATTATTTTTATTTAAAAATTCTTTATTTCTTAAACTGTCATAACCCACATAACCCATTATACTATCTACATCTTTCAAATTTAATCTAATACAATTATTATCTACATAAGCCAATCCTTTGAAAACTAATAAATCTGCATATTCTTGATAAATATCTAATCTATCAGATTGGTAGTATAATTCATCATATATAAGATTAAAATAATTTAATGCATTGATAATATTATTTACTGCTTCTTTATTATATCTATTTCTATCTGTATCCTCTATCCTTAATATAAATTTCCCATTATTTTTTTTAGCATATAGATAACTAAAAAGTGCAACCCTAAGATTACCTATATGCAAACTAAAACCTGTTGGACTCGGTGCAAATCTTGTATTATTATTCATTATAACTCCTTATATTTCAGAGGAATATAAAAAATGGCACCCCAGGCGGGCCTCGAACCCGCAAAACCCGGTTTTAGAGACCGGTAGCTCTACCATTCGCTCACTGGGGCATACACACTATAAAATATGTTTTTAAAAAAGAGTTGCCTAAGTCTAACCCATGCAACTCTATTAAATTAATTAAATTTTTATAATTTCAATTCTTTGATATCTATATCATTTTTAACATATCTAAAGAAATGAATATTTTTAACTTCATAAACCTGAAACAGGGCAGTAACCAGAATAGTTTCAGGAAGAGTTATAGAATGCCTTACTTTATATTCATCATAATAAGAAACATAAAAATTTCTGTTTACAACCAAAGAAAAAATTTGTACTTTCATAGATGGTACTGGAGCCATTACATCAATTTTATAAGTTTGACCCCAGTATTCAAATCCGGGCTTAATATTGGTATATTGTAAGCCCTCATAAAGTGTTAATTCATTTAATCTTTTCACTCCCTCTTCATCTATAAGGGAATGATCCTTCAACATATTAATGAATTCCTTTCTTTCCATTTGAAACTCCTTTTGATTTTGATATACATATATTATAACTCGAAAATCCCAAAATGCCGAATTTATTTTTAGATTTTGGGATATAAATTAAAAAAATATTTGAAATCATATGAAGAATCATATAACACAAAGACCTCAAATTCAATTTAGTAAATAAATTTATATAAAAAATCATAGTCGCAGAAGGTAAGAGTAAAAGTATTAGCTTTGAAAGCGATGACGAGAATTGTATTGAAGATATAGTCGGATTTGTGAGTGAGTCAATTCATTTAGCTAAATGGAATCCCACTTCTAATCATGGTTCCTGTAGATCATGCCCATATAAATCGTTGTGTGAAAGAAACTCATCTTGAAATGCGAAGTTCTCAATACGATTGTTAGCTATCTTGATATATTTTTCGTTGAGTTCATAACCAAAAAAGTGTCTTCCAGCTTGTTTAGCAGCAATCGCTGTGGTACCAGACCCCATAAACGGATCGAGAACTAAATCTCCGACGAATGAAAATAATTTAATCAATCTAAGTGGTAACTCAATTGGGAAGGGTGCAGGATGCCTCCTGTTCTTTTCCGGTGGTATTTTCCATATTGTCTCAATGTAGCTATACCATTCAGATTTCTCAAGCTTACTGAGTTCTTTGGTTTGTTTATCCACTGCTTCTGGATGTCCATCTTTAACGAACACATTGATGAATTCGATAGTGTTCATAAAGTAGAAATTTGGGGGGTAAGGGTAAGAACCCATCATCAATTGGTCTGTTTTCCCCTTATCCCAAATGACAAGACCATACCTGTAAAACTCTGTATTCCTTAATATCGTGAATTCAATGTCGTTGTTAATGTTCAATATATCTCGATTATAGTGAGTATTCATTTCCTTCTTGCTCATCGGAAGTAATGGGGTATTGATACAAAGCTTCCCATTAGGTTTTAATACTCTATAGCACTCTTTCCAAACTTCAAGCATGCTAAACAGATAATCTTCGTACGAACTTTCTGATTTTCCAATCTGATCATGATGCTCATAATCCTTAGCCGTATAATATGGAGGACTCGTCACTACCAGTCTAACACTTTCGTCAGGCAGCTCATTCATGCTTTTGCTGTTTGCGCATACAATTCTATCTAATTCCATTTATATATCCTTTCAATACTAAGTGCGAGCCAACCTAAAATATACCACGCTTTAAATTATCAATCAACTTCAAAAATATCTTTAAATTATCGATTACTTCTTCTTCTTTACATATTTCTTCCACTTCAAATCTAAAATTATTAAACCTTTCAAATTTTTTAGCATATTCATCATTTATACTTTTAGATTCATAAGTAGCATAATATGAGTTTTCATTTTCATATTTTGATACAATAATATATATCAAGTATTTGTTTTCTTCAGATTCTATATTATATTCAAAACTAAAAAACAAATTCATATTATTATTTACTTGTTTATCAGTTAGAATCTTTTTAGATAAATTATTACTATTGACATAATCCATCAATGACTGTTTAATTAAATTATAATCCATTGATCTCCTCCAAATATGATTTAACTATATTAAATAAAGTATTAATAGAAATATTAATATCATTTAGTATTTTATCTATATCTAAATAGCTTGTTTTCATTAAACTAAATGATACAAATTCTTCGTTATTTTTTAATATACTAACTTTACTAGATATAATCATAGAATTTTCATTATCTAATGGTGATGTTATACTTACATTTCCTTCTAAACAAAAATTATTGTTTATTTTAGATATAAAAATAACATCAATAAAATCATCCTCTAATGCATAGAAATATTTTAATACAATACCATCCCAGTTTCTTATCAAAGCCTCATAAGCCTTGTTAATAATTAATATGTTATTGTTCATAAATTAACTCCTTCATAGTTATATTATTTTATTTAAAATGGTGGAGGTGTCGGGATTTGAACCCGAGTCCAGAAAAGCATCAAAATGGGACAAGTACTTACATACTTAGTTTATTGTTTCTATATCAAATTCTTTAACAGCTACAACAAACAAAAGCTATTAAGAATTTACCTTATATACTACTTTAACTATCAAGGCAATTTCGTTAAGTAGATTGATTATGTTCCATCCGCTCTAAATTACAAACCAATAAACTCATTTAGAGTAGTCTGCTCACGCAGCAAGTTGCATATTGTTATTTATTTTTATAAATTGGAACTTTTTTAAGAAGTGTCCCACTTCTGTATGTTGCCCCATTAATCCACTTCCTGTCGATACCAAATTCACCCCCATATTATAATTATTTTATAGTATAATTTAATGAATTATTTTTTTATATCTTCTTTATTTTTTAATTGAGAAAAAGTATCTTCCCATCCACAAAGATAAGAGGCTCTTCTGCATCCTTCTTTAATCATATCTCTTATGGAATTAGGAGGCAAACTATCCCAAGAATTATACTTAAAGGTTTTAAAGGTTTCTGCAAAACAAACTTTATCTTGCATGTCAATTTTGATAATTTGCCTAATAGATACAAGGAATGTGTTTTGATTTCTGTCAATATGAAAAATTTTAATAACAATATCTCCTACAGCCACAGGAACAAGGGCTGAAGCCGCATTATTTTTGAACTTATAAATAGCAGTTTTGGGGTGCCATTTAGAATTTAATATAATCTGATAATCATTTCTATTTTTTATCTTACCTTCTTTCATTACAGGTAATCCACTTTTAGAAATCCCATATAAATCCATTACTAATTTATGGATAATATTTATATCTTCATTATTATTTTCACTGTTATTTTCATATTCCCAGGGCTTAGGAGACACCCAATTTTCTAAATTGGCGTAAAAAAGTTTTCTGCAATGATATAAATAAGAACGAGAAATTGCAGATTTAATTGCTGTCTTTAAAAATTCAGGAGGAGTATTTTTCCACTCAAAGATAGTTTCTTCACTTGTATCAAAACGTACACCCTCATAATCTTCTGCTAACATTTTTTTATTTTGTATATCAAATCCTAACACTTTTTTTACTATTATTTCATTGACAAATCTTCCGTTTTCATAATCATGCCAACGACTATTATATATAATGAAATCCCCGGGTTCTAATTTAAACAATGCGGAAATATGACCCGCAAGACAAATTTCCTCATACCAAATAGGAGATTTCTTTTCTCCTTTAGAATCACAAATAATTGTAGCACATCCAGTAGAAGAATATCCGCCACCCCACTCCATAAAACAAGGAGTTCCATCATAAAGAATTAATAAAACATTACTCTCTATAATAATAGAAACCTTTCTTGCAATATCTGTTGAATCAAATAACTCTTGCAATGTTATTTCCATTTTTTGAACTCCTTTATTTTATTCATTATATATTATAACTCAAAAACTTCAAAATACCGAATTTATTTTCATCTATTTTTCAGTTTAATTATGATTAAGCCTATAAAACTGATTATCAATTTTATAATGAAAATAAACAAATTTAATAATAGTCCACCGAGAAACCATATAATCTTAAATCCACCTATAAAAATAAATATGATTCCAATAGCAATTAAAATATAAATTAACATTTTATTTATTACTCAAATTATGCATAGATTTAAATATATTTTGAATTAGTGACCACGCACCCTTGATTCTTAAAAACCCTTTATAATGACCCTTATGAAGAATAGTGCCATTAATATCTTTAATTTCATATATGTAATTTCCTATTATATTATCTCCTGTGCTATCATTAATAATGACCATTTCTCCAATTTTCTTTTTATCTTCTTCTTTCCCGTGTGGCACTATTTCTAAAATCAATCTTAACATTATAACCTCACTTATCAAAAAATAACTCTCTTTTGTTTTGATTAAAAAATGTGGATATTTTTCTTTTTATAGTTTTCGTTATTTCATTATTTAATAATTCAGAATAATGACTATTTAAATCTTCTATAATATCATTATACATTAAATTTAATAAAGTAGCATAGTCTCTTATACTATAATCTCCAAACTTAGAAATTACGCTATTAAATCTATTAAAATTAATCATACTATCTATTTCATTCAATAAATCTAAAATTTCTGGAGGATAATTGTATACATCTAATTTATTTTTATCAATTTTAATATCTCTGCGTCTATTCTCTTTAAATTTATCATTTTTGTCTTTAAATATCACTCTATTATACCCCATAAAAATTGTTTTATTTAAGGGTTTAATAACATGTCCTTCTCTTATATTGCCTTCAACTTCTTCCGGCATTCCAAATATTTTCCAAATTTCAGATGGATCAGCATTATTTTGTGCAGACCAGTTCAAGCATTCATTCAATGTTCCTCTATATATTATGGGAATAACAGGAACATTATATTTATTACATAATTCAATTACTTCATTATAATCTAAATATGTTATATTATTTTGATTTATTAATCTTATATCATAAACAATAAATTCATTTTGATTACTATAAAATATTTCTTTCTGTACCCTTTTGGCATTTAATACAAGAGGCATATTGGGATAATAACCTCCACATAATTCACCAAAAACAGTTATATAATTATTAGGATATTTAGTTTTAATGTTATCAATCATTAGATTAATATTCTGACCATATTTCTTTACTATACTTTGATAATTAAAAAAATCAGAATCATATCCTAAAAAAGAAGTTCTTTTGGCAAACATAAGATTTCCATTTTCATGCTGGGTGAAAGAAAAATTCGAGCCGTGCACTTTTTCTAACACAATCCATTCTTGTTGGGGATCGTATAATTCGGAACTTATAAATCTCCCCAATAAGCCATCATCTACTCTTGTAATCTCTTCATACTTTTTAAACTCATTCATCTTTTACCTCCATCAAAAAACAATTATAACTTACTACATATTATAACCCGAAAAGTTCAAAATGCCGAATTTATTTTTTAAATCATCTTTGTTTCTGATATTTCAGGCAATATATCTTGACACATTTTCATAAGCTCTTGTCTAGCTACATATAAATTATATAACATTAGATACTTTTCATTATCTGGATGTATAATAACTTTTTTCTAAAATTCTAAAAATTTAGTATAATCATACTATGTTTCATAAATATTTACCTTGATTGCATATATAATTAAGTCTTTAGTCTATTGATTATATTCAATATAAAAATCTTTACATTCAGAATTTACTGGATATTCTTTGGAATATTTTAATATATTCATTATATTCTCCTTCTTATTTTATATATTCATTCTTTTTGAAGTTCAATAATATCCAACAGTTTCTAAATAGTATTTCTATATGCTTTTTGTAAAAGTTCATCGGGTAACTATTTAATATGATACTATCCCCATCTACTTATTCCAGCCATAATACCATCTACTATATATTCAATTACATCAATTAAATCAATATCCTACCGCTACCCATCAGGTTCATCAATATGATGGCGCTACTTACTCTTATGCAAATTATACCAATCAGTTGTTTTAAAATTATTTTGAAAATCTCGATAAAAATCATCAAAATATTTTATCTTTGTAAAATCATGATTTTTTGCTCTTTTTATAAGTTGCTAAATAAACCATAACATACCTTGCTGTACATCGGTAATATGCTGGTATGATGAATGTAAAAGTGTTTCTCTACTTACTTGAGAAGAGTCACAACTTCTGCTATCAGCAGTTGGACCTGGCTTTATTATTATTTTGTCCATTTCAAATGGTGTTTTTGATGTAATTTTGAGCATATTTATCTCCTTTCCGCTTACAGGAGGATTTCACCTTTCTTTAAAAGTTCAAGGATAGAAAGAATTTTATCCATCCCCTTATAAGTGTTATATAATTATTGCATAATATTATTTTTTTTTTTTGATCCCTTAAAATTATATACTGGAACAATGTGTTTAATTATATCTACTGTATCTTTAATATTATCTATAGTTTCATTGGGATTTTTGTATGCCATCAAACATTTGTTTAGGGTATCAAAAGATATATTAGAAGTATATATTCCAGACATTGCATTTTTGAAATCTTCAACAGAAATTTTAACTGTAAAATTATCCATTTTTTTAATAAATTTTATCAACACATTTTCAATTAATTTATAAATACTATCTAAAGTATATTTAAATATTTTATGTGATAGCTATAATCCATACTATTTTGCCAAAGAATATGCTTTTTTCCAAGCCTGCAACTATTGTAAATATATACAACAATCATTATCAGATTTATAATGCCCAATCTAATGCAATATTCCTATAACTTTTAATTCCTAATCTGAATAAATTCCAATTTGTATTTCCCTATTAAATGAAATATAGAAACAGCTATTGATATAGTATTCTAAGCCATTTTCACGACAATATTTATCTCCGT
>ERZ795050.5335-NODE-5335-length-11051-cov-7.496908_pt1 | contig 11051 bp, 13 predicted proteins | sample MGYA00375134_ERZ795050 | MGnify/ENA primary metagenome ERZ795050 (study PRJEB30179, sample SAMN05720221) | activated sludge metagenome | isolation source: Anaerobic digester | place: Japan | collected 2015-05-26 ... | reverse complement strand
CCACGGGCGTTGCCTGCGTCCAGACCGGGCGCAATTTCATCGGCATCGAGATTGATCCGGAGTACTTCGCAATCGCAGAGCGCCGCATCGCGGAGGCGCAGCGCAACTTCCAACCGCCGCTTGCGCTGGCATAGCAGGATAGCCCGCACGAAGACGACCCGGCCACGCGCCGGTGAGGAGCAAGCAATGGGCGTAACGGTAGACCTGCGGCTTGGCGACTGCCTGGAGATCATGCGCGACCTTCCGGACGGCTGCGTGGACGCGGTGATTACTGACCCGCCGTATGGCGTCGATGTTGCCCCGTGGGATATAGCGCCAACGTTGGAGTTTCGGGATGAATGCCTTCGCGTGTCTCGCGGGTGCGTAGTCATGTTCGGTAGTGCTGCCCCACGTTCACTGCGCCCATTCCTCTCGCTTGAGCCAGACCGTATGTTGGTATGGGCACCGTCATTCAGCTTTGCCAAGACGAGTGCTCATGGCATGTATTACCGTTGGCATCCGGTGTGGTGTTGGCGTCTTCCCAACAAGGGGCACGAAGGCCCGTCCGTAGATGTGCTGCGGGAACGCTGCGACGGGCGCAACTGGTGGTATCACCCGTGCACAAAGCCGCTGGCACTCATGCAGTCACTCGTTGGGTTAGCTCCGCCCGGTGCCACCGTCCTCGACCCCTTCATGGGTTCCGGCACCACTGGCGTTGCCTGCGTCGAGACGGGCCGCAACTTCATCGGCATCGAGATCAACGAGGAGTACTTCGCAATCGCAGAGCGCCGCATTGCGGAGGCCCAGCGCAACTATCAGCCCGCATTGGCGCTTGCGTGACCGGACAATAAACGCGCCCCACGTTGACATTCCATGCCATTTCTGGTATAAGTGAATATGCGCTAGGCTCGGTTTCGCGAACCGGGCGACGAAGGGACTTCTCCGCCCTGCGCAAGTGCGGCGCTCGGCCCGCGTGACGGGACAACCAGGAGAAGCGGTCTCGGGAGAAAGACGGCGCCGATACTCAGTGGCCGTCTTTTCGTGTCTTGAAGCAACTCACCGCAATCCCGACCGCGGGCCGGCGCGCACCACATCGACGGAGAGCAGCCCCGGAGAGACTGCCCTGACTGGCGTACCCACACCTCACGGTCATGGGCAACCAAATCCGAAACACCCTCTATCTCAACGCGACCACAGCACCCAGCGAGGAAGACCTCTGCTGGCACCCTCTTGTGTACGTCGGCACCTGGGCCGGAATGCAACAGGAACGCTTCCAGATTACCGCGTCACAGACACGCGAGATGCTGGAGCACTTCGAGGCCGGTATCCCCACGAATATCGGCGTGCCGATCAACGAGATCAACCATAAGCACGTCGATGGCGCCCTTGGCTACGTGCGCAAGGCGCGCCTGGATGCGAACGGCAACTTCTGGGGCGGCATCCAGTGGACCGAGAGAGGCAAGCAGTTCATCGACACCGGTGAATTCCCGTTCCTCTCCGCAGTATTCGTCCACAATGGCCCCGGCGAAGACCCCTGGCCCACAGCCCACAACTTCATCCGCCGCGTCTCGCTCACCGACGAACCCCTCTTCTACACGCAACCAACCATCGGCGCCGGCGTCATCAGCGCCTCCATGTACAGACCCATCGATGACACACCAGATACCCCAAACGGAGGTCAGGTCGCTATGACCCGTGAGGAAGCACGAGCCAAGATCACGGAGGCCCACGGTGAGCTTACCGATGAGCAGTGGGCAGCCGTTACCGAGGGCGTAGCCGAAGACGGCTTCGAGAAGTTCGTCTCGGAATACGCCGGGCACACTTTCGACGCTCCCGCAGACGCGACGCCGGAGGCCCCGGCAGATACCGCTCCCGAGCCTGCCGCAACCGCGCCCCCCGTCATCGACTTCGCCGCGATCCAGGCTGGTATCGCCGCCGCGATTGAGGCTGCGATCAAGCCCCTTGCCGATGCGGTCGGAGCAATGCAGGAGCCGCCCGCCACGGACCCCGCAGTGGATGAGCTTGCAGGGGTCGCGGCCAGTATGCAGAGCCGCCTGGAAGCCGTGGAACGCGAGAATGCGGAGCATAAGCGCAAGGAGTTCGCCGCGGAGATCGCCGCGAGCATGAGCGGCACCGACATGACGGTGGCCGCGAGTGCCGTGGAGCTTCTGACCGCGCTGAAATTCGACCCTTCTCCCGAGACCGCGGACGCCCTGATCGAGCACGTCCGCGCCAACAAGGGCCTGGCGATGCACCCCACCGGCCAGATTGCCGCGAGTATGGGAGCCGCGCCCGCCGAGGGCCAGACGGACGAAGAGTGGTTCGCGGCCCAGCCGCTGCCCAGCTTCTCCAGGGAGAGCATCCGCACCATTTCGGCTCGCAAGGGTATCAGCCTGCGCGCGGCCTTCAACGAGTACATCTACCCGGCCAGCTAGGAGGCTGTCGAGAATGGCGAAGGTTTACGTCTCCGACGTACAGACGCCGAACGAGATCCACGCCATCTGCGGTGAGGCGATCACGCAGGGCGACATGGTGGCGATTGGATACGCAGACGGCAAGTTCTACAAGGCGAACGCGATCACTGGCGCGACGCAGCAGGCCCCTTGCGTGGGCATTGCGGAGATCGACGGCGCGAGTGGCGACATGATCAGCGCGAAGCGCGTGGGCCGCGTCGAGGGCGCCGCTGATCTCACCCCCGGCCAGCCCGTGTACCTGGGCGAGACCGACGGCGCAGTGACCGCCACGGAGCCATCGACTTCCGGCGACGTGGTGCAGGTCGTCGGCGTCGCAATCAGCGCCACCTCGTTCCTGCTCAACGTCATCGACGACTACACCACCGTCACGGGCGGATAGCCCTATCGGGTGAAAGGAGTTTCAGGAATGGCCAACTACGGCTACCTGACCAGCGACGAAGTCATTGCCCTCCAGACGATCCTGAACCAGGGCGTAGACCGCTACAACCAGGAAGACAGGAACTGGAAGGCTCTGTTCTGCAACGACACGACCGACATGTATGTGAGGGTCATGCAGCGGTCTCAGTCGATGGAGGAAGTTGGCGAAGACACTTCCCTGCCGGCTGTGCAGACCACTGCGTACCAGACGATCACGCTCCCGGCCCCGAAGCGGTACGCGCTGCGCAATGGCGTGACTCGTGCTGCCATCGACCAGGGCGTGACAGAGGAGCAGGTGCGGACGGACTACGAGGAAGCGTACCTCGCCGACGGCCGGCTGCTCATCAAGTATTGCACTCGCGCGATGCTTCTGGACGGCGGCTGGTGGGACGCGACCGCTACCCCTCCGACCTGGGCCGAGAACAGCTTCACGAGTTCCCACGACCACTACGTCGCGGTGAACCAGAGCGGCGTCCCGAACCTGGCGAACTTCGTGACCGCCAAGCGGCACATCCAGGAGCACGGGTTCGGCCTGGGCAACAGCATCGCCTGCTTCATGCACGGTGACACGGTTGGCACCATCGAGAAGATCCCTGAGTTCTCGACCGCCCCCGGCCCTATGCCTACTACATACCTGGACGCCCTCCAGCGGAACGGGCTTGTCCCAGGCGGGAACATCTCCAATGTCGCCGTGTTCCCGACCGACTGGGTGCCGAAGAACTACGCGATCTTCGTGGACATGGCCCGCAAGCCTCTGCACTGGCGCAACCCGCGCGGCGCGGCTGCCAACGGCGCGCTCCAGGTGTACCGACCGGATACGTCCGACATGGACTGGGCCGGCAAGCAGAGCATCGTCCGCTGGGCCAGCGCGAAGGTCACGCTGCGCGGCGCCGGTCTCGCCATGTACTTCAGTGGTTCGTCCTGGACCGACCCGACCATCAGCCTGACCGCCTAAGGAGCGCATGATGCCCACACATTGCGCGGCACATTCTGGTTCCGGCTGATACGAGTATCGCCGCCGACAGTGAAAACCACGACTACTCGCTGAGTTACGACGAGGGGGTGCCGACTGGTTCGGCACTCCTCGTCAAACTCACGTCCACAGGCAGCATCAGCGTCGCCGTCAGCGTGCTCATCAGTCACGACGGCACCAACTGGTACGCCTGCTCCGTGGAAACGCTTGTAGCCGCTGGGACCAGCTCGACGAACGCGGCGAGTGTCACGCTGACTTCGAATACTCAGGCTGCAATCCTGCGCACACTCGCGCCGGCGCCGTACTTGAGAGTGCGGCTCAACAATAGCGGTGACGCAGCGGCCGTAATGACGGTGACGCTGCTCGCGCCGCAATAGGAGCGAACACGATGGCCCAGGCAAAGACGGACGAGACTGTCGCCGCTGCGGTAGAGACGAGCGGGACACAGTCGGCTGCGAAGATCATTGCGAAGCGCAGCCAGCGCGACGACGTTGGGTTCACGGATAAGCAGTCGGCGATCCAGTACATCAAGGCCGAAGAGCGCCGGATGCGCCGCAAGGAGCACCCGGGATCCGGTAGCGACCCGGACAAGCGCATCGCGGCTTTCTACGGGGCGAAGGCGTACTCCGCCCTGGCGCACCGGCTGAAACTCACGAAGCCAGAGCAGCTTGAGGCCAGCCCCCTGATCATCGACGAAGAGATGGACAGGATGCGCAAGGCGGACGGCTGGAACGAGATCGCCGAGGCCGAAGCGTACAGCGAGCAGGCCGCGGCTGACGCGGCGAACGCGGCAGAGGACGACTTCGGCGACGAGTAGGAAGTAAGAAGCCGCCCCAGGAGCGCATCGAATGGCGACCATCTACGCCCACTGGCAGGACGCATGGGAGTTCATAGACTCCGAAGCCCATGCTGAGGCGCCGGTGACGGTACTGAACAAGCTCATCGAGGCGGCCGAGGCGGACTTTGAAATCCACCTCGGCCGTTTTTTCACACTGCCTTTCGTAGAGGCGACGCAGCCGCAAAGTTTCGCATTGGCGAAGCGCATTGTGTCGATGCAGGCGGCTGCGGAGTACCTGGAGCGCAACCAGCAGACAGAAGCGCAGAGCACCGACCACATCTGGTATCCAGATAAGCTCCGGCGCAGCATCGAGGAGTACAAGGCGACGTTACGGTCATTGCACCGGCCTACGGATGCCACGAACGCGACTGACCCTGTGATCAGACTTCCGTGGGATGGGCTTACTTCGACCGACAGGCCAGCCGTCTTCGATAACGACCAGGTTTCCCCTGGTAACTCGGACCACTGGTAGGTAGCGATGGGCAGGGCACGCATCCAGAGGAGAGCAATGCGCACCCTCGCCCGCCAGGGTGGGAAGAAGTACCTGGAGACGGTCGTGAGGCAGAGGTGCAAGGACTTTACGCCTATCTGGGACGATGTGGAAGAGATGTTCTTCATCAATGAGCGAGTCGTGTTTCGCGATGAGGGCAAAGTGGTTGTTGGAGAGTGGTCTGCCGGTGAAGGCGCAGGTTGGCCTGAGACCGGTGGTAAGAACTACAAGCGATGGAAGCGCAAGTATTACCCCATGCGCAAGACGCTGGAGCTAACCGGCCGCCTGCGTAGGCAAATGGTCGGTGGCAGCGGAGACCATTGGGTCTGGAAGCAGAAGCGCATGTTCCAGTTCGGTAGTAACCTCGCAGCCAAAGACGGCTCTGGCGTGCGGTCGTTCATCAACACCCGCGCAGTTCTCGCTGCCCCGCAGCCGGTGCACTGGTCTATGGAAGCCTCGAATGATGACATCGGCGGCGCTCATGCTGCTGGAGGTACGTTTCTCGACGGCCCTGGTTCAGTCATGCGCCGGCTTGAACGGCAGATCATCATTGTAGACCGAGACGTTGAGGACGAGATCATTGGCCTCATCATAGACCACGCCAGCGACACAGAGGATTTCATTGCCTAAGCGCGTCGTCGCCGATGACAGCGTAGTCATGCAGATTGCGGACCTACTGAAAACGCAACTGCAGAACTACCTGCCTGGCAAGGTCACGGCGTTCCCGAACAGGGCCGTGAAGTGGACGTATATCTCCGAAGAGACCGGCCCGGAGTTCGCGCCCGCAATCGGCATCTTCGCGACCGACGACGGCTACGAGGAAGACTATCACACGATCAGCGGGCTCAACCCGAACGGGACGAAGGCGGCCGGCCACAAGCAGTTGAGTTTCGACATCAACGTGCAGATTTGGCTGAAGGGGCCTGACCGGGAGACACTGGCGAGGACGCTTGAGAAGTGGTCTGAAGGCGTAGTAGCGGTCATCGACGAGAGGTACGACCTCGGCGGGCATAGCGTGCTCGCAGAGGCAAAGAGAAAGCGGCCACAGGTGCAACTCGGCGGCGACCGCAAGACCGGTTTGTACGCGGTCTCCGAGGTGAATGTGTCGATCATGGCGTGGGTTCAGCAAGGATCAACGCGGCTCATAACGTAGAGGTGACCTCCAATGGCAGTGACGTTTGTTCCCCACAAGGCGTGTCGCGTCGGGTTTGGCCTCCAGAGCGCGAAGGGAACCGCTGAAACCCAACCAAGCGTCGTCTTCCCCGTGAATAACGGGATGGAGCGCGTCTGGAACATGAACCACGAGTTCTTTCAGTACGCGGATGGTGTGTTCAGCGGCGAGACGCACTACTTCAGTTCCGGCAGGTGGCTGAACGTCAAGTGCCGGTTCCCACTCGTGCCCGGGATGCTTCAGTACGACCCGGCGCTTACGTGGTCTGGACCGCATGACGACATCGGCGACATCGGCGACTGGATGTTCGCAAGGACGGCGCTCGCCGGCTACCACCAGGGCCTGTGGGCCACGATTTTCGTGGAGACGGGCAGCGGGAATGGCATTGCCTACCCGGACTGCAAGGTCCTGTCTGGAGAAATCGACGTATCACAGCGTCAGTTGGTGTACGTCGATGTGGATGTCTGCGGTATCGGCGCTCCCGTCGCGTGGACCCCGAAGGCCGCGGATGGCACGACCGGATGGGCCACGGACGCGACGACAGTGACGCAGAACCCGTACACGTTCAAGGATGCCACCGTGACGCTTGCCGGCGCCGCGGAAGCCAGCATGAGAAGCCTGAAGCTGTCCTTCGACAACATGGTTCGGGACCCTGGCGACGGCGTGGTGCTCGGCTCCCTGTACCCGGCGTACCTCCCGAATGGCGCTCTCGCGCAATGGACCGGGAGCTTCGACCGCGACTTCGTGGACACGGTTGTCAACAATGCCTACGTTGCTGGGACTGAGTTCGCCCTGGTGCTGACCTTGGACGCCGGGACCCCTGCTGCGACGTTCACTTTCCCGCGCACAATCATCACCGAGAATGGCGTCCCGAACGTCCCGGACAGCGGGATCGTGACCCAGGACGGCGTTGGCTTCAAGTGTCTCGGGGCCGCGAACGGCAGCGCGCGGGCGTACACGATTGCAGAAGTCATCGCCTAACACGAGGCAAGGACATGGAACTGCGCACCCAGAGCAAAGTGACCGGGGCCGTCCTGATGGCCGCAGGTTGTTCGCTTGACGCGGCAGTTTTGGACGGAGCAGGGGGCGGTGCGCGTGTGACCTTTGTTCTGCGCGCCCCTTCTGGCAGAGAGAACGAAATGCGTGTGCTGAAGACGGCCTGCGTCGGGAGCAGGCCGTTTGACTTTGACGTGAACCTCGGGCAGTACCTCGAACACGAGCGCAAACTGCTGGACATAATCAGAAAGGCCAGGGAAACAGGATGAGTGTCTTCACGCTGACGACGGGCAGGAAGTCTCTCACGATGCGGTTGTCTGACTACATCGAGGAGATCCGCAAGAGCGCAGGCGACGAGAGCCTTGAGATCGGCGAACAGTATTACATCAGTGCCCGGCGCCCGGACACGGACGGCGACAAGCGCATCGACGAGGCTCAGATGTCCGTGAGCTTCGCAGCCGGCAACAAGGGCGGAACCGTCGCGATCCTCCCGTCGCAGTTGTTCTACGCGAGGTGCATTGCCCAGATCACAGACTTCTGCCTGCCCGCGGCTGAGGACGATGGCGCGGTTGCGGAGACGAGGTACAAGGCCGACAACAAGGGCGACAACCACCCGAACCGCACGGTCTACGAGGCGCTGTATCACAGTCCTCTTCGGGACGTGGTGAGCGCGTGGCTCACTGAGGTCGCCGGCGTGAAGCAGGACGTGGAAGAACTGGGAAACGCGCTGGGGCGATAGCAAGGCACTTTGTCGCGACGGGCGACGTGGACCCTCACGTCTACATACGCGAGAGAGCGGACGAGCTTGCTGTCGCCGAACAGAAGTCATTGGCGCGGGAGCCGATCACACTGGGGCCTGGAAACCAGGGCGACCGCAAGAAGTTTATGCAGGCTTTGTATGGCAAGGGCGGCATCGCTGAAGAGAAGGCCGCCCTTGTCGCCAAGTACGAGGAAGAACTGGACACCCATGAAGAGCGGATGCTTGGGCAGTTCATGGTGGAGAAGTGGGTGGAGGCGACCTGGATAGCGCGGCTTCAGCAGTTCCCTGACGGACGGCCATACAACCGGCAGACGCGGCTCAATCTGACTATCTGGGGCGTGTTCCTAGAGGCCATCGAAGCACGCCAGATGGCGGTTATGTTCGGCGGCGCCGGGAATGGCGACGCAGGCGAGGCAAAGGTCGAAGTCCCCGTAATGGGAGAGTAGGATGGCAGAGCGCAGGACTGAAATCGTGCTCGATGTGAAAGCCAGGATCGCCCGGGTTGATGTTCCCGACGAGATCGTGGTGCCCATCAAGCTCAACATTACAAACAGGGACGTGCTCGGGGAGATACGCGGCGCCAGGGGTGGAGGAGGGGGCGGCGGAACTGGGGGCGGCGGAACTGGTGGCGGCGGGGGCGGTGGTGGTGGTGGCGCTGCATCCGGCGGCGCAATCGGCATACTCGGCAGCCTACTCAGTGGTGGCGTAGGAGGCGTCCTCGGGCGCATGGGTCCTATGGTTGGGCGCATTGCCGGGCAGTTCGGAGCGCTGGCTGGAAAAGCGGGTATTCTCATGGTTGCGATACTCGCTATGAACAAGGCCCTCCAATGGGCGCTTGCCGCGTGGAAAGCGTTTGGGGCACTGCTCAAAGCGATCATCGACATCTTCAGCAGCGTCATCCGCGTCCTGTACGACGTGCAGGCTGCGATTGTTCGTGGTTTCGCCCGTCCGCTGGAGTGGGCTATCGGCAAGAGCATCAACGTGATCCGCAGTTTCCAGGATGCGGTGATCGACCTCGGGCAGGAGATTTGGAACCTGTCCGAGAGGTTCGTCAAGAACGCCGTAACCCTCTTCGCCGAGTTCGAGCAGCAGTTGTCCAATACCGTTGCGGTCATGGGCTACTTCGGCCCGGACGCTATGGATATGCGGCGCGAGCTTAGCACTGCGATGCGTGATTTGACCCTATACTCACGTGGTCTGGCGAGTGAGGCGACAGAGGCCGCATACAATATCGCTTCGGCTGGCTTCAACAGCCTGCAGGACATCAAGAACCTCACCGAAGCGGCAATCACCCTTTCCGAAGCCACGCTGATGCCCCTGGAGCGCACAGGGGAGATTATGACGAACACCATGAACCAGTTCCAGCTTGGCACCGACCAGGCTATGCGGGCTGCGAACGCTATGGTGGCCGTCGTTCGCAGAAGCCCGCTCACACTGGAGAAACTGTCGGCAGGCTTGGAGTACGCCGGCGCAATGGCGTCCCTGTTCGGCATGAGCCTGGAGGAGGCCCTTGCGGTTGCGGCGGCACTTGCAAAGATGGGGAACCGAGGCCCGCGTATCGGGACCGAGTTCCGCATCATGCTCACAGGCATGGCGCAGAGGACAGACGAGGCGATACAAAAGTTCGGAGAACTCGGGCTCAATTACGACCTGTTCGACCCGCTGAAGTCTGGCGTCATCGGCGTCATTGAGAACCTTGAGAAGCTCCGGGACACGATAGGCGACAAGCCCTTCCAGTCGCTCATCGCCCAGGTCTTCGAGACGAGGACCTACTCGGCGATTGCGAAGATTCTGCAGGCAGGCGGAAGCAAGTACATAAAGGACATGACTGCGGCGATCACCGGGACTGCGGATGCGGTCAATGTGCGCCGCGACCAGATCAACACGCTTGCCGGCTCGTGGGACATTCTGAAGTCGAAGTGGGAAGAGGCCTACTACCAGTTGCAGGACGGGTTGAATCCTGCGCTGCGCGAGTCTACGGGCTGGCTAGAGGAACTGGTGGACGCGGTAATCAACGCGCGGGTTTTCACGCGGTTCGGGCAGTTCATGGGCGGTGCCATCGGGTATCTGCGGGAGTTCGGCAGGGCTGTGGGTCCTGTGGTGCTGGACGTGTTTGACAGGCTGCTGGTGGCATTGCAGCCGGTGGTTGATACACTTGGCGCCGGGCTGATGTCCCTGCTGCCGACAGTGATTGAGTTCCTGCAGGATATACCCCAACTCGTAGGAGACTCACTAAAGATTCTCGCTACCGCGTTTGTCGAACTGGCGAAGGTCGCGCTCCCGTTTCTCTTTGAGTGGATCCGGCAGGTGACGCCTGCGCTGGTGAACTTCTGGGCAGTCGTGATGAACACGATAGCCGGGTTCCTGAGCGCGGGCGGGGGACAGGCACTGATCGACTGGTTCGTAATGCTGATCGGGACCGGGGCACAGTTGGTTGCGCAGTTGCCGCAGATGGTGCCCGCAATCCTGAGCATAATGACCGCGTTCACGCAGTTGCTGCCGCTCGTCGCTGACGCGGCGATAGAGCTTCTCCCGGCATTTGCTGACGCGATAGAGGCCCTCGGCCCGCAGATTGTCGAGTTCGCGAGGGCTTACCTGCCATTGCTGGTAGGCGAACTGCTCATCATCATTGAGACTGTGATCTACCTGCTGGACACGCTGATGCCGAAGGTAGACGCTGCGATACAGACGATTACCCGCACGATCCTGCAGGCAGTTCAGCATATCTCTGACATCATTGAGGGCCTTGCCGACACCATCGCGCAACTCACGGGTTCCTGGACTGGCGAGGACAACCCGTTTGCCGAACTGCTGAAGATCTTCAGGGTGCTCATCGAGAACGGGCCTGCGCTCCTGAAGATGCTGATACTGTACGCGAAGATGCAGGTGGCAATGGCTCGCCTGAAACTGGCGCTGCAGTTGCCTTTGTTGCTGCTTGTCCCGGGCGGCGCAG
>ERZ795050.5315-NODE-5315-length-11084-cov-4.725632_pt1 | contig 11084 bp, 8 predicted proteins | sample MGYA00375134_ERZ795050 | MGnify/ENA primary metagenome ERZ795050 (study PRJEB30179, sample SAMN05720221) | activated sludge metagenome | isolation source: Anaerobic digester | place: Japan | collected 2015-05-26 ... | reverse complement strand
GCGCTGGTGGGCCCCGTGCCGTCGTCGAACTCAGGCCGGGGGGTTCCGGAGGTGTCGAGCCGCCCGCCGGCGAAATTGTCGTACCAAATGAACGGCCAGGGCGTGCCGCCCACCGGCAAGGGCCAGGCGTAGTCCGGACACCGGTTGCCGGAGGCCACTTTGAGCCACGGCGCGGGCGACCAGAGCGAACCCACGAGTTTGAAGCCGCCCAGGTGGTCGGCCCTGGCGTGGCCGATTTTCGCCAACGCCCCCGCGACCCGCGGCATGGACTGCTGGAAATCAAAATAGTTGGTGTTTTGATTGATGTTGGTGCCCATGACCGCGATGGGCGCCCGCCAGCCGTTATACAGGCGGGTGTAATCCGCCGCGTTCGTATAGGTGCGAACGTTGTTGGTTTCCGGCCCCGGCAACGGGGGATTGTTATGAAACCAGGGCGAGTTGTAGGTGCCATTGACGCCGTTGTAGGGCGGTTTGAATTTGGGCGTCAGGTCCATCCTCAAGATGCTGCACTGCAAGTCGTCAAAGTAGAGCTGTTGCCACCACGAGGCCAGCCCTTCGGTGCCCGAAAGGCAGGTGCCAAAGCCGTCAATCACCTGCCGCCGGCCCGCGGGGGAGGTGTCAATCAGGACCGTTTGCGCTCCGGCGGGAGCGGCACTGAACAGGGAAAACAGGAGCAGAGAAAGGCCAAGGCCGGCCGGCCGCGCGGGACTGCCACACATGCACTGCACGTGCTGGGCTGTACTGCAAACAAGGCGGGATGGCAAGCGCCGGAATGAAAACCGTGGAATGAATGGCAACCGCAGGGGGCCCCCCCGGCATACATGGGCCAAATTCTGGGCACCCACCACAGGAGCGCCCCAGCGCTGGCATCAGGCATGCTTCACTTTTTCCACGTCCGACAAAACAACCATGTCCAAAGCAACCCAGTTGCGGATTCTCCATCTGGAAGATGATCCGGACTACCCCGCGCTCGTCCGCTCGCTGCTGGCTCAGGAGGGGATCGAGGCGGAGATCGTTCACGCCGCAAGCCGGACGGAGTTCGAAACCGCGCTGGCAAGCGGCGAGTTCGACCTCGTACTGGCCGATTACCGGCTGCCGGACTACGACGGGCTCCAGGCGCTGGCTTTTGCGCGGGAAACGCGGCCAGACACTCCCTTTTTGCTGGTGTCCGGCACCATCGGGGAGCAAGCCGCGATTGAAAGTCTCAAAGCCGGCGCCCGCGATTATGTTTTGAAGCTGTGGCCGGAACGTCTGGTGCCGGCCATTCTCCGGGCGGTCGAGGAAGCGCGGCAACGGCTTGAGCGGATTCGGGCGGAGCAGGACCTGGCACGCACGGAGAAATACTTCCGCGCCCTGACTGAACATTCGCTGGACATTGTGGCTGTCCTGAATCGGGACGGTGTCCTGGATTATTACAGTCCGTCGGTAACCCGGCTGCTCGGCTACTCGAAAGGAGAGGTCATCGGCACGCAGGTTTTCAGCCTGATCCATCCCGACGATGTGCCGAAAGCCAAAGCGGCGCTCGCTGAGGCCCTCGCCGATCCGGAACGCACCGTCCGTCTTGAATTAAGGCTGCGCCACGCGGACGGTTCGTGGCATCATCTTGAAGTCGCCGGTCAGAACCGGCTCGAAGACCCCGACGTTGGGGCCTTGATCATCAACGCCCGCGATGTGTCGGACCGCAAGCGGATCGAGCGCCGGGACGCGGCGTTGTCGAAGCTCGGGCAGCAACTGAGTTCGGCAACTTCGCCGGCGGATGCCGCGCGGATCATCCGGGCGATTGCCGACGACCTGTTCCGGTGGGACGCCTTCACCCTGGATCTGTATTCCGCGGCGGAGGACAAGGTCACCCCCTTTTATAACGTTGACACGAATCGGGCGGGCGAACGCTACGAACTGGAGCTTTCAGGGCTGCCGCGGGATCCGAGCGGGATGGCCCGGCGAGTCATTTCCCAAGGCGCCGAGCTGATCCTGCGGAAAGCGCCGCTCTCGATGCCCCCCGACGTCATCGCCATCGGGGAGGAAAGCCGCCCCTCGGCGTCGCTCATGGTGGTGCCGATTCGCAACCGGACCCAGGTCATTGGCATCCTTTCGGTGCAGAGCTACAGCTTCAACGCCTACGATGCGGACGATCTGAACACACTCCAGACCCTGGCGAACTACTGCGCCGGGGCGCTGGAGCGCATTCGGGCCGAACAGGCGCTGCGGGAAAGCGAACAACGATTTCGCGACCTGTTTGAAGGGTCGCCCGACGCGGTTTTTGTCGAAGACCTCGCCGGGAATGTGTTGGATGTCAACCCGGCGGCCTGCCAGCTTCACGGTTTTTCTAAAGCCGAGCTGGTGGGAAAGAACGTTCTGGACCTGGTGCCTCCCGACACCCGCGACGCGGTTCGCGAATACTTCCCTGCCCTGGCGCACGGCCGCTTGCGGCAACTGGAAGGCGTCAGCCTGACGCGTGAGGGCAAAGCCGTCCCGGTGGAGATTCGGGTCAGCCGCATCGAATACGGCGGGCAGCCCGCTTTGCTGCTGCATGTGCGGGACCTGACGGAGCGCAAACACCTGGAGGATCAATTCCGCCACGCCCAGAAAATGGAAGCCATCGGGCGGCTGGCGGGCGGCGTCGCCCACGATTTCAACAATCTGCTGACGGTCATCCATGGCCACGCCTCCTTGCTCCTGACCTGCGGCAACCTGGCCCCCAATGCCGCGCGGTCGGCGCAGCAAATTGTCCAGGCCGCCGAACGCGCCGCGGGACTGACCCGCCAGCTCCTTGCGGTCAGCCGCCGCCAGGTGATGCAACTGCGCCGCCTGGACCTCAATGATGTGGTGGCCAACATGACCAAGATGCTCGGGCGCATCCTGGGAGAAGACATTGCCCTTCAGCTCCACTACTCGCCGGTTCCGGCCCTGGTGCAGGCCGATGGCGGCATGATGGAACAAGTGATCCTCAACCTCGCGGTGAACGCGCGGGATGCCATGCCCGGCGGGGGGCAGTTGCGCCTCCAGATTGCGCTGCAGGACCTGTCCGCCGAGCGGCTGCCGCGGAAGACCGGGGCGGCGCCGGGGACGTTTGTTTGTCTGTCCGTTTCGGACACGGGTTGCGGCATCCCGCCGGAAAACCTGCGACGCATTTTCGAGCCGTTTTTCACCACCAAAGAAGTGGGCAAGGGCACCGGCCTGGGGCTCGCCACGGCCTACGGCATCGTCAAACAGCACCGGGGCTGGATTGACGTCCAGAGCGAGGTCGGGAAGGGCTCCACCTTTCAGGTTTTTCTGCCCGCGGCCCCTGCGGCGCCCGTCCCGACGGCAGTGGTGGAGAAACCGGCGGTCATTCCCGGCGGCACCGAGACCATCCTGGTTGTCGAGGACGAAGAACCGGTCCGCGACCTGGTCTGCAGCTTGTTGGCCAGCCACGGCTACAAAATCCTGCAGGCGGAAACCGCGGTGAAGGCGCTGGAACTGTGGCAGAAATGCAAGGACCAGGTGGACCTGGTGCTGACCGACCTGGTGATGCCCGACCGCATGAACGGACGGGAGCTGGCCGAAAGGCTATGGGCCGAGCGGCCTCAACTCAAAGTTCTGTTTACCAGCGGCTACAACTCCGACGTGGTGGGCAAGGGCTTCGTGCTTGAACGCGGGCTGAAATATCTCCAAAAGCCCTATCCGCCGAGTCAGCTTGCGCTGGCGGTGAGGGAATGTCTGGATGCCGTAAACTGACCGGGGATTGACCCCGCAAAGGGGGGGGAAGAAACGTCTTGAGGCTGCCCGGCACCCGGCCCGGTTTTGACCCCGTCGGGCAGTTGGGCGGGAGAGAGGGGCGCGTTCGGCAGCGAAATTCGTGCCAAATGTTCTTGTGCGTCGCGAACCCCGGCCTATTATTGAGGCATGGCACAAGGCTTACACTTGTCACAGCGCCTGACGCAGTCGCTCATACTGGCCCCCCAGTTGCAGCAGTCGCTGGCGCTCCTCCAAGCCCCCACGCTGGAGCTTAAGGCGTTGGTCGAGCAGGAGTTGCAGCAAAACCCGGTTCTGGAGGAAGTCTCCGTTCAAGACCTCGAAGCCCAGGAGAAGGAAACCACCGAAGGCAAGAACCGCGACGCGGCGGACCCGGCCGAACCGCCGGCAGACCTGGCCTTCGATCCTGCGGCGGAAAAAGCCTCGGCGGAGCCGGTTGACGACTTCCAGGCGGAATTCGAGCGCCTCGTCCAATTGGACCAGGAATGGCGGGATTACTTTGGGCAGACCAGCCTTCCGACGCGGTCCACCCCGGAGGATGAGGAGAAGCGCCAGTTCATGTTCGATTCGCTGGTGGCGGGCACCTCGCTGCAGGAGTTTCTGCTCGAGCAGGTTCGCCAGTCCACTTTGCCGCGGGAGCAATGGTCCATCGCGGAAATGCTGATCGGCAACATTGATGATTACGGCTATCTCAAGGCCACCCTCGAGGAACTTGCCGCTTCCACGGGCGTGCCGGTGGAAACCATCGAACAGGTTCTCAAGGTGATTCAAACGTTTGATCCGCCCGGCGTGGCCGCGCGAGACCTGCGCGAGTGCCTGCTGCTGCAGCTTGAGAGGGCGGGCCAGCGGAACACGCTCGAATACCGCATTGTTTCGGATTTCATGGAGGCCCTCGGGAAACGCCGCATCCCGGAGATCGCGCGGGGCACAGGGACGGAGGTGGACGAGGTTCAGGACGCCATGGAAAACATTGCCAAGCTCGAGCCGCGGCCCGGCCGGGCCTACCTTCCCGACAACGATCAATACGTGCTGCCGGAGGTCTTTGTCACCAAACAAAACGGCGAGTACGTGGTGACGACCAACAACGATCACATCCCTCACCTTCGCATCAGCAACACCTACAAGGACCTGATGGCGCATTCCGAGAACTCGGCCGAGGTGCGCAATTACATTCGCGAGAAGATTCGTGCCGGGAAGTTTCTTATCAAGAGCCTGCACCAGCGCCAGCAGACGATTTTGAACATCGCCCGGGAAATTGTCGCCCGGCAGCGGGAGTTTCTGGACAAAGGGGTGGCTTATCTCAAGCCGATGACGATGGTCCAGGTCGCGCAGGCCGTTGGCGTTCATGAAACCACGGTGAGTCGCGCGGTGTCCGGCAAGTACATCCAGACGCCGCAGGGGGTGTTTGAGATGAAGTATTTCTTCACCGCCGGCATCCCCACGGCCAGCGGGGATGGCCTGTCCAACACGAGTGTCAAGGACATGATTGCCGAGATTTTCCGCAACGAAGACCCGTCCAAGCCGCTGTCGGACCAGGAAGTCGTCGCCATGCTCAAGGAAAAGGGCATTGTGATTGCCCGGCGGACGGTGGCGAAGTATCGGACCGAACTGAACATTCTCCCCTCGAACCTCCGCAAAGTCTATTGACCGGTCCCGGCCGGGACGGCCCCTGGCGGGCCCTTTCCCGGCGAGCCTTTTCATGTCAGGCCGGACCGGGTCCGGCGCAAGCCATGCCCAGTGTCTTTATCAAAACCTACGGTTGCCAGATGAACGAGCGCGACAGCGAAGCGGTCGCGGCGCAGCTCGTGGCGAAGGGTTACACCCTGGCCGAAACGGAGGCGGAGGCGGACATCATCCTGCTGAACACCTGCTCGGTGCGGGACTTTGCCGAGCGCAAGGCGGTCAACAAGATGCGGGCGCTGATTGCCGACAGCCGCCGCGCGGGCCGGGGGGTGCGGTTTGGCTTTCTGGGTTGCATGGCCCAAAGCCGGGGGCAGGAATTGATTGACCGGCTGCCGGACGTGGACCTGGTGATCGGCACCCAGAAATTCCATCGGACGGCCGAACACCTGGCGGATTTGCTCGAGGGCCGGCGGCAAAAGGTGGTGGCTGTGGAGGCCGAGCCGCACAGTGAAGCGGCCATTCGCGAGCATTTGCTTGCGGGCAACGGCCGGCCGGCCGTCAGCGCTTACGTGAGCATCATGCAGGGTTGCAACCAGTATTGCACGTTTTGCATTGTGCCGTACACGCGGGGGGAGGAACGCAGCCGCAGCATTGCGGACATCGTGGCGGAGTGCCGGGAGCTGGCGCAACGCGGGGTCAAAGAGGTCACCCTCCTGGGCCAGATCGTCACCAGCTACGGCAAGCGCGAAATCCCCCGGCAGAACGGGCACTCGCCGTTTGTCCAGTTGCTGGAAGCGGTCCAACAGGTCGAGGGTCTCGAGCGGATTCGGTTTACCGCGCCGCACCCGAAAGGGTACGGGGACGACCTGGTGGAGGCTTACGGCCGGCTGTCGAAGCTGGTCGAGAGCGCGCATCTGCCTGTGCAAAGCGGGAGCAACCGGGTGCTGAAGCTGATGCACCGCGGCTACACCCGCGAGCGGTTTGTTGAATTGACGGCCAAACTGCGCAAGGTCAAGCCGGCCATCGGGCTGACCACGGACTTCATCGTCGGTTTTCCGGGCGAGACGGAGGCGGATTTCGAGGAAACGCTTTCCCTGGTTCGGGAGGTCGAGTTCGACCAGGCGTTTATTTTCAAGTATTCGGAGCGGCGGGACACGCCGGCGGCGGTGATGCCCAACCCGGTGCCGGTTGAGGTGCGCGAGGAGCGGATGCAGCGGCTGCTGGCGCAGGTGAACGAGGTGGCCGGCCGGCGTTACGCGCGGCTGGTGGGGCAGCGGGTCGAGATTCTGGTAGAGGGGCCGAGCAAACGGAACCCCGCCCGGCTGACCGGCCGCACGCGGTGCAACAAGATTGTGGTGTTTGAAGGTTCCCCGCGGCACGTGGGGCAGGTGATGGACCTTCGGATCGTGCGGGCCGGTTCCTTTACGCTTTACGGGGACCCGGCCATCGTTAATCTGGAATGAATGTTTGTTGCTGCGGAATTGCCCTGATGGACTTGAACGGCTGATCTATGCCTCCCCTTCCCCTTTCCACCCTTGCAATCCTTCTCGGGCTGTTGGTCTGTGTTCCGCACGTTTACGGTTTGCTGAAACCGGACCGGTTTGGGGCCGCGATGCGCAAGTTTCCGCGGTCCCTGCCCTGGGGCTATGCGCTGATGCTGCTGGGCACGGCGTGGTTTCTGTACAACCTGAGCCAGGAATCCATCGCCGATTTCGCGGCATACAAGAAGTTCCTGGTGGCGGGTTTTGCCGCCATTGGCATCGGCGCGTGCGTTTACGTGAAGGACTTCCTGGCGATTCGGGGCCTGGCGGTGGTGATGTTGTTGCTGGCCAAGCTGATGGTGGACAGCGGCCGGCCGCATCTGGCGGCCACACACTGGGTGCTGGTCATTCAAGTCTGGGCTTACTTGATGGTGCTCGGCGGGATGTGGCTGACCATTTCCCCTTGGCGGGCGCGCGACCTGATCGAATGGGCCACGGCCAATCGGAAGCGGCTTCAAGCCGTGTGCGCGGTGCGGGTGGCTTTTGGCCTGTTCATCCTGGCGCTGGGGCTGACGGTGTTCCGGCCCCTGGCTGCCCCTTGAACCTCGCTCCCGCCGTGGCTGGCAAAGGCAAAATCCTGGTGATCCGCGGCGGGGCGATTGGCGATTTCATTCTGACGCTGCCGGCTGTGGCGGCGCTGCGGCGGCAGTTTCCGGAGGCGCACCTGGAGGTGCTGGGTTATTCGCACATTGTGCAGTTGGCGATTGCCAGCGGGCTGGCCGACCGCGCCCAGTCCATTGAAGCCCGCGCCCTGGCCGGGTTCTTCGCCCGGGGGGGCGAGCTGGCCTCCGATTGGGTGGACTACTTCTCCGAGTTCGATCTGATCGTTTCGTATCTTTATGATCCGGATCAGATTTTCCGGGCGAACGTGGCGCGGTGCACCGGCGCGCAGTTCATTGCCGCCCCGCATCGGCCGGACGAGCGGGCGGGCCTCCACGCGACGCAGGTCTATCTCAAGCCGCTGGAGCAACTGGCCATTTTTGAGGCTGACCCGGTGCCGCATCTGAGTTTCGGGCGGGGTGGCGCGATGGGGCGGCAGTTGGCGCTGCACCCGGGCAGCGGGAGTGAATCCAAGAACTGGCCGGAACACGCCTGGGCGGAGCTGCTGGAACGCTTGGTCCACGAAACCGGGTTTGACCTGTTGCTGGTGGGAGGCGAGGCGGAGGGGGAGCGGCTGCAGCGGCTGGCGGCGGCGCTGCCGCCGACGCGGTTGCGCGTGGCCCAGAGCCTGCCCCTGCCGCAACTAGGGAACCTGCTCGAGCAATGCCGGGGGTTTGTGGGACACGATTCGGGGATTTCGCACCTGGCGGCGGCGGTGGGGTTGCCCGGTGTGTTGCTCTGGGCGCACTCCGCCGAGAGCATCTGGCGCCCGCCCAGTCGCCGGATGCGGCTGCTGCGGCACCCGGAGAGCCTGAGGTTGCTGCCTGTTTCGGAGGTGTTCGACGCCGTGTGCCAGCTCGAGCGGCCCGCGGCTGGCGAGTCTCCCGCCACTGCCCGCCAGAGTTAGGTGAGAGACAGAGCATTATTCATCGTTATGCGCGGCGGCGACGTCTCGCCCCCGTCGGACGGCCCTCCCTCCCCCCTCGCCCCGTCCCCGTCTGCGGATTGGCAGGGACGCGTTCCACCGCCCCGTTCTCCTCTTAAACATCAGGGACCTGGTGGAACAGGTCCCTACCGCAGCGGCCATTGCGCCACGGACTCCCACCTTGTCAACCCGGCGCGGGTGGGGCAAATTGCCTTTACCAACAACGGGAACGGGCGGATGACGACGACCCAGGCATACGATGCCGTCAACCGGCTGACGGAGGTTTCCTCCGCGCCCGCCGGCGCCAACGCGGGGAGCTTCGCTTACGATTACAACCCGGCCAATCAGCGCGTCCTGCGGCAGGCGGAGGACGGCAGTTACTGGCGTTACGAGCATGCCTTTGACGACATCGGGAACCGGGTTCGGACCGGGGCGGGCAGGACCGAGGGAGGCTCGGTCCTGCCGACCTGGCCGGGCCACGGGGTGCCGGTTTGTCCTCTTCCCGCCGCCCCGAGTTGCTCTTGCTTCGGCACCGATCCCCTCGCCAACGGGAACCCGATCGGTTCCGGCGGAGACACGTTCCCCAATGGCCCCCTGGACCGGCTGGTGAGCGGTGACGGCGGCGCGATTCGACCGGGCTGGGATGCGGGTCAGTTGCAGTTGCGGCGCAAGAACGATCCGCAGAAGCTTGCCCTTGCCGCTCGGTTGCGTCGGGAAACAACATTCCCCTTGAAAGCCATGGCAGCCAGGGCAGGCTTGGGCAGTTGCGAGAGTGCCAACGCGACCTTGCATCGCTGGAGGGCCCAGCGGAGCGAAACCACGCCCGCGGACCTCCCAAACCTCGGGATTTAATAGACAGGAACCGCATGCAAACCGAACCAAACCATGGGTTGACCCCTTTTCCCGGGGGCAGACGTACAGGACCCGCATCACCTGTGGTTGGGGGGCTTCAGCGTAGACTGAGACCTACCGGAACTGCGCGCGAGTCCTGGTGATGTAAGCCTGCACCGCCCCAATCGGAACCCACGAAGGATCCCGTTGTGAGCCATCGTCCCCGTTCTCTGCTTTGAATAGTTCCCAAGCTTCCCAACGTGCGGGATCTTCCTCGATGAAGGAATCCAGCCAACCCGATATTTGAGAACGGGTTGTTGTCGCCAGGTCCATGCGGTTGAAAAATCGCAGCACCATTAGTTGGCGGTTGGAGGGTCTGTTATAAATCCGATCCAGCGCTTCCGAGGCTTCACGCCTTGTCAGCCCGAACGGGCGACTCCCCGTGCACGACTCAATCGCATCAAGTTGGGCAGCCGAAGCAGGGCCGTTGTAATAAGCGCTCTGCCGCGCTTCTGCGATGCGAGTGCGATATTGCTTGGGCAGAATGCGCTCGATCGCAAGTTGAATCTCGAAAAGCTCTTGCTCCGTGACCTTTCCATCAGCGCATACCCGCAGCATCAAGTTGACCATGTATCTCACTGCCGGGATTTCTGATTGAATGTGCCCATTCAGCCAGTCGGTCAACTTCTGGAGTTCCTCGTAATCCAACACGCCGTCCGAGGCAATGTTAACCAGGAGCACAACAAACTCTTCGATTTCGGGCAGCTTAAGTTGTGCAGCCGTAAGAGTCACTCTTGCTCCTGGCAATAGCTCGCCTAACGCAATGGATTTGTTGCCACATGAGGGACATGACACCCACTGGGGACCCTTCGCTTGATCGTCGGGTAGGCGCATCATGTTTTCGCAATTTGGACAGCGGTGCAGCATGAGAGAGCGGCTGAGATGGTTTGCCGCGTTCGTGAAAGCCGTCAAGCGGTTTGTTGGAAAAATGCGTGGGTGGGGTCAGACCGTAGAAAGGACGAGAATCCCAATTTGTAAAGCATCAGCGATTTTCCTTTAGATACTGGCGCAGCCCTGGCCAAGTCGGATCGTAAAAGAAGGACAGGCGAATCATAATTCAGCAGATGTCCAAATTGGGTTGGGAGCCGTTGTCGGGTTGGCGGTTCATCCATTTGTGAGGGTTGCTCTTGGGCCTTTGGGCTTTCCCAGATTGAGGCGTCCGGCAATTTGCTTTCTCGAGAGGGTGGTTTCCCGCCGGAGTCTCGCTGCCAGGGCAAGCTTGAGAAGGTCGCTCTTAGGTCTGCTGACCAAATCCTCCCGAGTCCAGTTGAGCCGCGCCAGTTCCCGGGCGATCAATCGTTCTGCCTTGGCCGTGGTGCTCTCCAGCCTTGCGCTGCCCAGGTGGTTCCCGGTGAGCTTGTCGTCCATCCTTTCCAGACACTCTTTTCGGAACGCCTCACTGCCCAGGCACCAGTCGTTCCGAAACTGCTCCAGCACTTCCGGATCCATCTCCTCCAAGCGCCGCCTTTTCACGTGGCGCTCGGATTCCTGGTGCGACAGTGGCGTGTCCCGCTGAATGCCGTGCTCTCCCAAGAGCCGGTCAACCCTCAGCCAAGCGGGCCCTTCCCCCGTAAAAATGGACTCCGCCGTGAAACACGGCAGACTTGGCTCCCCCCTGGCGCTCCCTCAATGAGCTTTCTCTCGCCGCCGTGGTATCGCGGAGCATCGCGATTCATCGGGACTGACGGCTTGCGGAGACTCGGGGATGCCGCCTCCCCCAACCCCCTCCGCAAGCGGAGGGGGCTGGACGTTTTGGGGACGGGGGACCG
>ERZ795050.5309-NODE-5309-length-11095-cov-4.630978_pt1 | contig 11095 bp, 10 predicted proteins | sample MGYA00375134_ERZ795050 | MGnify/ENA primary metagenome ERZ795050 (study PRJEB30179, sample SAMN05720221) | activated sludge metagenome | isolation source: Anaerobic digester | place: Japan | collected 2015-05-26 ... | reverse complement strand
AAAGCATCCATAAGATAAACAAAAACTACTGAAGCCTGACCAAAAAATTGAATAATTCCATTTGATGTCCCTTCTGGAGTCGGCCTTGTAATCTCTGCTGCATATTGCATTCCTATCGGGCTTGCACTTACAAGAAAAAATCCCATAAAAAATCCACTCAAATATAGTAAGTATTCATTTTTAGCATATGTTAACCCCAAAAGACCTGGAAAACATAGAACAAAACCAAGAAAGATAAAAAAAACCCTTTTTTTCTTTTTATCAGATAAAACGGGCATAATTAACGCACCTAAAATTCCTCCTACAAGTATCAAAGCACCTAATGTTCCTGCATGAATTGGAGTAAAACCCCTTGGTCGAATTATATTTTCAATCCATGTTAAAATACCATTGAAGATACCCATACCTATAAATGAAATCAATAAATAGATTAAAAACGATTTGACTTTAAAGGCATGTTTCAATCCATCAAGCATAAGTGCTCTAACCTGTTCACCTTCTTTGCATGGCGGTGTTGGTGGCTTTTCCTTAGCAAATATTATGAAAATTAATGCTGAAATAAAGGCAAAAACTCCATAGATTAACTGAACCATTGGAATTGAATATTTTTCTATTAAAATTGGTGTAAGTGCCATTCCAGCAGCAGTTCCAAGTAAATTTGAAAGTGTGACTAAACCAACAGCAGTTGCAGATTCCTCCATTGAAAACCATAAGGCAGCAACCTTTGTCCATGAATTTAGCAAAAATGGCTGGGATATTGCCAAAAAAATCGTACTAATAAGGACCAGATTAAAATTCTTACCCGCTATTCCCCTAATTAATCCAAATATACCCATCAATATTACACCAATACTAACAGATTTTTTAAATCCAATAGTATCTATCGCCCAGGAAACAGGTAAAGACAATGGTAAAAAAGCAATCATAAAAAGCATTGCTAAAAGACCTATTTTTAAATCATTGACATTGTAAAATTTTGCAGCTGGACCTGAAATTGGTGCATAACTTATCCATAATATCTGAATTGCTATATTCACAAGCATAAAAGAAGCTAATACTACCCATCTATACCCATAAAGCTTATAACCTTTTTCTTCCATATTTTCTCCTTTTTTAATTTTTTCAAAACTTAAAGGCTATATTAAAAATCTTACAAAAACTTATAGTTATAAATATTTTATTCTAGCTATTTATTCTGGTATAATATCCTTTCATTCTCTTATAAATTTCCTTAAATTGGTCAAATAACTTATCATATATTTTTTTAATATCAGATTTAGGTTCATATATTTTTTTATATTTTATAAGTGAAGGAATATCTGAAAATGATAGTTTTCCTAAACCAACTGAAGCAATCCACGCTGCTCCTCTCATATTTGCAAGTATAGGATCTTCAACCTGATATATTTTAACGCCCAAAACATCTGCAAAAATTTGACACCAGGTATCTGATTGAGCACCTCCTCCAACTATATTTATCTTTTGAGTTTTCTTTTTCATAAATTTTTCTATTGGTCCTAATAACCATCTAGTGTTAAGAGCGACTCCTTCAAAAAACGCTCTAATAATATCTTCTCTATTATTTTTAAGTGAAATATTGTATAATCCAGCCCTAATAAAACGATTGTCAACAGGTGCCCTTTCACCCCAGATCCAGGGAGTATATATTATACCATTTGAACCAGCTGGAACTCTTTGTGCTATCTGATCTAAAACTTTATAAATATCTGGTTTTTGAGCTTCTAATAGCAATTCATCTTTATGATAAAGAATATTGTCCTTTAAGAAAACAAGATTACCGCCTGCAGTGGCTTGAAGACCAATTAATAGATATTTTGAGGGTATTGCACAAGGAACTGAAGCCATTGAATGAATTATATCTGTTTTTTTATATGGAAGATGAGCTGCTAACCAGGAAGAAGTGCCAAGATAAAGATGCAAATCATAGTCTTCAACAGCAGCCGAACCTATAGCTGCAGCTGTTGTATCTATAGAACCTGCGACAACTTTTACTTTATCACTTAATCCTAAATCCTTAGCAATATCTGGCTTTAGATTCCCTATTACATCGATAGGAGCTACAATCTGTGGAAATTTATCGATATCAATACCTGATCTTTTCAATAGAATTGGTGAATACTCTATTTTTTCAGGATTTCGATTATCTGTCACCCATGATGTTAATATTGAATCATAAGTTGTAACAAATCTTCCTGTTAATTTCATGTTAAAATAATCTATTACATTTAAAAATTTATAAGTCTTTTTGTAAATTTCTGGCAAATAATCCTTTATATAAAGCATATGGCCTGCCGGATCTTTTCCGGTTAGAGAAGGCATACCTCCTGTTAATCTTATCCAACGAATTACTTGAGAAATACTCACTCCTTCATAGTTTATAAGACCTTTAAATTGCTTTTTTAAAGATCTGGCTCCTCTCATATCCATCCATAAAATACAATTATGAAGAGGTTCTCCATTCTCATCAACTGCTATTGTTCCTTCTCCCTGAGTTGAACAACATACTGCAGCAATTTCTTTAGCGTATGCTGGATATCTTTTAATTAATCTTTTTGATGTATTTAAAAAAGCATCCCACCACTGTTGGGGCGATTGTTCTGCCCCTCCTCCATCGAAAAGATATAAATCAATAGGTTCTTGCTCCCATCCAATTATCTCTCCATTAATCTTGACAAGTCCGACCTTTATCCCTGATGTACCAAGATCGACTGAAAGTATTATTTCCATATTATTTCCTTTAGACTTAATAATTTTTGTAAATTCTAAATTTCTACATATTGAAAGACTGAATCAAATCTTTTCAAAGCTTCATCAATAATTTCATCAGTATCTGCCATACTTGTATATAATCTACTTCCTGCAAGTGTCACTATTCCGTTTGCCATATATGCAGCACCCATCTGTTCGATCATATGCTTTCTTGGTTTTAATTCTTTTAATAACTTAAAAATATTTCTTGTATCCAATATCATTACAGCAGAAGTTTCGAGATGAACAATAGAACCTGTATTATAAACTACAAAAGGAAGATTATATTTTTCCATTATCTTTTTCAATCCATCAGCCAATCTATCACCTGCTTTTCCAGCTATTACTGGAGCATTTGTTCTTTCCATTTCAAGTAAAGCATAATATCCCGCGACACAGGATAAAGGATTTGCAGATAATGTTCCTCCAACATATGCTCTTTCTCCTGTTCCTCCAAGACCTGAAGAAAAACACATCATAACATCTTTTCTTCCACCAACTGCTCCAGCCATAGGATAACCACCTGTTATGCATTTCCCAAAAACAGTTAAATCTGGTTTTACACCGAAATATCCTTGAGCACATCCCATACCAACTCTAAATCCACTTACTACTTCATCAAAAATCAAAAGAGACCCAAACTCATCGCATAATTCTCTAACCTTTTTATTGAAGTCAAATGGAACAGGTCTGGTACCACTTTCTGGTCCTAAAGGTTCAACTATAACTGCTGCAGTTCCTCCCGATAGTCTATTTAAAATAAGTTTTCTTCTTAACTCTGAAATAGCATTTGGAAAAATTTCCATAGTGTTTGCTGTAGCACCTTTAGGAATACCTTTGGATTCAAATCTCTTAGTCCCCGGAATATGAAGTGAATAAACCATAGAATCACTCCAACCATGATATGCTCCACCTACCTTTATCACCTTTTTTTTCTTTGTGAAAGCTCTTGCTGCTCTGATAGCTGCCATAACAGCTTCCGTACCAGAAGCAAACATTCGAAACATCTCACATGATGGAACATATCTATTTACAAGCTCAGCAAGTTTAAGCTCGTATTCATGAAATAAACCAGTAACAGGTCCGCAATTTTTTATTATATCAATGACTTTTTCTCTTACATATGGATAGTTACTTCCTAAAACTGTTGGACCACCTGCTTGAAGAAAATCTATGTATTTATTATCATCAATATCATACATATATGGACCATCTACTTTTTTTATAGCTATAGGGAAAGGATAATTAAAGGCTAGATTATGTTGAACTCCTCCTGGAATATAACTTTTAGCTTTTTCATGTAATTGCTTAGAGTTTACACATTTTTCATCAAAGTACTTTAAATATTCTTCCATTTTTTCTTTTTTGATTTTTCGTAATGGTTGATTTACAAGATTATAAAGTTTCTTATAGACATCATCTACATCGGGATATTTTGAAATACCATATTCCATCTTTTCCTCCTATTTTTTATTTATTTAACTATCAATACTTCATAGTTTTATCTTATTTAATAATTTCTATTATCTGACTATACCAAATTTTTTTTGATCTTCCCTTAATTTATGAAAAGCGACTTCTCGAACTATGGGCGGAATTTTTGTTATTTTCCTTTCTGTACATAATGCCAAAAGGTAAGTAAGAGCACATTTTTCTACAATTTCAATATTATCAATTGCTCTTTCCACCGAATTTCCAAAGCATATCACACCATGATTTTTTAATATATAAGCATTATGATTATTTTTAATAAATTTAGAAATATTTTTCTCCAAAAAAACAGTTCCTGAAGGCGCATATGGAATTATCTGAATACTTTTCCCAAGGAATCTGACCTGTTCATCATATAAAGCAGGTATTGGTGTGTCGATGATTGCAAGAGTACTTGCATAAACCTGATGGGTATGTATTATTGCTTTTACATCTTTTCTTTTATTGTAAACGACACAGTGCATTGCTGATTCAATTGATGGTTTTCGATCACCTTCAATTTTATTCATTTTTAGATCTAAAACGCAAATATCTTCTGGTTTCATCAATAAGTAATCATAGTTTGAAGGAGTTATTACAAAAGCCTTCTCATTTTTTGTTTTCATAGATAGATTTCCGCCTGTTGCAAGTAAATAACCTTTAGATACTAAATGTTTTGCTGTTTCTATTAATATCTTTTTTTCTTCATCATATATACCCATAATTTACCCCTTTACTATTTTTACAATCTTTACACTGTAAAGATTGTAAATCTAATCTTGACAATGTCAAGATTTTTTATAAAATTTTTTTGAAATGAGAGAAAAAAAATATCATCATGGTGATTTAAAAAATGCTTTAATTAAAGCTGGTATTGAAATTCTTTCTCAAGAAGGAATTTCAGCTTTATCTTTAAGAAAGGTAGCAACAAAAGCTGGAGTAAGTCATGCTGCACCTTATTCACATTTCAAAGACAAACAGGATCTTATTGCATCAATTTCTTCAGAAGGTTTTAATAGAATATATGAAAAATTAATTTCAAGAATAAAAGATATTTCAGATGATTATCCAGAAATTAAATTAAAAGAAGCTGCTTTGGCATATCTTGAATTTGCTCTTACAGATTCTGATCATTTCAGAATTACATTTTCTGGTATTATCGAAAAGGATAAAGAAAAATACCCGGAATACATAAAATCATCTTTAAGATGTTTTACTTTAGTTAAAAATTTAGTAGAAGAATGCCAGCAAAAGGGAATATTAGAAAAATGTCCATTAGATGAAATGACTGTAGCGATATGGAGTTTAGTTCATGGCTTCGTATCTTTATTGATAGATAGAGAATTTTCTCATAATCTTTTTGAAAAAGAGACTCAGCAAGAATTACTCATAAAACTATTAAATAAAATTACATTAAAAGAAATAAAATAGGTAAATATAAAATTTTCTTTAATATTAATGATTTTAATAAATATCAACAAAAAATTAATTTATAATAAAAAAATATTAAATTTCTATCAATAGATAAAATTATTTTTCATAATTTTCATCATCGTAATTTTTAAAAAAGTTATTGAAAAATTATGAATAGTTTCTAAGGTTTTTTCTAAATTTTTGTAAAATAATGAAGGATCTTTTAAAAATTCGGGATGGGCCTGGAAAAAATATTTTATATATTCATTTAATAAAATATCTTTTTTGTTTTCATAAAATTTAGAGTATTTACTATAATAGAAGATTTGAGCACAAATATATTTTGAAATATTGTAATAATAGTAAAATATATTATCAGATTTTATTTGATCTATAAGTTTTAGATTTTGATTTTCATACCCATAATATTTTAGAAGATTATTATAATGGGAATTTTTATTTATAATAATTTTATTGGATAAGAAATCTGCTAAAAGCTCCTTTTTAACTCTTTTCTTTAATTCAATTGAATAATTATAATCATAAAAAAATAAAAAGATTGTAGAATATCTTTTAGCCAATACAAAATCAAAATAATCATTTTGATATTTATTAATGGAAATAAGAATTCTATTTTGATAGGGTATAAAATATAAAGAATCAAGACCCAAAATAAAAGAGATTTCAAATTTAATATTAAAACTTTTGCTGTAGTTTTTATCTATATCTATTAATAGATATTTTGACGGGATCTGCATTATTTCAATATATTTTTGGAAATTTGTCTTTATAATATTTTTGATATTTTCAATCTCCTGTTCGCTATAATTTACACTTAGTAAAGATTTTTTTAAACTTTTAAGATCAAGGATGTCTAATTTCTGATTTCTTTTAATATATATTAGATAATTTAATATAAAAACCGATTCGTAGAAATTATCTGGAAATTTATACCTAACATTAACATTACCCGATGCAATAAATTGTGTGTCTTTTATACTTATATACTTAAATTCGGGTTTATTCAAATTCATATTTATTAAATTTACAAATATAGATAAATATTGAACATAAGTATTAAAAAATCCATTATAATATTCAAAATTATCATCTATATTAATTTTTTCTATCTCAAAATTAAATTCATTTTTAACGAATTTCCTGTATTCATCATACAAATAATTTATTTTTTCTTTATTTTCATCATAAAAGTCTTTAATCATGCCATAATATTTTGTTGATAAAAAGCATTGTATTGAACCAGGATGAAAAAATAGAAAGTATAATATGACATCCATATCGTCTATCTTTTTATCAAAGCCATTATATTCGACATTAACATTTATAATATTTTCTTCAGACTGAATAAAAGAAAGGGATATAAGACTTATAAAAAAAAGAAAAAGAAATAAATATTTTTTGATAAAAATTTTCTCTTTTTTACCTTTCATATATTTTTCCTTTTTTTCAATAAAAATTTATTTTCAATAAAATTTATTTTCTCCAATTTTCAAAAATTTCTAATATTCCGTTTTGATAATATCTTTTAAACAATTCATCTATTGTATTTGTTTCATTCATATAAATACTTGAGATAAAATTTCTAAAATTTTCAAATCCATTTAAGTTTATTAGATATAACAAAAAATCGAAAAAATATTGTCTTACTTCAACTTTTTTATTATATTTGTCTATAATAATAGAGACATCTTTCTTTTCTATATCAATTTCATTTTCTTTATATTTATTCTGCAAAATATTTATGACTTTTGATTCATCTAATCTATAATTATTAAAATCCTGTATATCAAAACAATACTCTTCAAAATAATCTGAAAATAAATTTGCAAAAGCTTCATTTAAAAATGTAATAAATGAATAAAAATAATATTTGGAGCATAATATAGACCTGTAAAATCATATTTACTAAAATATTCTTTCATGACCTGAAAGATTGGTTTATCTATCACTATTGTTATGAATGTTATCCCTAAACCTGGATCGAACTTAAAGTTATTATTTGCAACCAAAATATCGTAAAAGACATATTTAATTATGGGATCATAATTATTAAATGTATTATCAGTGTTTTTAAATAAAACTATCCTTAAATCATTATCTCTAATTTTATCTTTTGTGATATTATTTATCTTTAAAAATGGATCTATTTCATTATAATAACTATCAAGTAGATTTACCATAAAACCAATATTTATGCTTTTTTCAAAAATGATTCTGTTCATCTTGTTAAGATAAATATTAAAATTTGAATTTTTTGATGTTATTAAAGAATTCTCAAAAATCTTGATTCTATCAGTATTAGCATTTGTCTCAAAAGTCTTACACGAAAAAAGCAATGAAGATAAGATTAATAAAAGGATGAAAGTTATAACCAATCTTAATTTTACACTTTTTTCAGGCATAACTAATGCTCCATTTTCTATTAATCATAATCTTTAGAATAATTATCTTTATTTAATATTAGAACTTAATTTTTAATATTTTTACATATTTTTTTAATAAATCAATACAGCTTTTTTAGATTGCGTAGCAAAAAATGAAACTTTACACATAAATCATAAATTGATAGTTAAACTAATGATATAAAAATATTCCATCTTTAGTTTTTTTTGTTTATTATAATTTTAGTTTTTCGATAATTTCAATATCATCAGTAAAATAAGTTTTACCATTTTCTATAATCAACAATTTATTACAATGCTTATACAAAGACAGATCATGAGAAATTATAATTATAATTTTGTTTTTATATTCTTTTATTAAATCTACAATAATTTTTTCAGAATCTTTTTTATCAATTGAATTAGTTATTTCATCTAATATAATTAAATCACAATCTTCAAGAAAAGCTCTAGCAATTGCTATTTTTTGTTTATCTCCCCCAGATAAATTTGCTCCATTTTCTAAGATAATTTCATTTTGCATTTTCTCTGTTTCTAAAAATTTATTGAAATAAACTTTATCTTTTAATTTGTTAAGTTTTTCGTCAGAAAAATCAATATCAAAAAAGAAATTCTCTAAAATACTAGTTTGAAAAATTGGAATATTTTGAGAAAAATATGATATTTTTGAGCGGAGAGATTTCAAATTATATCTTTCAATAGGTTTATCATTAATATAAATTTGACCAAAATCATAAAATCTTAGTAGGGATTTGGCAATAGTAGATTTTCCACAACCAGATTTACCTATTATTCCTAAAATATCATTTTTCTTAATAATTAAATTACAATTACTCAAAATTTCTTTATCCCCAAATGAAATTTTATCAATGTTCATTTGAATTTTTTGTATCTCATTTATATTTTCTTCCCCTTCACTTTCGGTATTTGCTATTAATTCTTCTTTTATAAATTTATCTATCCCTTCCATATCTCTAAAATTTATATTTGTTTTTACTATAGAATTAATTGAAGAAAAATATAATCCTGAAATTAAATTAAGAAAAACATAATTTGATATTTCTATTTTATTATTTAGCAATAAGAAAGCCGCAAAAATATAAATAGAATTTTGAATAATTCCTACAAAAAACTCCGAAATAATACCAAGTAAACCTGCTAAAAAATTTACTTTTGAATTTTCTGAATGTATTTGCTTTATATTTTTTCTTATCTTTGATACAATTTTATCAGTATCAGGTAATTGCTTTAAGTAATCCACATTAGATAAGAAATTTACTATTACCATATAATTTTTTGCACACAATTTTTGCAAATTTATACATAAATTGCTCAATTTTTTATTTATTCTCTTATAAAAAATAATTTGAATTGGAGGTAAAATAATAAATAAAAATGTAATTATTTTATTAATTTTATAAACCAAAAAAATTGATATTATCAAAATTAATATATTAATTATCAAAGAAGAAATTGATTCAGAAAAAAAATCATATAGCTTACTAACACTACTTTCTATTCTATTTACTAAATATGTTGGTTCCAGTTTAATTAAAATAGAATATTTGATTTACAACATTATTTTAATCATTTTTTCCATTTCATTAGAATGAAAAATTATATAAAATACTTTTTGAGTATAAATATATATAAATTTAATAAAGTACATTCCAAAATATGAAATAAATAATAAAAATATTTTATTTTTAGTTAAAATTGCAGATACTTTTAAATCTATAAGTTTTTTAAATGTAAAAGGAATTAGAAAAGAAACAAAAGATATAATAATTGATAAAATAATTAAAAATAAAATTTCTAAAAAATATTTTTTTAAAATTACTATCTTATCATATTTGATCATTGTTTTTCCTTATTTATATCATAGTAAATAAAATAACTATAATCACATGCTTTTAGCAATTGAATTAAAATTGGTTTTATATAATCTTTGAACAGCATCATTATAAAGAACATTACACCATTCTTTAGAAAATACATTAAATTTATTAAAAAGCCTATAGATAATCGCTGGACATCGACCTCCACAAAGAAAATTAAAATGACATTTTTTACATACTGGCAATTTTAAAACATTGATATTAGTAAAATACTTTCTTATTTTTGATTTAATAATTTCGTTAACATAATTTTTTTCCAAAATATTTGTTATTTTTAAATTTTTTATCATTAAACTTTGACTGGGGTAGACATCTCCATTACAATCTACTACTATTATGTTATTACATGCTCCACACAAAATCACAGAATTATCAAATTCATCTTTATCATAAAAGCTTTGTGAAATTTTATTTATATCTGGAATATTAATAAAATCATTGATAATTTTAATTTTTTTATCGAAATATAATAACTATCTTTACAATATTTTTTTAATTTGAATTTTTAATTAAAAAACATAACTTTAATTTTGTTAAGTTTTTTAGGGTGGGTGGTGGGGTGGTCTGTGGCAAAAAAGAAATTTTTGTCAAAATTAAAATTAAATATTATAAATTAATCATAGGAGAAAAAAAATGAATAATACGTCTATAATTATTTTCTTACAAAAAATCGAAAATCCATTTTTAAATAATTTGATGAATTATATTACCTTTCTTGGTTATGAGGTAGGGGTAACAATAATTTTATGTATTTATTTATTTGGTTTTTCATTTCATAAAGGGTTTTTCGTTGCACAATCTTCATTTTTAACTTTTGTCTCTACCGATATATTGAAAAATGCATTTATGGTTAGAAGACCATTTTTAATGGATAAAAATGTTTTAAATCTAGATAAATCTATGATTAAAGAGGTTTCGCAGGGCTTTGTAAGTTACTCTTTCCCTTCAGGTCACTCTAGTGGAATAACTGCTGTTTTAGGATCTATATCACTTTCAGTAAGAAAAAGATGGTTTTATATTCTTTCTTCTATTCTTATTTTTTTAACTATGTTTTCAAGATTATATCTTGGAGTACATTATCTTCGAGATGTTCTTGTCGGTTTTTCACTTGGTATTATAGCT
>ERZ795050.5293-NODE-5293-length-11116-cov-4.451135_pt1 | contig 11116 bp, 7 predicted proteins | sample MGYA00375134_ERZ795050 | MGnify/ENA primary metagenome ERZ795050 (study PRJEB30179, sample SAMN05720221) | activated sludge metagenome | isolation source: Anaerobic digester | place: Japan | collected 2015-05-26 ... | reverse complement strand
ATTAATAGTTGCATCTGCGACTGTTATTGATATGGTTCTAAAAGAGTATTCCTAAATATCGATTTGAGAAATTACTATCCCTACAGATACAGCAACATTCAATGATTCTGCCTTACCTTTACCTTTTATTGTTATTAACTTATCGGCATATTTTTTTATAGTTTCAGAAATGCCGTGAGCTTCATTACCAAAAACTATAACTGATTTTATTGAATAAGAAACTTTATTATAGCTTTCCCCTTTTAAATCAGATGCATAGATTGTATAACCACTATCCTTCAGTTTTTTTATAGTCTTTTGAACATCATCAAAAACAAAAATTGGGACGTGAAAAAGACTGCCCATAGTAGACCTTACAACCTTAGGATTGTAAATATCTACAGAATCTCCACATATAATTACTGAATCAATATTGAACCAATCTGCTGTTCTGATAATTGTACCCATATTGCCCGGATCAGAAATATTTTCCAGAAAAATTATTCTTTTCTTTTCATTTTTCTTATTGAAAATTTGGCTTTCATCATAATTTAAAAATTTAATTTTAGCTATTATGCCCTGTGAATTTTCAACATCTGATATTCTTTGTATTTCGTTATAAGGAATTATTTCAAACCTTATCATATTTTTTTCTATTTGCCGAATTAATTCTTTTTCTTTTTCTGCTAATTCATTGCAAATAAGAATTAAATCTATATCACACTTTTCTTTTATGGCTTCAACTACAGAACGTTTACCTTCAACGAGAAAAAATTTTTGTTCATCACGATATTTTTTCAGATGTAATTGTTTTAATGATTTTAATTCTGATTTTGTCATAAATAAATATTGCAAGTGCACCAAAAATTAGTGCACCTGCATTACATTGTTATAAAATATTTTTTAATTAAACATTTCTTCGGGGAATTCTTTCTCCAGTAAATATTTATAATAAAACCTATACGTTTCATTTCTCAAGAATTTTGCTTTAGGACCTCCCCAACCATGCCTTTGACCTGGATATAGCATAAGTTCAAAATGTTTTCCCAGATCTTGGAGCTTATCAATTAATTGAATGCTATTTTGCATATGAACATTATCATCCATTGTACCATGAACTATTTGCAACTTCCCTTTTAACTTATCGGCATAAGTAAGCACAGAGGATTTTTTATAACCATCTGGATTTTCTTTTGGGGTATCCATATAACGTTCGGTATAATGGGAGTCATAAAGCAACCAATCTGTAACAGAATATTGAGCAATACCATGTGTGAAGTAATCAGCACCATAAGTTAACGCCATTAAGGTTACATAACCACCATAACTACCACCGATAATACATATCTTGTTTTTGTCTACAAAAGGTTTTGTATGTAACCACTTTACAGCTTCGATATAATCGTTCATTTCCCATTTACCTAAATTCCTGTGCATAAGAGCCATACCCTCTTTTCCAAAATGGCCTGAACCACGATGATCAACTGACATAACTATAACACCTTCCTTTGCGAGCCATTGATTTCTCAAACCTTTCCACGAATCAGCTACTGTTGGTGAGCCTGGGCCACCATAAATTTCAATAATAACAGGATATTTTTTGTTCTCATCAAAGTTTATTGGTAGAGTCCAAACAGCGGGCAAATCATAACCATCAGAAGTTTTAATTTTAAACATTATACTTTGTGCTATTAAGTAATTATCAAATTCTGGAGTTTTAGAATCAGCCACCTCTTTAACAATTTTACCTTTTGAATCTATAATACACATTTTTGGAGGTGTAATAGCATTTGAATAAGTATCCAGAATATATTTTCCATTAGGTGATATTTTTACACTATGGGTAAAATTGCCAAAAGTAAGCCTTGTAATATTTTTCCCATTAAAATCGACCTTATAAAGATCAGTTCTTGTAGATGCTTCCTTTTTTGCAGTAAAATAAATAACTTCCTTATCATCATCAACAAGTTCGATATTTACTACAGACCATTTTCCAGAAGTAATTTGTTTAGAATTTTTTCCATCAATCGAATACCAATAAATATGGCTATATCCATCTTTATCTGATATAAGCAAAAAACCTTTATCATTTTTTAGGAAATGCAAAGTCTCATACCACTCTACCCAAGAAGATTGTTTTTCATCTGATATTTCAACTTTTTTGCCAGTAGATATATCAATAGAATAGATCTTTAAATTATCTTGTGATCGATTCATCCATTGTATAAAAATCGATTTTGAATCTGGCTTCCAAAAGGGGGTGCCAAAATATTGATCATCTTTTTCGTTAAAATCAGCCCATACAATATCTGGTTGTTCTACTTTTACAATTCCAAATTTTACTTCAGGATTTGGATCACCAGCTTTTGGATATCGTGTTTCTTCCAGATATCCATGTTGACCTTCAGAACTATAAATCGGGAACAAAGGGACATTAGTTTCATCGAATCTATAAAAAGCAATTTTTTTACTATCAGGAGACCAATAAAAAGCCTTATATCTTGAAGCTCTTCCAAAAATTTCTTCATAATATAACCATGCAGCATAACCATTGTATATAACTTTACTGCCATCATTTGTATATCGATATTCTTTCATAGTATTTAGGTTAATAGAATATAAATCATTATCTCTTGTAAAAGCAATATAATTACCATCAGGTGAGAAAGTAGGATTTTTTTCTTCAGATTTTGTTTCTGTTATTTTTTTAAATTCATTCTTTTTGATATCCAATAAATAGAGATCATTTTCCTTCGAATATAATAGTTTAAAACCATCACTACTTGTTGCTAAAGGATAGTTTAACATTATACCGGAAGGAGCAATTTTTTTAAACTCATCATAATCTCTATAAACTTTATCTTTCCCTGTTTTAAAATCTACTTGATATACTTTAGGTTTATCATCACCCTGTTTCTTTTTAGTTTCAAGATATGAATTATCATCTATCCAACCAGAAATATTTGGTAATTGAACGACAACTTTTGGATCAGCATTTTTGAAAATTTGATCAAAAGAGAGTTCTTTTTTTGCTTGTGGATAGCAAAATTGAACAAAGAATAAAATAGGAATAAAAATCAATAAAAACTTTGAATTTAACTTTAGATTCATAGGAAATCTCCTTTTTTACAAATAAACATACAAAAGATATTAGTTTTTATAACATATTGCAACATTAAAAATAAACAATTTTCTTTAAAAACGGAACTTTTACTTTTTTTTTACGTCTATATTAATAAGTAAACATAGTAATGAGGTGTAATATGAGTAGGTCAGTAAAATTATTTTTTATCCTTTTAATTGCATTATTATTTCATTCTAATTTATACTCACAGGTGAAAGAAAAAATTACGATAAAGGAATATAACAATAAAAGTTGGATTGGTATACAAATAAAGGATATACCTTCTGATGTTGCAGAAAAGAACAACCTGAAAAATAATTTTGGTGTTCTAATAACAAAAATTGAAAAAAATTCACCAGCAGAAAAAGCTGGTTTAAATGAAAATGATATTATACTTGAATATAATGGGATGGAAATAAAAAATTCTGATGACCTAATTAATTTGGTAAGAAAAGAAAAACCCGGACAAAAAGTTAAATTGCTGGTTCTAAGAGATAAAAACAAAAAGAATTTTACTGTAACTATTGAAGAAAAACCCAAAAACAGATTTTTCGAAGGTAAATTTCCTGATAGTTTCCCCTTTGCATTTAATTGGAATAGGCCAAAACTTGGTCTCGAGCTATTTGAATTAAATCCTGAACTTGGGGAATATTTTCAATCGCCAACAAAAAAAGGTATGCTTGTTAAAAAGGTTTTAAAGGATTCCCCTGCAGAAAAAGCAGGTATTAAACCTGGAGATGTAATAATAGGTATTGGCAAAGAATCAGTTGAAGATTTACACGATATAACCTCTGCCCTAAGGGATTATAAAAAAGGTGATAAGGTTGAATTAACTATTATTAGAAAGGGTGAACAAATAAAAATTCCTGTTGAAATAACTGAAGAACAAATAAACGAAGATTCAAAAAAAATGTATTTTTATGATGATAACGGAAATAGCTTTAACATTGATCTGAGAGGCTTGGGTTCAGAAATTAAAACAATGTTAGAAAAATTTAAATTGAATAATCTCGATGATGATATTCACAAAAACATTGAAATTGAGATTGAAAAAATAAAACCAGAACTAGAAAAAATGAATGAGAAAATTAAATTAAAACTAAAAGATATTGATTTAGATGAACTAAAAAAAGAGATTGAAAAAATAAAACCAGAACTAGAAAAAATGAAAAAAAATATTATTATTCAAAAAGAAATAAAAATATAAGAATATTTTTTTTAATAAAAAGCCTTGAAGATAATTTCAAGGCTTTTTTTGTTTATTAACAACTAAATATTTAATAATTTAAAATATAAAATTAATTTGACAAAAATAATAATAATTTTTATATTAGTACTAAATACATATCCAGAGAAAAAATAATATATACTTTTTAACTTTAGAACCTTAACAAATACTTTGTAATTAGAATTAATAAGACTTTAATTACATAAAAAAAATAAACACATTATAAATTACTTATGGAAGAATATTTAACAGAAGAAGAAAAAAATCTTATTCTACTAAAATACACTGAAGATTCACTTGCCAAAGCTAAAGAGAGTTATTTAGCTGGTGACTATGAAGAAGCGATAAGAAAATTAAATATGGTTATTATGGTAAATCCTTATTATTATGTTTTTTATAAAAGAGGTTTTTATAAAGCTGAATCTGGAGATTATAATGGTGCTATTTCAGATTATAATGAAGCTATTGAATCAAACCCAAACCTAACAGAGGCTTATTTACATCGTGGAAGAGCAAGAGCGGCATTAAAATTATTTAATAGCGCAATTGACGATTATAATAAGGCTATTGAATTAAATCCCGAAGAATTTGAAGCATATTACTTTAGAAGTATAGCAAAGTTCGAATTAGGTGATTTACAAACCGCAATCACTGATTTAAATAAAGTAATTGAATTAAAACCCGATTTTTTTCCTGCTTATACCTTAAGAGGTTTTCTTAAACAAGAAATTGGTGATTACAGTTCTTCAAAAGAGGATGTCATAAAGCTAAAGAATTAGGCTATGAAAGTGCTTTTATTTATGTATTACTTGGAATATCCAAAGAACTGTCTGGTGATCATGATTCTGCATTACAAGATTTCAATAAAGCACTTGAATTAAGACCTAATTCTGACTATGTATATAGCTTTCGAGGTATTGTAAAAATGAGAATGGGTAATTATTTGGAAGCAATACAGGATTTCAATAAAGCAATTGAATCATATAGTAACTCTGCCAATATTTATATAAATCGTGGATTTTCAAAATACAATATTAATGATTATGATGGTGCAATTTCTGATTTTAATAAAGCACTTGAATTAAATCCCAAAGAATATGAGGCATACTATTACCTTGGTATAATAAAATTTGTATTACATGATTTTGAAGCTGCCATTCAATATTACAATAAAACTATAGATTTAAAACCAGATTTAAGTATTGCCTATTTTAAACGAGGAAGTGTAAAAGATATTTTAGAAGATTATGTTGGAGCAATTCAAGATTATAGTATAGCTATTGAATTAGATCCTAATAATGCTGAAGCTTATTTCAATCGTGCATATATTAAAGTAAAGCTATACCTTTATCAAGATGCTATTCAGGATTATAATAAAGCTATTGAATTAAATCCTAAAGATGGTGATGCATATTACAATCGTGGGCTTACAAAAATAATACTAAAAGATAAAAAGGGTGGATTATCAGACTTATTAAAATCAGATAAATTAGGTTGTAATAAAGCCAAAGAAGCGATTGAGCAATATTTTACTTAAAATAATTTCAGATAAATAAAAAAGAAAAGTAACGAATACCTTACCTTAAAATTTCGATTAGTTTAATTTAAAAAGGTTAGAATTTTAATCAGCGGCTTTCAAAGAATTGGCTTTTTTAGTAGCGAGGGAGGGATTCGAACCCCCGACACATGGATTATGATTCCATTGCTCTAACCGACTGAGCTACCTCGCCATATAGTTTTTAAATATAAAGATAATATTTTTTTTAATCAAGAAAAAAATTGGGTATAACTTAATAAATATTATCAAATACGGGGTATATTATATACCCCGTAAAAAATTATCAAACCCATTTTTAAACCATTTTTTCTACTGGAAAAACAAAAGCGTGAATACCCTGTTCTTCTGCTTCTTTATTAATTTCTTTAACTTTTTCTAATAATGGTTCTACAAGTTCATCTTTTATAACTGTAAGTACAACAGCATTCTGAGTTGGCCATATGTGTGTTCCCAAATGTGGTTCACCAGTTTCACTACCCTGTCCATGAACATTTAAAAATCTTGTATATCCTCTTATAGATAAGCTATTTAAAGCTTCATCTACTTCCTCAGTTATACCGTGGTTATATACTATCATTACTGCTTTCATAACAACTCCTTAATCAATTTCTTTTTTCTTTTTTATTCTTGTCTCAAATATTGAATATAGTACAGGAACAAGAACCAAGGTAATTAAAGTTGAAAAGAATAAACCACTAATAGTTGAAATTCCTAATGGTTTCCAAATTTCAGAACCTTCTCCTGTACTAATTGCTAATGGTAAAAGTCCTAACAAGGTTGTAAGTGTAGTCATTAATACAGGTCTTAACCTATTCCTACCAGAGTATACAATAGCTTCTTTTAAGCTTATACCTCTAGCTCTTGTTATATTGATAAAGTCTACAAGAACAATTGCATTCTTTACTACTATTCCAACTAGCATTATAGTACCAAGAAAAGCAATAACGCTAAAAGGAATTCCTAAAATGAATAAACCGAAAAATACTCCTGTAAAAGCAAATGGAATAGAGAACATAATTATAAAAGGATCAAGAAGTGACTCAAATTGTGCAGCCATAACCATATATACAAGAATTACACTTAATATTAACAGGAAAAATAGATCTTTAAAAGTATCGCTCTGTTGTTCAATTTGTCCAGCATATTCTATTGTAGTATTTGGAGGTAGCTCAATAGTAGAAGCATATTTTTTGATATCTTGAGTTACTTCACCTAAAGATCTACCAGAAACATCAGAAAGAACACCAACAACTCTTTCCTGTTCTTTACGTTTAATTGTTGGGGGTGAATAAGATTGAATAACCTTACCTACATCTTTTAATCTTACTGTTGTATTTAAAAGTGTTTTAATTGGTAAATTCTCAATTTCTGTGATGTTATTCTTTTTGTCAGGTGGTAAACTTATGAAAATATCATATTCATCACCTAACTCTCTATATTTTGTTGGAGTTAAACCATAATAGCTGTTTCTTAAAGTGCTACCTACTATAGCAGTATTCAGACCATTTAAAGCCATTTTATCTCTTTGTAAAACAACCTGAAGTTCCGGACGAGGATCACCGATATCAATTCTTACATCTCTGGTACCCTCTAATTTATCCATATAATCTTTAAGCTGATTAGCAATATAATATGATTTATTAAGGTCTGGACCAATAATATCAACCTCAATAGGTGCACCGGTAGCTCCAGTAAGGAAAGCCATTCCACCGGAAGTATTAACCGTTAGAGTTTTTATACCTACTATTGGTTTTATCTTTTCTCTTAATTCATCTGCAATTTCAAAAATAGATTTCTTTCTTTGTTTAATTTTGCTAGCTCTAATTTGGAATGCTGCAATATTAGAACCCTCATTTTGTCCAAAGAGTATAGAAGAAAATCCCATATCATTAACACCAGCACGAGCAGAAATATAAATGACTTCAGGAAAATCTTTTTTTACAATTTCTTCAATTTTTTTAACATATTCAACTGTTTCCTCTAATCTCTTTCCTGGTTCAAGTTCTAATGTTACCGAAAATTGAGCTGAATCAGCTTTAGGCATAAATTCTGTTCCTAATTTCGGTACTAATGATAACGAAATAAGGAATATTGCCAAAGAAGTGAAAATTACAGTTTTTTTATGGTCAAGAGACCACTCAAGAATTCCTTTATAGAAATCATCTAATTTATCAAGAGCTTTTGCTAAAATTGAATCAATTTTTCTCAATAAAGGATTTTTTATTGGTTTAGCATCTTTTTTTGCTATCAATAATTTTGATGATAGCATAGGTATTAATGTTAATGCAGCAAGTAAAGAAACCAGAATCATTACTGTTACTAAGAAACCTAATTCATTAAATAAAATACCAGCAATACCAGAAATAAAAACTAACGGGAAAAACACTGCAACAATAGTAAAAGTTGCAGCTGAAACTGCTAAACCAACCTCAGAAGATCCGAAGACTGCTGCTTCTCTTGGTCTTGCACCTCGTTCAACATGACGAGATATATTTTCTAGTATTACTATAGCATCATCTACCACCATACCTACAGCAATAGATAGAGATGATAATGAAATTATATTTATAGTGCTACCAGAAAAATATAAATAAATAAATGCACCTATCAATGAAACAGGTAAAGTTAAAATAATAATAAAAGTCGCTCTCCATTGCCTTAAAAACAGAAGAACAACAATTATAACAAAAATACCACCTAATAATACTGCTTCAGCTAAGTTATTAATGGAATATACAATAAATTCAGATGAATCCTGAATAATATCAATCTTTACATCAGAAGGTAGATTTTTTTTCAGTTCTTCAATTTTAGCTTTAACATCTCTTGCAACCTGAACAGTATTAGCACCTGACTGTTTTTGAACCATAATCTGCAAACCTCTACCACCATTCAATCTAACATTTATAGTTCTATCTTTCAGGCTATCTATTACAGTTGCAACATCTTTTAAATAAATAATTTTTCCAGCTTGTGAACCAACAACAACATCTTTAATTTCATTAGCACTACTAAACTCGGCTGGGACACGAATATTATACTCCATATCAGCCATTTTAATAGAGCCAGATGGTAAATTAATATTCTCGGATTGCAAAACCTGTCCAATCTGAGAAGCAGAAATGTTATAAGCTTCTAACTTTTTAGAGTCAAGATGAACAAGAATTTGCCTAACTGGTCCACCAAATGCTTGAACAGTACCGACCCCTGGCACTCTTTTTAGTGGATCTGTAATTTCATTTTCAACTAATTTATTTAAGCCAACATAACTTTCATTTGCCTGTACAGCAATAAAAAGTACTGGCATCATATTAGTACTAAACTTAAAAATTGTTGGGTCTTCTGCATCATCTGGAAGATTTCTTTTAGTAAATTCTAATGCAGACCTAATATCATTTGCCGCTTCATCTAAATTTGTACCATACTCAAATTCTAAAGAGACTACAGAAATATTATCTATAGATGTAGATCTTATCTTTTTCAGATTTGTGACAGAACTTAAACCACTTTCTATCTTTTTTGAAACATTTAATTCAACATCTTGAGCACTTGCGCCCGGATATTGTGTAAGTACACTAATATATGGTGGTTCTATCTCAGGAAATAAATCAATCGGCAATCTTTGAAATGAAACAAAACCAATTATGATAATAGCTACAAATAGCATTATTGTAGTAATTGGCCTTCTAACCGATACTTCTGGTAAATTCATCATTAGCTCCTTATTCTGCTTTTGATTTAATTTCTACTTTGCTTCCATTTTTAAGTAACCCCTGGCCTTTAACTACCAATAAGTCACCTAAAGATAAACCATTTGTAATTTCAACAAAAGAATCAAATTCTTTCCCAATGCTTATATCAACTCTTTTTGCAATATTATCTTTAACAATAAAACTATAAAAAGCTGAAGTGCCAACCTGCTTTAAAGCAGCAGATCTTGGGATAAGAATTCCTTCTGTTTTCCCAACTAAGATTTTAGCTCTAACAAACATACCTGGTCTTAGCTTTTCATTTTGATTAGGAATTTTTACTTCAACTTCAAAGGTTCTTGTTGTAGAGTTCATTGTTGGATTAATTCTACTAATAGTACCTTTAAAAACTTCATCAGGATAAATATCAGAAGTAATCTCTACAGCTTGATTCAACTTAACATCTCTGAAGTTTTTTTCACTAACATTTAATAAGAGTTTTACTGGATTTATCTGCATCATAGATACAATTGTAGGAGCACCAGCACCACCAGGAGCTAGTAAAAATACTTCTCCATCATTCAATTTCTTTGCAGTTATAATACCACTAAATGGTGCTCTAAATTGAGTATTAACTAATAAAAGCTTATATGATTTTTCAGCAGTTTCATAAGCTGCTTTAACCTGATCAAATTGAGATTGAGAAATTGAACCCGTTTCATACAAAGGTTTTAATCTATCATAATTATCTTTTGCAACTTGATATTGAATTTTTGCTTGAGCTAACTGAGTATCATCCATAGTAAATAATAAATCACCCTCTTTAACTCTTCTACCTTCTTCAACATAAATTTTATCAATTCTCGCAGTAGTTTGAGCTCCTAAATTTGCCTCTTTCCATGCAGCAAGGGTACCAACCAGTTCAATATCTCTTTGAACATCACCCTTTTTTACTTCAATAACTTCTACAGGAATTACTTGTTCTATACTTTTTCCATTTGTATTTTCTTTTTTAGAACAACCAATAATTACAAATAAAACGATAATAAATACACTAAGAATTTTTAACTTTTTCATTATATATCTCCTAAATATCTCTTATTTTATTCTACCTAAAACATTATCTAAATCATATTCAGCAATTTTTAAATCATAAATTGCCTGAAGGCGATTTAACTTAGCCTGTCTTAAAGCAAGTTCTGCATCATTGACTTCCAGTTGAGTAGCTAAATTATTTAACAATCTCCTTTTTGCTATCTCATAACCTTCCATAGCCTGTTTAACAGTTTTGCTTTGACCTTCAATTCTTTTAACAGCTTGTTGTATTCTATACAATATGCTTAAGGTTTGTGTTTTGAAAGCTTCAGTATAATTTCTTTTCTGCTCAATTGATTGATTAAGATTAATTTCTGCTTGATTAACTTTAGCATCAATTTTAAAACCACTAAAAATTGGTATTTGTAATTGTAAACCAACTAATGAGGTTTTAACCCAATTATAATCAGAAAATTTAAAATCATTTGCCTGTGCCTGATATT
>ERZ795050.5292-NODE-5292-length-11123-cov-3.377756_pt1 | contig 11123 bp, 5 predicted proteins | sample MGYA00375134_ERZ795050 | MGnify/ENA primary metagenome ERZ795050 (study PRJEB30179, sample SAMN05720221) | activated sludge metagenome | isolation source: Anaerobic digester | place: Japan | collected 2015-05-26 ... | reverse complement strand
GCCTTCGTCGCGACATCGAGTCGGCCGTACTGGTCGCCCTTGAACCAGTAGACCTTGCCATTGCCCCAGTTGACGGCCGCGTCGAGGTCCCGCTCGAAGATCGTCCCGGCGACCCCACCCCAGTTGCCGGCGATCGGCTTGGGATAGCCGGGGTCGATACTCCCGGAGGCGATGTCGTGGCGGATGTACTCGGCACCCTTGAACAGGTAGGCCTTCCCGTTACCCCAGTTGACCGCGGCGTCGATCCCCGACCCGAAGTGCGCCGAGGCGGCGTCGGTCCAGGCGAGCAGGATGGGCCGGGGGTAGAACGGGTCAGGAGCGTCCAGCCGGGTGTCCCACCGCCAGTACTGGGAGCCGGAGAAGAAGTAGACCTTCCCATTCCCCCAGTTGACCGCGGCGTCGATGGGCGTGGTGAGCCCGGGCCACGCACCGGCGATGCCCCGCGGGTAGACCACCGGCAGCACCCCGTCGAGGGGGTGGTCGAAGCGCACGTACTCGGCTCCGGAGAAGAAGTACACCCGTTTGGCCGTCATCTGGGCTCCTTGGGAGGAAAGGAGTGTGGATCTGGCAGGCGCCAGCGAACGGTCGGTGCCGAAGTCCGGCACCGCTCAGCACCACAGAGGCCGTGCGTGCCGGAAAGATACCAGTGTGCGGGTGATCGCCATACGGCATACCGGACAGAAGGGGTCGTGGACCGACCGCATGAGGCACTGCGGGGACGGCCGGTAGACCCCCGTGGAGACCCGGTCCGCGCCCTCGTAGCAGCCCACCGACCCGTCGGCGGTGACGAGGTCACGCCACTTGACCAGCGCCGGGTCGCCCACGAGGGAGAGATTCGGAGCCGCCGGCTCACCCGGCCCGCTCGCCCCCGGGGCGGAGCCGGGACCCTCGTACTCGTCGGCGAGCCCGAAGACGGCGTGCCCCAACTCGTGCAGGGCCACCCGCGGCGCCTGCTCGTGGCAGGTCACCGCCGCGACGAGATGACCGGACACCCCGGCGTATGCCGGCGAGTCCACGACGACGAGGACGGCGTCGGTGTCGGGGTCGACCGAGCGGGCGACCGACCACGCGGCGTCCTCGTCGAGGACCAGCATCCGGTGGTCGGACAGCGTGGCCCCGGTGACGAGCCGTTCGGACGAGACCGCACGAGCGAGGTTGACCAGACCGCGCAGCGTGCCGAAGGGGGCGGTCGCGTACAGCTCGCGGCGGAGGCCGGCATACGCGGCAACGAACTGAGGGAGCCGGTCGACGGCGAAACCGTCGGCGAGGACGAGCAGGTCGAAGCGCCGTTCCGGGGGTCCGGTCCGGTCCGTGCGTACGAGGCCAGTCACCACTGTTTGTCCCGATGTATCAAACCACGCCGGACGACCTCAGTATGGCGTGGGTCACACTCGGCCCACTACCGTCGTCGTGACGGCCGCACGCCGGACCTCCCCTCCGGACTGACGTGCGGCCGGGACCTTGGAGGCGCCCGCATGCAGTCGATCCCGGTGTTCGACACCATCGAAGGCCTGACGGTCTTCCGTGACGACGACGACTACGCCCACTTCTTCTACCTGCCGCGCACCCTGCGCGTCGCCAAGGGCAGCGACGGCAAACCGATGTTCACCTTCCTCAAGTACCAGCTGCCCGTCGAGCGGGAGACCGAGGACGACAAGGGCGGCGGCTACCTCGTCTTCACCACCCAGCTCGTCGAGGACGGCGACTTCCTCGAGACCAAGGTCAAGCCCAAGCTCGCCGACCGGATGCGGGCCGAGCGCCCCAACGACCCCCAGCTGCCGCCGCCGAAGCTCACCGCGATCGACTTCGTCACCGGCGAGGTGCGGCTGCTCATCATGAAGGACGACAAGTTCGTCGGGACGGTCCAGGCCGGCAAGCCGAGCATGTTCGCCGACAACAGCGCGTCCTTCGCCGTCGAGCTGAAGGACCTCGGCGCCGAGCTGCTCTACCAGGCGATGAAGAAGGGCGGCGGCGTGGCCGTCGTCGAGTACGACCTCGGGTTCGAGACCCGGCTGCCCGCGGTGCATGTCTACGCGCACTGCGACAGCTTGGAGGTCAAGGACGTCGTCATGACCTACACGACGAGCCAGATCCACGACGAGGACACCTGGGGCAACGAGACGACGACGACCGAGGCGCACCGCACCTCGATCAGCGAGACGATGGAGTCCCAGGGCCTGATCACCCTCAATATCGACAAGGGCTCCAGCCAGATCAAGGACGAGGACGTCGAGGCGCTACGCGGGTTCGCGTTCAGCAAGCTCGACGGGTGGCTCAAGGACCACTTCCTCCAGGGCGGCAGCATCGCCACCGACAAGGACCGCGAGAGCGCGTGGATGTGCTTCATCCACGAGGACATCCACCAGGTGTTCAACCTCGACCTCGTCCAGCGCGATGTCGTCATCCGGCAGTACAACCCCAGCGCGACGCTCGACTCGACCTTCCTCGGCTCCGATGTCGACAAGGTCGTCCTCGACATCGACCTCGGCACGGCGGAGTGGTACTTCAACACCCTCACCGTCACGGTCGACACCAACCTCGACTTCGACACCTATGGCGACATCGTCCACAGCGTCGTCGGCCACCTCAGCTACGAAGGCGTCAAGGACGGGCAGAACATCACCAAGCGGGAGAGCTTCGCCTTCACCAAGGCCGACCGCTCCCCGAAGACCTTCACCACCCGGCTCGCCGCGGTCGGCCAGGACACCTACTCGGTCGAGGTCGAGGTCAACTACAGCTCAGGTCCGGTGACGACCGCGACGCTGTACTCGGACACCTCGAACGTCCGCAACTACACCCTGCGCGTGCCGAACCCCGGGGTGATGAACCTGCGGGTCGCGGCGAATGACGTCAACGCCTTCGACAGCCAGAAGCTGTCCTCGATCGAGGTCGAGATCAAGTACGCCGACCCGGCCCGCAAGGTCCCCGAGGTGGTCGACACGGTCATCCTCACCAAGGCCGCGCCCGAGGTCACCTACAAGCGGGTCATCTACGCCCCCTGGGACCAGCCCTACCAGTACCGCGTGACCTATGTGACGACCGACGACGTCGCCGGCAGCCAGCGGATCACCGGCGAGTGGCTCACCGGGGACCACGACGACAACGCCCAGTCCGGCTACCTCTCGGTCTCCACCCCGTTCGACGACGGCTTCCACCTCTCCGTCGTGCCGTCGGTGGACTGGTCCGAGGTCCAGAGCCTCATCGTCGACCTCGAGTATGTCGACGCCGCGCACGACTACCGGCAGGCCCGCACGCTCAGCTTCTCCGAGGCGACGGTCGCCGCTCTCGCGCCGCCGCAGTGGCGCTTCCTGCTCCGCGACCCCAACGTCCGGGACTTCCGCTACAGCACCAAGACGATCCGCAAGGACGGCTCGGTGGTCTCCGGGGACTGGACACCGGTCCCCACCGACTCCGGCACCCTGGTCCTCGGCGACGCCGTCGGCGGGGTCGTCAAGATCTCCGTCGACCCCGCCGACACCGGCATCGGCTCGGCCGTGCGCCGGGTCGTCGTCCGGCTCTCGTATGTCGACCCCGCGCACGGGGTGCAGGACAACAAGACCCTCGTCTTCTCGGACGCGACACCTCAGGTGTGGTCGGTCGCCCGGGCGGACAAGTCCGCATCGGCATACACCTATGACGTCCAGTACGTCCCCGCGACGGGCGAGCCGGTCTCGCTGACCGGGCTGAGCGGGACCATGGGTGCCGACAGCGACTTCCTCTTCCTCCCCGCGATGCCGACCCCGGCCACGCCGACCCCGCCCACACCCACGCCTCCTGCGCCACCGACCCCGCCGACGCCTCCCACGCCGACGCCGACGCCGCCCACACCGGCTCCCCCGGCTCCCCCGGCTCCCCCGGCTCCCCCGGCTCCCCCGGCTCCCCCGGCTCCTCCGGCTCCTCCGGCCCCGCCCACGCCGGTTCCTCCGGCTCCGCCCGCGCCGCCGACCCCGCCCACGCCGGTTCCTCCGGCTCCGCCCGCGCCGCCGACGCCGGCACCCCCTGCCCCACCCCAGCCGTAGGTCGGCGCCGTGATCTCGTTGGAGCCGCCCTTCCTCGTGCTCGACGGCTACCCAGTGCTCCCCGACCACGCGGAGCCCTTGCTGTGGCACGTCATGCCGTCACGGCCCGCCCTGGTGCTCCGGGACGGGCACCCCGGGCTGGACCTCACGCTCTATGCGGACAATGCCGCCGGCAGCGCCGCCGTCTCCGGAGGCATCCTCGGGCTGGCCGTCGACCTCGCCATACCTCAGGACGTTCTCGACTCGCTCCCGGGGCGGATCCAGGCGGCCCGGCGCCTCACCGGCACGCCCCGGGTCGTCCCGGTGGCCTTCGAGTCCGGCACCGTCGAGCTCGCCGTCCTCGGCCGCACCTCCGCGCCGCCCACCGCGGGCTCGGCGGCCCCCGGTGGGCCCTTCGAGGTGACCTTCGTCGCCGGCGGACGACCCACCCTCGCGGGGACGAACGAGGCGGACTTCCAGCTCATCCTCGACGAGCGGGCCGCCGAAGCGATCGCGGCCTGCCTCGACCAGGGCGCCGAGCCGGTCCTGGTCACCTATGTCATGACTTATGCCGGGCTGCGGCCCGCGTACGACATCACCCTCGCGGTCGACTGGACGAAGATCTACCACTCGCTCCAGAGCCGGATGACGGCGAACGCCTGGTTCGTCGCCGCCGACGTCCAGGCCACTGTCAAGAGCGCCCTGGAGGAGTCCGGCGTCACCGTGACGACGGACGTCCTGGGCACGGCGGCCGGCGACCGAAGCGCGGCCGAGCGCACCCAGGCGCAGCTGCTCGACTGGGTCATGGACCGGATGTTTGAACCCATGGTGCCGCCGACGAGCACCGCGGACACGATCTCCCAGGTCGTCGACGACACCGTGTGGTCGCTGGCCCGGGCCGTCATCCCGGGGGCGTCATACCGGCTGCGCACCCTCGACGAGACCCAGGTGCGCCGGATGGACATCCGCGCCACCGAGCGAGTGGCCGAGCTGCGCGAGGTGCGCCCCCAAGGAACCATCGACGCGCTGCTGCGGTCGCTGCGCACCCGTCCGGATGGCACCCCGAACCCGGACTGGCCGGCGATCCGCGACGGCATGCTCCACCGGGTCGAGCTGTCCGGCTTCCCGAGGCTGGAGGTGGCCGTCTCGCTCGTCGACCGGTTCGCCTCGGACGGGCTGCGCAGCGTCGACGTCGAGCTCGCCCGCGCCCCGCTCGGCGGTGGCGAGCCCGCCCCGGCCGAGGTCACCGCGCTGGCCTTCGCCGCGGGGGCCGCGCCGCAGTCGTGGGTCGTCAACCTCCTCGACGAGGCAGCCCGCGACGCGGTGTGGAAGCGGCCCTATCTCTACCGCGTCGTCGCCCACTTCGACCCCTCGTCCGCGCTGCGGCCGGGCGCAGAGGTCGCCTCGCCGTGGGCGCAGCGGCGCGCGACCGACCTGCTCGTCGACCCCCGCGAGGCCTATGCCGTCACCGACGTCTCGGTCACCGTCGCGCCGCTGTTCTCCTTCGACCTCTTCCCCGCGGTGACCGTCGAGCTGCACCCCGGCCCGCACACCGACGGCCAACCGGGGACCGCCCGGGTCCAGCTCGACGCGGCGACGCCGCTGCAGCACTGGGTCTTCTCCTCGCTGCCCGGCGACCTCTCCTACTCGTACCGCCCGACCTTCCACCGGCCGGTGGAGGCCGGCGGCCCAGTCGTCGGCGCCTGGGCCGGCGCCGTCGAGCCCTTCCTGTCCCTGCCCGACCCGATGCCGGAGAAGCTCACCGTCGCCTTCTTCGTCGACCTCCCCTGGCCGCAGATCTCGCTCGCCCTGCTCGCCCTGCGGTATGCCGACCCCGCGAACGGCATCCGGTATGCCGAGGAGACGGTCACCCTCGATGCGACGACCACCCACCTGACCCGGACGTACTCGATCGCCTCGGGTGGTTCTCGGGCGCTGGAGTACCGGCTGACCATCCAGCGCTCCGATGGCGGGCTGGTCGACGGGTCGTGGCGCGAGGCCACCGACGACCGGGTCATCGTCGACCGCAGGCTGGTCGACGACCGGCAGGTGCGGATCAAGGTCCTCGGCACCCTCGCCGAGCGCCACCTCGTCCGGGCCACCCTGCGGGTCGAGGCCCGCGAGGCCGACGGCACGACGGTCCGGGCGCACACCGACGTCGTCGTCACCCCCGGCGCCGAGGGCGCATCGGTCGCCCCGTTCTCGTATCTGCTCGGCGACCCACCCCTCAGTGAGGTGTGGTGGCAGCTGAGCACGGTCGACGCGAACGGGTTCCCGGCAGCCGCGCCCTGGGGGCACGGCGGCTCGGACCTGCTCGTCGTCGACCTGCGCTCCTCGACAGTGACGGGGTGATGTCGTGCTGAGCCTGGAGAAGCCCGCCCTCAGCGCGGCTGGCCTGACCGTCTACGCCGACCACGCCGACGACTCGGTCTACTACTACGCCGCACCACACCCCCGCCTCGTCGTCAGCCACGGCCAGCCGATGCTCGACCTGTTCACCTATGCCGTCGAGCTGAAGAACTCCCCCCTGGCCGGGACGACGATCCCCGCCGAGCTGGGCGCCGGCTTCCTCACCATGGGGGTCGACTGCGCACTCACCCCGGGCGAGCACGCGGCCGCGCTGCAGTCCCTGGCAACCACACTGGGGCGCGACCCGGCCACCCTCTCGCTCACCCTGGTCCCCTACACGGCCGGGTCGGTCTCGGTCCTCGCCCTCGACGCCGCCTCCGGGGCGGCCGCTGCCGCTGCCCCACCCCCCGTCGACGGCCGGCCACGGTTCGTCGAGGCGGTCGTCGGCACCGGCATACCGTCGCTCGTCGGTGACCTCCGCGCGATCTTCTCCCTCGCCCTGAGCCAGCAGGGGGTCACCTTCCTCGAAGGCCTGTATGCCGACGGGGCGGCCCCGATCGGGGTGGTCTACTCGCTGAGCTATCTCGGGCTGCGTCCCGCCGTCGACGCCCATATCCACGCCGACGTCTCGAGGATCTACACCGAGCTCGGCGGCAAGGCCTCGGTGGGGTGCGTCTACGCCCGAGCCGAGGTCGAGGGGCTGCTCACCACCTTGGCCCAGAAGGGCGCGGTGACGATCACCCTCACCTCGCAGGCGGTCGGGCCGGAGGCCGACGCCGCCAAGGACCGGGCGCTGTCGATCTTCAAGGACAAGATCATCCAGGACCTGTTCAACCCGGCACCCAACCTCGCCGCACTCGCCTCGTCGATCCCGGGCCTGCCCGGCGGTGGCGGTCAGACCCCGCCCTCGATCGTCACCCTCAGCCTCAAGGCGAAGAAGGACGAGGAGCTGCGCACGGTCGACTACGACTTCTCCGAGCGCTCGCCGGAGGTCCGCAGCCACGCCCCGCAGGCCTTCGTCGCGACGATGCTCAGCGCCGACGAGCTGGCCGCCCGGATCCACCACGTCGACCTCGCCAACGACTTCTTCGAGCTGCTCGAGGTGCTCGTCTCCGGCCCGAGCGCGGAGGAGTTCACGGCGCTGGGGTTGCGCTCGGTCACCGTCGACCTCGGCTACGGCGCCGGCGAGGAGGCCAGCTCGGGCCACCCGGCCGAGACCGGCACGCTGGTCTTCCGCCCGGGCGGAGCCACCGACCTGACCTGGGCGGTGCGGCGCAAGGGCCGGCGCACCCTGGGCTACACGGCCGCGGTGACCTACGAGTTCGAGCGGTCCGGGTCGGTTGACGCCGACGCCCTCACCTACGCCGTGCCGGCCCGCCCGCACACCGGCCGCACCCTGGCGATCCGCCCGTATGACGATGTCGCCGTCCTCGACGTCGAGGTCGACCTCGGCCGGCTCGACGCCGGGGTGCGCGATGTCGACACCGTCCTGGAGTTCGACGACCCGACGACCGGGTTCGCCGCGCGGCAGCAGCTGCGGCTCAGCCCGACCACCCCTACCCCTCGGGAGCAGCGCACCTGGCAGGTCCGGACGGCGTCGGCGTCCACCTCGGCATACCTGGCCAGCAGCACGCTGACCTTCACCGACGGCGCGGTCTTCGCCCTCCCCCCGGTGACGTCCAGCGAGCCGCTGCTGCGCGTCGACGCCCCCTTCCGGGCCACCCGCAGCCTGCTCGTCCAGCCGAATGTCACCAGTGCCGATGTCACCTCGATGAGCGTCGAGATCCGGTATGTCGACGCCGCGGCCGGCTACGCCCGGCAGTTCCTCGAGGTGCTCACCCCGACACCCGCGCCGGCCGGCCCGGACGGCGGCGCGCCGGGCGCGCCGACCTGGGCGCCGGTGACCGTGACCTGGCCGATCCTCGACCCGGCGAAACAGTCCATCGACTACCGCGTGACGACCGCCGCCGGGGGCGTCGTCGACGCCGGAGAGTGGGCCCCCACGACCGACCCGTCGATCCTCGTCGGCGACCTCGGACACCGCAGCCGCAGCGTGGAGATCCGGCTGGTCGGGCCACCCTTGGCCGAGGTCGGGCTCGACGCGATCCAGGTGCGGGTCGGCATCACCGGCGGCTCGGACACCGACGCGGCGAGCGCCTTCTTCGACGGCACCGGCGGGCCGAGCCAGACCTTGTCGCTCCCGGCCGCACCCGACGCGCCGCCCGGGTTCCGCTACCAGACCACCGCCTTCAAGGCCGACGGCACCCAGCACGTCGCTACCTGGGCCGCCTCGGCGCAGCCCCTCATCGTCGTGTCGACCCGCACTGTCTGAGCTCGGGAAAGGACCGCCATGCTCGACCTGCAGACCCGGATGGAGATCCTCGGCGTCACGACCTACCGGGACTCCGACGACCCGTCGCGCTACTACTACGTCCACTCGACCCCGCGGATCAGCCGGGACGCCGGCGGTCCGATGTTCGACCTCTTCGCCTTCCGCAAGGGCGGGGTCGCCGGGACCGCCACGGCGGGCGGCTTCCTCACGATGACCGTCGACTGCGCCCTCGGGCCGCTCTACGACGCGGTCAAGGGCAAGCTCGCCGCCCGAGCCGAGCAGGAGATCTCGCTGACCAGCGTGCCCTACCGCAGCGGCACGGTGCGGCTCATCGCCCTCGACGACGGCGCACCGGCGACCGGTTCGGTGCCCGGCGTCGCCGCTGGCCCCCGGTTCGTCGAGCAGGTGCTCGGCGCGGGGGTGCCCTCACTCGACGCAAGCAACCGGGCGATCTTCTCGCTCACCCTCAGCGAGGATGGGGTCGCCTTCTTCCTCGGGATCCTCCAGGGCACGGCGAACGCCCGTCCACTCGGGGTCGTCTACAACCTTGAGTATGTCGGCCTGCTCCCGGCTTACGGGGTGGAGATCTCCATCGACACCAAGTCGAGCTTCGACTTCATGGAGAGCCGGTTCAGCGTCGGGACGCTCTTCTTCAAGGCCGATATCGACAGCATCACCGAGAAGCTCAAGAGCGAGAACCACATCACCATCAAGGAGAAGGCCCAGCTCCTCGAGCTGTCGACCCCAGAGGCGATCGCCGGCCGGACGAAGTCGCTCAACGACCTCGTCACCACCTTGGCCAGCGGCGCACTCTTCCAGCCCACCCTGGTCCCCGGCCAGCCGAAGATCGCCGGCAACCTCCCGACAGCGACCGTCCCGACCGGGGTTCCGCCAACGGCCACCCCCGCCACAGGGGGGCAGACTCCGCCTGCGGGTGGGCAGCCGCAGCCCAAGCCCGCCGGCGGTATGCCGCCCCCGCCCCATGAGCCGCCGCCCTCCGGCCAGACCGCGCCACCGAGCGGCGGGACCGGGGCAAGTGGGACCGGAACAGGCGCAACCGGCACCGGAACCGGGACGGGAGGCACTGGAACCGGGACCGGAACAGGCACGACCGGAACAGGCACCGGGGCAACCGGAACAGGCACCGGAACCGGAACCGGCGCTACCGGAACAGGCACGACCGGAACAGGCACGACCGGGACAGGCACCGGCGCGACCGGGACCGGCAAGACCGGGACGGGCACCGGGACCGGGGCAGCGAGCGGCACGGGAACCGGAACCGGCACCGGCACCGGGGCCGGCGGTCAGGCCCAGGCGACCGGCGCGACGAAGGTGTGGGACGACCTCGGCCGCCCGCAGGTCGCCTTCGCGATGAAGAGCGTCAGCCAGGAGGAGCGCAAGACGATCACCTACTCGCTCGAGCAGTCGACCGCCCAGAGCGTCCCGGCCAACCCGCAGGCCACCTTGCTGATGATGTGCAGCCCCGACGAGCTCGCCCAGCGGGTCCACGTCATCGACCTCAACAACCCGCTCTTCCAGCGGGTCAAGATCCGGATCGACTGCCCCGACGTCGACTTCGCCGCCGAGGGTGTCGGCGAGATGACCGTCGAGGTGCGCTACGGCATACGGCCCGATGGGACCGGACCCAAGGACACCGGGTCGGCCCTGCTGCGGACCCCGAGCGACGCCGTCGAGCTGGAGTTCTTCGTCGACCACACCCAGAACCTCGGCTACGAGTACCGCCTCATCATCGACTACAAGGCCGACTTCGGCGTCGGGGTCACGGCGACCCACGTCGAGGGGCCGTGGACGCCCACCGAGCTGCGCACCCTCTCGGTCCACCCGCGCTGGCTCGGCGTCATGGTCCCCGCGCAGCTGTCGCTGGCGCCGAACACCCCGGACGACGTGACCGAGGTGCGGGTCGCGGTGCGCTACCAGAACGCCGCCGCCGGAGTCGACGACGGGACGACCGTCGCGCTGCGCCCCGACCACCGCTCCGAGGTGGTCCCGCTGCGCCTGGCGAAGGCCGGCGACCAGGTGAGCTTCACCCCGACGGTCTTCTACTCCGATGGGGCGAGCGAGACGCTGGCTCCCTTGGTGCTGCCGAACTCCCAGGCGCAGGACGCCTTGGCCGTCGGCGTCCCCAAGGCCGGCCGGCTCGACGGCGACATCATCCTCGTCGACGCGCTCGGCGAGGTGGCCAAGGCGGTCGTCGACCTCGAGGTCTCTCAGCAGGGCGCCGTCGTCGACAACCGCAGCGTCGAGATCGCGGGGGCTGCAAGCCGGCTCACCTGGTCGGTGCGCCTCCCCGAGCGCGACAAGCCTGCCGCACTGCGCTGGCGCCAGCGGATCGCGTATGCCGACGGCGGTCTCGAGCAGCTCGACTGGGCGCCGGCCGAGATCGGAAGAGCACACGTCTGAACTCCAGTCACTGTACACCATCT
>ERZ795050.5287-NODE-5287-length-11127-cov-5.746026_pt1 | contig 11127 bp, 10 predicted proteins | sample MGYA00375134_ERZ795050 | MGnify/ENA primary metagenome ERZ795050 (study PRJEB30179, sample SAMN05720221) | activated sludge metagenome | isolation source: Anaerobic digester | place: Japan | collected 2015-05-26 ... | reverse complement strand
TCGCCGTCGTCGCGGCTGTCGGTTTCGGCATTTCCGTAATCGAAGCAGCAGCCTGTAAAAAGATGCGCTGCCGCGATGGCCATCGCACTATATACATATCCTGTGCTTTTCATATAAGAAATATCAGTTATTTTCAAATGCGAACCTGAATATATCCGACGGCTTATGTGCCATTTTCATTGTCTTCGTTATATTATTCACTATATCTGGAAATTCTGCCGAAACATCTTTTGTCTCTCCCGGGTCTTCCGAAAGGTTGTACAACTCAATCTTTCCATCAGGGTCTTTGTTAACATTAAGTCGCACGCCTTTCCAGTTGCCCGTTCTCACTGCCTGTTTACCGCCCTGCTCATGGAACTCCCAGTACAGGTATTCGTGCTGCCTTTGTTTCTTTTTGCCGAGAAGTACAGGCAGAAAAGAGATACCGTCGGTGCTGTCAGGAACTTGTGCACCGGCAATTTCCGCAAGAGTCGGCATCACATCCCAGAATGCCGATACATGATCGGTTTTCGACCCCGGTTTTATCATTCCCGGCCATCTGGCGATCATCGGGACGCGGATACCTCCCTCATAAAGGTCCCTCTTGTAACCCCTGAAAGGACCGTTACTGTCAAAATAATCGGGGTCCGCCCCGGCTTCAAGATGCGGGCCGTTATCGGATGTGAAAATAACAATGGTATTTTCTGTAAGGTTTAGTTCTTCAAGTTTGTCCAGTATCTCTCCCACGCAGTCGTCGAGCATGTTTATCATGGCTGCAAAAGCCGCATGCGCTTCAGGCTGTGAACCGTAAGGTCCCCTGCGGAAGTCCGGGCCGTCATCCACGCCTTTAAACGATTTCTCGGGATCATACTTACCCCTGTGTTTCTGCATATAAACTTCTGTGGCATAAAGCTCGGCGTGGGGAATTGTGCCCGGATAGAAAAGGAAGAAAGGTTTTTCCCTGTTATTTTCAATAAACCTCAATGCGGCTTTCTGGATCAGCACGGCACTATGTGCTCCTGTTTTACCGCTGTCGTTTTCGGGGAGAAGAATTTTTTCATGGTTATGCCAGAGGTACTCCGGATAGTAATTATGGGCAAGCCTCTGACAGTTGTAGCCGTAGAACTCATCAAAACCCTGAGAATTCGGATCACCTTCGGTATCAATGAAACCAAGTCCCCATTTCCCGAATGCACCTGTAGTGTAACCTTTTGCCTTAAGCATCTCGGCTATCGTGACTGTTTCAGCCGGCAAAGGCCACTGGCCTTCAGGTTTCATCTCACGGTTGCCTCTGACAGGAGTATGGCCGGTATGCATTCCCGTCATCAGGCACGAACGCGAAGGTGCCGATACTGTCGACCCTGAATAGTGTTGGGTGAACATCATACCACCGGCAGCAAGCCTGTCGATGTTTGGAGTGCTGAATCTCTGCTGACCGTAACAGCTCAGATCGGCGTAACCAAGATCGTCGGCAATGATATAGATAATGTTTGGAGGATGTTTTTCGTCTTTATTGCCGGTACAGGATACAAGAGCTCCTGACAAACAGGCAATTGCAGGTAGTGAAATACCGTATCGTTTCATTTGGTTTGGAGTATATCGGGTGGTATAAATTTATTAATTATTGTTAAAAGGGGGCATTAAAAATATCCTGAATGCAATAAAAATGAACTGATAAAATTTTATTACATATATTGCAAAATCTAAAAACTGAAAGTATGAAAAAATCATTTAAGCTCATTTTTATCATCACAATCTGTTTTCTTGCAAACTATTATGTTTCAGAAGCACAACAGGCAGGCTGGCGCGGCCCCGGCCGCTCCGGTGTTTATAACGAAACGGGTTTACTTAAATCGTGGCCTGCCGAAGGTCCTTCATTGTTATGGGAATCAACCGAGGTTGGGGTTGGTTATTCCAGCGTAACCGTGGTGGACGATATTATATACATTACCGGATCGCGGGATGGTACTGATTACCTGTCGGCGCTGACATCCGATGGCAGGAAAAAATGGGAAGTTGCCTATGGCAAAATCGGAACAAAGAACTACCAGGAGAGCCGCTGCACCCCCACCTACAGCAACGGCAAGCTTTATGTAATAAGCGGCCGGGGTGACCTTGCCTGCATAAGCAAAGAAGGAAAACTGCTGTGGACAGTGAACCATTACCAGAAATATGATGCCACAGAGCAGAGATTCGGTATTGCAGAATCCCCGCTTGTCGTTGATAATAAAGTCATTGCCACTCCGGCCGGCAATAAGGCTTTCATGGCAGCCTTTAACGCCGATAACGGTTCGGTGATATGGGAAACTCCTGTTGCGGAAACAGGAGCAATGTATGCCAGTCCGCTTCTTATCGAATTCAACGGAGTGAAAACAATAGTAACCTACTCGCAGAAATACATCCTTGGGATTAATGCTTCCGATGGAAAAGTAATCTGGAAATTTGATTATGAGGCCGTGAATGATGAACACCGGGGAAGGAACCATATCAACACACCTCTTTACAGGGACGGCGCTATCGTGGCAGGAAACGGGTACGGACAGACTGGGGCAAAGATAAAACTGAACGCCGGCGGCAACCCTTCCCTGGTTTGGAAAAACCCCCTGCTGAACCCTCATGTCGGCGGAATGATCCTTCTCGGCAACTATGTCTACAGCTCCACGCATGACAACAACAATATGGGCAGATGGACCTGCACCGACTGGAATACAGGAGAAACAAAATGGATCACTCAGTGGAAAAACAAAGGTTCAATTATTGCAGCAGACGGCATGATATATATATACGAGGAAAAAGACGGAAATGTTGCATTAATCAGACCCGACCCGGCAAAACTGGATGTAGTGAGCTCTTTCAGGATAACAAAGGGCGAAGGACCGCACTGGGCACACATGGTCATTGACAAGGGACGCCTTTTTGTAAGGCACGGAAACTACCTGGCTGTTTTTTCCATAAAGGCGGGTAAGTAATATAAGGTGCAGGACGCACTCTCCACCGAAGCAAAAGAGAATGTGGAGGGTGCGGGATGAAAAAAAGTTCAGCCATTATGGCGTAAACAAAAACAGGGTGGCAGAAGGAATAACCAGGGTTAATTCACAGGGTTTTCTTTATTATTTTTGAAGGTTGCATACCTGAAATTATGAGCGGCAGAAATATTCTATTGGTTGTATTAGCTTCATCGGTATTTGCAGTTGCCTTTATCTGGTGGCAGGCTGCTGATCCCGGATACAGGGTGGTGGAAAGGATTCCCGGGATGGATAACCGGCCGGTCAGGACCGCAGTAGCCGACTCCATAACCATTGGAGAAAACTTTGAAATGCTTGGAGAATTAACCGGCAGTGAAGAAGGCAGCTGGACAAGATTCAGAGGTGCCTTTTTTGACAATATAAGCAGGGAAACCATCCCCCTTGCCGAAAAATGGGATACATCCGGACCCCCGGTTCTCTGGAGAACCGAGCTCGGTGAAGGATATGCAGGACCCGCAGTGTCAAACGGAAGGGTTTATATTCTCGATTACAACGAACGCCGCAAAGCAGATATGCTCAGGTGTTTCTCCCTGGCATCTGGTACAGAGCTCTGGCGGCGCTGGTACAAAGTGGAATTCAAGAGAAACCACGGATACTCAAGAACCGTACCGGCAGTGACCGATAAGTACGTTGTTACCATGGGCCCCCGCTCCCACGTGATGTGTGTCGACGCGGCCACAGGCGATTTAAAATGGACAAGGGATCTTGAGAAAGAATTCGGCATACCGGGATCGGCAAAGGGAAAAATAACACCGGAATTCTATAACGGGCAGTGCCCCCTGATTGATGATGACCTTGTGATACTTGCTCCGGGAGGCAGGGCAATAATGACTGCAGTTGACATTGCGACCGGAAAAACCGTATGGGAGACTCCCAATGCCGATTCAATGCGTATGTCGCACACTTCGATCATGCCTATGACCATTTCGGGAAAAAGGATGTATGTATATCATGCCATCGGCGGAGTCGTGGGAGTCTCAGCCGAAAAGGCCGACAACGGACGCCTGTTATGGAAAACAAGCGACTGGAATCCGTCAATTGTTGTTGCATCCCCTGTTTACCTGGGCAACGGAGAATTCCTGGCATTCGGAACCTACGGGGCCGGCACCGCCAGGATTAAAGTCTCCCGCAATGGCGATACCTTCACGGCGACCGTGGTTCAGAAACACAAACCCAATGAGGGTATTTCTGCAGAACAGCATACTCCCATTAAGACCGGGGATTATATATGGACTGTTATGCCAGATAATTCGGGTGAACTGAAGCGTCAGCTTACCTGTTACAACATCTCCGATATCCGAAAACCTGTATGGACAAGCGGCAAGGATCTTAGGTTCGGAAAAGGCATGGGACCTTATATTATGCGGGGGGACAAGATGTTGCTGCTCGATGACGAAGGCACGCTGTATCTGTTCAGGACCGGGGAGGGCACTGCAGAGCTTCTGGCAAAACACAAGCTTTTTTCAGCCATTGAAGCATGGGCCCCTATGGCCCTGGCAGGCAGGTATCTGATTCTGAGGGATGCACATAACCTTCTGTGTATTGAAACAGGAGAAAAAAACTAAGTCATGAGGAAGAATCAGGTTATAATCGTTTTTATCATCCTGGCAACAGTAATTGTTGCATACATGATAACTGATTTTGTTAATTCTCCCGAAAGGAATAAAAAGAAAAAAGAAGAGACCCGGGATCTTCCCCAAAAACGGGCCGATTCAAAGATTTATGTTTTTAAAAGGAATAACGATCTCTGAGTTAGTATGAACTATTACATAAAAAACAGAACAACATGAACAGGCAGCAGTTTCTGAAGGCATTTTTCCGTGCAACACTTGCAGTGCTTCTGCTTGTTATTGCATGGATGACAGGAAGAAAAGTATCGGGTGAGAAAGAGTGCACTACCTGTCCTGTAAGGTCAGGATGTGCCGGTCTGACAGCATGTACGTTAAAACAGGATAAATGAAGTCCCGGATGGAAAAAGACGGAAATAACATTAAATCGCGCCGGGAGTTTGTAAGAAAGGCCGGGAGGATTGCCCTTGCAGTTCCCCTTATTACCGTACCGGCAATATTGTCGAGGAAAACCCACGCTACAGGTTTTGTCTGGCAGATAGACCCCTATAAATGCACCAGTTGCGGGTTGTGCAAAACCAGTTGTGTGCTTACGCCCTCGGCCGTAAAATGCACCAACGAATACGAGATGTGCGGTTATTGTGACTTCTGCCCCGGTTTTCTGAGGCAGGGTGCCAGGGTTTACGACACAGGGGCCGAAAACCAGCTTTGCCCGGTCGGAGCAATAAAGCGCAACTTCGTTGAAGAACCTTACTTTGAATATGTTATCGATGAGGACCTTTGCGACGGGTGCTCAAAATGCGTGCAGGCATGTGAGGATTTCGGTAACGGATCACTCCATCTCCAGATAATGCAGCACCTGTGTGTAAACTGCAACCAGTGCAGGATAGCAAGGGTATGCCCTTCAAATGCAATCTCGAGAATAAGCGAAAATGAACCATATCTCAGCAAAGACCGTAACAAAAAGATTTTGCGCGGAAAAAACAGGCAGGATTCTGCAGGGGGTGAAATGAAAACCAATCATTGAGAACAGGTATGTTCAAGAAATACAACAGGATAATTCCATATTTACTGACAGGGCTGATGTTCATCTGGCATTCTGTTTTGTACGCCCAGCAGCAGATGAGGTATCCAAGGCCTGAATTTGAAACTGACTACACATATCCCACATACCAGTACATCAGCCAGCGTAGTCCCGTATGGGAATATATTGATGTTGCTGTGCTTATTGCCGCCCTGTCGCTCACATCATGGCTTGTGCTTAAGAAGAGGTCGCGGCAGGGAATAGTATGGGTCTCGCTTTTCTCACTGGCGTATTTCGGGTTCTTCCGGCAGGGGTGTATATGTGCGGTCGGTTCCGTTCAGAATGTATCCCTTGCTCTTTTCAACAGCGATTACTCAATGCCGCTTACCGCACTCCTTTTCTTTCTCATACCTCTCGGGTTTGCACTGTTTTCAGGAAGGGTATTCTGCGCGGGTGTTTGTCCGCTGGGTGCCATACAGGAATTAACCGGGTTCAGGCAGGTGAAAGTGAATCCGAAGATAGAGGCTGTTCTTGGTTCCGTGCCGTTTGTTTATCTCGGGCTGGCTGTTCTTTTCTCTGCAACAGGCAGTCAGTTCATAATATGCAGGTATGATCCTTTCGTCGGGATATTCCGGCTGGGGGCTCCCTATATCATGGTTATCTTCGGGGTTCTCCTCCTTGTTACAGGAATTTTCGTTAACCGTCCCTATTGCAGGTACCTTTGCCCTTACGGAGTGCTGCAGAACATTTTTTCGAGGTTTTCGTACAGGCATCTCAGTATCACTCCGGCAGAGTGCATTAACTGCCGGCGTTGCGAACCTTCATGTCCTTACGGAGCCATTAATGTTTCGGACAAGGATGCTGTGGACGAGGCGGTTGTGAAACCATCTGCAGGAAGATTCTTATACCCGGCAATAATAGCCGTTATTGCAGCATCCTTCGCCCTTATTGCCTATAACGCCGCCCCGCTGCTTGCCGGTGTAAACAAAGATGTGATGCTGGCAAAAGAGATCAGGCTTGAAAAGGAGAAGGGAATAAAGGCAGTATCGGAAGCTGCAGTTGCCTTCCGCGAATCGTCAACCTCAGAGGAAGAGCTCTTTGCCGAAGAAATAAATGTCATAAAACGTTTCAGGGCCGGGGCACCATGGGTTGGCATTTTTCTTGGCCTGTCGCTGGGACTGGGATTCTACCGGAGGATGACAAGACTTCCGAGAACTGAGTACGAACCGGACAGGGGCAGATGTGTAAGCTGCGGTAAATGCTTCAGATACTGTCCTGTAAAACCTAATTAACCAAAGAAATGAATCTCACAGAAAAACAGATTTCACTTTTCAGGACGCTCAGCATCATTACAGGCATTTTTACGATGGTAATTGCCTTTACCATGATTATGAGCCTGATACAGTTAAAATCATCCGATCCGCTCAGCAGTCCGGCACTTGCTGCGGTCTATGAGCAGTTCGACAGGGATCCGGACAATGCAGCCAACGCGGAATATGTCAGATCGCTCGATCTTGTGGCAAGAAAAGCATACTTCACTGCCCGCTGGCAGCTTGAAACAGGATCATACCTGCTTGTAATCGGAGCCGCCCTGTTTGTTCTTTTCCGCTGGCTTACATATTCAAATGAACCACTTATAAAATCAAAACTGTCTCCCAAACCGGTTCTGACAGAAACCCGTGAACGAAACAGGAGGTACCTGGTAATTTCCGCTGCTGCAGTAGTATTGCTTGCAGTTATTTCATCCTTCATTCTTCGGCCGCTGATGCCGGACCCGGGAAGAACAAGGAGTGAAAAGGTATCAGCGACGGGTTCTGCCGGTGAAATACCAATGCCGGATGAAATAAACTTTCCCTTTTTCAGGGGCACAGGAGGCCGGGGAATAGCAGCAGGAGAAGGTTATCCGGTTGAATGGAACGGCAACTCGGGTGAAAATATCAGGTGGAAGATACCTGTCCCGAAACACGGCAAAAGCTCCCCCGTGATATGGGGCGATAAGATTTTCCTCACAGGAGCGGACGGATCTGCCCTTGAGGTGTATTGCATAGACAAAAACACGGGAAATATTCTCTGGACAGGCTCGGGATCGGATTTCCCAGGTGCATCAAAGGAAACACCCGAGAGTGACCAGGAAGCAGGTATGGCAGTTTCAACAGCTGCCGCAACAGAAGGGGCAGTGTGTGCCATATTCGGCAACGGCAACCTGGTAGCCTATGATCATACCGGAAAACTTCTGTGGGGAACAAACCTGGGTGTTCCGGAACATATGTACGGGTATTCATCGTCACTGCTTATATGGAAAGACCTGGTAATAATTCAGTACGACAGTGATACAAGGCTGGCAGTTATCGGGATTGACCTGAAGAGCGGCAAAATAAGATGGGAAACACCCAGGAGGGGAAGGGCAGTAAACTCATCACCCGTGCTGGCATCATTTGAAGGTATCCCGCAGGTAATAATTAACGGCAGTCCGGAAGTGACTGCTTTTGAAGCATCTACAGGGAAGGAAGTCTGGACGATGCCCGGCGTAAAGAACGACGTGGCAGTCTCGCCCGGGTATAATAAAAATTACGTTTACATATGCGCAAATTACGAAAAGCTTATTGCCATAAAGGCAGGAAAAAATCCCGCCGTGGCATGGGAGGATAACACATATACACCGGACGTCTCCAGTCCGGCGGCGACAGATGAATTTCTTTTTATTTCCGACGGTACCGGCGGTGTAGCCTGTTATGATGCGGGCAGTAACAAGGTTCTGTGGGAGAATTACTTCAGCGAACCTTTCTATGCATCCCCCATGGTTGCAGACGGAAAGATTTACTTTCTCGACCGTAAAGGGGTAATGCATATAGTGAAAGCAGCAGGTACATACGAGCTTATAAGTCAGCCGGAACTAGGGGAGGATGCCGACTGCACGCCGGCTTTCTCTGAAAAAAGAATTTATATAAGAGGTGTAAACAACCTCTATTGTATTTCAAATGACTAAAGGTTTACTTTTATTTATCGTTTTTCTCCTCGGCACACCTGCTTTTGCGGCAGGACAGGATAATGACTGGCCTGTTTTCAGGGGTAACCCCGAGCTTTCAGGCAGATCGGCTGTTCTTCTGCCTGATAATCCTGCTGTATTATGGACTTTCAATGCGGGTGCCAGGTCAAAATCATCACCGGTAGTAGGCAGCAATATAATTTTCTTCGGGACCGATGCAGGCAGTCTTGTGGCGGTAAACGCCGACGGGAAACTAAGATGGAAATCGGGGGCCGGCAGTGCCGTTGAAGCTCCTCCCCTGGTATCGGGAGATAATATTATCTACAGCTCATCCGACGGCACGGTAAGGTCCGCACTGAAAGAATCAGGAAGAATTATATGGTCATATAAAACCGGCAATCAGATCGCCGGTTCAGCCAATATGTGGAACATTGCAGGCAAGTCAGGGATACTTGTCGGAAGCTACGACTTTTACCTTCACTGCATCAGCCCCGAATCCGGGAAACCGCTCTGGAAGGTTGAAACCGAAAACTTCGTAAACGGCACTCCTGCAATTTCGAACGGAAGAGTCCTCTTCGGAGGGTGCGACGGAATACTGCGGATTGTAAATCCCCTCACCGGCAGGCAGACAGATACGATAAATGCCGGAGTCTATATTGCTTCCTCACCTGCAATAGATTTTCCTTACGCATACGTCGGAGACTATGAAGGAACATTTTACAAAGTAGACATCTCGGCCGGTAAAATGGTATGGAAGAAAGCGGCCGGCAGCGAGGGCGGTTCAATAATGTCAATTCCCTCATTATCCGGCAATAAAGTCCTGATCGGAAGCGACGACAACAATCTGTACTGCTTTGATTCCGCAACAGGAAATACTTTGTGGAGCTTCAGAACAAACGGAAGCGTAAGGGGTTCTCCGGTAATAGCCGGCGACAAGGTGCTTTTCGGAAGTAATGACGGATATATTTACATTGTAGGGCTGAACGATGGCAAAAGAAAATGGAGCTTTAACTGCGGTTCACCTGTTTCATCAACACCGGCCGTTACAAAAAACAGGTTTTATGTGCTCACCGAAGAGGGCAGGCTTATTGCTTTCGGGGTAAAACAAAGATAATATGAAAGTTGTATTTTTAATAACAGGTTCCGGAGGGTCATTCTACTGCAGCAACTGTTACCGCGACATGCTGTTCTTCAGGGCGGTGAAAAAATATGGCCGGATAGAAGCCGAAGCTGTACCTCTTTATCTTCCCCCCGAAAAAATATACGTTGAAAGCGGTTTCGGAACAAATGTTTATTTCGGAGCCGTTTCCCTCTTCCTCCGTGAAAAAGTGCCTGCACTGCACAATATGCCCGTCTTCCTGGAAAAAATCTTCGACTCCCCTCCCCTGCTGAAAATAGCAGCCATGAGCGCCGGATCGACCAGATCGTCGGGACTTGAGGAGATGACAATAAACATGATTGACAGTTCGTCGAGGATTCACGAAAGAGAGCTTGAAAGGCTGGCCCTCCACCTGAAAGATATAAAAGCCGATATAGTGCACCTTTCCAATTCGCTGATAATAGGACTGGCAAAACAATTAAAGGAAATTATTGACATAAAGGTGGTATGTTCACTGCAAAATGAGGACGACTGGATAAATGACATGGCCGAGCCGTACCAGTCGAAGGCATGGGAACTTATAGGCAAGGAGTCGGCAAACGTTGATGTATTTGTTTCACCCGGCACTTATTTCACCGATTTCATTACCAGGAAGACCGGAATCAGCAGGGATAAAATACTTATCGTTCCCGCCGGAATTGAGGTGCCTCAGGCCATAATCCCTGAAAAGAAGCAGGACAGTATGGCTGTAGGATTCTTTTCAAGAGTCAGTCAGCATAACGGCTTCGATAAAATGGTGGACGCATTCCTGATTCTGAAAAAGGAAAAAGAATTTAAGAATCTGAAGCTTCACGTTTGCGGAGGATATACAGGAGATGACAAGCCTTTCATCAAACAACAGATCTCGAAAATCAATAAGAGAGGATTAAGGGAGAGTGTCAGATTCTTTCATGAATTCCACGGAAACACCAAGGAAGATTTTCTTAACTCCGCAGACCTTATAAGCGTTCCTGTCCGAAAGCCCGACGGATATGGTCTTTATATTCTCGAAGCGAACGCGCATGCCGTTCCCGTGGTTCAGCCCGCCACAGGTGCCTTTCCCGAGATATTGTCCGTGACGGAAGGCGGTGTTATTTATGAACCCGACACTGTGGAAAAGCTTGCAGAAAGCATTTCAATGCTGCTGCAGGACAGCACGGGAAGAAAAGCTCTTGGCATCAAGGGAAGGAAAAACGTTAATGAAAAGCTGAACATTGAAAGAATGTCCGAAGGTTTGCTGAGGGCTTACAGGATGGCCTCCGGATCAGAATAACTTAACCAACATAATATGCTTAAACTTACTGACGTCTGTAAGTCATTTCCTCAGAGAGGCACGGTGCTGGACCATCTGTGCCTTGAAGTGGCCGGTGGAGAAACAATAGCCGTGACAAGATCGGAAGAGCGTC
>ERZ795050.5273-NODE-5273-length-11145-cov-22.963841_pt1 | contig 11145 bp, 7 predicted proteins | sample MGYA00375134_ERZ795050 | MGnify/ENA primary metagenome ERZ795050 (study PRJEB30179, sample SAMN05720221) | activated sludge metagenome | isolation source: Anaerobic digester | place: Japan | collected 2015-05-26 ... | reverse complement strand
TAACAGAAGAAGATTTAGAATATAATAGGATATTTTATGGAAGCAAGGCAAGTAAAAAAGAAAGAAATATGGGATTAGAAGGATTTGAAGAAAAAGAAAGTTCACCATTTGGTTCAAGTGGTTATGGAAATCAAAATCCTCCAGCTAAAATGCCAAATCATCATCCCACCGTAAAACCCATTTCTCTGATGCGTTATCTTTGTAGATTGATAACTCCTAAAAATGGTATAGTATTAGATATGTTTGCTGGCTCTGGTTCAACTCTAATAGCGGCTAAACAAGAGGGGTTCAAGTATATTGGTATAGAAAAAGAAGAAGAATATGTAAAGATAGCCGAAGCCAGATTAAAGGCTACCCCTTCTCCATTACTTTAATGTCGCTATATCGCATCATTCCTTAAACTATAAAATTTAGATAGTATAAATCTCTATGACTAAATGGCAAGAAGATATAAAAAAAATCATTTATTCCTCCACCCTTACAAACTACGACAAATACCACCAGATAATTAAAATGATACTCAATATCTTAAAACATTATAAAAAGATATGGACTAAAACAGAAAACAAACAACCTCACTTACTATAAAGTTAAACTATTATGAACCCTCACTTACAGAAAAGTTATGAAATTAAATGACCCAAAACATTTCTGGGGAGGAGTTATTTGGCTGATAATTTACTTCTTGACCGCAATCTTTATCGCCTTCCTCACTTCAACCCCTTTGTAGGGCATTCTGGTGCGTTTAAGGACATTTTAGAAACATTTGTACTTTCAATATCTATAAGATTATTAACAAGAAAAAGAAATCAGAGTCTCTTATTCAATTTAAAATGATTTATTAAAGGTCGAAAATTAAATAAAATAAAACCATGTATAGTTATAAAAAAACAGCAGTTAAAGGTATTAAGAGTTTCTTAGTTATCTTAGTGTCTTTACTTATTGCTGGTTTACAGGTTGAATATCCCAATATCTGGAACTTTGCTTTAGGAAGTTCCACTATTGGAGCCGTTCTTTTTATGTTTCTGAACTGGCTTAAGGTGAAAATGGGTGTTCGTTTACCATAACTTTTAATTCCTAAATCTATGTCCCGCCTGAAAAAACAACCCTCTATAAAGAAGTTGAAAGATAAAGTTTGGAAGGTATTTAGTTTGTATATCCGCTTAAAAGACGCTGACCTGTTAGGATATAACTATTGTTATACCTGTAATAAAAAGTTCTTTTTTCGGGATTTACAGGCGGGACATGGGCTTGGTGGACGAGGAAATTCCATTTTATTTGACCCTGAGTTAGTATTTCCGCAATGTAAAAGGTGTAATTTATTCTTGGGAGGTAATTATGGAATCTACCATGCTAAACTTATTAAACAGCATGGATTAAAATGGTTTGAAAAAAAACTTAAACTGAAAAGACAAAATAAACAATTCACTGTTGATGAATTGAATAAATTGTATGAACATTATAATAAATTACTACAAGAACTTCCACAATTCAAACAACAATCCAAAGTATGAGAGAAAAAAATAATTACAATATAGACCCAGTAAAATACTATTCCAAAATCTGGAAATTACCCCCACGAGCAATCAGGGATTTTATTGAGATTTATGAGTATAATAACAAGATATGGTCGTATAGGAGTTTCAAAAAATGGTTCAGTGTTTCCTTCCATTTTAATCTCACTTATAAAAAGTGGAAGAAATTTGTTCAATATTATAAAGTATATAAATTAAGAAAGGCATTGAACCTGCCCCCTGCTGCGAAAATTACCTACGAATTTATCAAACGAGCCCTTAATGAATAGGGTTCGTTTTATATTTCCTTTGAAGTGAACCCCATAAATACCAATAACCTTCTTTTAAGGCGATAATGGTCATTTCTATTTGGTCTATACTATTATTGTAATCTAAATGCTCTTTATGATACTTCTCTTGAAATTCCTCCCAAGTAGGTTTTCTCCATTGGTATGAACCGCAGGATTTACCCCTATCTCCGCATCTCTTATCCTGCCCTATTCTGCTTTCTTCTTGGGCTAAATCTTTTAATAAAGCAAAATAGGGGAATTGATATTCCTTTGTTAATAATTCTATTCCTAATAGTATATCTCTTGAAGTCCAACTTTCTTGATTTCTTAATTGTGAAAGAGTTATTTGTGGTGCTTCTGCTGTCGTAATATGTATTCCACCAGTTAAAGTCAGCACCATACAGAAGACCAGAAATAATCTTCCGATTTTAGACATATAAAAGGTCTACTATCCAGTGTAGCAGATTTTTCAAAAAAAGTCAAATTATAGTCCCTGTTGAAGTTGGTTAAATATAGATTCGGTCATTAAACCAGACCTTTTAAGTTCTATCAAAGCATCGGGTATAAATTCTTTGGGTATATTAGAAAGGATATTTTTAATACAATTAAGATTATATTGCTGTTCTACCTCGTTTATAGTATTAGTAAGCAATTTGCTTTTGTATTCGTCAGGCAACTTTTGATAGTTAGGACTGCTAATAACCGCCTGCAAAGCCCTATTCCTTAAATCATCCAGATTTTTATTATATCCAACTATATCCTGAGCATCTAAACCTTGATAAAACTTAAAATCCAGAGTTGGAACTTTCTCCCCTTTGGTTAAAAGCCTGTTATATTCTTGTAAATAAGGATTATTCGGGTCAGTATTGGTATAAGAGATAGGAATTTTAAGGGCTTTTGTCATTTCCTGCCATTTTTTATATGCCTCGTCAGGAGTTAATTTACCATTTTCAACTTGGGTCATTAAGGAATTAAAGGTCTTAGAGAGATAGGTTTTCGCTTGGTCGGCTCTATATTTATTCGTTACATATTCCCAGTCCTTAGGGTCAAATTGGGTTAATGGTTGCTTCAACCCTTTGCTCCATATAATTTCGTGAGTTTGCGGGTATTGAATAAGTTTCAAGGAGTATTTGCCAGTATTCGGGTCTTGAAACATAGCAGGGATATATCCTCCATAAGTTTGAGAAGGAGCACCAAGAAAGGCGTCTATGGTAGCAAATAAGGTTAACACAGGAGACCAGTTATTTTTTCTGGCTTCATAAAGCAGTTCAGTGATATCAGCAAAAAACATTGGAACAAATAATCTCAAAGTTTCTGGTGCCCACCTAAATGGCAATCCTTCCTCTGTTTGTCCTTTAATAGCGTCAACAAGCCAAGCAGCAGTTGGGTGTTCTCTACTTGCAAAAAACCTTGTTATAAGTTCAGCATACGAAGTCCCTTGATAGCCAGGAGCCCACCCTACTACTTGTTTCATTCCAGTAGTAGTGCTGGTGTATTCCCCTTTTATTATTCTTGCTAAAAGAACAGCAATCGCCTGATATTTTCCAAAAGGATTATTTCTATAATTTCCTATTTTAATTTTAAGAAAATCAGCAGAAGTAGGGTCTTTGGTGGTATCTTCAGCACCGAACATTCTCGCTCCAAAGAGTTTCAAAAAGCCCAGAGATAAGAATGCTAACCACATTCTTGCTGCATATTTTCGCAATGGTTTAGGAAGTTTTACATACATTACAGGATTGAGAGTATCAAAAGTGGCTATCAGCATACGAGGCGAGAAAAAGCCATAATTCAGAATAGTAGTAATCTTTTTTAAGGAACGAGGTATATTAGCACGACCAGTAATGTCGTTAATAAACCTTCCCATACCTTCCAGATTTTCTTTTGTAACTTCTCCTGTGGCTTCTAATACATTTAAGTAGGTTTTGCCAAGATAATACTGCATCAAACTTACCTGAGTATCAAAAGCAGCAGCAGTTCCTCCTACAATATTCCTAACAAAAGGAACTTTCTCTAAGATAGATAAGCCAATAAATGGTTCTTGAAACTTTTCTCCCCCTACTCCAAAGGGATTAGTAAAAGAAATCTTGGCTTCATAGACAAGCCGTTTCATATCTGGGTCCTGCCAGATAGATTGAATAGCAAGGGCTTGTTCTGAAGGGTGCATAAATCCTTCCGCAAATGCTTTCATACCAGCACCAAGTGCTTTTAGGGCAAGAATAGGGTGTCCAGAACTGGCTAATAACAACTGAACCTGAGTAGCAGATAAATCAAAAAATCCTGCCAGCCAACTTCTGGGGACATTATAAACAGCACTGATAAAGTAAAGCACTTTCTCACTCGTGCTTAAAGGAAAGAGTTGTTTAATTTGTAAAGAAAATTCAGACCCAAAGATTTTAGCAATCGCCTGATATCCAGAAGCATAAGCAGTATGACCAGTTGATAAATCAAGAAATGCTTTTAAGGCACTTAATTTAAGCCAGTCGTTTCCGCTAAAATACTGAATAATAGAGAACGCTTTATTAAGAGTTTCTCCATCAAATAATTTTTGAACTTTTTCAGAAACAGATTTTCCTGCTATTTCGCTCAACTCTCCTAATCTTTGTTTAAACTCATTTATATCTTTTGCTTCCGCAAAGATTGCGTCTAATCTTGCCAATTGAATATCTCTTAAACTGCTTACTAATTCTTTTTGATTGGCTTTTAATGCTTTGAGGTCTGGAATTGCTTGTTTGAAAGTTTTTAATAAATCGTCTAAATTCTGTTTAATTTCGTTCCACTTCATTATTGCTATCGGGTCGGTTGTTTTGACCTTTCTCCACTCTCTATCGTAGATTTCAACAGGTTCAGTAGGGATTTCTAAAGTTTCCTCAGAGCCGTCTTCTTTTACTGCTGTAATGGGCTGGTCTTTAATATCTTGTTCTATATCTACATCTAATTTATCCCCTGTAGTAACCTTGCTTACTACTTCCAAATTTTCTGCTTTAGGAGGTTTTTCTTCTACTTTAACTTCTTTTTTAGGTTTAGGTAGTTTTATACCCTTTTCGGGTAAAACCTCCTCTACAACCCCTTTTTGTGCTTCTGGTGCGATTGTGGGGGTGGGTTTAACTTCTTTTGTTCCCTTAATGGCTTGATTATAGAAAGCATCAAAATCTGGAACAATCTTTTTACTAATCATTCCCACTGGAGGTTTTTCTATGAACCCTGCTTTAATAAGTTGATTTGATATTTCGTTAGCTTTATCTACTGGCATTCCTGTCATTGATAGTTTCCACAATCTCGCACTATCAAAACTTCTTGCCCCTTCCGCCAATGGTTCAAGTTCTTTAGGAATTGGTTTTTCTTCTAAAGGAATTTCTGCCTTTTCCTCAACAGGAGTTTCTGCCGCCTGTGGCGTAATCTCTTCTTTCGCTACTTCTTTTGTCGCCAATAATTCATTTCTGCGTTCACCAATTTGCCTTTGAATATCTCCTATTTGTTTATCAATACTATCATATTCAACCATATCTATATTTTTTCCTTCTGCCATTTTTTCTTCCATTTTATCCATTTTTTCCTCTAACGCCGATAAAGTTTCAGTTAGAGCATAAATCTTTGGGTCTGATTGAATATCAGTTACATCTACTTTTTCGGCTTTTTGTTCTGTCGGCTTTGCTTTTATATGATAAAACATTTCTGAAACCACTTTCAGGGCAGATGGAATATCCTTAAAAGTCACATAAAGTTTATTTATTCCTTCCTGAAACGCCTCACTATAGTTTATTTCATATCTTCCCTTTGAGTTTTTGGTTAAACCGATAAATGTATAACCATCATCAGAAACTTTCCCTTTATAAGGTTCTCCTTCAGGAATTAAATTCTCTGGCTCAATACTCCTGATAGATAAGCCAGGAATTTCTGGCTGATACTTAAATTGAGTGACGCCTAATGGTATGCTTCCAACAAAGCCCCCTATCCACTCATATGCTAATTGGGGAATAATATTCTCTTTGTTTTCAGGAATATCCAGCCATTTTTTAATTAACTGACCTGCTATATCTTGATAAACTTCCTCATTGCCTTCTTGTATTGCTTTCAAAAGAGTTTTAACAGTTGCTTTTGGTAATTGAATCAAGACATTTTTCCAACTTTGTTTTAATAAATTTTGAACTGGCTTTTTTGAAACCCAGTCCTCTATTCCTTTTGGAGTATAACCGCTCATATTTTCAATAGCAGAGGATAAAATACCATAAAGATTAGAAGCCGCATCTGCGTGCTCATAATCCACTCCCTTTTCTAATAAATCTCTTTGGAAGTTTCCTTTTTCCAAGGAATAAATGAAAGCCGTTCCACCACCAGGTATAACCATTTCCGCTAATACCGTGGTTAAGGTATAAGGCAATGCTCTCGCAAAAAAAGACGCCCCTCCAAAAGCAATAGTTTTTAATGGGTCTTTTTTGAAACTTTCAATTAAATGAGGCAAATCAGAAAGTTCCTCTGGAACTTGTAAATCCGCTCTTGATTTTCCATAAGCATAAGCCTCCTCTGCTAATTTTTCAACATTAGTAGATAATTCAGGTATATTCAAACTACGAGCAAAATATTGGATAGTGCTATAAATTCCTGGCTTCAACGAATTATAATAAAATCCTTTTGTATCTTCATAGAACCTTCCCCATACAGTGTCAGGTTCTTTATATCCTTCTGGTAATTTTGGTTCTCCAAACTTCTGTTCTGCTTCCCCTTTAATAAGTTGAAAATACTGCCTTACTTGTTCCTCTATTGGAATATCTGTTGGAACATTATATTGGGGATATTTCTTGCGATAATCCTCAACTAAGTTTTTTGTTGTTTGCTGAATAACATCTGTAAATTGGGGGAACATCCCTGTTTTAACAAACCCTGCGGTTGCTAATTGAGGCAGGTTTAATAAACTCGGCACTTCTTTTTGAACATTTTTAGAAATCTCACTGGCTTGTAAATTAAAATTAGTCGCCTTTAAGAGAAGGTCTTTTTTCTTTTGAATATCAGTTTCTTTTTCCGCCTTTCTATATAATAATTCTGCCTCGTGATTTAATACTTTGGCATTATCTAAATCCAACTCTAAGGCACTTTTATATCCCAAAGGGTTAATTACACTTAATCCCAATGAATAGGTTTTATCAAAAACCGATTTAATAGAGGTTAAATAATCCTTTGGTTTAGTTGAAGCAGGGGTTTGAGTTGAAACAGGAGGAATAGAAACAGGTTTTGGAGTTGTTTGAGGTTTCTTTACCTGAATAGACTGCTGGGTTTGGGGGTTGATATAACTACCCAAATAATTAGGTGTCTGATTTAGAGCAGGATTTAAATTATTAAGCCAGTTTTTAAAATTGTCCCAATATGATACCATAATATTAAATGTTATTTAGTTGGAATATCATACCAATTAGTGCCTTTTAAGGCATTAGAAAGAGAAAAAGAACCAGAACTTTCCTTTTCTTTTGGAGCAGTAGTTTCTTTCTCAAAAGGATTTTCACTTTGAGAAGTTTCAGCAGGTGTGTTTTGAGTGCCTCCCAAATCTAATCCAAGTAAATCCAAAATGCTATTTGAGGAAGTTCGTCCTATCTGCCCTAAAGTTTGATACCAAGTTTTAACAACATTTCCATACTGGTCTGTCTCTGTCCAAACTCTGGTGACATTTCCCTTGTTATCAGAAAAATCCTTATAAGTTGTCTTGTTAGCAGGTTTTTCGGTGCTTACAAAATAATGAATTTTACCTTTGCTATCTTTCCATTGGACAATAGCATCAGCAGGATAATTTTTAAGTTCCTCCTTCGTAAAGATTTCACTATATCCTTTTTGTGCTAATTGAGTAGCAATTTGCTGTTGTTCTTGAATGTAGCCCCATTTAGCCAATTTCTGTTCAATAGTTTCTACTGAATCAGTCAAATTGACGCCTGCGTCAGCAACTATTTTAGCAGTTTCAGGATTAACCATCAAACCTTTAATATACTCTACTGTCTTTTCCATATTCGCTACTTCATTTTCTTTTGTTTTAATTTGAGCATTGATATAATCTCTTTGAGTTTTAGTAAGGTCTAATTCTTTTGCCGATGCTTCCTGTCTTAATCTATCAAAATAATTTACTACATCTTTGTAATAATTTACTTGCCTTTCAGTATCGTCTCTAATAGAAGTATAAACCCTGTCAATTATATTAAGGGCTGTCCCAATTTGATTATTGCGGGCATTGATAACTGCTTGAACTACTCCTGCTCTGGCTGTGGCTTCGGTCTGCCTTCTTTGTAATTCAGTTTTAGAAATTGCTCCGCTTTTAATTAACTCCTGTCCTCTCATTAAACTCATATTCATTTCGTTCATTAAGCCAGAAAGTTCATTGATTAAACTTTGATTTTCAAAATAGTTCTGTTTAATACGATACTCATCTATACCGCCAGTAACGATATTAGCCAAAGGTTGAGTTGCTAATTCCTTATAAGAACCAAGTGCTTGGGCTTGTTCTTGCTGATATTGTTGCTGTAATTTCTGTTGACTTTCTATTTGTGTCGAAAGTCCGCCAATTTGAGTTTGATATTGCTGGTCTAATTGCTGTCTTAAAAGGTCATATCGTGCTTGTAATCCATTAACTAAATCAGGCACATTGGAAGTGTCAGGAGGTAAGGGCGGATTATTTTGTCCTAATAAATTAACATTTATAGGAGTTGGTTCAACTTTATCCTTATTTACCGCAGAAGTTGTAATTCCGCTTGTTACCGTAGAAGGCGTATTTGTAGACCCTCTTCCTAAAAGTTTAGCCCAAAGACTGGAATCTGTATTAGGATAAGAAACATTTTCTTTTTGGGGAGTAGCAGGATATACCCCAGCACCGCCCGCTACTGAATATTTGGGGTAATATTTATATGAACGCTGATATGGAAGAATTGCCATAGTTTTTTTTAATTATTTTTTATCAATTTGTAAATCAGGAACAGAGGAGATTTGAACTTCTTCTAATTCATAATCTCCTTCTATCCCGATTTTGAATTGTATCCATTCCGACCTTATATCGCCTAAACTCGCAATGGAATTAAATTGTTTATTTGTGAAGGCTGGAAATCTGACCTTTTTCCAGTTTTCTATCGTAAAAGTAAAATCTGCTAATGCCGTTCCTATTTCCTCATCAATAGATATAAGAGTGTCGTCAATTTCGGTTATATGAGCCAAACAACCGCTTCCGCTTCCGCCAACCACAATAATCTCATCTCCTACATTAAACCCTGTAGCAGTAGTGTTAAAAGTATTTTCATCTACCCAAGTTCCATTAAAAATATCAGCATTAACTCCTTCACCCAATTGAGATTGCTGTGTTCTATATTTTACTACAAAATCACCTTCTGAAACATTAGGTTTAGGAACGAAGTATTTTAAGGCGATATTGTGCCATAATTGTTTAATGTCTGGAGAGGGTATTTTAGAAAATACTATCCAGCCATTATCAGCGTCACCATCAACAAAAATTCCTTTTACTTCTCCATAAGTAGCACCGCAATACATATTAGTTCCATCAAAGAATAAAGCCCCAGTTCTTGTTAGTGTTATCTGATTATCAATACTCGCATAGTGATAAAATTGATTATCGCTTAATCTCCAAACTCCACCAGCATAAGGATAAATTCCCTTCCAAAGCATTAGAACCTCACCTTCGTAATTAAAAAAGCCGTTTCTATGAGGAAGGGTTATTTCAATATCTTTTGTATACCCAGGCATATGACCAACTTGCTGATAGGAACTTCCAGAAAAAGCATATAATTCGCCTTTGATATTGATAAAATAACAAATATCATTTAAGACAAAGCCCATTGTTGCTCCGCTGGGGATTTCAATAGTTCTGGTATATTCTGAATAAGGGTCATAAGCAAGAATAAGAGAAGGCAGGGCTAAACCATCTTTATTAGTAAACCCTGTAAAAATCATTAATTTTGTGGTCGCCATCCAGTTAGCATAATAATTAGTAGGAGCAACTATTCTCTCATATTCCACATCAGTAAATTGAGAAGCCAGTTTAGATATAGAGTGAATTTTATTATCATTGGCCACGAAAATAACTTCTCCTAATCCCCAAACTTTTAGAATACGAGGATAATCACTATTAAGTGCTTTTTGTTTTAAGAGACCTTTCCAGATAGAATGCCACTGGCTATCTTCAGTATCAAGCATTTTAATATCATCAGTAGTAGAAACATAAATTCTTTCAGTAGCAGTTGGTAAAGTCGTTTTAATCATCCCGCTCAAATCTTTATAATGAGTATTTTCTTTGTAAGGAATAGCAATGGTCGCATTATTACACCAACTATTAAGACCGCTGACTGTATAAGCCGCTGGGTCTAATGTTTGACCTTCATAAAATCTTTCAGAGGAAACAATACAAGCCCCTCTATTTCCTGCCCCAGTCCCAGCATTATTCATAGTTCCTCCCGAAGGAACAAATAACATACTTTGAAAATTAGTTGGAGGAGCGGTGACATTAGCAAAAGAATTATATCCCAAACTGCTACTAATAGCGAACCAAATTGTTTTTTTGCTTTCTGGTAAAGACAAAGAAGGAGAATTATATGTGTTTATATCTGAATAAGCAGAAAAGGCAATCTCTTCTGGGTCTCCATTTTGGATAACATACATTATCATAGAGACCGATTCGTTAGTTGGGACAGAAGCAAAAGTAATATTCTGTTCAGTTCCATCAGAAACCATATAATATGCCTTTAATGTTATATTATTACCAAGAGGTGCTTTCTCAAATAACTCTTGTAAGTTAGCACCTGTCAAAGAAATATCAGTGCCAGAATTATATGTCATTAGTATTAAGATAATATCTCCAGGCGTTATATTAGGAGGCATTGCCCAAAAACCATAAGACGAAGGAGGAATTCCATCTTGAACTTGTTTATAAAAAGTTCGTGATTTAATCCTTGGATAGCCAGAAGGCGTTGTTTTTTTATAAGTAATTCTAACTTCCCCCCTTGCTCCAGCACTTTGACTACTTGCGGTAGACATAGCACCTCCTCCAATAATTCTGCTATCTCCATCACCACCGCAGAAATTTCCTCCAGAACCTGGAATAGGATGAAATCCATTAAGACCACTTCCTATTTCCCCAGCCCCACCACCACCTGACCTATCTCCTGTTCCTGTTTCGCCTGGCCCTCCACTATATTTTACATCACCAGTGCTTCCAGCCGCTGAACCTCCAGCACCGCCATTAGTGCCACTTTTACCGCCTTTAGCAACAACTACATTAGTATCAAAGGTGGAATCTTCTCCATCAGTGTTTGCCGCTGAAGTTCCAACTACCACAGGAATTACATCATCAGGTGTTAAACCTG
>ERZ795050.5267-NODE-5267-length-11154-cov-5.862420_pt1 | contig 11154 bp, 16 predicted proteins | sample MGYA00375134_ERZ795050 | MGnify/ENA primary metagenome ERZ795050 (study PRJEB30179, sample SAMN05720221) | activated sludge metagenome | isolation source: Anaerobic digester | place: Japan | collected 2015-05-26 ... | reverse complement strand
TGAAACATAAGGCTTGTATAATTTGTAATAAACCACTTAAGGAAGGACAAGAAAAATATTGTAGTAAAAAATGTCAATTAAAAGGATTGCATGAGTTTAGAAAATCAAATCTTAAGCTCAATCAAGACTTAATTGATAAAGTTTGTAAATACATAAGAGCTGGGAATTATGTAGAGCCTTCTTGTAGGGCATGTGGAATAACAGCAAAAACATATTACGAATGGATGAAAAAAGCTGAAATAGAACCCAATTCTCCATATGGTTCATTTCGTAAGGCAATAGAAGAGGCTGAAGCAGAAGCAGAAATTGCTATCGAACTTGAAATGAGAAAGAAAGTTCCTGAGGATTGGAGAGCAGGAGATACAATCTTAAAGAAAAGATTTAGGAAAAGATGGGGAGATAAGATTGAATATGAAGGAGGAATGGAAGTAAAAGTAGATGTTGGAGACAAAGTTAAAAAACTTCTCCAGGACCCAGAGCAATATAAAACAATTAACGAATTCGTCCTGGAGCTTGGAGGAGAAGAGTTTTTTACAGAAGAAGATAGCACGGACAAGTCCTAAATTCTTTGCGATGTATGCAAGCAAAGGACAATGGAAATCAGCAAAGCATTTAGACATGTTAGATGATTATTTAAGAAGATTGGTAATCCGTGATATAAAGCGGTTAATGGTAATAATGCCACCACGACATGGAAAGTCATTATTCATATCACAATATCTACCTTCCTGGTATCTTGGAAATTTTAAAGATGAAAGGATTATATTAACTTCATACGAAGCAGACTTAGCAGCAGGATTTGGAAGAAAAGTAAGAGATACAATTGAAGATATTGGAAAAGATGTATTTGGAATAAGATTGAAAGAAGATTCACAGGCAGCGAATAGGTGGGATATAGAAGGTGCAACTGGTGGAATGAATACAGCAGGTATAGGTGGACCAATAACTGGTAAAGGAGCAAATTTACTTATAATAGATGACCCAGTTAAAAATGCTCTTGAAGCAAATTCTAAGACTTATAGAGATAGAGCTTGGGAATGGTATACTTCTACTGCTTATACAAGACTTGAACCTAACGGAGTGGTTGTTTTAATAATGACACGCTGGCACGAGGATGATCTTGTAGGAAGAATATTAAATGACAAAGAAGAATCTAAAAAATGGACTGTTTTACATCTACCTGCACTTGCAGAAGAGAATGACCTTTTAGGGAGAAAGGTTGGAGAGGCTCTATGGCCAGAAAGGTATGATGAACAAAAATTACGAGAGATACAAAACACAATTGGCTCATATTGGTTCAGTGCTTTGTATCAGGGATCGCCAACACCAGCAGAAGGAAAAATATTTAAGAGGTCATTATTTAGGTATTACGAAGAAGATGAGAATTATTATATTCTTAAAACCAATACTATATCAAAAAGAGTAGAAAAAAGTAGATGTTCAATATTCCAGACTGTTGATACAGCAGCAACAGAGAAAGAAACATCTGATTACTTTGTGATAGCAACATGGGCTATTACACCTGATAGAGAATTATTATTATTAGATATCTTTAGGGAAAGAATTAATACAACGAAACATAATATAACAATAAGAAATTTATATTTAAAATGGAATCCTTTTATTATTGGAATTGAAGAAAAGACCTTTGGGTTAACGATAATACAACAACTTAAATCTGAACTACCAATTAAAGCTCTTAAGGCAGATGTAGATAAAATTGCAAGAGCTTTGGTAATTGCTACTAAATACGAAAACGAATTAGTTTATCATCCAGCTCAAGCTTATTGGTTAGCAGACTATGAAAGTGAGTTATTAGAGTTTCCAAATGGAACAAACGATGACCAGGTAGATTGTGCAGGATATGCAGGTATTATGAGTGAAAATTTTGTGCCTAATAAAATTTGGGCGAGGAGGATAAACTAAATGAAGATATTTGGATTAGAAATCAATAGAAGTATCAAAACTTCTAAAATTCAGAGTATTATTACAAGTGTTCCTAATATCCCGTTTTGGACGGAGAACTATACTCAATTAGCTGAAGAAGGATATAAACAAAACGATACAGTTTATGCTTGTATTAATTATATTGCTAAATCATGTGCAGGGATAAATTGGCTTCTTTATGATGGAGAGCAGGAAATACTTATACATCCGATACTAAAGATGTTTAAGCGACCCAACCCACAAGAAGGATGGAGTTATTTTTTTCAAAAAGTAGTTAGTTATCTATTTATAGCTGGAAATGTTTATATTGAAAAAGCTGGCAACTTTAATGAAATATATTGCTTAAGACCTGATAGAGTTCAAATAGAAGCGGGTGATTCTATACAACCTATTAAAAGATATGTGTATAGTATTGGCGGACAAAAAATATATTTTAAGCCAGAAGAAATCCTACATTTAAAATTATTTAATCCATTAAACGATTGGTATGGACTTAGCCCAATACAGGTTGCTGGAATGTCAATTGACCAAAATACATTAGCTAAAAAATGGAATTCTTCATTATTGAAGAATTCAGGAAGACCATCAGCTATAATTACTCCAAAGGAAGGTAATATTGGTGAAAAAGGTATTCTACAAATACAAGAAACATTTAAAGAAGAAACTGGATATGAGCATGCTGGAATTATTAGAGTATTAGATAACTCTTTAAACTATCAGCAAATAGGTTTATCGCCGATGGATATGGATTGGGCAAATATCTTAAAAAGTTCTAACAAACAAATAGCTATTGATTTTCACATACCGCCAGAATTAATAGGCGACTCAGAAAATAAGACATATTCTAATTATCAAGAAGCAAGAAAATCATTTTATACGGAAACAATATTACCATTGATGGATTATTTTAAAGATGAATTTAATAACTGGATTTTTACAAATGATAATAAGTTACATTTAGAATATAACTCTGACGAAATAGAAGCCTTACAAGAAGATAGGCAATTATTATGGCAAAGAGGCAAAGATGGTGTAAATTCTGGAATCATAACTCCTAATGAAGCAAGAGAATTTCTGGGCTATACAACTGTTAAAGGTGCTAATGATTTATTAATGCCATCTAATCTTTTGCCTTATACATCAGTTCCTGAAATGTCTGAAGGACTTGAAAGTGAAACAAATGGAACAGAAAAGGAAGGTTGAATATTATTTAAATCGAGAAAGAGAAAGAAAGAAATATTTCCAAAAACTTTATAAAGAATTATTTTCATACTTTACAAATTTTTATGAAAGAGTTACGAAATTAATAGATTCAAGTAACTTTGATGCTGAAGCAAATTTAATCTCAAAGATGCAGGAAGTTAAATTAAAGAAAATATTATTAACAAATTATAAGGATATTATTGAATACTTTAGTAATGCAACAATGAGAGAATTAACAGGCAAGAAGCAAATGTCTTTTGATGTATGGACTGGATTATATTTAGCTACTTTAGAAATGAGAGCAGGTAATAAGATAACAGGAATAAATGATACTGTATTAGCATTTATTAGACGGGAACTTGCAAGAGGAGCTTTAGAGGGTGAAAGTATTCACGAAATATCTCAAAGATTAATAGATTCAAAGATAGGATTTACAAGAGGTAGAGCAATATGTGTTGCCAGGACTGAAGTAATAGGAACTTCTAATGGAGCATCTTTTGAAACTGCAAGATTTGTTGATAATACTTTAAAAAAGGTTTGGATAACTACTATTGATGGTAGAGAAAGGCCGTGGCATGCTGATGCTGATGGACAGACAGTTGGAATTAATGAGAAGTTTATAGTAAATGGTGAGCAATTGGATTATCCAGGAGACCCTAATGGCTTTCCTGAAAATGTTATCAATTGCCGTTGTGCTGTTGCATATGAAAGCTAATTTAAAATATATATAGCTTCTATCCTGGTTAAGTTACCCGTTTTAACTTTATAACCTTTATAGGTATATTCATCTTTTTCTCTACCTTGAATTTTTTCACCTAATTTACCATATTTATTTATTACCCATTGAGGCTGATTAGGTATTTCGGGGTGGAAAATAGCTAATATTTCTATATGACCTTCTGGTAGATTATAAAATTTACCCTCAATTTTACCATCTTTTATTGATAGGATTTCATTTACATGATAATCTTGACCTGTAATTTGTAATCTAATAAGTGCACCATTTTCTAAGTTTGTGGTTATTTTATAAAGAAGTGTAGTTTGTTGGTACCTTACACAATTTAAATTTAGGATAATATTATTATTTCCTGCACAAGCGGTAAGAATAAGTAAATAAACCAAAGAGAGAGTTAAAATAATTCTTTTCATTAAATCCTCCTTTTTTCTTTAAATTATAGTATTTAAGCCAAAAAATTCAAGAGAGAACTTTTCATTTTTCAAATTATCTATTAATTAGAACTCTTTTTTTAGAGAGGTGCAAATGGAATATAAAGATTTTAAAATGGAAATAAAGTCTATTGATGAACAAGGTATCTTTGAAGGTTATGCTTCTGTTTTTGGTGTCAAGGATGCCTATAACGATGTAGTAGAAAGAGGAGCATTTCAAAGAACTATAGACCACTCTAAGGGGAAAGTTCCAATATTTTTTAATCATGAAAAAGAAATTGGTATGACTTTAGAAATGCATGAGGACCAATACGGCCTCTGGAATAAAGGACAGTTATTTATCAGTGATGATTCTAAACAGGAACTTTCAGACGCTCGAGATGCTTACATTATTATGAAACGAAAAAAAGAGCTTGGAGTTAAGCAACCACAATCATTCGGTTATAGTGCTATTAAGTATGACTATGATTCAGAAGGAACAAGAAGATTAAAAGAAGTAAAATTGTATGAAGTCTCTCTTGCAACAATTCCTGCAAACGAATTAGCTGTGGTAAATGAGGTAAAAGCGAACACTATAAAAACATGGACTGTAGAATCTGCTAAAAAATGGCTTGAAGAACATGATTTTAAGACTGGAGATATGGACGAGATTGAGATTGAAGGAGTGATTAGAATTTTAAGTGACCTTCTTGAACAATCACGAGCAAATAGAAGAACTCGTGAGTCAGACTCAGGAAAATCCTACTCTGACCAGGAACTCGTCAATATATTAAAGCTTAATAACGACAATCTTATTAAGTTTATTAAAAATTACAACTTAAGGAGGTAAAGATGGAAGAAGTTGAAATTAAAGATTTGATACAAAAAAACTGGAAAGAACTTCAAGATACACTCGAAGTTAAGTTTAAGGAAATGGAAAAAGAAGGTCAAGCAAGAGCTGAGTTAGAAAGTAAGATTGCTAAATTAAATGAGCAAATTGACTCTCTTGAAGCAAAACTTGCAAGACCACCTGTTGTTGAACAAAAAGAAACAGATGACGCAAGTAAAAAAGCATTCACAAACTGGATGAGAAAGGGAGTTGTTGCACCAGAAGAAGTTAAATTATTGGCTTCTGATGAGGGAGCTTCTGGAGGTTATTTAGTTCCTTCGGTGTTTGACTCAGCAATAATTGAGAAGTTAAGAAATGAATCGGCTATGAGAGGCATTGCAACTGTAAAAACGATTACGGGTTATGCTTACGAAAGGGTAGTTCAAAAAAATAAATTTACGATTAAGGTTCGTGGAGAAAGAGAAACTGCAAATGCACCTTCAACCACTGCTGATAATATGTTTGGATTGTTAAGGATACCAGTTCACGATTATCAGCCTGACCCGCCACCTGCTATAACGAGAACTGAACTTGAAGATTCAGCAACTAATCTTGAAACCTGGCTTATGGAGAATTTAGTTGAGGATTTCGCAGAAAAGGAAGGAACAGATTTTATTACTGGAAGTGGTTTAAATTCTGCTGAAGGAATTTTGACTGCTAATATAACTTCTGTTAAAAGTGGTTCTGCAACTGATATAAAAGCTGATACTTTGATTGATTTAACTTATGCTTTAAAGTCCAAATTCGCAAATAATGCTAAATTCTTAATGCGTAGAACTACAATAGGTAAAATAAGACAATTAAAAGACCCATCAACTGGACAATATCTTTGGGCACCAGCTTTAAGCGTTGGAGAACCACAACAATTTTTAGGTTATCCAATTGTGTCTGATGATAATATGCCTGCTATTGCTGGAGGGGCACTACCGATTGTGTTTGGTGATTTTTCTTGGTATTACATAATTGACCGAAGAGGGATTGTGGTTGAGAGAGATACAACGAAATACTTCCCTTATATTACATTTTTCTCGACTAAACGAACTGGTGGACAATGTATCCGAGAAGAAGCATTCAGAACTTATTTAATTAGCACTTAAGGAGGTGGAATAAGTGAAATCAAGTATAAAAGAAATGATTGGAATTACACATTTGTTAGATGCACAAGATTTAGCAGGTGTTGATACTAAAACAAAACTTTTAGACTTAAAAGGTTTTGGATCTGCTGCAATTTTGATTAATTTTGGAGCTCTGACAGGAGCTGGTTCGATATTGGCTAAAATACAGGAATGTGATACAACTGCTGATACGAGTTTTACTGATGTTGCTTCTACTAATTTAATTGGCTCTTTTACTTCGGTAACGGCTGCTACTGATAATCTTTCTCAGATTGTAGGTTATAAAGGTGTTAAGAGATACATCAGAGCTGTTATTACTAAAACTGGAACTGTTACTGCTGATTTAGTAGCAGTTGATGGAATAGTTGCAGAAGGAAGAAGAGAACCTATTACTGCTCCTGCAGCTGTTACTGCTACATAAGGTGAAATAAAATGAAAACTGTTAAAATGTTGATAGACCAGAGAGGCTCACAGGACGGAATTACAATTGAAGAATTTAATAAAGGTGAAGTATATACGATTTCTGACAGATTAGCTGAAATATTTATAGATAGTAAGATAGCTAAAGAATACGAAGAGAAGATTGTTTCTGAATACGAAGACAAAGTAGTTCACGACAAGAAAAAGAAATGATACTCACTCTTAAGACTCCTCCTGTTTCAGAACCTGTTAGTTTGCAGGAAGTTAAAGATTATATGAGAGTAATAACTTCTGCTGAAGATACTCTCATTAATACTCTTATAGTTAGTGCAAGGAAGTATATTGAAAATTATACAGGAAACTTATTAGGGAAGCAGGAATGGGTTTTAAAATGGCACACTAAAAATGGTCAAGTATATCTTCCATATATACCTATTCTTGAGATTGTTAGTGTTAAAGATAAGGATAATAAAGAAGTAGATTATAGAGTTGTTTATGGAAGTGAGCCAATGATTATTGAAACACCAACTTATGAGGTTGAAATTGACTTTTGGGCAGGATGGGAAGATATACCTGAGACATTTAAACTGGCTATTTTGAGAATTATTACTTTCTACTTTGAAAATAGACTTGTTGAGAAATTACCCGTTGAAATCACGGAATCTTTAAATCAATTAAGAATGTGGAAGATATGAACCCTGGCGAGTTGAGAAATTTAGTTGAAATTCAGATACTTGATAATCAGTCTGATGAAATGGGTGGAGAAGTTCAAAATTGGTCTACTTCTTATATGGCATGGGCTAAGATTGAACCGAGTTCGAATTATTTTTATGCACATTTTCAAGAGAGTGGTAAAGAAAGATTACGAATAACAATACGGTATTTAGATTTGAATATGGACAAAGTTAGAATTCAATATAGAAATAAAAACTACAAAATTAATAGCTTTGATAATATTGACATGAAGAATGAATATCTTGTTATTGATTGTGAGGAAGAATAATGAAGGAAACTGTTCATGTTAAATTAGATATTGAACCTTTTAAGCACGAACTTCAAAAGTATGGAGTTAATATGCAAAAAGAGGTGGCTAAATTAGTAGAAGATGTTATTTTAAAAATAGATAAACGAACAAAAGAAGATACACCCGTCAACTTTGGAGGATTAAGAAGCTCCTGGAGGTTTGAGGTCTCTCCAGAATCGGCAAGAATACTTGGAGAAGAATATACAGACTTAAATTATGCTAAGTATGTTGAAGAAGGAACTAAACCACATTGGCCACCTTTAGATGCCTTACAAACTTGGGCTAAATATAAGTTTAAACTTGATTGGAAAGAGGCGAAACAGGCTGCTTACTTAATTGGAAGAGCTATTAGCGTTAAAGGAACTAAGGCTGTTAAAATGCTTGAAAATGCTGTTAATGAGGTAAGACCATTATGGGAACAGGGACTGGAAAAGATACTTAAGAAATTTGAAAGAGGTGAGTTATGAGAACATCTATGTCAACTCTTCAAAAACTTATTTATGAAAGGTTGAAGAGTATAAAGACTGTTATAACTTATGATAAAGTGCCAAAGGAAGCTAAGATGCCATTTATTGTGCTGGGAGATGCCGAGAGCTTCCCGTGGGGGACTAAATTACAGAAAGGCGAAGAGATTAATTTTGATATTCATGTATTTTCTGAATATCCATCCCGTAAGGAAGTTTTAGATGTTGTTGATTTAGTTCTTGAGGCTTTGTCTAAGGAGGAATTTGATTTGGGTGATAATTATGAACTTGTCTTACATTCGACAGTTGGCTGGGATATAAGACGAGAAGACAAAATTTATCACGCTTTAATCCCGGCAAAATTTAGAGTTTTAGAAAAGGAGGAAGTGTAAATGGCAAAAATATTAGGTATTGACATTTTAGTCAAAGTTAATACTGGGACTGAGGTATCCCCTGTTTGGACTGCAATTGGAGCTCAACAGGATGCTACTTTAAATCGTTCTGCAGGAGTAATAGCTGTTTCTACAAAAGATGCAACTGGATGGGTGGAAAATATCGCAGGATTGAATGAATGGTCAATCGATTGTTCAGCATTACTTTTAGATTCTGACTCAGCTTTTACTAAATTAGAAACTTGTTATAATTCACACACAAGAGTTAAGGTGCAGTTTACAAGAACTGGAAAAACTTATACGGGATACGCTTTTATTACTGATTTTCCAATTGAAGCTCCTGTTGAAGGCTGTGCAACAATTTCTATCACTTTAACTGGTGATGGAGCTTTAACTTAAGGAGGTAAAATATGGCTACTTTAACTGTGCAAGTTTTAGATGATACAGCAAAAGAGGTAACGTTTGCTGCTTGTTCTGCACTTGGTGATCAATTTGTTAATAATGGAAATATCCATTTACGAATTAAGAACGCTGATGCTGCCGATAAAACAGTGACTATTAACTCTCAAAAGGTTTGTAATCAAGGGTATGACCACGACCGAGTTCTAACGATTACTGCTGGTAAAACAATGGAAACAAATGTATTTGATACATATCGCTTTAATGATGCTAATGGAAAGGTTCAAATTACTTATAGTGATGTGACAAGCTTGAGTATTGCTGTGGTGCAAACAGGATGAAGAAATATGTAGAAATAACTCTCGATGATAAAGTTTATAAACTACGATATGATTTTCAAGCTTTGCGTGTGATTGAAAAAGAAACAGGAATGAAAATACAGGAAGCACTGTCAAACATCAAAGATGACCCTTTGATGTTGGTTATTTTTGTTTATGCAGGAATATTTGATAGTGATATAACTTTAGAAAATGTAGGACATTGCATTGATGGAAATAATTTAGCGTATGTATCCGATAAAGTAAATGAAGCATTTGTTATGTGTTTCCCTGAGGCACAAGAAGGGAAAGAAAGAAAAAACTTGGAGAGCAAAATTGGGACTGGAGAGAATATAGAAAGATTGGATTAGGAGTTTTAGGAATGAAATTAGACGAATTCTATTCTTTAACTCCGCTTGAATTTAGTCACTATTTGGAAGGTTTCAATTTTGCTCAAGAACTTGAATATCAAAAATTGGCTTGGGTAATTTGTTGTATTGCAAATAGTATTGGTTTTAGAAAGAAGGCTTTAAAAATGGAAGATTTAATACCAACCAAGAAACCTTCTGTTTTTGTTTCTAAAGAAGAAGCACAAAAAAAGATACAGGAGATAAAGAAAAAGATTGGCTGAACATAATTTAACTGCACAACTTGGTTTAGATATTTCAGGGTTTAATGCTGGATTAGAAAAAGCTCAAGGCTCTCTTGAAAAAACAGGTAAAAAGATGTCTTCTATTGGAAAGGGACTTACTGCTGGTGTAACAGCTCCTTTAATGGCTATTGCGGGACTATCAACTAAAACTGCTCTTGATTTTGATGAAGCAATGGACAGTATACGGGCTGGAACTGGAGCTACTGGAGAAGCATTAAAAGGCTTAGGAGATACTTTTAAAAATGTTATGAAGTCTGTTCCTACAGATTTTGCAACTGCTTCACAAGCTATAGCAGACTTAAATACACGAACAGGGCAAACAGGAGAAGGATTAGAAAAACTTACTGAACAATTATTAAATGTTTCGAGACTTACAAAAACGGATATTAATGCTAATATTGCTTCAACTACAAGACTATTTGGGGATTGGTCTATTGCTACTGATAAACAATCTTCTACTTTAGACTATTTGTTTAAAGTTTCTCAATCGACTGGAATTTCTTTTACTTCACTTTCTCAAAAGATGGTTCAATTTGGAGCTCCTTTAAGACAAATGGGATTCGACTTTGATACTTCAGCTGCTTTAATGGGTAAATGGGAAAAAGAAGGAGTAAATTCAGAACTTGTTCTCGGTTCTATGCGTATTGCATTAGCAAAAATGGCTCAGGAAGGAGTAACTAATGCAAATGAAGCTTTAACAATAATGATAGAGAGAATTCAGAATGCAGGTTCGGTTGGTGAGAGAAATGCTCTTGCTATAGAAATGTTTGGGTCAAGAGCGGGTCCTGATATGGCAGCTGCAATTTATGAAGGAAGATTTGCAATTAATGATTTAGTTAAAGATTTGCAAAGTAGCTCTGAAACAATTAATCAAGCCATTCTGGATACTATGGGTTTTGATGAGCGAATGGGGATACTGAAGAATACAATAGGTATGGCTCTTTTACCGTTAGGAGAGAAATTAATTAGTATTGCTGAGAAGTCTTTATTGCCCATGCTTGAGAAAGCAATTAATTTTGTCAGTGGGTTGACTGATAAATTTGATAAATTACCTGAACCTCTACAAAATACAATCTTAGGTTTTGGAGGTATTGCTGCTGCTGTTGGTCCTGCTTTAATGGCTTTGGGAAAATTTCTACCCATGATAGAAAATATCACGAAGGTTCTGAAAGCTACTTCTGCGACT
>ERZ795050.5263-NODE-5263-length-11167-cov-6.925486_pt1 | contig 11167 bp, 13 predicted proteins | sample MGYA00375134_ERZ795050 | MGnify/ENA primary metagenome ERZ795050 (study PRJEB30179, sample SAMN05720221) | activated sludge metagenome | isolation source: Anaerobic digester | place: Japan | collected 2015-05-26 ... | reverse complement strand
TCGGCACGCTCGCCGCCGACCAGGGCGGGGCCGAGGTAGGGATGCAGCGAGCCGATGGTCAGCCGCAGCGCCGACGGACGCGCCCAGGTGTGCCGCAGGGACATGATCTCCCACTGGCCGCGCACCGTGAAGTCTCGCCGGAAGCCCTCCCGTGCCGCAGGGACGCCGTGGGACGCGGCCACGTCGTTCATGGCCTTGGCGATGGCGCGGGGCACGCGCCGGGGCCAGCGTCCAGCGAGGGCGTCGAGGGCTGCGGTGTCCACTCTCATGGCGCGGTGCCCCAGATGATCAGGATGTCTACGTTGGTCGCTGCGTCGAGGTTGTAGTCCACAACGACATCGTGCCGATAGCTGAACTGGCGGATGACGCTCTTCAGGCTCGCGGACACCCCCGCGCCGCGCGCCACCATGCATGACAGCGGGATGCGGCCATCCGGGTGCGTGATACGCACGTAGTGTGACTCGTTAGTCTCCGGCGAGAACCTCACTCGCGTCACCCAGCCGGTGACGGTTGCCTCCCAGACGGCGCCGGAGACATGCGTCGCCGTCACCGCCTCTGGCGTCGCACCGGCGATCCGGGCCAGCAGCAGGGGGGCGATCTGTTGGTCGTCCAGCGGATCGATGGACCCCCCGAGGCCCGTCAGGATGCCCAGGAGTTCGCGGACGATGTGATTCAGCACCTGGGCCGACAGAACCGTCGGCGCCAAAGAGGCGTCGTCGAAGTAGCCTGGCGTGCCAGTGTCCGTGTAGGTCGGTGGCGAGGAGACAGAATCGATGCGAGGCAGGTCCATATCACCCCTCCATGTAGATGATGCTGACGCCCACTGGGACGCAGTGATCCAGCCACGTCGCGCAGGCCCTGGATGTCTCGGTCTGGAACCCGACCAACCGCGAGCCGCAGCGGTCGCCGGCGCGCAGCCGACGCACGCCCTCCAGGGCGACCAGGAGGGTTCCCGGATGTGTGCCGATCAGGGAGGCCTCCAGGCCCCAGTAGGCCGCGATCGCCGGGATCTCCGTGCTGGCATAGTTCCTGGTCAGGCCCCAGTCACCGCCGAGGACGGTTACGACGTCCGGCACCGTCACGGCGTAGGCCCAGGGCCATGCGTAGCAGGACCGCCATGCGGACTCCCAACGCTCCGTCGGCGGCCAGATGCCCTGCTGACGGGCCTCGTCGAGGGCCTGCGCTTGCTCCTCGATGGCACCGCCGACCGTGTCCAGCAGGGCCGCGGTGGCGGCGTGCCAGTCGATGCCGTGGGGCATGTGGCGGGCCAACCAGCGGCCCCAGTCGCGGATCAGAGCCATGTCACGCCTCCTGGCGGCAGTTGCGGGGCCGCGCTGATGCACTCGATGTCCCCTGCGGGATCGACCAGATCGGCGCTGTAGGCGATGCCACGGATCGCGTAGAGGAGTCCGGCACGCTCAACGGTGCCGTTCCTCGGGACGTGGCCGAGGTAGGCCGCGATGGCGTCAGACAGCGTCCTACGGGTCGTCGCGTCGGAGATGCCGCGGATCGAGACTGGAATCGACACTGGATGAATGTTGAATACATAGGCCGTGATCCCAGGCGGGACCGCGGCGTTGATGGCGTTATTGGCCTTGATCCGTGCTAGCGCCGACACTGCTCTGTTGTATCCGTTTGCTGTGTCCAGGTAGATAGAGGCAATCCCTGTCATCGACTCAACGGAGACTCTCCGGATCGATGGGTCCGCTGCCCTGGCGATGGCCTCGATGTGCGCCACGTTGCCCGGGCCGCGTGGCCATCGGATGGCGTCCAGGACGTGGGTCCGCAGGGACTCGTCGGTCTCCTCGTCTGCGCCACCGGTGATGCCGTCGCCAGAGACCGTGGCGCTGGTCAGGATGCCAGGCAGAGACGAGACGAGGGCCAGCGTGGCACCTTGTGGCAGATTGGCCGACCCTCCGGGTTCGGCGGCAGTCACGGTGACGGCGCCTGTGGCCTCCCATAGCGTAATCTTGGCCTCGGCGGTGGATAGGTAGGAGACGCCGAGGGGACCGATCCACTCCGTGCCCTCGGGGATCGTGATGGTGTCGGTGTGGTAGGGGTACTCCGCGGTCACCACGATGCCGCCGGTGGCCGTCGAGGCGCGCTGCCTGGAGAGCCCGAAGCAGGCCGCCCAGGCCTCCAGAGCGGCCCCGGTGGCCGTCGAGGGGATCAGGTCGGAGACCAGGCGATCCACTCGCTGCCACAGGGTCCACTGGGCGGCACCGACGGCCCGGGCCAGCAGGGCGAGATACGACTGGCGATCGGCGCTCGTGATCAGCCCGGAGTCGCGGAACCGGGCCATGACACGCAGCATCGACTCGGCCAGAGACTGCGGCAGCGCGATCATGGTGTGCCCTCCAGCGTGGCAGTGTAGCCCGGCAGCGTCAGCGCAGCCGATAGACGCAGCGATCCGCCATCCACCGTGGCCGTCAGGTTGTCGATCCTGCCGCCCTCGGCGGACAGCCACCGGAGGGCCTCGCGCGCCATCAGGACCGCCCGCGCCTCGGCGTCGCGCGGGTCGCGGCGCAGCGTGTGGAGGTCCGATCCCACATCATGCAGCGGGTGGCCGCGGTGAGTGATGAGGGAGATCGCGACACGAGACAGCAGCACGAGGCGTGGATCGAGGCCCTCGGGGTCTCCGCCGTCGCCGGGCAGCAGCGGCAGGGCCGCCAGCGGGGTCCCGTCCACCGCCACGATCCAGCCGTCCAGGTCGGGTCGGAGGATCGGGACCGAGACCTGCCACTCGTAGCAGCCGATGTCCTGCGCGGACCCGAACAGCGCTGGCCTGCCATCGAGGTCCAGGTCTTCGGCGAGGTCGGGCGCGCCACCAGCATCGCGCCATGGCGACAGCCGCGCCGGGCGGTAGCCCTCGCCCATCAGCGGGTCGTCCGTCACCGGGTAGGCGTCGGTGATGCCCGACATCACGGTGCAGTTCCATCTGCCGCACCGCGTCAGCGCGATCACGCCGTCAGCGACAGAGGCGACAGATCCGCCCAGCAGGCCGCAGGCCTCCAGCGTCAGCGAACCAGCGTGGACCCTCGCCAGCGGGCCAAGCAGGACCACGGTATCACGGACCATGGCGAGATCAGACGCTCCACGTAGCACCATGCTGGGATCGGTAGCGCTGTCGATGGTGAGGAGCGAGGTCTCGATGCGTCCAGACACGACCGGCGAGAAGCCCGAGAAGTCGTTGTGCCCCGCCAGCAGTCGGACGCAGGAGACCCGGCACCGGCGCATGTTGATGGCGATTTCATTGGCTTGGACCATGGCGACGGTGCTTGATGTGACCGAGATGGTGCTGTCGGTGATGAGCAGCGTCCCAGTGCAGCCGTCCCGGATCAGGTAGGCGCCAGAGACCGTGCAGCCCTCCAGCACCGTCGCGCCCGTCCTGGTGTCGTTCGAGTAGCGGACTCCACCAGCAGCGGCAGTCAGCACGCAGTCACGCAGCGTGCAGGAGTATGACGCGCTCGACGGGGACACGCACGAGCCGTTTGGCACAGTGCAGACGAGCCGCAGGCCCTGGAGCGTCAAGCCATCGGCCTGCTGGGCGACGCATGCGCCGGTGCCTGACTGGATCGTTGGCGTCCCGGCGGCAGCGGCCTGGATCGTCAGGTTGGCAACGCCGACAGTGACGGCGCTGGTCAGCGTCCCGGCGTCGGTGATCGTGATGACGTCGCCAGGGTCCGAGGCGTTGACCGTGGCCTGGAGGTCCGCGATCGTGCACGTCCGCTCCGCCATATCAGCCTCCAGGGGTCCAGCCTGTGGCAGTCACTGCCACTATGATACCGCCTGCGATCGTGATGGTCACGACATGATCTGAGGCGGTGATCGTCAGGGTGCCAGAGACGCCAGCCTGCTGGCCGCACTCGTAGCCGGGAGCCCGGACGGTGTCAGAGGCCTCGATGCGACCGTCACGGCAGACGACCTGTGATCCGTGAGCGGATCGGATGCCGGCGTCGCCAGCGCTCCACTGCCCAGCCTGGGCCACAGGGATCGCCGCGTCATCGCCAGCGAGGAGGTCCACCAGCAGCGCCCTGGTCTCGGATGGCGGCCTGCCGACCAGTGGCCAGGGCAGGACCACAGAGGCGGTCCGCGAGGCCCCGTCGTCCACGGTCGCGCGGCCTCTGCTGTCGGTCGCGCCAGTCAGTTTGCCCGGCGTCATCGTCACCCCTCCAGGCCGATATCGAGGAGCGTCGGCCTCCGCTGGCCCCGGCGACCTGGGCTCACGCGCGGCCGCGTCCCCAGGGCCTCAGGGTAGCCCAGGGTGGCCTGCCACGTGGTGCCACCGGGGCCTGCGCTCCAGGTGGTATCGAGGACCAGCAGCGTCTCGTCGCCCAGGTCCAGCCAGTCACCAGGCGCCAGGAGGTGGCCGTCACGCTCCCAGCCAGGGGCGACCAGGGAGACAGTGACGGACTCGCCGGCGCGACGGAGAGCCTCGGCCTCCAGCAGCGCCTGGGCGTCGGCCCTGGAGACGTGGCGCGGCGCACGCAGCACCTGATCCCAGCCGAGGCCTGCCATCCAGGAGTCGGCACGGCGGGCGGACGCGCCCTGATCGGCCCAGGTGACGGCCTGGAGGCGGTAGGAGGACCGGCGCTCCCGGATGTCCCTGGTGCGGGTCAGCGACGTGGCCCAGCCGGTCGCAGGGACACGGATCGGGTCGGCGGTGAGGCGCGACGGATCGAGGATGCGCAGACGACCGTCTCCGGTGTCAGTCGCCGCGAGCCCCTGGCCCTGGAGGGCTCGCCCGATCACGCCCCAGCAGGTATCCTCCGGAGCGCCATCCAGCGAGATGCGCGGCCCGTCTGGCGCATCCACAACGACAGAGGCCCCGGCCCATAGGCAGACCTGGCGGACGATCTCTCCGACGGAGATACCGCGCCAGCGGGCCGTGTCTCCGAGGGACCGGTGCTCCAGCAGGCAGGTCCGCGATAGGAGGTCCACCTGGGTCGTCCGTGCGCTGTAGTCGTCGGTCAGGGCCACCACCCAGCCGGTCAGCAGAGTCGTATCGCCGTAGCGGATCACGGCCTCCGCCCCAGGCTCCAGGGACTCGGTGAGGGGCAGAGTGCAAGCGCCCGTCGAGATGGCGCGACGCAGGCTACGGGCCACCGAGACAGCCAGCAGCGGCCCGGTGTCTGTCCCGTCGATGGCGAGGCGCACGTCAGGCATCGGCAGCCTCCAGCCACGCAGGATCGAGGCCGACAGTCGCTGCCAGCACCGCATCGAGGCCCACGCCGAGACGGTATGCCGCCTCGATCACCGACTCGCCAACCTCCAGGCGGATCGCGGATGCGGCACGCTGTGCCATGATCGCGCGCCACGCGCTGCGGTAGTCCGAGAGGGCCTCCTGGATCAGGGGGTCCTCGGCCCGCGCGATGGCCGCCGTCAGCGCCTGCTCTGCGCCGTCCTGGGCCACGCTGCCAGCAGCAGCGGCGGCGGCGTAGGCGAGGGCCGCGGTGGTCGCCAGGGCGTCCCAGACGGCCCAGGAGTAGGTCCCTGGCGTCGGCGGGAGCGGTATGCTCCAGTAGGCGCGCTCCAGGAGGCCGCCGAGAGTCTCCAGCGTGTCGCGCCACGCTGCCAGCGTCGCGGCAGGGTCCGAGAGTCCCAGGGAGACCTCGGCATCCAGGGCTCGCAGGGCCTCAGAGATGGCGCCGACGTTGTAGGTCGCGGGCGAGGCGATGCCGGCCCACTGCCGCGCAGCAGCGACGATGGATCGGGCTGTCTCGATGCCCGCCAGCACCTGGACAGGGTTGGCCATGGCGCGCATGCGGGCCATCGCGGAGGCGGCACCAGCAGAGATGGTCTCGGCCAGTGTTGCGGTCGTCGGCGGTGTTGGCTCGGCAGGCTCCTCCACCTCACCGACGACTCCCCACTCGATCCGGTAGTCGGCGGACCCGTCGGCGTGTCGGATCACCACCAGGGACCGCAGGATGGCCCGTAGGCGGCCCTCGGTGGGGTGCTCCAGGATACCCTCCGGCTCCCGGAGGGCCGCGTCCAGGTCGGGGATGGTGTCGCGCCAGGGTCCAGCGAGGACGACACGCGCGGCAAGCACTCTGGCCTCGGTGCCGGTGATCTCCTGCTGGGTCGCGCCACCGATCGTGGCATGCTCTGCCACCCTGTAGCGCGTAGCCACCTCTGGGACCTCAGCCACGGGCACCTGCACGTCGCGCCAGCGCAGCCACATCATCGGGCACCTCCGAGAGCCGGGATGCCGCCGAGCGGGACCACCTCCAGTGCGTCGCCGTCCACCCTGGAGACCTCTGCTGTGGTCCCTGGCGCAGCGGCGACCTGGATCGTGACGGCGCCACGCAGCGACGCGGTGCGCTGGAGACGCTCCATCGCAGCGATCGTTGCGCGCTCCTGACTGCTCCAGTCGCGGCGACCCAGGGCCAGCGCAGCAGCCACCTCCTGATCCGAGACCAGCCCCAGCGCGCGGAGACGCTCGATCTCTGCCTGCGCCTCGGCCTGCGCTGGAGACTCGACCAGGAGGCCCCTGCGACGCACCTCGGCCTTGCCCCCTCCGGTGCGGATGGTGCGGATGATGCGGTCGATGTCGGCCAGGTGACCAACGACGTCCCGCAGAGCCATCGCGGCGCCAGCCACGGTGTCGAGGATCACCCTGCTGACAGCCTCGATCTGCGGGCCGAGGCGGTCGTTGCCCGCGATCCACTCTGTGAGGCGGTCGATCCATGGCAGGGCGGCCCGGATCAGGCCCGGGAGGGCCTTGGTCTTGAGCCCCTCCAGGGCCGCGTTCAAAACCGTCAGGCTATCCGTCCAGGCCTCACCGGCAGCGGCAGACTGTGCCGTCAGCACCCCATAGCGGCGCCGCTGCTCGATGAGGGCGTCCAGGGACGCCTGGGACTGCTCGACGAGACGCAGCATCTGCGGGTCGAGGCCCAGGGCTGCCGCGAGGGCGGCGCGATACTGCGGGGCGACACGGCGCAGCGCATCCAGGGCCACGCGGAGGGCTGCCAGCGTATCTGGGGCCTGCTGGAGACGGCGGATCAGGTCTGGGCCACCAACGACGGACTGGAGGAGCGCGTAGCCGCGGCCCTTGCGCAGCGCCAGCATCCCAATGGCCTTGGCGAGGCCCTGGAGGCTGCCCTCCAGCACCGAGGCCTCGACACCCTCACGCTCAGCGGCGTAGGCCCACGCCTGGAGGTCGCCGATATTGAGCCGCAACTGCCGCGAGAGCTTTGCCAGGCGATCGGTGCCGGTGGCCCACGCATCGATGCTGCGGTAGGCCGTCCGGGCGAGGAGACCGACGGCGGCAGTGGCACCGACTGCCACTCCTGTGACGGCACCGGTGACGCTGGCGACAGACCGCGCAGCGTCACGGAGACCGCGCATCGAGATACCGGTGCTGATGGCGGCCTGCCGCAGACGCTGGAGGGCACGCATGGCGGGGGCCGATGAGTCCCTGCCCTCGACAGTGACACCGACTGCCACATTGCGCGCGGAGTCACTCGCCATGCAGCACCTCCGACCACGCGGCGAGCCAGGAGGCCGCCTCCAGCGGTGCCAGCCCCAGGACCTCGGAGAGCGGCCAGTGGTAGGCCAGGCAGAGAGCCGCGGCTAGCCGCCTGGGGCCTCCTGCGGCCCGGGGAAAGGGGCGACGCACTCTCCGAGGAGCCCCCACAGGTCAGCGGGGTCCAGAGCGAGGATCTCGGACTCCTGGCGCCCGCTGCACCGCGTCACCAGCAGGACGGCGGCCCGCGTCATTGCCTCGGGGCGGATCTGGCCCTCATGCAGCAGGCCGGCGTCCTCCAGAGCGATCCAGTCACCGACGTTGGCGCGCCTCATGCCTATGCCTGCTCCTCGAACGGGGCCAACGTGAAGAACTCGGCCTCATACGTCCCTGCTGTAGCGTTGATGCTCGTGACACTCTGCGTCACGAGCGACCCGGTGATGTATCGGCGGCCGTTCGCCAGCTCGACGCTCGCCGGAACGCCGCTCCACGCCTGGACCTCCCTGATCTTCGGGCCGTCCGAACGGTGGACGAACGTCAGCTTGACCTCGCCGCTCTGGACACGCTCCAGGTAGCCGACGTTGCGGCCGCTCGCGTCCGTCACAGCCTCGCGCACCGTGCCTCCGGGGACGAAGTCGGTGACCTCGCCGCCGAGGGTCATCTGGCGACCATCGATCGTGACCCGGACCCACCCTCCGATACGCATGACGCACCTCCGTCAGTAGGCCACCTCGGCCGCCAGCACCTCCAGGCCATCCACCAGGTCCACGGGCAGATAGATGTCCACGCGGGCCGGGTCCTCCTCGGACCTGGTGACGACGATCTGCTGGACCAGGTAGGGCCGCCACTCGACGACGCCCGTCCGCGCCTGGGACTCCAGCCACGCGATCAGCCAGGAGCGGATCACGCCAGGGGTCGCGGCGTCCGGTGGCGTGTAGTCGCTGTCGGCCAGCAGCCGGCGGCCCCGGAACGTCGCCCGCATCGCGGCCGTCAGGCGACGGAGAACGACCTCCAGCGCCCACATCTGCGGGGCCTGGTAGGAGCGCTCGTCCCGGCCGCCGTTGCCGTCGCTCCATCTGGTGGTGGTGAGGCGGGCGATCGTCAGCGTCCGGCCGACCACGGGCGAGACGCCGTAGCGCAGCAGCGCGTCCTGCTGGGCGGCCGTCCAGGACGCCTGCGCAGACCCCTCCATGGCCAGGGACTGGCCGGAGACGGTGACGCCGGGCTTGCTCTCGGACGTGAGCATCGCCACGCCGCAGACGGCTGCGGCGACCTCCCACGGCGAGGAGCGGCAGGCCGTCTCGATGGCGCACCGTGTCATGTGCCGATACTGATACTCTGCGGCCAGGGCTGCGGTGGCCAGCGTGTCCGCCTCACCACGGACGCAGGAGACGCCCCAGCCCCACAGCATCGAGGAGTAGGACCAGCGAGCGTCCAGGACGGCGCCAAGGTCGTCCATCAGGGCGTCATCGGCGATGGCGATCTTGTGGTAGCTCGTCGGCGGCAGGCTCGGCAAGGTGTGGTCGCCCGTCCCGGCGGTGGCCGACCAGGCGCCCAGCGTCAGGCCCGTCGGGGCGATGGTGGCCTCGTCCCAGGCGACGCGCATGCTGCCGCCGATGACGCCTTTGATGCGCGCGGTCAAAGTGACGGTCGCCGTGGCGACCAAGACCGTCACGGGCGCGTCAGAGTCAGCCTCGATGGCGCCCTGGATGGCGGTGGCGACGGTCGCAGCTGTGTCCCCGGAGGCGACGGCGATGGAGTAGCGCCGACGACCGATCCAGAGACGCACGGTGCCGCTGGCGGTGGCCGATCCGGAGAGGGTCGAGGTCCAGTAGGCCGCGGAGCCGCTGGACGGGTCAGGCTGGCCGATGGCCCACCACTCACCCGTCGGGTGCGTCGCCAGGGCGGCCCGGACCATCTCGACGATGGGCGTGCCGCGTCCCCAGCGGGCGATCGCCGCATCCACGGACTGGATCAGGTATGGCCCGGTCGTCGCCGTGGAGGCGGGGCCGATCAGTAGGCCGCGTTCCGCCGACTGATCCGAGGCCCGCGCACGCTCCGTGGTCTCGACCCACACCAGGGGCAGGCGGATGCTCGTCGGGATCGCCATGTCACTCCTCCTCCAGGGCCACGTCGGCCCTGATCTGCTCTCCGTGATCGACGGTCGCCCGGACGGCCGTCAGCAGGTCCTCGCCGGGGCGCTCGGTGCCCCACGGCAGGACGCAGCGGATCGAGACCTCCAGGCGCGCCACGAGGCCCCTGTCGAGGCGGTCGAGGCCTGCGGATGACTCCCAGGACTCCGGGGCTGCCGCAGCCAGCCAGTCTGGATCATGCACCAGCGCATCCCACAGGAGGGCCTCCAGGGCGTCGCAGGTGGTGGCCCAGGAGCCGGATGCGGCCTGAGTCTCGACAGGCCACGAGGCCAGGAGGCGCAGGGTCCCGGCCCGCTGCATCCCAGGATACGGCGGAGCCTGGAGGTCCAGGCGGTCCCAGGCGGAGGCGACCACGATCTGTGGGCGCCCCTCCGGGATCGCTGCATCGGAGTCACGGATCGTCCAGCCAACCAGGCTGGTCGTCGCCTGTAGCAGGTCCACGGTGGCTGCACGCAGGCTGGTCATGCCGCCACCTCCGCCACGTCCAGGAGCCAGGAGCCCGCTCCGGTGTCACGCACCGCCAGGACGTCCCAGGTGGTCGCGCCGATGGTGATCTGCCCTCCCCTCTCCGGCTCGACGGGTAGGTCGGACCGCAGCACCTCGGCGCGCGGACCCGTCGGTGGGGGCTCCACGTCTGGCCTGCCCTCCACCGACGGATCTGGCACCGAGTAGGTGATGATGGCCCGGCACGGGTAGGTCGGGGCCTTGGCCGGTGGGACGTAGGTGGCAGGGTCTCCCCACAGCCGCCAGCAGGCAGCCTGGAGGCGCTCCACCATCTCGTCCCACTCAGCAGGCATCAGGTTCCCTCGTAGGGCACCAGGGTGATGACCATTCGACCGACGCAGGACGCCGGGATCTCGACACTGATCAGGGTGCCGGTCGCGGACCACGAGGCCAGGTAGATGTCCGTGCCAGCCTCGTCCGCCGGGATCGAGACCGCCTCGGAGGACGGCCCGCCGGACGGTCCGATGCCGATGTCGATGGTGCTGGACTCGGCCCCAGGGGTCGTGATTTCGACGACCACCTGAGCGATCAAAGAGGCCTGGGCGACCGCGTAGTTGAGCGACGCACCATCATCCTCGCCGTCGACGTCGAACAGCAGGACGTAGGGCACGCCGCCACCGGGGTCGATGGGTTCCAGGTCGTCGGGACCGACGCTGGTCAGGCCAGCCTCCTGGACCGCCGGGATGCGCCCGATCAGGGCAACCCGGCAGTAACTGCCAGATGTCGGGCCGGCGGTGCCCAGGAGGTAGGTTCCGGTGGCCGCTGCGGCCACGATGCCGCCCTCGGTGGGGTCCCAGTAGCAGTAGCTGCCCTCGGTGAGGGTCTCCTCGTCCACGATGGGCAAGAGGACCTCCCCATGCAGCACACAGGGCACCTGCTGGCCAGCCGTGCCACCGGAGATGGGCACCAGGACCTCATCACCCAGGCGCACCGGGACATCCGCCACCCAGGTCGCACCAGACGGCACGGTGCGCGTCACGAGCGCGTCATCCGGGATGCGCCCGATCAGGGCAACCCGGCAGTAACTGCCAGATGTCGGGCCGGC
>ERZ795050.5250-NODE-5250-length-11183-cov-6.055086_pt1 | contig 11183 bp, 9 predicted proteins | sample MGYA00375134_ERZ795050 | MGnify/ENA primary metagenome ERZ795050 (study PRJEB30179, sample SAMN05720221) | activated sludge metagenome | isolation source: Anaerobic digester | place: Japan | collected 2015-05-26 ... | reverse complement strand
GAAAATGGAATCTTAATACCCGGCGCAGACGAGATTAGACAAAAGATATCCACCCAAACCTTACTCATGTAAAAAAAGTTCAAAGACTTCTTCAAGAGAAACGTCGCTGTGCTGTAAAAGCAAAAACCCGGACATGCCGGGCTTATCTGCTAAATGATTGTAATAACTTTCCTATATAGCAAACTGGCAAAGGACATAGCAGATTCGCACATAACATAAACCCCGGCATTGAACCGGGATTTAAATTGAGTTTCTTGGCCTGCTCATAGAAGAGCTTGGTATTTTATTGAACTAAAAGAATATCCAAATGATTAATCCAAGGATGATAACAACTGTACAGTAACCAATAATTAAATTTTCAGTATCATATGATGGACCCCAAGTACTAAGAAAATTGCCACCAATCTCATCCCGTAAAGAGGTTTTACATCCTTTTATTAACCACCTGACAAATGCACCTATTGCTTCAGCCCATTCTGGCATCTCGTTCTATTTTTTAAATTCGTCTTCTGTTGCAGTAATTACCGGTGTAGCTCGTCTGGTGTTACTGAAGTCTTTTAACGCCTTCTGATTTGCCTTATTGACTTGAAACATTTCTCCTGCTCTTTTTTGCCATGTCATGCCAGGAGCAAGGCCTTTTGACATAGTAATGCCAGGCATCTCTTTAACAAATTTATTGTATCCGCTTAATCCACTCCCTACCTGAATAACTTCTTTGGTAGCAGTTAGACCTTTTAATACTGCTAATGGAACTACATCAATAAATGCACTCATCTTCTTGTCAGAATTTGCCGGAATTCCACCTAATGATTTCCCAGTCAATAAAGTTACAGGTGAATTAACTATTGAATAACCTATATTTGCTGCAACTTTTAATGAACCTTCTCCAAACGAACCAGATGGAGAGTCAAGCCAATTTTCGATACGAGATAATGGTGTTGATTTATTAATTTCCCCTGAACCAGTACTATTTGTCAATTCTGGCCCAAAAGATGATGCTTTGGCAAGGTTAAATGTTTCCTTATTGTCCGTAAATTTCATCCATATCTTACTGTCATTTACAATCAGGTCAGCAGTTTCATTGTCAAACCATTTATATTCTCCAGATACGCTTTGATATCCATCAACTCCCATACCACCGGGATCAATAAACCTCATTGGGTTATCAACCGCATAATTATATGGGCTCCATCTTCTGTACTTTTCCGACAAAGGATCCACAATATGCCACCGTCCAATCTGGGGGTCATAGAACCGGGCGCCGTAATCATACCAGTTCAGACTTTCCGAGGTCATTTTGTCGGAATTTAACTCCTTGCCATTATAAAGATACCGGTTTTTCGGATATGATTCTTCTCCGTAATCTGACTTTTCCATTACCAGTCCGAAGGGGTAATAACTGGCGGTCTGCAATATGTCGGCTGTGGGGTGGGGTGGAACAGGTCGCCGGTCTTTTAAGTCTTTACGCCCTTCGGGCTGTCGGGACGCTTCGCTGTCTGCCAGTCGAATCCGCCATCGGGTGCAGAAGGATGGTCTTATGATCATACAGGTCATGTCGGAGCCCCGTTTCACGGGGTAAACTAAGCCTGGATCCCGGACAAAACATCAGAAAAGCATACAACTTCGTAAAGCCGGCAAATAGTTAAACTTTTCTCTAAACTGACAGGCAAAGTCTTAGTTTCTGTATTTGAGAAAAAAAAGTGAGAGTACCCGCGAATGTTCTCACTCTCACTCTCACTCTCACTCTTTTTCAGCCCACCTTCGCTAAATCTTCGGAGGGCGCTGTACCCGGAGGGGGACTTGAACCCCCACAGCATCGCTGCCACTGGTGTTTGAGACCAGCGCGTCTACCAATTCCGCCATCCGGGCAAAATTATATCACTTGCAAAAATCAAATTCCAAACTTTCGAAGAACCTTCCGGATTTCCTTGAGGGATGGCGGAATTGGCCTCCCCTGCAGGCTGGCTCCTCGCTGTCCCGACATAACATGTCGGGACTTACCGCTCGGCCCTGCCATCCGGGCAAAATATGTCTTACCGGTCTCCGGTCTTGCTTTGTCAGCCGAATGCGCCATTCGGCGGAGAAGGCTGACCGGACCTGAACTTCATTATTCAGGTGTGCAAATATATAATTTTACTTTTGCTTTTTACTTCCGTCTTTTTTCTTTACTCAGATCGAGCAGCTCAACCTTCCTGAACTCGGTGGGATGGCTTTCTGCCTGAAGAGCGATGTATCCTTCTTTCAGCAGAGTGCCGTCGGGTACAGGATAATCAGCCGGCTTGTTTGTCCCCCCAACCTGTGGCTTTGAATAGGTGAGAACAGTGTCTCCGTTTACAATATGATGAATGATGCTGTCTCCGTAAACAACCAGTTCGGCAGTCACCCATACATCTCCGTGATAGGTTTTTGACAGGGAATTTACGCAGTGCTGTGTAACAAGGGTAGTGTCAAAAACTATATGGGTACCGGGGGTGCATACATTCATTGTACTTCTTTCCGAGACGCCGTCGCCGCCCAGCAGCTGCGCCTCAACCGAAACGGGGAAATCCTGGTCGGTAAGCATGGTTTCGGGCGGCTGGCAGTGATACATTATGCCATTATTGCGGAATGCCCACGATGGTCCATCCTGACACTGTTCTCCTGTAAACCTGTATTCAACCCTTATTTTGTAACAGGAGTACGGAGTTCTGTAAAAGAGATGACCATAGCTGGCATCGAACTTTTCATAATTGTCGTAGCTTACCTTAAGTATACCGTTTTCCACGCGGAAGGTATTATTGAAGTTTTCGCCTAAGGGGTGTCCTTTTATCTTAACCGTCCAGCCGTCAAGGTCTTTCCCGTTGAAAAGCTGAATCCATTCCTCTTTCTCTTTTCCCGGCTGCGAAGTGCATGAGAAGAGCACAAGGGATACTGTTAATAAAATAACAAAAGATCTCATTTCCTGAATAGTTATGTTTTTGATGATAGTCATGATTGTAATACGGGGTACAGCGGGAATCTTCCGTGCGCCTCCCACTATTTCGCAATGTGTCTGGTTACCCTCATTCGCCTGCCCTCCTGCGGAGACGGTTTTTCAGTCTTTTGGACAACAGACTTTACAGCCCTGATAATGCCGTTCACATCAAACCCGCATTCGGCAGTGAGTTCTGCCGGGGTTCCATGTTCCACGAAATAATCCGGTATTCCCAGACGCACCAGTCTGGCCTCATATTGATTGTCGGCCATAAATTCTGCCACTGCGCTTCCGAATCCGCCTTTCAGGATACCGTCCTCCACAGTTATGATTTTATTAAATCTTTTAAAAACAGTATGAAGTGTTTCGGTATCGATGGGAGAAGCGAATCTCATATCCCAGTGTGCAACGGAAATGCCTTCCTCTGCAAGGGCAACAGAAGCTGTTTTAACGTAATTTCCGGGGTGTCCGATACTCAAAATTGCCACGTCGGTGCCGTCATTAATCAGCCTGGCCTTTCCCGGTTCGATTTCAGCGAAAGGCTTGCGCCAGTCGGTTAAGACCCCCTGGCTTCGGGGGTATCGTATGCTGAAGGGCGCTTTTATTTTTTCGAGCTGCGCGGTATAAAGCATGTTTCTGAGCTCAACCTCATCCATTGGCGCGCTAACGATTATACCGGGTATGTTTCTCATATAAGCGATGTCGAAGAACCCATGGTGGGTTGCACCGTCCGATCCTACCAGTCCGCCCCTGTCGATGCAAAAAACCACATGAAGGTTCTGTATTGCAACATCGTGTATCACCTGGTCGTAGGCTCTTTGCATGAAGGATGAATAGATGTTGCAGTAGGGAATAAGTCCCTGTGTGGCAAGTCCGGCCGCAAATGTAACGGCATGCTGTTCGGCAATCCCGACATCGAAGGTGCGGTCGGGAAACTCGTTCATCATTCCGGTAAGGGCGCAGCCTGTGGTCATGGCAGGGGTAATTGCATAAACCAGGGGGTTCTGCCTGGCGAGCTCAAGCATTGTTTCCCCGAAGACCTCCTGGTATGTCTGCGGGGCATCAGGGAGTGAAGTATTGTAAATATGTCCGGTCTCCTTGTCAAAAGGGCCGGGTGCATGAAATCTGGTGCGGTTCTCTTCGGCGTATTTGTAGCCCTTGCCCTTAACCGTAATGCAGTGCAGCAGTTTCGGACCGGGAATACGTTTGAGATCATTCAGTACCTGCGCAAGGTGCAGAACATCATGTCCGTCGATGGGTCCGAAATACCTGAAATTGAGAGCTTCAAAAAGGTTACTCCGGTCGAGGATGGTGCTCTTGAGTCCCGCTTCCAGCTGAGCTGCGAAAGTTCTGGCGTTCGGGCCTTTTTTACCGATCTTACCCAGGATATGCCATATCTCATCCTTTAGTTTATTATATGTCCGGCTGGTGGTTATATCGAGCAGGTACTCCTTAAGGGCGCCTACATTTTCATCGATGGCAATATTATTATCATTAAGTATCACAAGCAGGTTCGATTTTGCAATTCCCGCGTTATTCAGGCCTTCAAATGCCAGACCGGCGGTCATTGCCCCGTCGCCTATTACCGCCACAACCTGCCTATCTTCCCCTTTCTGCCGTGAGGCGACAGCTATGCCGAGCGCTGCGGATATTGAGGTTGAAGAGTGACCTGTGCCGAATGCATCATATTCACTCTCGGTCATTTTGGGAAACCCGCTTATTCCCCTGTATTTCCTGTTTGTATGAAATTTGTCGCGACGCCCTGTAAGAATCTTGTGACCATATGCCTGGTGGCCCACATCCCAGATAATTTTGTCGTAAGGAGTGTTGAAAGCATAGTGAAGCGCCACGGTTAATTCCACCACGCCAAGACTTGCTCCGAAATGACCGGGATTGGAACTCACAACATCAATAATAAAGTTCCGGAGTTCGTTGCAGACGGCAGGAAGCTCCTCCTGCTTCAGCTTCCTCAGGTCGGAAGGGTCATTAATGGAACCTAATAAAGGGTAATTGTTACTCATCAGCCATCTTAATTAAAACGGCAGTGCAAAGATAATAAATAATATCGCCCAGCATTGAGCGCCGGCAATACCTCCTTTTTCTTATTTTTGCAACTGCAGGTATGGCTTAAACAAAACAAAAGAAAAAAAGTTCCGTTGAAAATTAAACAACCGGTAAAATGAAGATAAAACAAACTTGCACTATCCCGGCATTCCTTTTACTGCTTTTTGCAGCTTCGTGTGTTCCTGCAACAAAGTATAAATCGGTTAAAGAAACAGGCAAGATGTACATGAACGAGCGTGATGAGCTCAAAACCGAGAATTTAACTCTTGCCATGGACAAACGCGAACTGGAAGCAAAGGTTGAGAAGCTGGATGCCGAAACCAGGGAGCTTTCCGGCAGGCTTAAACAGGTAACTGACGAGCGCGACAGGCTGAAGGCAGACTATAATAAAATGCAGTCGAAGGTAAGTGAGCTTCAGAATGCTCAGGAAGATCTCATCAGGGGCAATGTAAGTGAGACAAAAAGGCTCCTTGCGGAACTGCAGGCAGCACAGGAGAACCTCCAGAAAAAAGAGGACCTTCTGCGACAGCTCGAACAGAACCTCGATATTAAAAAGGCATCCCTCGATGAGCTTTCGCATGAACTTGAAAAAAGAAATGCCCGTATGGCGGAGCTTGAACAGATCCTGAACGCGCAGAAAAAGATTGTACAGGATCTTAAGGCAAAGGTGTCGGAGGCACTGCTTGGCTTCGAAAATATGGGACTCACGGTTTCTGTCCGCGACGGAAAAGTTTACGTGTCGCTCGATGAGAAACTGCTTTTCAAATCGGCCAGCTGGGAGATCGATGCCAACGGCAGGAATGCCCTCCGGAACCTGGCTGCGGTGCTTGAAAGAAACCCCGATATCCAGATTACAATAGAGGGGCATACCGATAATGTTCCTTATAACCCTTCGGGCGGGCAGCTGAAGGATAACTGGGACCTGAGCGTTAAGCGTGCCACCACAGTGGTAAGGGTGCTGCTTGAAGGTACAAAGATAGATCCCAAACGACTCACTGCGGCAGGAAGAAGCCAGTATCTGCCCGTCGACAGCCGCAACACTGCCGATGCAAGACAGAAAAACAGAAGGACAGAGATTATTCTCACTCCCGATCTGTCGGCATTATACAATATTCTGAACAGGTACTGACCCGGAACAGAATATGCTTTTATTTATTGCCGCCCTGAAATTCCTGTAATCTGATCTTCATGTTTTTAAGCTCCCGGAGCAGGTCGCTTTCAGGTTTGAGAAAATCGAAATCGCCCCAGAAACCGTCATCATAGCTTTTTATGGTTCTTGAAAAAACCGAATAAAGCGGAGCAGTTTCATCCCTTTCAAACCGGGTAACATTTTCCGTGTTTATGTCGGTTACAGCCATCTCGAAGAAAACAAGGAACCCTGAGCTGAATAGCCTCTTCTTTTCTCTGGCCGAGAAATTAAGATCTCCCCTCACATGACTAAGGAAATATCTGCCGCCACGGTTTTTATAGCTGACCGTATATTTTACAGATGCCGGCAAAACTGTGTATCCTTTCGACTGGTACGTTATGAAATCGTCTTTCCTTTTTTTCAACATCACCGGGTTAATCTCAAATTCGGCCAGCTCTATCGCATAGCTGGAGGTGTTAATGTATAAAGAACCCCTGTATAAAGGAAAATCGACATTCGGTTTCTGATCAAATTCAATTACGTAAGCTGCCTCATCGCCGATCCTCACGATATCGGTCATTCTGTAGTCGTACTGGTCAAAATTCCGTGGTTCAATAAAGTCGAAAGTGTTTCTCACCCCGTCAAGCTCGAGGCAGCTGTAAAGTCCTGCCCTGAGGCGGATTGTCAAAGTATCTCTTAATCCAAGGTTCTCAATTTTCCGGCTTCTTAATATTTTTATCTGGTCGCCCGGCAGCAGAGAAGTGTATGATGATTTGTAAATCTCCAATATCGCTTCGGAATAAATCTGCAAGTCCGACCTTTTCAGCACAGCCTCCCTGTAAAAGGCAGTCAGGTTGGCCGGCGAGGTGCCGTAATTCTTTGCAACCGAGTTGTACGCCTTTCTTATTATTTCCTGGGGCACCTGGTTGCGTATAATTATTTCCGGGATGGGAACATATACCCGGGTCATATTTACATTCAGTTTTTTGTCGAAGCTGCTGCTGACAGGAATTATCTGAGGATGATAGCCTATGTGCGAAATCACAATAGTGTCGTTTATCCAGCTGCCCGATATCTTGAAAATAAATTCACCGTTGCTGTTTGCAATGGTACCCCTTGCTTCTTTCGGTATGCCGATATTCGCGTAGGGTATGGGTTCTCCGGTCTCGGAATCGGTGATTCTTCCGGAAATATCTTTTATCTCCCAGTCAGGTTTTTCATGAAGGACAGGCGCTTCAGGCTGAGGTTTGTAGATAATAATATATCTGTTTACCACGGAATAGGTCAGCGAATCGCTGCCCAGAATTGTATTAAGGATATCTCTTAACCTTGTATTGTTGAATTCGAGGCTGACCCTGCGCTCGCGGTTTACAATCCTGCTGTCGTATGTAAAATAATAACCTGTTTTGCGGCTGATAATATTCAGTGCACCGGCCGTTCTTACTGTACCCGAGCTGAACGACAGCAATGAATCAAGTATCTCCTCCTGCCCGTTAAGGGGTAAGGCAAAGAGAGAGATTGCCAGTATGGCAATGCCTGGTCCGGTTTTTTTTATGCAGACATTGCATAAATTCATCTTTCGGGGCGTTACTTACGCATAAGACGGTAATTGTCTCCGTCTTTCACGTATCTTATGTTAAATGTAATACAAATTACATTAACAATTGTTTCCGCCGGGTCGTGATCGAATGTCGTGGTTATCCTGTAATCCAGTATTGAGGGGTCTTCCGCGGTAATCCCTATTCCGTAGGTCTTCTCAAGATCGGGCAGTAAATTGCTGAGGGGGGCATCTTCATAGACCAGAAGACCTGTCTTCCAGGCCATGTAGTTTCTGTTCTCATTAAGTGACTTTATGAGTTTTTCATCAGAAGCAACGCCGATATAACCGGGGTCGAGTGCCAGGCTTTCTCCGGAAGGGAGGGACAGGATTACCGAACCTGTCTCGACATATACTTCCACCTTTTCCGCCTTTTCGCTGTATGCCACATTGAAAGATGTGCCGGTGACCCTTACGGTAGCCTCTTTACCGGCTTTGACAATGAACGGTTTGTCCCTGTCGGGTGTTACTTCGAAGAAGGCTTCTCCGTTCAGATTTACGTTCCTTATGCCGCCCCTGAAAGCATGAGGCCAGGAAAGTCTTGAATTTCTGTACAGCCAGGCGCGGGTGCCGTCGGGAAGTATAACCTCCCTGTTGAACTCATCACCCGATGTGGCAACAGTAACCTGCCTGTTCTGAAATATCTCCGGCAAATAGAGACCTGCCGTTCCGAGGGCTGCAAGAATGAGAAGTGCTGCGGCGATTTTGAGTATAAGCATGGGTGTTCCTGCTTTCCTCAAGGTATGGCCTGTTTCTGTTACCGGCTGAACCTTCTCCCATGCTTTGCCGGTATCGATCAACCTCATGCGATGACCGGTTCCGATAGCCTTCCAGTACCTTGCCAGCTTCTCATTTTCAGCGCTTTCCGTCGAAGGAAGATTTTCCGTGTCAACATCCTCACCCGATAGAAAAGCGGCCATTTTATTCCATCTTTCCTCTTTGTGTTTCTTTCCTGTCATCATTTCCCGTGTTCAAATAATATTTTTCTGAATTCTCTCAGAGCCCTGCCCATGCACGATTCGACGGTTTTTACCGAAACCCCCAGTTTTTCCGATATTTCACGGTACTTAAGTCCGTCAAATCTGCTCATAATGAAAATCTGCCCGCATTTCCCAGGCAGGTTTTCAATAACATCTGCAACTGTTTTCTGAAGCTCAGCGTAGTTTACTTCATCATCTGCCGAGGCGGTCAGGATATCTGATCCCGCCATCACTGCATCACGGTGTTTCCCGACAACCCTGAGATGTTCCAGGTGATGGAGGCATCTGTTATGAACCGATCTGAAAAGATATCCTGTCACAGTGCTCTTTATTTTTAAGTTTTTTCTTTCCTGCCACAGGCTGGTAAAAAGTTCCTGTACTATTTCCTCGGCGGTGTCGGTGTCTTTTACCAGTGATCCGGCATATCTTACGAGAGAAACATAGGAGGACCGGAAAAGTGTTTCAAAACTTCTTATGTCACCCTGTCGGATCCTCCTTATTATTTCCTTTTCTCCCGGCATTAAAATGATTGCTGTTCTTCTAACGGTCGCTGAATTTAACCCTTCTCGCGAGTCGTCTTATAGCCTGTTCGATGCTCTGATCAGGTTCTATCACGTTATACTCGCCCCAGAAGTTTTCATCGGCAAAAGCTGCAACCTCATCAATAAACACATCGGTGTACCTGAGCTTTTCCTTACCTGCAAATTTAATAACTTCTTCCTCCGTCCTGTCGGTCACAGCCATTTCCGACATTGTGGTGTAGTTGGTATTGAAAAGTCTCTTCTTCCAGTTAACCTTAAACCTCACTTCGGCCCTTGAATATGCAAAATACCATTTGCCATCCTGTTCGCGGTATTTAACCAGGTAGGATGCCACTTCGGGAGTAACCTCCATGCCGAGCGGTTTCTTTCGGATGAACATTGAAGTAGCTTCTTCCTTGTTTGAAAGGTTAAGACCGAATTCGGCCCCTGAAAGGGCATAGCTCCTTGTGTCGACAAACAGTTTCCCCATAAAGAGCGGCATGGTGATTTCGGGCCTCTGACTGAATTCGATAATATAGTTTGGTTTGCCGTCAATTTCAACCACCCCGGTAAGTTTATATACATAGTATTTCAAAGCATCCTTTGTAAGTATTGCCTCAGGGTTTTTTACAAGGTCGAGCTCGAGGGATGTCACCGGGCCTCCCTGCAGCTTGAACAGAACAGTGTCGCTTTTTGCCATTTCCGAATTTTTCCTTCCCTTGTAGATCCTTGTGGCGTCAAACCTGAGATCATTCTGGTACGGAGCCTTGAATATTTCAACAAGGGCTTCCCCGATGGAGATATACGACCTGTTTTTACGGATGGTTTCACGGTAGAAAGCCGTCATAAGGTTTGGAATATTGGGATAATTCTTCGGAATGGAATTAACTAGGTTATTTATAATCTCATCCGGCATTATTGGCTTAATAACAATCTCCCTGAGAGGAATCGGAGCCGATTCAAGTGTTATTATATTCCTGAAACCGTCATCCTTCAGCTCAATAAGCGGAATGGTTTTGTTTTTATACCCGATAAAGGAGATTTCGAGGTTTTTGGATACTTCGTTTTCGGGTATTTTAATTATGAACTCACCGTCAATATTGGTAACGGTGGCCACGTTGGATTCCTTTACCACAACGGAAGCAAATACCAGAGGCGTCAGGGTTTCCTTGTCAATAACCTTGCCCCTCAGGGTAAGCACAGCCTGCGGGTCGGGCTTCTTTTTATCTTTATCCTTTGACGAACCGTAAGCCTTTTCAGCGGGTAACGTCAAGGCAACCATTACAGCTGCCGTCAGCAAAAACATCAACTTTTTCATAACATCTGATTTTATGGTTATTATTCTTTTCATTTTCCGAAAGTCTTCTCCGCTTTCATAATTAAGACCGGAAAGCACCCCTTTTACCCTGAAGAAAAAGCGTGAAACTTTACTTTTTTTTATCTTTCAGGACGTTAACAGAAAAATTTTCGAGGCTGAAAAAGTATATCAACATACTGCTGCTCTTTTTATCGTGGCTCCTTTCGGTCATAACCAGAAGGCCTTTTCTCTGGGGTTATCCTTCGGCAATCGGGGCCGAACTCTCTGCTCACTGCAATTTATCCTGCCCCGAATGTGCAAACGGGTCAGGTAGCCTGAACAGGGATAAAGGTTTTATGAACGGTGACACTTTCGGGAAGATTATTGATGAACTGAAGCCATACCTGTTCAATATAAATCTCTGGTTCCAGGGTGAACCAATGCTCAATCCTGATTTTTTTGCGTTTCCCGCGAGGGCGCGGGGAATAGGGATGACCCTTTCGACTAACGGCCATTTTATTACGGATGAAACGGCAGGGAAACTTGTTACCTCGGGAATCGGGAAAGTAATAATACCGGTTGACGGAATGGACCAGGATACCTACGGAAGATACAGGCTCGGCGGAGATTTTGAGAAGGTAA
>ERZ795050.5240-NODE-5240-length-11200-cov-28.223149_pt1 | contig 11200 bp, 8 predicted proteins | sample MGYA00375134_ERZ795050 | MGnify/ENA primary metagenome ERZ795050 (study PRJEB30179, sample SAMN05720221) | activated sludge metagenome | isolation source: Anaerobic digester | place: Japan | collected 2015-05-26 ... | reverse complement strand
GCAGGGTGTGATCACCAGGCACGACCTGATTTCGCTGATAACGCAGGTTTTTTAGACCAGGGAGACCAGGTCACGGAGGACCGCCTCGGGGTCTTCAGCCTTGACCACGCTCGAGGCAAGGAGAACGCCGCATGTCCCGAGATCGATGGCGATCTTCACGCACTCGCCGGACTGGATCCCTGCCCCCGTCAGGACTTTTACGTTCGGGTTAACCCCCCGGACTGCGTTGACGGAACGCTCGATTATACCGGGATCGGCCTTTGAGACCGATACCCCGCTCCCGATCAGCTCGGGGGGTTCGATCGCCACGTAGTCGGGGCCGAGCACTGCGGCGGCAGCGCTGGTAGCATCGTTGTTTGTGCAGACGACCGACTCAAGGCGGAGCCTCCTGGCAGCCTGAACACAGGCGTCGATATCCGCAAGGGTGAGACGGCGCTCGGAGTGGTTGATCAGGGTGCCACGGGCGCCCGCAGACCGGACAGATTCCGGAAGAATATGACCGGTGTGGGCACCAGGGCTGATCGGGTCGATATGCTGGGCGTAGACCGGGATCGAGTAGTGGTGGCTCATCGGGTGGAGTTCGGTGAAGGTCGGCGCGATACCTATGACCGCTCCGCTCTCTTTTGCCACGGTCTCGGCCGCAGCAGCTATCCGATGGGCGTTGCTGCCCATACCTTCCTTGTAGGTCTTGAGGTTGATCAGGATGAACGGCGAATCCATATCCATCACGTCTGCCTGATAGGTTGCTCCACCCTGTATTAACTCTGATGCAGGCCGCGGTCTTTCATCAACCCCAACCAATCCTGCGGGACGACCCTCAACCCTCAATACCCCTGACAAAATGCCCGCCGGTGATGCCGCCGAGAGCCCGCCGTTTCACCTCGTTCCTGAGCCCGGGCAGTAGACCGAAGTCCCCACGGGCCACAGCATCGACCGCGGCCCGGTAGAAGCGGGCCATCTCCCCGGCGTAGCGGGGGCCCCGGCCCCGTGCATCGATGGCAACGGAGTCTATACCCATCTCCGCAATCTCCGGGAGGTGGTCGATCAGGCAGGTCTCAACCGCGTTTGCGATGTAAGTCCTGCCCTCACAGTCGCACCTGAGCGGGAATACCCGGTTGCGCCCATCCTGCAGCCCGATAAACCCTCTGCTGCAACCTGCTTCGCCGGCGACGCCTCCCACCAGCCGGTCCTCGCTCACCATTGCCTCGATGCTGCCCTGGACCAGCACCTCGAGTTCCAGCGTCCCGCCGGTCGAGGCTGCAAGCCCGGCGAGGTCGTCGGCCGGGAGTTCCGGGGATGCCGTGCACCGCAGGAACAGCCCATCCAGTCTCGCGGCGGTGCGATGGTTCCAGAGGTTCAGTCCGGCGGCGCCGTAGAGGTTCATCCGCGGTTCGGCCCGCCTCACAGCATCAGCAGCGCCCATCCCGCTCACCATCACCCCGCTAACGCCTGCCCCGTATAGCGACGGCAGGATGGGCGTCGCCGCGTCCAGGAACGACCGCCGGGTGATTGCAGGCCATTTCCAGACAACCTCCGCACCGCCGTCCCGGCAGACGCTGGCAGCCTCTTTGAGGAGAGAGGGAACGGCGGCCACTTCCAGGTAGACCGTCCCCGCCCCTCCACTGACAGCAGCCTCCACACCCTCCAGGGCGTCGGTGTAGACCGAGACCGACGGGACCCTGTGTCCCCGGTTGAGCGCCGCTGCTTGTTCCATCCCGGTGAGCGCCCTTTCAAGCCGTTGCCGGGCCGCATGAACCGCCTCCGCGTCCGGGCGTCGCGCGGCAAGGACGGCCTCCTTGACGGCCTCAAGAAACTCCCGCCGGACGCGGTTCAACTCTCCGAGCGGGGCAAAGAGGCCGCCCGGGTAGCGGATATCCATGCTCCTTATCACAAACGGCGTCCCCCCGGTCTTCCCGAACTGTGCGGCTATCTGCTCCTCGGTCAGCGGCCGGTTCCGTGCCGCATCCATCTGGAGATCGGGGCGGTAACGCACCCGAAGCGGTTTGCCGCCCGGCAACTCGACGACCGCCTCCAGGCAGGGCGTCGCTCCATCCCAGGTGACCAGGAGATCTAGTTGCAGCGGTTCAGGTGCCGCCTCCATTATCCTCTTTGCCCCGTCCTCAAGATCCATGCTCTTTGTGAGGAAGACCCGTGCACCGGGCGTTACCGGCGCAGGGACGCTGAGTCGCAGCGTGCCGTTCCTGACAGCGGCTGCCCCCCGGGCAACCGCTCCCACATCCATCGCGGGGTCATCTGTGCAGAAGACCAGCCCGTCGCCTGAACGGGGCACGATATCCCCGGCAAGGCGGACGGTTGCCTCCCCTCTCCGCGGGTCGTAACCGGTGACCCGCCCGAGGAGAAGCCCCCGGTTCCCGGGCCGGTCGCGGGCCATGATATCGCGGGCGCCGAGGATGTAGCCCTCTGTGAACTCCCGGTTGAACGCGAGCGCCAGGTCCCGCAGATCCTCCCTTGATGGCGACCAGTCGCCGCCGGCGGCGATCGCATCGAGAGCACGCCGGTAGATCCGGGTCACAATGGCGACGTAGGCGGGAGAACGCATCCTGCCCTCGATCTTTAGCGAGGCCACCGGTGCCCGCACCAGCCTATCGAGGTAGGGGTAGACGCAGAGGTCCCGCGTAGATAGAAGGTATCGGTCATTCACGGGGAGGGGCTCCTGATCTACCGGCCGACCGTATTCGTCCACCCCGGCGGCCACGAGCCGGTAGGGTTTCCGGCACGGTTGGGCGCACATCCCGCGGTTCCCGCTGCGGCCGCCGATGACCGAGGAGAGGAGGCACTGACCGGAGTAAGAGTAGCAGAGGGCACCGTGGGCGAAGACCTCAAGACCCACCCCTCGTGCACCGGGATCGGCCGCTATATCTTCGATTTCTGGAATGGTGAGTTCCCGCGCCAGAACCACCCTGGAGAAGCCTTCTCCAGCGGCCCTCAGAACGCCTTCACGGTTGTGTATCGTCATCTGGGTGGATGCATGGAGTGGGAGGTCCGGGACGACCTCCCGTGCAAGCGCCGCCGCACCGGGATCCTGAACCAGGACGGCGTCTGCCCCGATCTCGTAGAGACGGTTCAGGTATCGGGCCAGATCGGAGAGTTCTGCATCCCTGACCAGGATGTTCACGGTGACATAGACCCTGACACCGCGCAGGTGGGCGTAATCAATGGCGGAGACGAGTTCCTCCTCCGAGAAGTTCGCCGCGTAGTGCCGGGCACCGAACCGTCTCCCGGCAAGGTAGACGGCGTCGGCACCAGCGCTGACTGCTGCAGCCAGAGCCTCAGGAGACCCCGCCGGCGCAAGCAGTTCTGGCAACCCTCCACCACGAAGATGATAGTACGGCATCTCTATGTTAGGGTTCGCCCCGGATGCCTATATACTCGTTCCAGCGGCGCAGGTGTGTGTTCCATTTTAAGAGTTTCCCTGCGGCTATACCCCTAAATTGCCCCGGATAATCCAATTTGCACGGGAGGGGGACAACGATTCCGGTGTACAAACCCGCCCTCCCCCCGTCGTCCCTTTGAGGGCGGCGGGCAACTCACTGCCCGATCTTTAACAGCATCTCTTCAAGTGTCGGGTAGTGCGACTCGATCCGCTCTATCGTTGCGCCGGCGGCCGCAAGCGTCGCGGTCATCCTGTTCAGGTCTTCGATGCTGTGCGCCTCCGCCATGTAGCGGCCATTGGAGGCGATGTAACTGACCGGGGTTGAAAACGTCGCGGGATCGGGGATCCTGAAGAAGATCTGGTAGGTGATCGAGCCAAATGCCTCCCGGAGTTCGTGCATGCTGCCTTTTGCCACCACCTTCCCCCGGCGCAGTATCAGGATCAGGTCGCAGGCCTCTTCCACCTGGAAGAGGTTGTGGGCGGAGAAGACCACCGTCTTGCCCTGATTGCGCAGCCCCTTGATGTAGTCGAGCACCGAGCGTGAGGTCATGGGGTCGAGGCCGGAGGTGGGTTCGTCGTATATGAGCAGGTCCGGATCGTGGATCAGCGATCGCGCTATTGCGACCTTCCGCTTCATCCCTTTCGAGAGTTCACCGATCTTCTTGCCATCGGGATCCAGCATGAGTTCGTCGAGGAGTTCCCTCGACCGTTTCCTGATTACGTCTGCTGGAAGACCGTAGATCTCACCGAAGAACGCAAGGTACGCCTCAACGCTCATGGTCTCGTAGAGCCTGGACTCTTCCGGCAGGTATCCAAGGTTCCGTTTCAGATCGAGCGGTCTTTTAACAACGTCGATCCCGTTTATGACAAGACTGCCCGCCGTCGGCGAGATAAGTCCGGCCATGATCTTTAAAAGAGTGGTCTTGCCCGCGCCGTTATGCCCGATCACCCCGAAGATCTCCCCATCGTCAAGGTCAAACGAGACGCCGTCGAGGGCCGGGAACTCGCCGTAATACTTGACAAGATTGCGGGCCGTTATCATCCGGTATCTCTTTTGTCTCCGATGCCTACTAATAGGTTGCCCTACAGAAATATGCCTCTCAGACACCCTCCGGGATCACCATGAGTCTTATCTCCTCAATCCGGACGATCGCCACCTGGGAGATAAAGCGATCCATGACCACGATGGGGAGAGGCATCCTGCCGATTGCTGTGGGGCTTCTTCTCCTCCTGGTGCTGGTGACGGCATTTGCCGCAGAGAGCGGTCTCCATCTACAGGACGGGATGTACCGGATCGGCGTTGATGACCCCGGCACGGCCAGTATAGTCGCATCCGACACCCGGTTTGCCACATACCTGGATGATGCAGCGTCGCTCTGGGAGAACAGGTTTTCCTACGATATCGTCATCATAAACGGGGAGGTCTACGCTGCTGACACGGATAAAGGGCGTGCGGCATTAAATACGCTCGAGCGCGATTACGAGAGTTACGTTGCAAGCGTGGCGGCAGCGGAACCCGACCTCTTCGCCGCCTATCCTCTCTGGATCGATCTCCAGTACGTGAAGAGCGAGATCGATTTCCTTGCGACCCAGAGCGGCCAGCAGGTCGGCGCCCCCGTGGAGACGAGGAGACCCCCATCTCCATCTCTCCCGGTCGAGGAGGTGACACCTCCATCCCAGGGCAGGCTCACCACCGAGGAAGAACTCAGGGAGCATCTCGTGGAGGCCGGGGATGGTCAGCCCCTCAAGCGCTACACATCTCTCATCTCTGGCGAGTCCGCCACAGACAGACTCCTGACACCCTCAGAACTCTCTTTGCCGCTGCCGTTTGATACCATCATCCTGGTCTTCGTCTTCATATTCCCGCTCTACTTCACCTCCCAGTTCTTCATGATGAGTGTGATGAACGAGAGAGTGGGGCGCGCAGGTGAGGCGCTCCTCTCCACCCCACTCCGTCCCGTGGCGATCGTCGTAGGAAAGGCCCTTCCCTACTTCACGATCATGATCCTGATCGCGGCCGCGATCACCCTCTTTGCCAGGGCGCCGCTTGCGATCCTCCTTCCGCTCGTCCCGGTCATCCTCTTCTTCCTGGCAAACGCCCTCATCATAGGGATGACGTCCCGGAGTTTCAAAGAACTCTCCTTTGTCTCGATCTTCTTCTCGACCGTCGCCACGTCATACCTCTTCTTCCCGACGGTATTTGCAAACACCCACGTCATCAGCATCGTCTCCCCTCTCACCCTGGTCGTAGTTGCAATCCAGGGTGACGGGTTCACCGCGATGGAGTACATCTACTCGACCGCGCTCTTCTTTGCAACGAGCATCATCCTCTTCTATGTCGGGATTGCAAACTTCCGGGAAGAACACCTCTTCTCGGAGAGACGCCTGACATCACGGGTTGTTGACTTCATATCGACCGGGATCAGCCGGAACCACCCGCACTTCTCGCTCTTCCTGCTTGCCGCATTCATGATACCGTTCGTCTTCATGGCCGAGATGCTGACGCTCGTCCTCTTCTTCAACATCCCCATGCCGCTCTCTCTCCTCCTGCTGACGATCACTGCCGCGGTCATCGAAGAGTTTGCAAAATCGATCGGGCTTTACGCTATAGTCAGGGATCGGCCAGGTTTTCTCACGCCGGGAAACCTTCTCGCCGGGGCAACGGTCACAGGCCTCGGGTTCCTTGTCGGCGAAAAACTCCTTCTCTTTGCCACGCTTGCCCAGATCACCGAGTCGATCTTCGGGAGCATCCTCTTCCTCTCTCTCCAGGCGCTCTGGATGCCGCTCCTCCTCCATATCGCCGGGGTGCTGATAACCGGCGGGTTCCTGCTGATTGGGGGGCGGCGCGCCTATGCGCCGGGTGTGATTGTGGCGGGGATCGTCCACAGTCTCTACAACCTCTACTTCATCGGGGGGATGCTCCTTTGAAGAGGCGCCATATCTCTCTGATAGCAAAGAAAGAGATCGCCGGACTGTCATCGGAGAAGACTATCGTCTTTGCGATCCTCCTCCAGGTCTTCATAGCGATGTTCTCCTCGTTCTTGATGGTGGGACTCACCGCGATGTATGACCCGGAGGCAATCGAGGGCTACTCGACGGTCACCTACAGAGTCGGTTACGCCGGGGCGGAATCACCGCTGATCGATGAGTTTGGAGAACGAGACGATCTCATCCTTTACAGGATGGATCTCGGTGAGGCGCTTGCGGCACTGCGCGAGCGGATGCTCTCGGCGGTGGTCTACGTCCCGGAGACGCCTCCCGACGCTGAAGGCCCGATCACAGTAACGCTCTATCTCATCCAGAACGACCTTCAGTCTGGTGTCGTCAACGTCAAGATAAAAGAGGTTCTCCAGGGTTACGAGGAACAACTCCGTGAGACCCGGGCCGACCGGCTGATCTACTCACCTGTGGAGTTGAACTTCCCGGACACCGATGGCGGCGAGAGTTTCTTTGAGTTTGTCTACGGTCTCCTCATCCCGCTGCTTGTCTTCCTCCCGGCGATCGTATCGGCGGCCCTGATCATCGACCTGATCACGGAGGAGTATCAGCGGCAGACGCTCGAGACACTGCTCTCGACACCGATCACGTTCACGGAGGTGATCTGGGGAAAGATTGCCGCCTGCGAGGTTCTGGTTCCTCTCCAGGCGGGCGCCTGGCTCATCCTCCTCTGGCTAAACGGCATCCCCGTGGGTAACGCCATGGCGATCCTCCTCCACGTCTCGACGTCCGGTCTCATCCTCATACTGCTCGGGGCGCTCGTCGCGCTCCATTACCGTGAGAGGACGAGTGCCCAGTTCATATTCTCGACGGCGCTGGTGGTGGTCTTCATCTTCGTCATGGCAGTCCCCCACAATCCGTTAAACCTCATTGTAAGGCTGGCGGCGGACTCCATCGGCCCCGTCCACTGGCTGGTTCTGGCGCTGGTCGCGGCTGCGGCGGCGCTTCTGGGGTGGGCGATCACTCTCTACGCCCGCCGGGTGGGGGAGAAGACACCCTGAGGGAGCGGGTTATAGGACTTGGTTGCACCGCAGTGAGACGGGACACCACCACCTTTTGTATACTGTCAGTGCGATAACTGTATCATGGAGATCACGATCCTCTCACCAGGTATCTACACCTACGGCGCCATGCTGATAGGCGGCGTTCTTCGTGACGCAGGCCACCGCGTGACCCTCACCCGGACGCCTGAGGTTCCTATGGGTTCAATCCTGCTTATGAGCCTCTTCTCGACCCAGCACCTCCTCGATCCCGCGATCAGGGACGTGATCCGGGCACACCGCGAGCGTGGCGGGCGGGTCTACGTGGGGGGGCCAGTCTCGGCCGCACCGGAGATGGTGCTCGGTGAGATTGCCCCCGACGCGGTTGTCGTAGGTGAGGGTGAGGAGACAGTTGTCCGTCTGGTCGAGGAGGGGGTCTCGCCAGACCTCCCGGGAATAGCGTTTCTCGATGACGGCAGAACTGTGGTGACGCCTCCCGCCCCTCCAGCACCGATCGAGCGCCCGCTGCCCCTGATCCCGGACGATATAGGCAGCCAGAGTATCCGGGGGGCGAGCGCCTACATCGAGACCCACCGGGGGTGTATAGGGGGGTGCACCTTCTGCCAGGTGCCCCGATTCTTCGGGAGGAGGGTCAGGAGCCGATCGATCGAGAGCATCATCGAGGAGGTGAAGGCTTTTGCAGCCCACGGCGCAAAACGTCTTTCTATATCCGGGGGGACGGGGTCGCTCTACGGTTCGAGCAGCGGGGAGATGAACCCGGACGCCTTCATCGCCCTCCTGCGCGGAATGGCGGAGGTGATGGGGCCCAAAAATATCTCCGCCCCGGATATCAGGGTGGACTGTATCACCGACGAGATACTTGACGCCATAAAGCGCTACACCATCGGCTGGGTCTTCTTCGGGATCGAGTCGGGGAGCGACCGGGTGCTCCGGATGATGGGCAAAGGCGTGAAGGTGAGGCAGGTTGTGGAGGCGGTGGAGCGGTGCCGGAAACACCGGCTCCATGTCGCCGGGAGTTTCATTGTCGGGTATCCGGGAGAGACCGAGCGGGATTACATGGCTACAAAGGATCTGATCGCCACCCTCCTGCTTGACGACACCTTTGTGAGCGCTGCCGAACCCATACCCGGAACGCCGCTTGCCGATCTCGTGGTAAAGACGCCACGCCATAAGAATCCGACTTTTATGCCGCATAAGAGTGATTACCGGGCGCTCGGTCTGACCGAGAGCGAGGCCCGGTGTTTAGACCTGATGATCCACGCTGACCTCTTCCGCAAGCGGGTCCGGATTGTTAACGACGAGATCTTCGACGCTTACCTTGCCGAGGTAAGGAAGCAGGGAAAGGAGATCCGGGCGGCAACCGACCTCATCCTCCGGTATGCCGGGGTTTAAGGGTTTCCAGCCAGACCACTCCCCTTCGGGCGGTCTTCGTACCGGGAGGTGCCGGCCACCTTACAGGACCAACTTCGTCTGGATGGTCCCCTTCCGGTTGCCGAAGGTGAGGTGGCGTGCGGCGACCTGCCCCCTGATTCCAGCACGTGCAAGGTCGGCCGGGCCGGTGAACGGCCGCTGTTTGCGAAGTGCGATGATCCTGTCTGCTGCCTTTGGTCCTATCCCCGGGACGCGAAGTAAATCCCACTTTGCGGCGGTGTTTACGTTCACCGGCATCATATTGGCTGCGATGACCTCTTTTGGGTCGCGGTTTTCGAAGAACCCGTCTTCGTTGAGAGAGGCCTTGAGTTCGTCGGCCGTAAAACCGTAATCCCTGAGCAGGTAGTCGGCCTGGTAGCACCGTCGCGCCCGCCAGGCCGGCGTATCTGGATGCTCTGCGAGAGGAGTTCCGGGAAGGGAGCGGAACGCCGAGAAGTAGACCCGGGCTGGCCTGACCCGGCGATACTGGCCGGCGAGACAGGAGAGGATCTCTGCATCGGTCTCGTCCGCCGCTCCGATGACGAGCTGCGTTGTATGGCCCTCGGGCTTCTCCTCTGCCACCCAGGCCTGCCGTTTCAGGATATCCTGCTGGTAATCCTTCACCCCGGCTATGCACCCCAGGCGGTCTGAGGACGTGGTCTCCAGGTTGATGCTGATCCTGTCCGCCACCCTGGCTGCGTCATGGATATCCGCCCGTGCAGCGCCGGGGAGGATCTTGAGGTGGAGGTAACCGTCGTAGCCCCTGCACCGCAGGATCTCCCCCGTCTCAACAAGGTCGTGCATCACAAGGTCGACGTCGTGCGGGATGCCGGAACTCAGGAAGAGGCCTCCGACAAGGTCTTCATGCCAGAGGCGAAGGAAGGCTTCGGCAAACTCATCCGGTGAGAACCCCAGCCGTTCACGTTTTAACCGGACGGAACAGTAGGCGCAGTCGTAGGAGCAATAACCGTTGAGAAGCACCTTGAGCATCCGGCCGCACCCGCCCGCCCGCCGGTTGTAGGTTATGTGCGCTGCTGTAGAGAGGACATGGATGCACTCGCCGGGTGCGCAGATGTCAAACTGCCCGGCGGCAGTAAGGCTGGAGAGTTTCTGCTCCACAATGGACATGACTGGATCATCTGTCCGCAGGTAAAAGAGCCTGTCGCGCGCGGGGTGAAAGTGTTTATTGGTCGCTGCCGCCAGGGAGCGAAATATCCACGTTCATTATATATTAAGATAAATATATATTTTATGGAAGAGCATGTCAGGTTCTCGACAGGATCAGAAGAATCAAATGCGTTCTTCCGAAGCAGGAGCCGCCTTTACGCGGCATACCGTAGAGAGTTCCAGGCGACAGTCAGTTCAGGGGCGTTCTCCATGCACTGACGCCTGTGATGATACCGTTACAGCGCTCGGGCGCAGCCTGGTCCACCACGGTCCGCACAACGACCGTGCCTTTCTGTATCATCTGGACCCAACAGACCTCCCCGAGATCACTGGAAGGCTTGGGGCGTTTGCAAAAGAGCGCGGATATTCCCGTATATTTGCGAGGATACCGGCCACCGCCCTCGATCAGTTCGTATCAGGCGGCTACACGCCGCTGGTGCGTATCCCGGGATTGTTTCGCGGTGAGGTTGACGGCTACTACCTGGCGTACCGCCATCCCACGCGGGGCAGCAGGAGGAGCGGGAACGATGAAGTCCTTGCGGTTGCCATGGCCAAAGCCGGAGAGCGGGATGCGGCGTGTCCGGCGCTGGAACCGTGTTTCACCGCGGTTCGTGCCACTGCAGCGGACGCCCCGGCAGTAGCGTCGATCTATCGGAGTGTCTTTGAGACCTATCCTGTCCCGATTGATGACCCCGGTTACCTTGCGCAGAAGATGCAGGAGAATCTGCGCTGTTTCTGTGTAATTAAGCCCGGGGGTCGTATCGTTGCGGTCGCTGCAGCTGAAGTTGACGCCCGCGCCGAATTTGCAGAGATGACGGGTTTTGCAACTCTGCCAGGCTACCGGGGGCACGGGTTTGCAGCCATCCTCCTCCAGTTAATGGAGGACGATGTCTCCTCAAGCGGGATAAAGACGGTGTTTGCCATCGCCAGGGCCGGATCATACCCGGCCAACATCACGTTTGCCAGGGCAGGATACGCATTCGCAGGGGCGCTCTCTGAGAGTGTCAACATCTGCGGGTCGGTTGAGGATATGAACGTCTGGTGGAAGTCGATAGGCGTTTTGGACCGATCCAGGCAGACGGTCCGGCGGGGAAACAATATCCGGTTTCAAGGCGAACCCTTCACAAGAGTGAAAGTTGAATGCGGGACCAGCCGGATTACGATGTTATAGTTGCTGGAGGAGGACCCGCCGGGAGCACCGCCGCCTTCCTGCTTGCAAAGGCGGGGCACC
>ERZ795050.5239-NODE-5239-length-11202-cov-6.338656_pt1 | contig 11202 bp, 8 predicted proteins | sample MGYA00375134_ERZ795050 | MGnify/ENA primary metagenome ERZ795050 (study PRJEB30179, sample SAMN05720221) | activated sludge metagenome | isolation source: Anaerobic digester | place: Japan | collected 2015-05-26 ... | reverse complement strand
ATTGGTCTTCAATTAATTATGCAAAGATAATCTTTACTTAACTAATCTTGAACCAAAGAAAATCATTAAAAATGCATTTTAGAATCTAAAAAGCAGAAGGTTTTAAGCGCAAACCACACTTTTCGTCCAGTCCAAAAAGTAAATTCATATTTTGTACCGCTTGTCCCGATGCGCCTTTTACCAAATTGTCGATGCAAGAAATTACCAACAGTTTACGGTCGTGTTTTTTTACATGAACAAGGCATTTATTGGTATTCACCACCTGTTTTAAGTTGGGATTTTCGGACGTAACCACCACAAACGGATGCGTTTCGTAATAAGCCGTATAGAGTGCTTCAGCCTCTTCTTGCGACAAATCGCAGTCCAGATAGCTTGCTGTAAAAATTCCGCGGGTAAAATCGCCACGAACGGGCAAAAACGAAATTTCCACGGGACTTTCGGGCTGAAGCTGTCGCAACGATTGGCGAATTTCCGCCAAATGCTGATGCACAAACGGTTTATAAACAGAGATGTTATTGTTTCGCCAACTAAAATGCGATGTTGCAGACGGTCTTTGTCCCGCTCCCGTAGAGCCTGTAATGGCGTTTGTGTGCACTTCGCTACGTATCAGTCCGGCTTTTGCCAAAGGCAACAATCCCAACTCTATGGCGGTGGCAAAGCACCCCGGATTGGCTATAAATTGTGCAAATTTTATCGCCTCACGGTTCAGTTCCGGCAGTCCGTAAACAAATGCGTTTCCTTCGGCTTTTGCACGGAAATCTTGCGACAAATCTATGATTTTTAACGTTTTAGGAAGCGTTTGCTCCTCCAAAAACTTTTTAGTGTCACCGTGTCCCAAGCAAGAAAACAGCACGTCGATTGCAGCAAAATCAAACTCGGATGTAAACCGAAGTTCCGTTTCACCAATCAAATCGGTGTGTACGTCCGACAATTTATTGCCGGCATTACTCACGCTATGTACAAAACAAACTTCCGCTTCGGGATGGTTCAGCACTATCCGCAACAATTCACCGGCGGTATAACCGGCTCCTCCAACTATTCCAATTTTTACCATAACTATTTGATATATTGTTTGTTAATCATTTAAAAGATTAGGGCGCAATCGCTTTGTACGCTCCAACGATTGCTCCATTTGCCACTCTTTAATCAATTTTTCATTGCCCGAAAGCAGCACATCGGGCACGCGCCAACCATTAAACTCGGCAGGACGCGTATATACGGGGGGTGCCAACAAATTGTCCTGAAACGAATCGGACAACGCTGACTGCTCATCGCCAATTGCACCCGGAATAAGGCGCACAATAGCATCTGTCATAATTGCGGCAGCCATTTCGCCACCCGTCAATACATAGTCGCCTATCGAAATTTCTTTGGTAATGAGATGTTCGCGCACGCGATGGTCGATACCTTTGTAATGCCCGCACAAAATCAGCAAATTTTCTTTCAACGACAAACTGTTGGCTTCTTTTTGCGAAAACTGTTCGCCATCGGGCGATGTAAAAATAATTTCGTCGTAGTTGCGCTCACTTTTCAGGTGGTTGATGGCTGCAAAAATCGGCTCAATCTGCATCACCATTCCGGCATCTCCGCCAAAAGGATAATCATCGACACGACGGTGTCGCTTATCGGTGGAATAATCGCGTAAATTATGAACGTGAATCTCCACCAAATTTTTGTCTATCGCCCTTTTGATGATAGAATGTGAAAAAGGACTTTCCAACAATTCGGGCAACACCGTAATAATATCTATTCGCATAATAAGTTCGTAGTTTTACCGAAATGGAACAAAAAGACGAAGAAAACAGTTGTAGTTATTGAAAATTAAACGACTTACATCCTGAATTATATTGTACAAGTTTTTTCCAATCTATGTTGCCATCTTCAAAACAGAATTCAGCAATAAATTCTTTTGTGAATTTATTCAGCATTTGAGCATAAGATTGTTGAAATTCTTCATTACGTTCTTTTGCTTTTGTCGCTAACGGTTCAATAATATCCAAGTATAAATTTTTATTACCTGAAATAAGATACCAAAATTCCTGACCGCAATATTTAAAGTAATCGCCTTTATCAGGATTATTATCTATTCCATAACAACAACCATTTATGGCTCTGATATTTAATTTAGAATTGCTTGTTCTCAAGGTTTTAGTTGCCGATTTAAAATCTTCTCGCATTTTTGTAATCTGACTGCTGTTTCCCCAATTGGGGCCTGATTTAATTGAAACGATATAACGAATATTATCCAAATCAAATTCCAAATCAACGCCTTTTGCTGATGATTTCCAGCCTCCATAAACATTATGATTGACAAATATAGCCAAACCTTCGAGCCAATCCCCAAACATTGTTTCTTCAGCGGAAGAAATAAAAGCATCAGTCAAACTTTTTACTATATCTGCCGCCGTCAAGAAATATTTAGCCTTAAACAAATAAGGATTTTTCTTTTTAAGAACTTTTTTCAGTTGAAGTTCGTTTAACTTGTTTATACGACTTTGGTGAAAGTTGCCTATGTTGGCTTCCACATACTTCGTTACTTGTGTGATTAGTTGATTTTCCATATTCTACATCAGGTTCAAATATAATCATATTCCTTTCTACCATTTCATTTTTTACCATTTGGTAATATTCGGGCTGAATTTCAATTCCTATACTATTTCTGCCCATTCGTTGTGCAACAATATTTGTTGTACCACTCCCCATAAAAGGGTCAAGTACGGTGTCGCCTTCACGTGTAAAGAGTTTTATAAACCATTCGGGCAACGATTCGGGGAAAGCTGCGCTGTGATTTTTATTGCTGCATTCGGTTGCCAGATGTAAAACATTTGTCGGATATGCTTTATCCCTGTTTACCCAATTTGATATGTTTTTACCAAAACCACTGCCCACTTTTGAATTGTCGCGAATTTTATCTGTTTCGCTTAGTTTTTTCAACCGCGATTTAGCCCAGTCGCCGATTGGCACCATGACTTCTTCTTGGTACATATTGAATTTCTTTGTTTTGTTGAATTGCAACAAACGTTCCCAAGCATCACGAAATCGATTAGGCCATTTCCCCGGGTAACAATTTTTTTTGTGCCAAATAAATTCTTCCGTCCAAAGCCAGCCTTGTTTTCTCATCTCAAGAATTAACTCCAACACGTAAGTACTGCGTTCACCGTTCTGCACTTTTTCTTTAATATTTAAAATAAAAGTTCCTGTCGGTTTCAAAACGCGTAAAAGTTCTTTTGAAATAGGTAAAAACCAATCGACATATTCGTTAACGGAAACACCACCGTAAGTCTGCTTTCGTTGGTCGGCATAAGGCGGCGAAGTTACAATTAAATCAACCGAATTATTATCTATTTTTTGTAATTTCTGAAGACAATCGCCCAAATATATGTCATTCTTTAAATCCATTTATTGCAACATTTCATTAAAAATTGTATTCATCACAATCGGTAGAGTTGAATTTAATCCTGCATCAAGTCCTTTTTTTACAATTTGCATTTCATCAAAAGTAAGATTTCTGCCAAATCGACATTGTGCTTCGTTTTGAATATCCTCTTCTGAAATAGAATATATTATATTGTCCATAATTTTTTTACGCTTTTTCTACGCTTACTTTTACAATAAAGTCTTCAAAATCGAGTTCGGTCGGGTTGGCAAGGTTATCCGCCAATGTGAGCGACGTAGCCAAAACCTGCGAAGAAATATACTCATTATGCGTTTCCACAGCAGCATTTATGTCGTCTTGTTTTTCTACTTGCACGCAAATTTTATCGGTAATTTCAAGACCTATCGACTTGCGAATATTCTGAATACGATTGACCAATTCACGAGCAATACCTTCTTGGCGCAGTTCTTCATTCACTTCAATATCGAGCGCAATGGTAAGCACACCTTCGTTAGCCACCAACCAGCCGGGCATATCTTCGGTAGCAATTTCCACATCGGTCAATTCCACCACCACTTCGCCACTTGGCAAAGGTAAAATAATTTGTCCGTTTTTCTCTACTTCGCCAATTTGAGCCTGTGTAAACGCATTCACGGCTGCTGCAATTTCTTTCATCTGCTTGCCGTATTTTTTACCCAAAGTTTTAAAGTTGGGTTTAATGCCTTTTACCAATTTTATGGTACTGTCTTCTGTTGTAACTACCTGAATTTCTTTTACATTTACTTCGGTCTTAATCAAATCGGTTACATATTTCAAATTTTCCAACGTAGTAGCATCGGGCGCAGGTATCACCGCTTTTTGCAATGGCTGACGCACTTTTTTGTTCGCTTTTTTGCGCAATGCCAAAATCATGGAAGTTGCTTGTTGTGCCAATCGCATACACTCTTCCAAATGAGAATCAATCAACTTTTCATCATATTTTGCCCATTGTTCCAAATGAACGGAACGATGTTGGTCGGTAAGATTTCTAAACAGTTTATCGGCATAGAAAGGTGCTATCGGTGCCATCAATTTACTCACCGTAATTAAGCAGGTGTAAAGAGTTTGATAAGCCGAAAGTTTGTCTGCGTCCATTGTGCCACCCCAAAACCGTTTGCGATTGAGGCGTACATACCAATTACTCAAATTTTCGCCCACAAAATCCTGAACAGCACGTCCGGCGCGAGTAGGCTCATAATTGTCGTAATGCTCGGTTACTTCTTTTATCAACGTGTTGAGCAACGACAAAATCCAACGGTCAATTTCGGGACGCTCACTTACGGGCACTTCGTTTTCCGTACCTTCAAAACCGTCCACATTGGCATAAAGCGCAAAAAACGAATAGGTATTGTAAAGCGTACCAAAAAATTTACGGCGCACTTCTTCAATGCCTTCGGGGTCAAATTTAAGGTTGTCCCACGGCGAAGCATTGGTCATCATGTACCAACGCAAAGGGTCGGAACCGTATTTTTCAATCGTTTCAAACGGGTCAACAGCATTACCCAAGCGTTTCGACATTTTATTGCCGTTTTTATCCAAAACCAATCCGCTGGAAATCACGTTTTTAAAAGCCACCTGATTATCTATCATAGTGTGAATGGCATGCAAAGTAAAAAACCAACCACGTGTTTGGTCAACACCTTCGGAAATAAAATCAGCCGTTTTTATTCCCTCTTTAGGGGGTTGGGGGTCTTCAAACGGATAATGCACTTGTGCATAAGGCATTGCACCTGAATCGAACCACACATCAATCAAATCAAGTTCACGCTTCATGGGTTTGCCACTTGCAGAAACCAACACAATATCATCCACATACGGACGGTGCAAATCAATGTTTTTAGGGTCGTAATTTTCTTTGCTGTAATCGCCTACTTTGAAATTTTTGTAAGGATTTTCTTTCATCACACCGGCTACAATAGCTTTGTCTATTTCAGCAAAAAGTTCTTCAATGGAACCGATACAAATTTCCTCTTTACCGTCTTCCGTGCGCCAAATAGGCAGTGGCGTTCCCCAATAGCGACTGCGGCTTAAATTCCAATCGTTCAAATTTTCGAGCCATTTTCCAAAACGTCCCGTACCTGTCGATTCGGGTTTCCAATTGATGGTTTTGTTCAGTTCAATCATCTCCTCACGGCAAGCGGTAGTTTTTATAAACCAGCTATCTAACGGATAATACAACACCGGTTTGTCGGTGCGCCAGCAGTGCGGATAATTGTGTGTATGTTTTTCTATTTTAAATACCGTGCCTTCGGCTTTCATTGCCATACAGAGACGAATATCCAAATTTTCGGCTTTCAATGCAGCCTCTTCATCGTATCTACCGTCTATGCTAAACTGCGGGTCGTAAGCATTTTTCACCCATTGACCTGCGTACTGTTTATACAGTTCAACATTCACACATTCTTTTACAAATTCGGGATTCAACTCCTCCAATTTCCAATATTTCCCCGTGAAATCGACCATCGGACGAGTTTCATTTTTGTTGTTAATCATAAACAACGCAGGAATGCCCGATTTTTTAGCGACAAAAGCATCATCGGCACCAAAAGTCGGTGCTATATGCACGATACCTGTTCCGTTTTCGGTGGTTACGTAATCGCCCGAAATCACACGAAACGCATCGGCTTTGCGATTGACGATTTTGCCGTTTACCAATTCACATGGCGCAACCCAAGGAAATAATTGTTCGTATTCAATTCCCAACAAATCAGTGCCTTTACATTCGCCAACAATTTCAAAATTACTCACTTTTTTATCGCCAAAATAGTCGGACACCAAATCTTTGGCAATAATATAAGTAGCGGCAATTCCTGTATATGGATTTTCGGATTTTACAATGTTGTAGATAATTTTTTCACCTACACAAAGTGCTGTGTTCGAGGGCAATGTCCAAGGAGTTGTCGTCCAAGCTAAGAAATAAGCATTGCTGCCAAAACGGTCGCCTTTAATTTTGAATTGTGCGGTGCAAGTAGTATCTTTCACATCGCGGTAGCACCCGGGTTGGTTCAACTCATGACTCGAAAGTCCCGTTCCGGCAGCCGGCGAATAAGGTTGAATGGTATAACCTTTATAAAGTAAACCTTTGTTATACAGCTGTTTAAGTAAATACCACAGCGTTTCGATGTATTTGTTATCGTACGTAATATAGGGATTTTCCATGTCCACCCAATAGCCCATTTTAGTGGTCAAATCTTCCCATTCTTTCGTATATTTCATTACCTCGCGACGACAAGCAGCATTGTAATCATCAACACTGATTTTTTTGCCAATATCTTCTTTGGTAATGCCAAGCATTTTTTCTACGCCAAGCTCTACGGGAAGTCCGTGCGTATCCCAGCCTGCTTTGCGTTTTACCTGAAACCCCTGCATGGTTTTGTAGCGACAAAACGTATCTTTAATTGTGCGAGCCATTACATGATGAATGCCCGGCATACCGTTTGCCGAAGGAGGCCCTTCAAAAAAAACGAACGATGGGGAACCTTCGCGAATGGCTATACTTTGGTGAAATAAATCTTCGTCAGACCACTGTTTCAACATCTTTTTGTTGATTTCCGACAAATCAAAATTGCTATATTCTTTAAATTTTTTCATTGTAAAATGAGATTGTGTTTAAACTTACAAAGATATGAAAAACGCTCGAAAAAGCCAAAAATTCAACGCCTTATTCTGTGCAAAACTGTCAAACAGCCCCAAACACAAAAACGGACGAACTACTATTAGATAGTCCGCCCGCTCACACTTAATTTGTGTTTTCTTTATTTTTCCGGCTTTTTATTGATGCCCAAACTGACATAAGTAGCCAAAAGCGCATCTTGGTCATCGGTGATAATCAGCAATTTGTCATTTTCGCGTAACACGGTTTTGCCAGTCGGCACAAAATATTTGTTATTGCGTTTTACCATTACCACAAGCGTTTTGTCGGGCAACGACAAATCCATCAAATGATTACCGCGCTCCAATGCTTTTTCGGTCAGTGAAATTTCGGAAGTTACAGATTTTATATCGTCTGAAAAATCGACATCAAACTCTTCCAATTCGCTATTTAGAGGAGGGGTGTCGTTCAAATTAAGCAGTCGCGCCATCATTGGAAGCGATGTTCCCTGAACAAGCAGCGACACCAACGTACAGAAAAATACGATATTGAAAATAAAACGCGCATCAGGCACATCGGCTGCCAACGGCAAAATGGCAAAAATAATCGGTACGGCACCACGCAAACCGCACCACGAAACATAAATTTTGTCGCGTACTCCCATTTTACGGAAAGGCAACAGACACAAAAAGACACTTATCGGTCGTGAAACAAAAATCATTAAGAAGCTGATAATGAGAGCCGGAACAATAACAGGCATTAATTCACGCGGATTGACCAACAACCCCAATGTCAGGAACATCAACAGTTGAAACAACCACGTCAGTCCATCGAAGAAATTGATGGTTGAACGTTTGTGTTGGAACGAATGGTTACCGATAATTAATCCGCCAATGTAAACTGCCAAATAACCATTTCCTTTCATAAAATAGGTTGCCGAAAAAATGAAAATGCAAAAAGTAAGTACCAATATCGGATAGAGCGACGCATTGCCTAGTTTCAGGCGATTGATAATATATAAAGCCAATTTTCCGAAAGCAAATCCGGCTACCGCACCAATACAAAGTTGCAGCAGCAACATACCTGCCGCCAGCCAATAGTTGGGCGCACTGCCCATTTTTATTAAATCTATCAGCGTGATAACCAGAACATAAGCCATCGGGTCGTTGCTACCGCTCTCAAGTTCGAGCAACGGACGCAAATTGTTTTTTAAGTGGAGACCTTTGGAGCGTAAAATGGAAAACACCGAAGCCGAGTCGGTGGACGACATAGTAGCAGCCAACAACAACGATGTGAGTAAACCGATACTGGCAAATTTCATGGTCAGACCAAAAATCCACCACCCCAAAAATCCTGTAATGACAAAAGTCAAAAACACACCAACTGTAGCAAGAATGGTACCTTGTTTTACAACAGGTCGAATTTCGTCAAAACGCGTGTTCATGCCGCCATCGAACAAAATAATACACAATGCTACCGTACTAATGGTTTGTGCCAAAGGAATATTATCAAACTTGAGACCCAAGCCGTCCACGCCACACAACATACCCACAGAAAGAAACAACAACAAAGCCGGCACACCGTATTTGGAGCTAATCTTTCCTGCCATAATGCTCAACAAAAACAAAAAAGAGAGACCTAAAAGGATAAGTTCTATTTGAATATTCATAAAATTTTAAAAATGATATCTGTTTAAAAATTGATTATAATCCATAGTTTTTGTAAAATTCCACTACCGCCACAATGCCTTTACGAAACATATCGAGGTCAAAATTTTCATTGGGCGAATGAATGGCATTTGATTCTAAACCAAAGCCCATAAGTATCGTTTTTATACCTAAAATTTGTTCAAATGTGCTGATAATAGGAATACTTCCTCCGCGGCGTACGGCTAACGGTTTTTTCCCGAATGCTTTTTCAAAACCTTTTTCTGCAGCTTTGTAAGCCGGTAAATCAATCGGGCAAACATAACCTTGTCCGCCATGCATCGGTGTTATTTTCAAACGCACACTTTTGGGAGCAATTTGGTGCATGTAATCGATAAATAACTGCGAAATGGTTTCGTGATTTTGATTTGCCACCAACCGACACGAAACTTTGGCATACGCTTTTGACGGCAATACGGTTTTACTGCCTTCGCCTGTGTAACCGCCCCAAATACCGCATATATCAAACGACGGGCGACAACTGTTGCGTTCCAATGTGCTGTAACCAATTTCGCCTTGTACCGCATCAACGCCAATATTTTGCATATATTTTCCCAAATCGAACGGAATTTTAGCAATCATGTCGCGCTCTGCTTGTGGCACGGGTAAAACATCATCGTAAAAATGAGGAATAGTGATGCGTCCATTGCTGTCTATCACTTTGGCTAACAGCTCACAAAGCGTATTAATCGGATTAGCCACAGCTCCGCCAAAGTGCCCTGAATGTAAATCGCGATTAGGTCCGGTAACTTCAATTTCCCAATAAGCCAAACCGCGTAAACCTGTCGTTAAACTCGGTGTGTCGGTGCCCAACATGCTGGTGTCGGAAACAAGTATTATATCGGCTTTTAGCAGTTCTTTATGTTCTGTGCAAAACGCTTCTAATGAGGGTGAACCAATCTCTTCTTCGCCTTCGAAAAGGAACTTTACATTACAGTTTAATAAATCGTTTTTAACTAAATATTCAAATGCTTTCACCTGAATAAACGATTGTCCTTTGTCGTCGTCAACGCCTCGTCCCCATATACGATTATCTCTGATAACGGGTTCAAACGGATTGGAATTCCACAGTTCGAGCGGTTCGGCAGGCATTACGTCATAGTGTGCGTAAACAAGTACGGTTTTGAAGTTTGGATTTACCAATTTTTCGCCATACACCACCGGATTGCCTTTGGTGGGCATAATGTTTACATTATCGGCACCGGCTTCAAGAAGCAATGCTTGCCAACGTTCAGCGCAACGCATCATATCTGCTTTATGCTCTGCTTTTGCGCTAATACTTGGGATACGAATTAAAGAAAAAAGCTCTTCTAAAAAACGGCTTTCGTTTTCGGAAATATAGGTCAAAACAGCCATCAACTCACCAATTCTAATTTTGCGCACAAAGATACGTTTTTTTTGCCGTATGCGAAAGAGCAACACAAAAAAAAAGTACGGACTTTTGCCCGTACTTTTTTATAAATTCAACTATACCTGTTTTATTTTACCGTGATGGTTTTTCCCAGCGTATAGGTGTGTTTCATTAACTTTTTATCCTTTTTTTCTTGTTTGTTAATAACCTTTTGGGGTGCCTTTGGACCACCGTCAACAAGTACCGAATAGATGGGTTCATTTTTAGTGTTCACGTACCTATATTCTATTTTTCCGCTAACATCTTCTTTGCTAATCAATGTCACACCATTATGAAAAAATCCTATTTCAGGCTCATAATCGCCTAAACCGAATTTCACGTTACCCTTTTTGTCAATAACGCTCCACGTTGTGCCCGAAGCGACAAACGCCAAGCCTTCCCAAAAATCGGTACAGTCGTCATACATCGTCTGAATTTTCATATTGCCTTTAGTATCGATATAACCCCATTTGTCGTTTAATTCTACAGAAGCTAAGCCTTCCGAAAAGAAACCAACCTCATCATAAAGCGGTTGAATGGCTACATTTCCTTTTTTATCAATAAAGCCTTCTTTTGTACCCGAAGCAAAAGGAGCTAAATTTTCTGAGAATGACCACACTATATCCCACGTGGGGAAACTGGCATCGATGGCAATTTTGCCTGTTTTGTCAATAAAACCGTATTTATAATCACCCGCTTTACCGGTACGATAACGTGCCAATTCGCAACTAAAATCAGCTAATCTATCCCATAGTGCCTGCACAATTATCTTGCCTGATTTGTCAATAGCGCCATATTTACCATCGGAATTGACAAAGATTGCCGCACCATTGGAGAAATCATTCACATTCTCGTAAATAGCCGCAATGGCTAACTTGCCCGACGGGTCTCTAAATCCCCAATTGGAGCCTTCTGCCATCTGCCCTAAAGACATATCTTCACAGAATGGATTCACCCAGGCGTTCGAAGGTATAGTGATTTTTGTATCACCTTTGGCATTAATAAACGAAAGAGTGAAATCGGTAGTACCCTCTTTTAGTACACGACCCAGTCCACTTGAAAATAGTGCTGCATCGTCGTAGATACAAGGTACTACAAA